>Ga0325411_1001122_pt1 | contig 29392 bp, 11 predicted proteins | sample PopdelMetagenome_13_FD_206181 | JGI IMG/M metagenome (GOLD analysis project Ga0325411, IMG submission 206181) | Populus deltoides microbial communities from Bellville, Georgia, United States - Xylem-PdIQD-R4 | ecosystem: Host-associated > Plants > Phyllosphere > Stem > Wood/Secondary xylem...
GCTAGCATTTTCTTCTCTTATATTATAAATTAACTTAAAATCATATCATCAACAAAGTGTGGGTTATAAAACTTGTTTAATATATAAAATTTACTTACCATTTGCCAAATTAACAAACACAAAATCTCAAGCACGTCTGAGAAAAAGAAAAGCCATCCTCAAGAATCTAACCAATATATGGTGAAAAAGTAACTCTCGTATTGGGTTCCAAAACTTTTTCACTATAAAAGCCCTAGCGTAACTATCATGTGAGTTAAAAATTGACCTTATATGTTTTTCTTTTCCATCTTTGACTGCATTAAACAAACATCAAGACATCGTATTGTCTACCTTGAGATCAACAAGATACCGTGGGAATCTCGAAGGAGAAAAAGACATGCATTTGATCTCTCAAAAACACCCACGAAAAAAACAATACTATAAAACAAAGAGTATTACTTTAAAGATATGATAAATAACAATGACAACATATTGTTGATCCGGTTTAATTTTCCTAGGGTTCCCGACAACATTGGAAGCAATGTACGAGATTTATCACATTAATTTATTATTTTGAGATAGTTTATGTTTATCCATGTGCATGTCTCTCATTGAAAATTATATCATGAAACTTGTAGCTGCGATCAATGGAGATCAGAGATAGAATATGTAGTGCTACTGACATCTTGTTTTCTGCAGCAGCAATGGAGTTTATTACATGATGAAGATGGGTATTATTATAATTATGAATGGGATTAATGTCAACCATTCCTCGGTAACAAGAAACTATTAGAGTTTCGAACAGTTGCATGTTTTCAGGGACTCTTTTAATTAGATGTTTAGTTTATAGAAGCATCTAATTTTGTCAGTCAGTATAGGGCTTCTAGGCTATGGCTATATTTATTTAGAGGTCAAGGTTGGAATCTTCCATTAATACCTGAATATCAATTTTATACTTGAAGTTGCATATATTGGTGATCTTATGTTATATGGCCGATTCCACTTTGTTTCCTAATTCCTTACTAAGTTATATACTATAGAGCAAGATCCATGATTTGATTAGATAAAGATGGATATTGGATGTTTTTTAAAAGTAGTTTTTAATTAAAATATTTTTTTTTGAAATGAAATATTTTATTTTTTATATTATTATATCAAAATTGTAAAAAAAAAACACTTAAAATTAACAAATATTTTTTTAATTAAAAAACACTTTAAAAAAATAAAAACCATTACGCATCTATCAGTAAATTAAGGTGCGTACAATACAATTTTGACCCTTGATTATGTGATTTCTTTTTCTTTTTAGTTAACGTAGATTTTACTTAAGAGAATTCGGTACTGTTTGGCACGCTGCTTTGTTAAAAAAGTGAAAAAAAAAAAAAAGCGATTGTCTCGAGCTCCCCACTATGCAAATGTGATTAGCATCAATATGACAGCAGCGTTTGTACAAACCACCCCAAAATCTTGAAGTCCTGCTGGAATATGATTGCACTATGATCACCTTCTTGACGTTTGAAGACGTGTCAATACATCATCATTTTGAAAACCTCAATTCTCCAAGTCCCGAGTTCCTAGCCACAATACGATGAGTTTTTTTTTTTTTCAAAAAAAAACAAAAAGGTGGAACAGTACAGTAGTAACGAAATATTAAGGAAATTGAATGAATATGATGAATCTGGTTACCATTAATTATGATAATGAATCCTTATGCATCAAGCCAAGCATCAATGGGGAAAAAATCTCTCGGTTGAAAATTCTTTTTCCAAAGTTTATATAACTTTGGAATTGTCACAACAATGGATGACTGAAATGTAAGAAAAATCGCAAATGCTGCTAACCTAATCGAAGTTTATCAATAACTACGTACATTTAGTGATCTATGCTTGATGACAATCTCCCTTTTAAAGGCGAGAGCTATATAGTAGTGCCTTCAGCTTGTTCCAAATTGTTGGAACATAAAAGAAACTTAAAACTTGCAAAAAATAGAGTCAAAATTGTCTTATTATACCATGAATATTGTTCTGATACTACCCAAGGAAGGCTGAGAATCTTGAGAAATGCATATATATAGCTATTCTAAAGTCTATTCTAAGAGATGATTAATTATCATCATCAAAGAGCATGAAAACATTTTACTTGACAAACCCGATCCTCTAACATGTTAGAGAGACTTCATTGCATGTATTCGTTGAATGTTATGAACTGATAACGACCAATGAGATATTAGAGACAATAGTTTTATATATTTAATTAATAATGGAGAGAGATTAAAAATAAAAATTCTCATACCGACATAACATGTCACTGTTTTCCTAAGCATTGTTTGTCATTGTTAAATGCATATGGGTCACCATGTTTCTTCTCTTCTCAATCTTTGGATCATACATGCAATTATGGCGTGCAGAAATTAAAGGCAAAATACAAGTGAACGCGGATGCATGGACCCGCTGCATGAAATAATCAATGCTAAGGTTAATTCATGACATGAAATTTCTGTTCAGCGTTACTTTTTCATGTACAGCAAAGTTTCTTACATTGAAAATACCGAAGTGCCACATAGTTGAGTTAGCAGACATGAAACAGGTTCCACCTGTAACTTCCAAGAAGATCATGAATGAACAGCATGGCAGTTTGATTCTTTTTCCCCTCTAAAAAATTAACCAACACTAAAATAATATTATGAAAATGTGGTTATTTTTTAAAATATTTTTTATTTATAAATATATTAAAATAATATTATTATTAATTTTAAATAATACATTAAAATAATTTGAAAACACATAAAAATTTAATTTGAAGCAAAGAAAGAAAAGAAAATAAAATAATTTTAATTTTTTTAAAAAATATTTTTATAAAATAAAAACAAACTGGAAAATGATATATATATATAGTGTGACCTGTATGCCACGGCACATGATATAAAAGGTATAAGAATAGTCAACAAACCATGATTGATTAGTCTTTAGTGTATGATTAATCTACATCGAGCTAGCTTGAGTCAGATAACATGCTGTCTTAATCATTAATATTGTTATATATGTATTACCTCAGAGCATGAGGCATGCCCAAGAGAGACATTAATCAATTATAGCCGCGCGAGGAAAAAAATTAAAGGCTGAAAATAAAATGAATAGAATTGGAAGCCATATGCGCAATTAAGGCTATTAAATCCCTAGGGTTGCACCCTAAACCTATGCCATGGATTTATTTTGGCAGACAACTCAATGTCCTTGGAATTGAATTGCGTTGATCGATGATACAATGGTTCTGAAGTCTTGTCCATAGATATGGGCCTGTCCTGAGTATATATCTAGAGATCAAAAGAGAATTACGCAAAGAAAAACTGAACAAGTCTTTGTTTCTTGCGTCGTTCAATAAAATAATTATAAGGTGCTTTTCCCTCTCTTCTCCTACGAAAAATTCTAGAGAATTTCCCAAGTGAAAAGGCTTGGTGCGATGGGAGAACTTGTTCCACGTTGATGGAAGGCAAGGAAAGTTTTCAAATTTGCACAAATCGCTTTATTAGTTAGGTGTTGATTTCTTTTTTCTTTTTCTCTTTTCTTTCTTGTAATTAAACATATATATTTATAGGGCTTCGATCTAAGAGATCATGAGAAGGGTTTGTTCCATGATTGATTTTTTGCATGTGGAAAAAATATATATGGGGCTATATATATATATAGGATTAAAAGAAGTTGGATATACAACTGTCAGTAAAGCACTGGTTATGGTCATTTCAAACTTAATCGAGATTAGCTGGCTACTATCTTAATCAGGTTTTTAAATTAAAAGTATAATTAGTGGAAGACGTGAATATATATATAATATATTCCCAAATACTCAGACCTTTTAAATTTAGCTTTTTTCCTTGCATGAACAAACAAATATGCTCAGAAAACTTGACCCGTCTAGAAAGGGATTTTCTCCAATCAAACCCACATATCAAGACTTAAAGTGGTAAATGCCTCTTTTTCTCTACTGAGTCCCGAGAATAGGTATAGGTTCCTATTTACACAAGAGCTATATGAGTGGAAACATTTTGAATCTTTTGCAGCGACTTGGAGCAAAGGGAAGCTTTGATTAGTGCCCTACAAATCTAGAGAGATTAGTGACTGAAAGAAAATTTGTAGATTTTGACAAGAACCCATTAGCTAAAATTTTCTTTGTTCCTTTCTCATTCTTCATTTTCTCTCTGGTTTCGCTTTCAACAATTCCACAGTTTTATTCTCTTCAATAAAGGTAAGAATGATTGTAGGGAAGAGGATGGTCCCACACAACCCAATCAAACAGAAATATGGTGGAAATCAAGGTAAGGATGCGTGTAGGTTCCCACCAAACAGGAAATATGACCCCGCATGATTGCAAACAATCCTTTCCTTTTCTTTTCATATGACATCCATATCCCATTTTCGGAACGAGGAGAAGAAATAAACTTTGTACTTAATACAACGCCATTATAATTTTTTAAACAACTAGCTAGTTGCGACTCTCAATTTAAATATTATTAGGTGTAATTATATATGCTCCTGTTAATATCATGCATGCATGTAAATAATAACACTATCTAATGCCTTTTTTTTCTCAATTTCAATAATTTCTTTCTTCAACAAAAGAAATTAAATTTCAAACTAAAAATAGCTTAAGAATATAAATATTCAATAATTCATTATTAACTTTGTCATAACTCAATTTTGAATTTTCAAAAAACATATAAAAATAAAAATAAATTAAGAATTTAATCAAGGCAACACAAATTGAAAGTTTAGGGGGTTAATAAGGATAAAAGTATAAAGTTGGAAGTCGATTTGGCCAAAAAAATAGAAAATTGATAAGTTTAGGGATTTAATTAAACTTTGAATTTATTTAATTAATGTAATCAGGGGCTAAATTGAAAAAACATTAGCCCCTAATTGACATAAATTGAAAGAATTGATAAGTTTAGACTGGTGAGTAATGACGTTTTGTTTATCATAGTAAGAGCATTCAAAACATAAAAAATTGGAAGAATAAATACAATTTTTAATCTATAAAGTATGAAATTTTTGTTGTGTCAATGATAAATTCTTTGTCCTTAATGCTTTATTACTTCTCACTTGTGCAACTCGAATGTTTGCATTATGCCTCGCAAGATTCTAACAAAACCACATTGGTTTAGATGCTCTTCTAAATAAGGTCTTTGAACCAAAGATTATATGACTCAAATATCTTTCAATAAGATGAACCTAAACTCTAGTTTTAAAAAGAAAACCAAATTATATATAAAAAAAAAACTAAAATATAAGGTGAGGAAGAGTGTATAAAAGTCTAAAAAACATTATCTCAAACTCTTTCCTCACTATCTTTTTAGTAAATTTTGGAAGATAAAAAGTTAAAGAGTTAATTCTCATCATTCAACCTTTGATTAACCATCATAGATCAAGAATTAAATATGAATATAGTAGCTATAAATTTTATTTTTTTAGCTAAAAAAACTATGTAAATTTGCATAAAATACTTTTTGAAGAAATTGTTAACATTCATGAGCCCACTTGGCAAAACAATAGGTTGGAAAAAATAATTATTCATAGATCAGCCTAAGTCCAAATTTTAGTTGGTAAGAGATAATATTTTGTGACCCAAAATATTATTTTATAATAAACTCAGACCCATGCTCAGGCCCAGGCTCGAAGCCCGAGCATGAGTCAACTTGGGTCGACACGTATGTGTGTGTGGGTTGAAACCCAAAGTCCATTTTGTTTAGGACCTCTCCTCTCTAAAAATTTTGGTGTTCTCTAGGTCTATTTTTAACTTTTCAACTTTCCATTTTATAAACACTAAATTTTTTTTGTTTCTTTCCTATATGAGGTAGAAGTTTATAAAGAGTTTTAGGTTTCACCAAAACATGTCAACCAAGGGTTCATTGAGATCAATTCCTCATTCACCTATAATTTATTTAAATCATATTAATATTTTATGTTAAAGATCATATGTTAGAGATTAAATTGCAATAAATTTTTAACCCAAAATGTAAGTGGACCCCATTTTTAATTTAGCTTCAAATGTGTTCATTAACCATGTTATTTAAATAAATTTTCAATAATCTCTCACATGAATGGAAATTATCACACCAGTTTTAAAATGACTCGAAGATTTGTTGAAAGGTATTGATTTGATAGATTAGAAGATCAGGAAATATAGCTTTTAGCTTTGAACCTTTCGTAGTGAAATAATGTTGGATTTACTCAGCTAAATCGTAAACATAATGACTTGAATTATTTAGTTTTCTATGTAAACCAAGACAATATTAATCGCATAGCTCCCTACCTAGATATTTTCTTTGATTCTCACTATTGTGTTCATTTTAGCTCTGAACAACTCTTGGATTTATGAGTGTTTTACAGAATTTAGTCTTCATTAAAGTTATCAAGGAAATGACCATATTTCTCACTTATATAAATGATTTTTTATTAAAAATATTATTTATATTTCAATTGATGTACCAAGATATAAAAATCATTAAGAGCACAACTCATATTTTATCACGCTGCAACTAACACTTATTTCACCATAGAAAAAATTAAAAAAAATAATAATAAGAGGATCCACAATATTTTTGTGACTCTCGTAAGGGTCAATGGCCATATACAGTACAGAAATTAAATATAGAGCTACGAGTAAAGGTGCATGTGAGTTGTTATGGTAAAAGTGTGTAATGGAGGAACTAGATTATCCATCTCATGGTGCTGTGAGATTATATTGTGACAATTAATCACTAATTAAGGTTGTTAAAAACTCATATATACAACATGATCGAACCAAGCCAGTAGAAATTGATTGTAATTTAATTTATGAAAAAATGAAAAATAAAACTATTGAAGTTTTGTAAGTCAAGACTTCAAGGCAACTTGCAGATTTCTTGATAAAAGCAACCTCCAACAAAAATCGTTTACAGCTCGCTTGACAAGTTATTGAAGATATGTACAATGAGAGTCTTGGAATAAGCGGTAAAAGGACAGTGTTAGTCATCAATTATGCATACACAAATATATATATATATATATATATATATATATATATATATATATATTGTAGGTATGAGTCTTGTCAAGTGCTTCAAAACATCGGGACCTCATCCCAAACAACAAAAGCAGCATCTTCAACCAACTTTGCTAATCGAGTGCCCTTTTTAATATGACATGTGGAGCATTCATCAACAGCCAGCGGGCTTTCAAAGCGAGAATGAGTTGTTCTACCACTGGGAAGAAAAAGAGACGCAATGCCGGAGGACTCAACAAGAAGCACGATTAGACCTTCAGGTCTTTTTCTAGATAAATATAACACAAATTCTGCATGCGTCAAAAAATTTAAGTTCAAATGATATTTATTCGGAGTAGATTCCTTTCCATACGATCCAACATTTATACTCTTGATAATCTATTCGACACTACAGTGTAATTTCTATGACATGCATGATCATTTGGACTAATTTTAGTTGACTCTATATCGACTAATATTGGCAGAAAACAGCAAATTAGACAGACTGATAGTGAGGAGGACTGCAGAGCCCTATCAAAACCAAAAGTGCAAAGAGAGGAGGACAGATTATCCTCCAGCCTTGCTTTTTTGCGGAGCGGATTAGAAATGAGTGCGGTGGTTGACAATTCACAAAGATCAAGTTGAACAGGTGTTCGCATATCATCTCAGCCTAATTTGATTTTGGACTCATGATTCGACGTCAGGCAGCCACTCTATTAAATCGTTCGGTGCTAAAATCGCTCAAGAGAGAATGAATAGACAACTCTCCCAAGCACCTCCCAAACCACTGAGAAAGGATTGGAGCATCCCTATGGATGCATCTAGAGCAACAGTTTTTGTGCTTTTCTTTCCTCTACTTGTTCATCTAATGTAAGTTAGGCTATTATCTTTGTATTCTTTTTCTTAATAAAATTTCGACTAAAAAATGGATGCATCTAGAACTGATCTTGGACATGATATATAGCAGTGGAACAACATCAGTGACACTTTTAAGTACGGAGAAAAAATAAACCAACAAACACAGAGAACAACCCTCTTCCAATCACAATGAAAGCGTGAAAATAGAGACAGGATCAAGATAGAGCAAAGAAAGTGTAAAGAACGAAAAGCAGCGTGTGAACTGTGGACAACCAAACCCAACCATATGTCTAAACTCTTAACGTTTGAATAAAGAAAATCCCACAATTCCAGGAGAAACTGCCGCCCACATCCCAGAAACGACACCGCGGAGTTCAATTTTCATAATGGAACGGCGCCGCGTCGAACCTGTATCCTTCAATGCAACGGCGCCGTTCTGTGTAAAAAGAATGGACACCCTCAGGGCTGCCCACCCTTAACGACAGCGCAATAGTGGAGCGGCAAAAAACGAACACGAGGTTTTTTGCAAGCACGGCGCCATTCCAATGTAAAACGACGTCGCGTGAAAAGATTAGGACCTTCGGAACTGACAGAGACAAAACGCAGCGCATAAGGGAGGCAAAAAGAAAACAGCTTCCTTTTATAAAACTACGTCATTCTACCTAAAATGATGGCATTTAAATGACATTATTCAAATATGAAAATCCATTTTTTAGGAAAAAAAACAAAATATGGTATTAATAGTAGTAATTAGTAATATTCTATTAATTACTTATGGTTAAAACACATGTCAACAACATAATACATATATATATATATAACCTTAATTAGTAATATTCTATTAATTACTTGTGCTAAAGGGGAAATTTGAAATTCACGGTGAGATCTATCAAAATCACCTGAATCTAACCTTAAAAAGGGTTTCCTGATGAAAAGAGAAAATAATTTTATTTTATTTTTGATGTTGTTGTCATGGTACCATAGAGTTACTAATAATATGATGTTGCTAATTACATTCTAAACACTATAAAATTTATCATATTTTTATGGAGAAAAAATGGTATTTTTTTAGTTCAAATTACCTTCTCTCAATATTCATGTAATTTGTTTTTACAAAACCATGTCTTTTTTTTATTATTATTAGAATCATGATTTATGTAATAAAAAATAATAGTATTTAAAAAATATTCATAAAAACTCTAATGTTTTGAATTAAATTGGAAAACATGTATCTTTATAATTAAAAACTCAATTTTTTTATTCATGTATTTCTTTTTTCGTTATGAAAAAAATATGGTTTTTTTATTATAAGTATTTATTTTTAAAATAAAAACTTATTATTATCTTAAAACTAATTTTTAATAAAAAAAATCATGAATCGATCATTTTTACGTATCGAATAAATGTAAAATAATTAATAATTTGAGAAAAATATATAATAAAAAATAACAAAATAAATGGTACATTCTTATTGAATATTAATGAGCAAAGTTTTTAAGAACTTCTCCATGTTAGGTTAATATATAATTAATCATAAAGTGATTATTAATATAAAAATGTATCAATGCCAAGTGCAGCTCATTTGACAGCCTAAATCTTCTTTATCATTGTTGTTGTACTACAATTAACTTAGGGGAAAATTCCCTGCCCGCTTTCTTTTGTCAAGCCTATCTCTTCACAGTCACTCTTCTCAACGGCTCATCAATTCAATTTATCTTCACCGCTCCTCTCTCCCATGCCCGCCGCCTTCGACATTCAACGCTGCCACCTTCATCTTCATCGCTCTTCTCTCTTCCACAGAAAAGTTAGGTCAAATGTGGTCGAACAATGCACCATACCACTACCACAATGTTTATTACTGTACATAAATCCTATAATCACATTCTCTTACAAATAAGCGTCTTCATGATCGGCATGACTGTGAATCCTTTGTATTCTTATGGTTATATAGTTGTTTATTTATATAATGTAAATGCATAGATTCACTTTATTTAGATTTATTAACGTGGCAAGCCATGTTCAAGAAGCCTGGGTGTGGTAACTAGCTCACTGCAGGCATGAGAATCATGATCTTGTGTCAGTATAAAAAAAATGGAATCCTACTGTCAATTTTGTGAGCAGAAATTGCTGTTATTCTTGTATTTTTACGTTGCATGCTGAAATAATGTTTGGAATATAAATTTTACCTAGAAGGAAAAAATTAAATGTCAACTATTTTCTTAGAGGTGATTCCCTTGATTATATTCAAGATGATGGCATTGTTTATATACAAGCAAGAGCATCAGAAAAATGTTAATGTATGCATCCTCTAACTCCATGGTGCTCCCATGCCATCCCTACTAGTGCAGTGGCGATCGATCTGTGCCCTAAGGACACTACAAGGGCAACGTCCGAAGCAGGACAAGACATCCTCCAAGGTCCACACTGCAAGTTTTTCTTTTTGGATCAGTATCTAAGATCTATTGGGCTTAGGGTTTTTCTTCAACTAGACTCCTAGGGCCTTATGTTGGACTTTGTTGCTTGTACATGCAAGCTTGGCCCATATCTATAAGATCCTAGGATTCATCTTCCAGGGAAAACAAATTCCAGAGATCTAGTGTTCTTAAAATAAAAAAAAACCCTAGGGCATAGAAAAGATAATTTGTAAGTAGCAAAGAAAAAGGTGGTTAAAGGTCAAAGGATAATTCTCACGTGTTTTTCAAGATTTTATTTCATTGTACAGATACTAGATAGGAATTTTTTACTCTCTTTCCCCGGGAAGATTTTATTTGTGAGGAATATAATGGATAAGAAATTTGTTCTTCAATTTTTGAAGAATGGGTGTATCATTGAAACCTCATGACTCATGTCAAACGAGCGGGCTCCATATATATATACATTGATCTTCAAAGTACAAGGATTGAGATTTGAGATAGACAAATCGCAAAACACAGTCAGGAAGCAAGAAAAAGGAGGAAAAGTTCAGGATTTATGGTTCCATTTTAGTCATCAGATGACGACCAATCGTCGCATTATAGCATACCCGTAATTCCCATTCATTTTAATTTCGTAAGCAAGCAGTCTAGTCCGAAAAGGAGATTTTTCTCCCATCTAGTGCATTTGTTGTCGGGCTGCCTCTCTGAAAAGAATTCTCGAGTGCCTAAGATTCCCGAGCATTAGCAGCTCTCGTGAAGAAACAGCAAACTTTTCTGTTTTCCTGAGAAGAGAAGGAACAACATATGACCATGCGGCCCACCTGTTTCTGAATAAAATCAAAACATAAACAGCGAAACCGTTGTGATTTGTGTCAGGTATCTTTCTCCATTCACAACAAAAATGTCTTCATGCTACTGTCAATAATGTTGCAAATGCTGGGCTACAAAAGGAGCAGAACGACCCAAACAGACCACAGGGAAACTTGGTTCGTGTCAAAACAGCTTCCCAACCACTGAACATATGACCCTAGTGCTTGCCATTAACGTGAACAAGACAGCAGTAACAAAGCCCCATGGAAGTCCTATGCTATCTTTCAAGAATGGAAAGCACGTAAGCCATTAAAGTTCGCACTTTGCAGTGACAGCCACATGCATGCATACTGCCAGTGGCATGTCCACTAGGAAATCACCCCACATACAAGGCATAAACAGCATACCCCACTGTTCACCCCATATACAAGGCATACCAATCCCATAACAATCCTTGCATGTACAATAGCTATGTACTGTGACGGTATGAGCTAAATAAACGCATGAAATGAAGCAGGCATGATCGCACATAAAGAGAGAACAGGTATTTCTCTGCATTTATTCAAGTAGTCCATTGCTACATAAAGAATAAAGAACCTGCGGAAGCAGCAGACTGGTTTTAAATGAAGGAGCAGTGGAATACCCACTATTTCCTTGCAAGAATTAATCTGACTGTTAAAAAAATTTTACAAAGTTACTAATCAAATTTCTACTTTCAGCTAGCAGGAAGGTTCTCCTGCCAAATGACGGAAAAACACCCCGGCATGAGAACCTGAAGAATCACCATCCGTGCAAAGCGCCCCAATTCGAGGCCTGCACAAAGAATAAAAGTATGTCCTAGAGTTGGTTAATCTTTGCCGCTGCTCCCAGAATCAATCAATCTTTCGATATTCTGTGTGGTTAGAACCCCATTAGAGAAGAAAAGGTTAGCAAAGTCAGGCTCTAGATGATACTCCCGAGGCAGGCCAGCCAGTTTTCTCGTCAATTATGTGATCCGAAAGTCAATCTAACCTGCTCTCTGAACCTAGAGATGACGGGCCTCTGACTTTAAGACGCTTTGGCCCAATCTCTATAGGAGGTGGTTCCCTCGTAGTCTTTCCCAGTTCATGCTGGAAGCGGTCCAATCTGTGGTGTTCTCGCTGTCTACCCATTTCTTCCTTGGAGGTCAACTTCTTGAACTTAATCGAGAATGGAATAGTACTTCCCCTGGCAACCCTGTCCTTTGAAGCACTCTCTGGTGCTTCTTTATAATCTGAAATTGAAGAAGTGGAACCATGATTTGATTCATCGGCTCTGCAGTATTCTGATGACGTCGTTTGCCCATATCTTCCTTCATGTTGGAGCTTCTTTAGTCTTTTAAGCCCCTGTATCAGGTGACCAAATATGAGCATGAAAAATCGGAGTACAACAATAGTCCAGGAAGACTAATTTTCAGCACAACTACTTCAAAGTTCATCCTTTAACATTGTGGTAGCCAAATGAGTGCAAGTACGGACACTACAGCATGCATTATGAATAACTTGCCATATAGTTCAAAATACTCTAGTATCACAACTATGAGAAACTAATTAGAGACAAATTTCATTAAGACACCAGAAAATTACATCAGGGAAAGATAATGCTTAATTCAAACACTCTTTGCATTTTACTGGTAGAGTACATTGAAAAACAGGGGAAACACAGAATGCAAAAGAGAAAAAAAAAATGGTAAGATTCAAAGATACACCATCTGAGAATCCTTAAAACACAATCAAATAAAGACAAGAACCATACATAACATACAAATCATTGAAAAGCAGGACTTGAAAGCAACTTACAAAATTAAGAGTACAAAATTAAGTGACCAAAATAGAGTCAAGGTAGCAATATACAACTATACCTGGTGTTCAGAGTTCTTTGAAGATGCAGCATCATTCACAACTCTTTTTTCAACTTTCAGAGAAGACCGGCGCTTAACCCTAAAAATCTCCGAGTCAGAATCATCACTTTGTTCATCAACACTGGATTTAACCTCTAACCCACGAGGATTACTTTTCTGGATTCTCAAGAATTCATCATCATGTGATTGAGTGGATACTGAGTACTCATGCTTGCTGTGCAATCCTTCCTCAAATAACCTTTCCGGATCAAGTTTTCCTGCATTAAAGTCAGCCTGCACCTTTACCCGCCAAAGATGGAAACAAAATCCATTAACCATAATGTTAAAAACAACTTATTTTTCAACATTTGTCTAAAGTAGGAATAAGAAAGGAATCATACGTTGTCAGATGCAGAAAAGCTTTCAACTGGCTCTCCAAAAGAACAGAGAGTGGATGCAGCACAGGAAATGGAAGCTTCAGAGTATTCAGGTCTAAAATTTCCAATACCATACTTGTTTGTGGATTTGCTAAACTCTTGTGAACATTCCCAGGTTATCGCAGGAGTCTCGGCATTGAAATCAAAGCTTATATCACAATAAGGAAAGTACCCATCCTCGGGAACACAATGAAACTTCACTGATAACTGATAAGAATACAAATCATCACCAGTGTTTGCTTGCCGTCTAATCTCCTCTAATATTCCATCTTCCTTCTCAAATTTCTTAGCTACAGCTTCCATATTAGAAATATCCTCCCTCAAAAACAGTGTGTGATTTCTCCCACATGAAAAGTCAAGTGAACTGAAATCTGGACAGTGCAACCAGCACAATTATAAAGTGATTATAAGACAATTGAAAATGACTAATCATAGAAAGAAGAGAGATATTTTGTATGTTGTCCATGGAAGATATGGAGCAAATCATACCATGTCTAAGGCACACCGGATGCAAGTCACAGCTGCAGTTAAGGAATGCCACATAGCAATCCAGTTTACATAAGGTGCATAAGATTGTCCCATTGGTATTTGGCAAAAGGCCAGTGCATGCTCTTGATTTCATTATAGACCAGCGAGCACGGTGGTGGAATCGCATCAGCTTCACAAAAGAAGCCTTAATCCAATTATGGGAAACCAGGTCCGCAGAGGAATAATCTGAATCTTCAAGTTCTAGACTTGCATAAAGAAGCATTGCTTCTTTGCACAGAAGTTCTTCATGGGGAAGTAGAGGCACCCTGTTGAGTAGTGCATAGCGCCAGCTAGCTACAGCCCCCAAAGGAAACCAGTCACCAATTGCGAAGTTCACAGCCTCACCACAGTTGAAACCTACAAATAGACAAGGGAAAATACAATTACTATCGCTGTACTGTAACAAATATCCCAAAATCCAGTTAAGATGGGTAAGTCAAAAAAAAATCAAAACTATTATCATCTCAGCTGAAAGAAACAATTTCTTACCATGACTGAATCCTGCATGATAAGCTCTCGGGAAAGTGATTATAAACTCCCCAGGCTTTTGCACAGCCTTGTACACAGGGACATCATGTTCTAACAATATATTTGGTGGAAACAGAGTTGTTTTCCCCAAAAGTACATCGAAAGCTCCATCCTCCCCATCAGTTGATAGAATATCATGGCTATACACATGTTCTCTAACCACTTTTTCAAATTTTAAAGCTGCATGACCAGGAATTCCATACCAAGTTTTTGATGCTCCGCAATGATGGTAATTAATGCTGCCAGTAAGGTAATTAAATTGACAATTAAATCAATGTTAACAAAAAAATTTACTAAACAATACAAAGCAAAGGATACAAAAGAATACATATATGAATAATACCTGTACAAATAATGATCTTCTACATGCCAAGCAAACACGCTAAACAGCATTCCAATGTAAAGCATTGGATCAGTTACCCCCTGAAATAAGTGTGCAATCTAAGTCAACAAGAGACATCAAGTACACTAACAAATATGACAAGAAATATATTAACCAATTACCGGAATAGCTGTTCCCAGAAGGCGCAAAATGGACTTCGGCAGCCGGGAAAGATTCTGAAATCACAAACATAGATAAAGTATAATAATTGGTGGCTGTCCGTGCAATACAAGAAACAGATACAAAAGACATTATTCATAAATTTCAGTAACCAATGAGCTTTTTTTTTTCCCAACAAGCAACTCTTTATCCACAGCAGTAGAATAATAATAAAAAAATAAGGGAGGAAGAGATTTTAGGCGGGATGCTAGAGGGGATTATTTTTTAGCTATTTGACGAATGGCATAAGATTAAAGGGGGTATACACTACCCTGTTTTGAAATATTTTTCACTTTACTTGCGAAGGAAAAATTTATATTCAATCTACTATACACTACCCTGTTCCTAATGGAACAGGATTTCTCCATTCTAAAACAAAACAATCTTATCTTGGGTGGCAACAAACATGTATCAGGCTATTAGCAGATCTCACGTATGGTTCCCACTTTTCAACCCAGGAAGCTCAGGAAAACCAAATTGCCAGAATTCTGGCGCACCCTTCCAAAGATAAAGACCCCGTTCTTTGCCACTGATTTCTGTTGAGAATAGTGAGGGTTTCTCGTGCTGCACACTCATGTGAAAAAAATTCTCATACTGTGATTTGGGTTCTCCAGTTGGATTGATTTTAGCCATTAGATCATGATATTACACATTTTACCACCCAACCCCTCCCTGGATGCTTTGCAAATTCTCCTGGTTCTTTTTGTTTTTATTTTGCACATCTGACCAACTCCAGTACTTGAAATAATATTTTTTTTTTCCTTGGGTAAAATTAGGCGGAAGTTATCCATCAGAATAAAGAACAGGAAATCATAAATGCAAAAGCAAAATCAACACCTTCAGATTCCACTTGCTATTTCCAAGCGGGTCCTTGGGAGACGATGAAAAGGCAGTGCCATCAACATCGCATGCATATTCAACCGTTTCTGTCTTTCCACACGCAATTTCATGCCAAAATTCTTTTTCCATGTACGTCGCAGGAAGACAACTGGCACTACAATATCTACGGGCAAAAACCTTGTTCGCCATTTTCTCGAAATCACGAAATGTATAATTTCTGAAAATCACCATTCATATTTAAAACCCGAGAAAACAATCAAGTAAGAACTTATACCCCTTTGAAGTAATAAAACTAACCTTCCACTCATAAAAAATGTGACTCGGTCACTACTATCCCACTCAGCAAGACGAAGAGGTTGTACTCTAGTTGTAAACTTGAATCCTGCTTTCTCTTTCATTAATACAATCCCAGCAGGAACAGATGCACTAACAGGAGAAATAATCTTGCATATACCTGTAAATTCAGAAGAAGAAGAATAACAAGAAGATGCAAATTGCATTAATTTGATTGATGAAAACATGGCAGCAGAAACTTGTAATTGGCAATAAGAAAGCAAAAGAACTCCCTCAGTCTTGCAGTTTCCACAAGTGTTACTTGAAGGAAGATCGTATTATGAGAAAAACAAAGAATGTTTCCCAATGAGACCGAGACAATACTGACAAAGAATAACAAGGATGTCTATTACACTACATAATATGCTTTTATATGAAGCAGGGAATGCATGAATTAGACATGCCCAGGTTCTCATTCTTGTGGCTCGATGTTGAGAATTAAATGTTCTTCAATTTTAAAGAAACAGAAATGCTCCAATCCATGCAGTACCCTAAGTAAAACCAAGAAGATTGTATAACCAATAAAGAGGCCAAAAGAGATTATTAGACAGCAATGTCTACTTGCTTTTAGCATAGACATATACAGGCTTAGTACAGAGTAGATATGCCAACCAAAAACAAAAGTAGGACTTTAAGATTTTGACATGAACCCTAATTTAAGCAGGCATCTTCCATGTGATTTACAGTAGCTGATAGACCAGCAAGATTGCAAACAAGGTTTAAAGAAATTGTTATAGGAGACCCTGTTTCAAGACTACATTACCTCTTAACAAAACAATGTTTGGGAATAACTTTTATAAGATAAATTAGACCAATTTGAGACAAAAATTGGAAGAATTTTACGCTCCCTACATGTTCAATTTTCATGTTATTCAATACAACCAACATCATAAGAAAAAATAAACCTGAGTTGATCCATTACCATATCTTGAAGCTTCTGGAGCTATTTTCTGCAAGTACACCAAGGGATCCTCAAACTCTTCCTTTGTCGGACAATAGACAGGGCATTCTGGGATTTTTTCAGTCCATTCTAAATCACTAGTGTCAAACTTTTCCACTTTCCGCTTTGAAAACACATCCTTCCCACTTGAAGCACCAGCAGACCTAGAGAATGATTCCATGTTACCATTTATCCTAACACCACACGATGCTGAAGCCCTTAAAGCATCTCCTCCGCTTCTACTCATCATACTGGGAATACTTACAGTTTCTGTGACACTTTCTAATTTCATTTTTTGAAGCCTTTTGCGCTTCAAATATTCTAGCCCATTCCGAGCTTCTTTGGACAAGCATACCCTTCCTTCCACCTTCAAAACAAAAGGCAGTACAATAGAATCCGATCAACACATGGATAAAAAAAGAAAAGAAATGCATGATAAATAATGCACTTTCAACCTTGTATATAGATAGCAAAGCATCAACATCAGGTGCAGCATGTATTTTGATAGAAGATATGAGAATATATAAAGCTCTAATTCAAGAATGCAACCAGCATGAAACACAAATTCATCAAGCATTTTCAGTTTCACAGACACGAAACTAAGCATCTGCATTGTTTAATTCAACTGATAATGAGTTCAGCTACAAAAACATTTATGTTCAATACAATCCAGAATGGGCTACAGCAAGTCAACACTCAATGCATGATTCAAGAAATCATGTCAAAGTTCAGAAATGAACGACCAAATTATCAAATAAAAAGACAACAAACAAAAAAAATTCACCTAAAGTGAAAACTGTAGAAAGCCGCCAACAGGAAATTACCGTGCATTCATGTTAATTGTATAGCCCCAAAGAAATTTCAATACTGCCCCGCTTCTTTCCACCCCAAAGAAAGTAACACAGTGTCAACCATTTGTGGTCATATCAATTAATCAATTTATCACCACAATCAAAGCAAAAAATGAGAGTATCCACAGGACCCATGTTGAATTGAGAGTCAAAAATTCAATAAATCCAAGGAATATTTCAAACTAATAAAAGTACAACTTGAACCAACTACGTCTATGACCATATCAACTCTTTACGGTCATTTTTTCAATTCTATAACTCTTTTTATCTTTATCCGCGGAACTTCTAAGCATGGTCAAAGCTACCGTTCAACAAATACACGCGTACACACTTCATTCACAATTTTTACAGGCACATGAAAAATGAGAGAATTAAAAAAAAATGGAAGCATGATCTTGTCATCTTTGCGTGCAGCTTGTTAGCCGGCTAAAATTAAATTGAAATCCGAAAATAAATTATAAAACTCATTTAGAAAAAAAGAAAAATAGTTAAACATCTTCACAAAATAAAAATAAAAATAAAAATTAATCTTTGAAGCGTAACAGAAAATGCAACAAAAACAGAGGTTGGAAGAATCAAAAAACTATAAAAACACGGTTTAATAAATCAAACTGAAACTCAAAAAAAAAAAAAACTAAATTTCCAAAAAATACAATCGAGAAATCAAAATCACCATTGCATGGTAGAACAATGTGAAAGATCTGTCCAATAGAAACTGGAATAAATTAACTCCATAACTATTGAACAAAGCGTTATAAGCATCAATAGATAAATTTAAAAGATAGAAGAAATTTTTAAATTAGCAAAGAGAAACCACATACCATTTCATTCCGTGGACGGTCACTATGCGCCTCCGTTTTAATCAAATTGTAGCCAACAAAAACAAAACTGAAATCAACAAAAACACGAATTCCAAACCCTAGATCAAGATCTTCTTCAACAAAACAATTAATCACAACCAAGCACGCCACATTCTCTCAAAACGCGCCAAGAACGAACAAACAGAGCCAATCTCAGAAGATCCGGAAAAAGTGGTTGTCAAAAACGGAGACAGAGACACGAAACCAAACAAATCAGTGAATTCGAATTTTAGGGTTCGCCGGCAATATACGGAGGCTATGCGCCGGAGAGATGAGCGGTTTCCGGCGAGAACGGAAGTTTAACGGTGGAAGGTGTGGAGAGAGAAAAGCAAAGGCAGTGAGTGAAAAGAAAAGGAAGAGAGGAAGAGAGAGAAAGTTAAAAGAAGGGAATGGCTTAGAAAACCGGGAAAAGGCCTTAAAGAAGATAACTTGTATTTTTATAGTGAAAAAACAAAATTTACTAGTACTACTTTTCGGTTTTTTTTAAATTAGAAAAAAAAAATGGAATTGAGTAAAGAAAGAGAGAGAAGGATGGAGGAAACTGGTGGTAGTTGTTAGGTGGTTCAACCAAACGCCTTGCCGGCCAAAACGCGTTTTTTTTCGCTTCATTTGTTGTCACTGTTCTTTGTGCGGCCAGGCAGTGCTTTTCAATTTTGTTTTAATTTTTTTATTTTAAATCATTCTTTTAATATTTTTAGATTATTCAATGCATTAATATTAAAAATAAATTTAAAAATAAATATTATTTTAAATAAAAAAATACTTGTAAAGGCAACTTTAACAATAAAGACTCCAATTTTTTTCCATTTTATTTCTTTTTAAAGCTTTCCATTTTAGACACTTTTACTATTTTACCCCCTTTTACAACCTTAGTAGTAAAAATATGGTGAAGATGTTAACTTTTTTCATGATTTAACTTAAAATACGATATCTATCTCAATGATTGATTAGAAAATATATTTTTTTGTTGGAGGTATTGTCGCTATATTAGTCTACTTGTTTCTATATTAATATGTAAAAAGATTAAAAACATTATATAACATTTGGTCCACGTGATAAAAATAGTATGTACATACCACAAATTTATGTGATAAAAATACGTACCACGTACATGTCATTTTCATGCATTGTTTAGATAGTAATATTGATGTTAAGTAAAAAAAAAAATGAAACTGCTTTATAAACAAAATCTAGCATTAAGTTTACTAGATTCTATTTAATAAATATTTTTAATAAAAATAAAATTATTTAGAGTAAATTTACATGTTCTATAATCTGTAAAGAATCATCTCATTGAAAATAACAATATTTAATCTAGATATGAATTTTTTTATTATAATTTAAACTATATTAAAAATAGATGAAAAGTAGCCGGTTTTAGTTATTATTTTGATAGATAGTCTTGAAAAAATTTGAGATTAAATTTAATTTTTTTATTATTATTTTCATTCATGTTTTAATAAATAAATGTTTTTAATGCGGGCCAAAATGTAAATGAAAAATTAAATATAATTAGTGGAGGAACTCAATTCAAATCAAAATTTGTTCAAAGGAACGAATTACACTGATAAATATTCTCCATGTATTTCAAAGGAGAGAGCGTGTGAAAGGGATGCTTATGCGAGGCTATTTGAGACAATTCGCTCGACGGTGCTACCAAAGAGTTCATGGTAGGTATTCTGGTCAGAGACAAGAAAGTGGCTGGAAAGACGTAATTCTCACGTGTAGAAATGTACAGCGACGATTCGTGTACAATGAGAAAATCGAACCGTTCATCTAAACGAACAACGTAAGCTGAACGGTGAAAATAGGTGACAGCAATACAGGATGTGAAATAAAAGCCGTTTGTACCTTTTTCCTTCGGGCGGCCGACTTTGCGAAGAATCATTATCACCTACCTTCTAAGTTGGTTGGACTACTTTTCACATGACACTTATGTCCTTGCTCTTGTTCGTTCTTTTGGCGAAAACACCAAGGACACGGTCGTCCTTCACTCTGGATTCCGTCAACCAAGTGGAACTAACCCGGACCCCAACCAGTCATGCCTCAGGGGGAAAAAAGACATGAGCTCGACGCGTGGAGATATCCTTGTACAGTGATGTACACGTGGCGGGAAAAGGGAGCGCAGTTTCAAGCGTCTTGTGTGCTACCGCGGGTGGCATTGCCAGGACAAAACTAGCTGGCGGTTACAGCAGGTTTCACGGACCCATAAATCACCGGTCCCAGCTTTTAAGTCTTGGCGTTCTCTCTCTCTCTCTCTGTATCACGGGAAGCAGTATTGTTTAAGTCACAAAAATTAGAAAATACGTGTCCAGAAAATTTAGCGGATAAGGTAAAGTTGTTATTTCTTGTGGTATTAAAATTAAAACTGTAAATTAAAAAAAAGGGGAAATTGATGCCCATCAGTACATCACTGTTTATTCCCGCCCGTCAAGCAACTCATCTCACCACTCGAGTTTAGTTTTTTCTTGCTTGAATATTTTAAATTCAGTTATTGAGTTTTATTTTTTTCATTGTAATCCTCGCAAATTATGTTATTATAGTTTAATACGTTGAGATTTATTTCCTATTTATATATTCTTGCATATTTGACTGTCATAAAATATTCTATTATTAAATTAAAGTGAATTTACAAAATTCTATTGTTAAATTAAAGTGATCTTACAAAATAAAATTTTAGGTTATTATTAAGTAAAAATTGAAAAAACAATCACAAACAAAAAAACATAGCTGATTTTTAAAAACACTTAAAAAACTTGAATTTTATCCCTCAAGTTTTACACTATACATTATTTAGTCCTTGTTATTTGAGTTTTTTATATTTTACTCTTAAACATTATCTCATTTACATTTTAATCCTTAAACACTAAAAAGAAAACACAAAGTCGCTAGGAAAAAATAAAGAAAGTTTTTACCATATAATTTCTAGATAAAAAAAAAATCAAACTTAGCGTCGTTGGATTTATCATAAAAATAAATTTAAAGAAGATGTTTCTGTTCTTCAAACATGCTCTGGAAAAATATATTAGAATCTATAAATTTTATTTTAATTCATTTTGATTTAAAATTTTTGAGTTGATTAAAAAATATTTTAAGATTAAAGATATTTTAATGAGGTTTTTATAAAATTTTTATGTTAAAAGTAATTAAACAATGGGGTTTTTTATCAAAAAAAAAAAATCAAACCTCAATTTTCAAATACTATAAATGATCAAAAAAATGTTATAGGAGACATGTCCTTTGCCAAGACGGGCTGTTTATAGCTCATTAAGGAAAAAAAAAACATTGTCATCCGCTCTTTTTTTAAAAAGAAAATAAATTAGGCATGTCTAGGCTTTTTAATTTTTGGATGAGCACACGACTTGACCTTTTTTTTAATTTTTTAATTACTCTCAATTTAAATTTTAATTAATATCCCCTCTCTTATTTTTTTAATTTAAACTTTTTTAATAGTTGCTAATCTTTTGAATTGTTTTTAATTTCATAATACTTCAAAAAAGTTATTGTAATTCATTTTTAAAATCATTTGTATGTAATGAATGAAATTAACATCTTAGATAAATAAAAGAAAATGTTCAAAATATAAAATATATCCAAAATGAAATATAATATAGCTTGAAATTATATTGGCACAAGATACAATAATTACCTAATACTCTAACAAAAACCGGGGTGTTGTTTTATTACTCGTGCGAATAATAAAGCACTTTAATATATTTTTTAATCATTTTCTATCAATTCAACGCCATGGCTTCAACGCCTGAAGCACTCGGGTTCGAATCTGCGCGTTAGCAATATTTCTTTTCAAGATCAAGATGAAATGTTTATATGTATTTTTCTTTTTAAAAAAACAGTCATTTGACCCCTTAATTTTTTTATTAAAAAAAAAAAGTTGGACCAAGCGATGGGCCTTTCCCTTTCATGAACTTTTCTTTTTCTGCACTCCAAAACCATTCCAAAAAAAAAATTACTTACTTTTTATTTTTTTACATGATTCTAAAAACATATTATAAATTTTTATTTAAATTCTACTAATTTCTCCAGTGATTATTATTTACATAGTTTAAAAATAATAGTTCTTGAAATTCTATCCAAATGTGTCTAGTATTATGGTAGCTTTTGTGGTTATGATTTGAAAAAAATTGTCTTATAAAAAACACTTTTGGTTGAGGTTGGTTAGGTATTTATATATGTTTGGTTAAAACTGTAATTGAAATTGAGGTTGAACAAAAAATAATTTTATATGTTTGGTTAAAAAAACGTTTTTCAAATTGAGGTTATAAAATAAACAATATATATATATCGATAGTTTTAAATTTAAATATTGTAGATTTAACTGCTGCTATTATATAATGAATTAAATAATACCTGTATCAAATATTTTTTATTGTTCCATTAAACTATCTACAATTTCATCATGTACGAAATTCATCCAACAAAAACTACAGTTTTCTTGGTTTCTTAAGAGCGCAACAACATTAGGTAAAATATCATCAAGAACAGAATTGAGATTGCGATCAAATTCTGCAAATATTACGTCATCAAATGATCTTCTTATAATTTTTTGAATAAAACACAATTAAAAATAAAAATTGAATTTTTTTTTACTGGGTCGGACTCGGTTCAATGCATTTAGCTTTGAATCGGACCTAGTCCGCTGGAACAGTGCAGAGTGACTTCACTGTTCACGTGAACAGTGGATAGTGAATTATAATTCAGTCTCAACTGTCCACAGGATTCGGGGAAGCAACTCTCAGTTGTTTTCCACAAACTTATGGTTTAAACAAACTTTGTATGGGTCCAACGTGAACAGTAAAATATATTTTAGCATTACCAAATGTTCAACATGTGCGGTTTACTTTAAAAGCAAAAGGTACTACGAAAACAAAAATAACTATTTGCCGCCTTAATGTTTCTTCTTTTAAAAAAGTTGGACCAAGCGATGGGCCTTTCCCTTTCATCTTCTTTTTTTTCTTCTGCACTCCAAAATTTTTTTTTAAAAAAAATATTTACTTTTTATTTTTTTACATGATTCTAAAAACCTATTGTAAATTTTTATTTAAATTCTACTAATTTCTCTAGAAATTATTATTTACCTAGTTTAAAAATAATAGTTCATGAAAATTCAATCCATATCTTTTTTTATCCTTCAAATTTCTAGATATATTTTTAACATGATTTTATCATATTTATAATATTTTTAATCACATTTAAAATACAACATATTATTTTGATATTTATTTTTTAAATATTTTGACAATTATAAAATATTTATTTTTTAATAAAAATAATGATTCAAGCAATAAACCTCGCGCTCATCAAGATAAAAAAAGAATACATTAATAAAAGAATATATCTTGATTGCAAAAAAAAAAAAAGAAAGTGTTTTCAGGCATAATGGATTTAATAACAAAGCCAAAAAATCCACTCAACATGTATATTTGATTTTGTAAATTTATCACCCTGTAGTGTATAGCTCGGCATTACAAGGTAGTTATCTCTGCATGAGATTGTCGTGTTGGGATTCTTTTTACCAAGCGAGGGTTTTGTCCAATGATTAATTTACGAAGCCTTGAAAAGTTTCAGAACTCAGTCAACGTTTTTACACAAGCTAGTCGTTTGACTTGATCCGTGTGAGGGAGAATATAGCTCGATGGAACAAAAGAATTATAGAAAATTCAAGCTCTATTTTTCATTTTCCTCGACCCAGAAAAGGAACGAAATAAAAACAATTAAGCAGCGCTCGGTGGCGTTAGTGGAAATAAAAAAATAATATAAATAATATCTTAAGATTTTATTTAATAATTTAAATTATTAAATTAAAATATTTTTTTGATATGATATTACAACATTGATAACTAAATTGTAATTTTTAATATTTTTATTTATTTAATAAAAATAAACAGTAATATTGACGTGGGGACAAAAGAGCTCTTTTTTTAATATTTGAAGAACTACGACCCTCGTAGTGGAATCAAATAGCAATGGTCCAACCACCGCATGGAGGCTTCCCTGCTTTGCTTGTACGTTCTGGTGTGGATGGAGGCAGCAACTCGCTCTCTGGGGCCGACGCTTGTCCATCTGAGGGCATTTCGGTAGTTTTATTACAGAAGTTTCAGTTAAAGAGACGAGAGAGGGAAGCCACGAGATTCTGTTTCTGGAATGTTCTCGTATTGACAAAAATGCCCAAGCGAACAATACGTTATCACCTCAGTTTCCGTTTCTGGTATACGTACGTCTGGAGCACAGTTTTTTTTATCTTTTCACATCACCAAACCTGGAATACAATCCTTGACGTCTACATCAGGTGCAAAAAAGTAAAAAACAAAGTAATAAATAAATAAAGGCAAGACATGTGCAAGGCAAAGGCTGATACGCCGAGCTTTATCCAGTGCGGTGGTATTAATTCTGGTGAAACTTCTTGTACACATAAAAGAAAAAAAAATAAAATTGACTGCAGACTCGGTTTTCGAGGAACACCACTGGTTAAATTTCTTTTCTGAAACTACTCTACGAAGTTCGAACCAAGTTTTGAAAATCAAAATTCTCATGATTTTTAAAATCTCCAAGGGACATTCACGAAACCAATGTGATCATATGCTCACATGCAGAGCTGAAGAGAGGCAGGGTTGGTTGAGCTGTGGATTGGATAGAGTGATCAAGGCTTGACAGGAATTCTTGTTTATCTCGCATTGCTTGTTTTGTTACTAGTTAGTTGGCAATTACGAGAGTTAGTTAAGAAATTGATCATCATCGCCGTCCAGTTATATTTTAAATAATTTCTAATTTTTTTTTACTTTAAATTCTAAATTTTTTTATTATTATTTTAACGTATTAATAAAAAAACATAAAAAAAGTATTTTAATTTATTTCTAAATAAAAAAACACTTGAGACTCCGAAAAAGCATGGTAGGGAGATGGATGAGCATATTCAACATCCACAAGAGAAGACAGATGAGCATAATAAAAAGCTGGATCAAATCAACTCGCAGTTACAGGGTATATAGGTTATTCTTAAGACAAACACAGGGGGTCAATAATTAAGCTGACAGAGCAAACACAGTTCACGGGGGGTTAATTTCCAATCAAGTGGTGAATCAATCAATATATGAGGTGATGGCATTGAAAATTAAGAAGTAGAAAGAGCAGGGCACAGTGCAACACTGCCTAAGGTGGAACTGCCAGATTTTCATGAAGAGTTTAGTGTTATTTCAGCCTGATTGGGATTGTAGTAGTGATAATAATTCAAAGTATTTTTTATTTGAAAATATATTAAAATAAAGTAATTTTTAATTGGATATACATAATTGAATAGGCACATGTCAAGACTCAAGACAACCAGTGATTTTATCATCGGCTAGTGATTTGTGCGGCTTTTGCAGGCTAATCAAGCCGATGAGAGTTTCATTTACGTCAAGCTTGTGATTAGTTGAGCGATTATTTTTATTTTTTTTGTTTTCTTTATCAAATTAGTGTATTATCTTTAAGTCCAAATAATAATTACAAAATATCTTTTTAAAATAATGTAAAAACCCTTGTAGCAAAAATCTTAATTTTAAAGGTAATTAAGCTATTATATCATGCTTTAAAAAGTTAAAAACTAAAAGTATTTTTAGTTAATAATTTCCTACTTTAAAATACTTAAGTAATTTCATTATGTAAAATATTCTTGGAAAAGACCAAGATATCCCTTGACAACTCAGAAATAACAATAAACCCATAAAAAGATGTTTTTGCCCTTCAAAGCCATTTCATCCTTTTTATTTTTCTTAAGAGCAAAGGTGTAATCTCAGTGTTATAATTCACAGTGATTTAGGCCTTTCCTAAAGTAGTTTAGCCACCGGCTCTAGGTTGTGTTAAATTTAGTCTCAATTGAAAACCGAAATTAGTTAGTCATAAAATGTTATAATTCTATTTTTAGATAGTGTATAACAAATTTATCCAAAATTAAGATATACTCATTAATTCGATAAAATAAAATCTATTCCAATGGGATTCCGATGCTTTAGTGTTCCTGTTCAATTTCAGGTGAAGTGACAAATTTCCCTCCAAACTATTATGCATATATATTCTAACTGGGTGTTCCAACTATCAATTGTCCTCGTTCGTGCTCCACCTATTTAGAATTTGATTAATCAATATTTAAGTTTTATGATTGTTAATATGATAATCATTAAAAACTTATATAATTATTAATTTTAAAATCCGTATAATTAATCGAGATATATATAAATTAGACAAACACCATATTAATAACAATAAAAAAAATTCATTAAATAATCCATTCCGCCCAACATCTTGGCAAAATCTGGGCTCATAGAAGTTTTTTCACACAAGATTTTCGGCGAGAAAGAGAGAGATTCTGCACCAAGTCTCATGATTTCATAAATGAGTTCTTAGCATAAAAAAAAAACTCTCCATGCCCAGATTTTGGCTAGAATAGTCATCTCACTATGTGCCTATCACATGCTTTTTTAACGGATTGTTAAATGTTGATCATGATGGGATTGATTGATTAAAATCTAAATATATAGGTGGCGAACTCAATTCGAGCAACCAGCAAGTGATAGATGACGTATAGTTTGGAGAGAATTTACTCCATCAAAGAAAAGGAAACATATTTCAATATCGGAAAAAATGAGAATATATAAGAAATTTAGTGTTCCATTATCAAGTATATCAAATTTAATATAAATCAACCCATCTAGTAAATAGTCCAATAATAAAAACTTGAGATTAAAGGGTATGTTTCTTCTATAATATTAGGTTCAAGTCATATGGTTGCTAACATGATGGCCACTGGAGGCTTACATAATCGTTAACTTCAGGACTCGTGAAATTAGTTGAGGTGTATATAAACTGACCCGAACACCCACATTAATAATAATAAAAATTAATATAAATGAAATCAATCTCCCGACATTAATTTTTTATACATAGAAGGAGAGGAGTTAAAGAGCCTAGCTCCACTGTGTATTTATATACTCCCACAAACATTTATGAAGAATTAAAGAAATAATTAATCTTATGTACGTGCATACTAGTTGCATTTGAAAAAAGCCATTAATTAGTTTGGATGTCTAGAATAATTTTACAAACATTAAATTGACGAGCAAGTATCTTATAGATGATGATGGTGGATCAATACTATTCCAAGACAAAATAAGATTCTAATTGCCAAGAATATATATACACGATTTCTGTCTTTGCCCTTGTTTTGTTATGGTATTCAAGAATATTTAATTTATTTCCTTGAAATTCCTTTTTAATTAAAGATCCAATCCGGCAAATCCCACTCGAATTGATATCCGAATCCAAAAACATCTCTTGTATGCAAAGAAAGAAGGAAAGAAAGTCTTGTTTTGAAAGATTGAGGCCAATTGCCGTCCTCGGATACAATCATGACATTGATCGCTCTCCCTCCTTGTGTCACATTCTCTATGACCGTTTGTTTAAGGAATATTATTCGAACACCATTTGGCCACAACATAAACAAATGTAGTGTTGGGAGACCCACACAACTCGTGTTTTATCCAATTAGCACCGAGTCTCCAACAGCACCAACATCACTCTTGATAATGTCTTCTTTCTTTTCTTCAACTTGGTTCCAAAGTAGGTATCTTGTAGATAAATATTCACCACCTTTTCTTGGCCTAAACCAATCCTCGTCCTATAAATTAATGTGGACAAAAGTGGACCGACCCCTACAATATTCAAAACCAATTAGGAGGCTAAATTAATTGAGAAAAGTAGGTGATCCAAAACATATTAATTACATCAATGAGGGGTTAGTGAAGTCTTAATCAGCAAAATGCATCGTGCCTCTAGACACAGACAAGGCCATACGGGACGCAAGGTAGGATGACGATGTATGTGTGTGGAGGACACCAAGATCCCGGGGGGGGGAAAGAACTCCAGATTGTAAAAAGAACCTAAGAGGTTGTGAAAAAAAGGTGAAAACGAGACGTTGGAATCGGACATGTCTTGCCCTAGCTATATACTGTGGGGGTGTTTCTTTCTGGGGCTACATTAATACTTTTAGCTAGACTCTGCGCTCAGCAGCAGCCTGAACGGAAGTATAGCATTTGAAGGTTTAACTTGGATCAAGGTAGTTAAGTTGAATGATCGGTCTTGCTTGGCTAATTTAGCTTTAGCAGCACACATCTAGCTTTCAATATTTGTAGCACAGGGAATTCTTCAAAGCAATGATGATGTCTCTGCACAGTGCATCAAAAATACGATAAATGATCTCTTTTCGCTGCTTTTGATCAATAATATGTAAGCATCTATATATTTTCGTAATTGTTGTGGGGATGCCCATGTATTACAAGTCATAAGGCAGGGGACAGGAGGCCAAAGAACCAGAATCAAGTACATTTTCACTAACAAAATTAATCCCTCTGGTCGTCTACAAATAAGCTCAAGGAATTTGATGTTAGAATCAAGTATACCCCAAAAGTCAACTCTATATTTAACTTGAAACAGGGATATTATTGAAGCCCATTATCACCTATCCCCCTAGCTAGCTAGTGTGTATTAAAAAATCAGCTTCAATTATGATCGAGAAAGTTTGTGTGCTAAGGCTAGTTAATTATTAT
>Ga0325411_1001125_pt1 | contig 29329 bp, 20 predicted proteins | sample PopdelMetagenome_13_FD_206181 | JGI IMG/M metagenome (GOLD analysis project Ga0325411, IMG submission 206181) | Populus deltoides microbial communities from Bellville, Georgia, United States - Xylem-PdIQD-R4 | ecosystem: Host-associated > Plants > Phyllosphere > Stem > Wood/Secondary xylem...
GATGGTGGCAACTTCTTTACTATAAAGAAAACTGTTTGTGCTTTATGATCATGAATTCTTATTTATTTACTTCTTTTTGTAAAAGAGAGTTAAATAATAAAGGGTTTTTCTAGTGGGTAATGATTGTTTTTTAGAATGTATTTTTCTAGTAAATATATTAAAATAATAATTTTTTTAAAAAAATTATTTTTAATATCAAGACGTAAAAACAATATATGAAAATACTAAATTAATTTAAAATAAAAAAAAAACAAAAAAATCAAATTATTTAAAAAATACAATAATAAACAGGTTTAAGTGGTCATTGTCTGATGAAGATTATTTTATTTGCCATTGCTCAACTTTTGGAGACAATTTTTTCTTTTGGATTAAATTTAAGATTTGTGATTCTACTTTATGTCTTCGTCATGCTATCTTTTACAGGACTTGGACCTATGACTTTTATATAGAAATGTTAATCCTCAACAACTAATTAATTACTTAGGGAAGGAAAGTAGGATTCAATGAAAAAAGATTCAGCTCATCGCCTGAATAAGTTACTAATTAAAGTTTTTTATTTAATCAAGAAACTAATCCACATCTTAATGCTTTCGGCAACTCCGCTGGCTTTCCACCACTTCCTGGGCTGTATTAAATTGAACGGGCTGCAGATTTCTTAAGCAGAGCAGAGCCCAAACGATCTTCTCACAAAACCCTACTCTTCGTGCTCTTTCATCCATGGCTGCTCTAGTCTATGCCATCCACATAGCTACTCTTTCTTTTGCTCAACCACATCAGTTTTTATAGGTTGAGGCACTGAATCGTCTCGTTTATCATTTTTGAATAAAAATTATTTTAAAAAATAAACACAATCACATTTTCAAAACATACTCAAAGTGCGATGGAATAAACTAAATTATAATCGAGTTTACGTCACTAAACTATATAAAATCCGATGAAATAAACTGTAATAAATTAAAAGAACTTAATAAAATAATATTAGTTTGATCAAATAATTAACTTAACTGAATCATCCCAATGACCTAGGAGTAAATCCAAAAACCCAGTGATCTAAACCCCCAGACCAGGTTAGTTCCCGTACAGGTTTGATAGCTTTGCTCAAGAAAACTACAGCGACAATAAGGGTTACCTGCCAGGGCAGGGGAGATGAGTACCTTAAAAGAACTGGGCTTATTGTATTATTGGGCTCATATGGGCTTGCGCTTATAATTTATTGGGTTCACTAGTATGATTTTCCCTTCCTCTCGAATGATGAACCGCCATGACATCAGCCATTTTCCCTTACTCTTCCTTTCGAATTAACGATGAGAATGGCGTTTAATTTTTTATATGATATTTAAAGAGTATATAAATTTGAATATGAATTAAACACACACACTTAGAATTTTTCAAAAATAATTTATGATACTATGTTGATTGTTGATATAAAAATATATCATTAGCACTGTTTGTAATATTTCATATCGACGAGTGAGGAGTTGGTTACTGATCTTATTAGTAGTTCTGGTTGCTAATTTATAAGATATGTTTTGAGACCATGCGTGGTCACTAAGAACAAATCCGTGAGGTCCAAAACAGATAATATCTAACAGGTTGGGCCGGACTGTTATATTATTGATATTTGATAAATTTGTTTGTAAACCTTAAGACTAGCATTTTCTTTTCATTTAAAAATTATCTCAAATAGGATCTTTGTGCACATTTTATTGATGTAATTTAATGCTTCATGATGTTTCTTAATCTCTAAAGTTTTACATCCCTAAATTATATATATAAAAAACAAGTATTTTTAAGTTCTCTTATTATAATTCTTTTAACTGTGGAGAAAACTCGCGAAACTTTGATAGTTTCTGTAATATATATAGAAAAAAATTTAAATACAATAAAAAAATAAAAAAATCTTAATTAGTAACTTCTAGGCTAATTAAATGATGTTGTCTTTTTAATTACATAGATAATATAGGCTTTAAAATATATTGGTAAAATTTAAACTTGATTCAACCATTATTATTTTTTAAAAAGAAAACAAGGTCCCTTTACACATACAAATTTCTCCATGAGCTAATGCAGAGTAAATTTGATACACGTCATGTTGGTCAGTTGAGTGATTTGGCTTGATATCACCTTAATATATCCAGAATCTTTTTGTGTAACCGTTATAACTGTCTAACTCGGGGAAAAAAAAAAAACCCTATATATTCACCCTTTTCGTGCTCTATTTCTTTCTGTACCTCTCAATCTCTTCCGATTTTTTTTGTTCAAAATTTCTCCTTGGCTCATTAATTGTGTAGTTGAAGCTAAAAGGATTGCCTCCGTAAGTCCGTTCAATCTTTCCCTTGTAATAAAATCTTGCACTTTGATGAGATGTAGCTGAGTTTAAATTTCTCCTCAATCTTTTGTAAATCATCCGTACGCATCTGGGAATCAGATATGCATTTTTCTATCATGCAATTTCTCTGTTTCTAGTACAACCCGTTAATGCATAATGCAGAGAGAGAGAATTAAAGGGTCCCATAAGATTTGGAAGGGTGTGTAGGTTTTCTATGTCAATATCATCAAATGCCAATGCCATCATGGAGGGTGGTATCATAGGGCTTAGAGTCCTTCCCAACTTAATTTGTATGCTGTCACGTTCATCTCCTACGAAAATCGGGCCCGAGACCTTTTTAACCTTTTGTTTGAAAGAAAATAGAGAGAGATCCATCAGAGAGGAATGATTCATGAAGAGGGAAGGATAGAAAACCTATAATAATACCTTCATGTTGATTACTTCCATCAATTTTTGTACCATCCCACCACCATAGAAAATTGATACTTTTCCTCGTGATAGTGCATATACAGTTTGGTATTTTGGTGCGTTTATCGGTGCACACTTTTCCTATTGAAAGAGACATTGCTGCTTCTTTCTTTTTTTTTTTCCATTGAATGTTGATTACTTCCCATGTCCGAGGATTTCCAATCCATGGTAGTAGTATCTTGAACGTTTTTGTTTTGGCTGTGCAGGAGTTTCTACTGAGCGATGTTATTAGATCATGGTAAGTAGTAACTTGCCCTGAAAGGTATCTATGATCCCCATTCTGCAAAATGTTCGATTGTAACTACAAGTCACAATATATTGGTGGCCAGAAGGAGAAATTTGTAAGGTACATTAGATCCCCTTGTGTTCATCTTTATTATTGTTGCCTTCTTTTACTGGTCTTGAGTGTTTTGTAGTAAATAGCAACAACCTATCTGTGTTTTTTTTAATGAATTATATCTAACTCAATGCTGGCTTGTTTTGGGAACTTGTAGGTTGGATGATTTTGATACATTATCAGTGACTTCTAATAAGAAAGGAATGAAGAAATTGAGATTTAATTTAGATGGTTCTAACATAGCTGGCCATGGAAAGAAAAATGCTTCAAAATCCCTTAGGTATGGGGTGAAAAGAGGATCAGAAGGAATGTTAACAATTGGACGATCACTTAGAACAGGAGTTACTCGCGCAGTGTTTCCAGAGGACCTCAAGGTGTCTGAGAAGATGATTTTTGATCCTCAAGACAAATCTCTTCTGTTATGGAATAGGCTCTTGATCATATCATGCATTTTATCAGTATCTGTTGATCCTTTGTTCTTTTATCTTCCTGTCTTCAACTATCGGATGGCCTGTCTGGGTATGGATACAAATTTAGCAGCAACAATTACAACTATGAGGACACTACTTGATGTTTTCTATCTGATTCGCATGGCTCTTCAGTTTCGAATAGCCTATGTTGCACCATCATCAAGGGTTTTCGGACGAGGTGAACTTGTGATTGATCCTGCACAGATAGCCACCAGATATTTAAGCCGTTATTTCATTGTTGATTTTCTCTCTGTGCTACCTCTGCCTCAGGTTTGAGAATTACTTCTCTTCTTTCTGGCATTGTTGCATTCTTTTTTTTTTTCCATTGAATGTTGATTATTTTATCGTTTTTCCTCCCCCTTTTTGTTATGAATAAATGTCATTGATTCTATATGGTATCTGTACATACTAAAATTATCTTCTTCTGCAGATAGTGGTATGGAAATATCTTAATAATAAAAAGAAGGGCTCGGAGGTGTTAGCTACTAAGCAGGCATTGCTAATTATTGTTTTTCTTCAATACATCCCAAGGTTTGCTCGCTTTTTGCCTTTGGGGTCAGACCTGAAAAAGACCGCCGGCTCCTTCGCTGAGAGTGCTTTTGCTGGTGCTGCGTACTATCTGCTTTGGTACATGCTTGCCAGTCATGTAAGTAATTGCTGTTATGCAGCTAGGTTTCAGTAGTCCTGTTTGGTCTTCGGATATTTGGATACGAGTAGCAGCATTTTTTTTACACCAACATTTGTAAAAGTTCTAAGGAAATCAAGAAGATAATCACCGCAACAAAGTTCGGTTAGTTTCTGTGGACGTGATGTTCTTAACTTGAATAAATGTAATGCGAGGGAAATGGCTCCAAATCCTAAATGTTTCACAATGGATTTATGAACTTTCAACATGATTGTCTACTGATTCTAGAACCTAAGTTTCTTAGTTTTCTCTTAAAACAAATATTACTAGAATAGATTAAAGATGCCTGTGGAGCAATTTATCAAATTTATCTGACCAGACTCAGGTCCAACTTTACAGATAGCAGGTGCTTTCTGGTATTTACTAGCCATTGAACGCAAAGATACATGCTGGAGAGAAGCTTGCATTCTAAGTGGGAAATGTAACATAGACTTCTTGTATTGTGGCAACAAAGCACTGCCAGGTTTCCACGGTTGGCGAAGGATAAGTGATGAGGTTCTTGGAAACAAATGTTCTGTCAGCGAAGATGATAATCCACGATTTAATTATGGAATCTATTTCCAGGCTATGTCATCAGACATTGTGTCATCCAGGAACTTTGTCTCCAAATTCTTTTACTGTTTATGGTGGGGCCTGCAAAATTTGAGGTATCTTGTGTAACTGATCTTTATGTTCATAATACATGAGGAGATATTAGCACATCTCTGTTGCATTTTCAACAAAATTCGAGGTATCATGATTCTGCAAAAAGCTTTCCTGTTCAATTCGTCAAAATTTGAGTCTAGTCCACTGAGCTATACGCGCACAAGAATCAAAAGAACATAATAAGTTACAACAATGAATTTGCTGTTCTTTTTTTTTTCCAGCCTATATCAGAGTTGTAAGAACATGGATTTCAATATCTATAGTTTATAGAAACTTCTCAGTCCAGTAGTAATAGTCAATGTTGGAGAGCATTTTGATTTTTTATTTATCAACTACTTATCCTTCCGAGCTATGATCAAGTATTCTAAGAAAACTATAAACTTTTCTGAGCACATAAATTTAGTCCACATGTTCAGGATTTGTTATGAAGATTCTTTGGTTTGAACAATCATTTACTTCCCAACTGTTGTCTGTGCATTCATCTTTAAAATTGATGTTGAAATTTGAATTCAGAAATTATTTCTGTTATTGGAATTTTATTTACTTGAAGCATTTGGTGTTTTTACCTCTTACAGTACACTTGGTCAGGGCCTACTAACAAGCACCTATCCTTTGGAAGTTATCTTTTCTATACTATTAGCTATTGCTGGGCTTATCCTCTTCGCACTTCTGATTGGAAATATGCAGGTATGTTAAAATTTCCACTTCTATGAATGCTCGTGAATGTTTGTTTGTTTCAGATGCCTCCAATATTTTCTTTTTATCAATGCTGAGCCTACTCATGTCATTGAATTCGTGTTATAACCTTATTGTGGACTGTGATTTTAGCTGATCTAACCAGTGTAATTGATATTGATCCACTTTAGAATTCATCAAACAGAAGAAACAGCATTGAATAATGGTACTGATATTTGAGCTCTCTTGTGGTTGCAACAGACCTACCTTCAGTCTCTTACTGTTCGTTTAGAGGAGATGAGGATTAAAAGGCGTGATTCTGAGCAGTGGATGCATCATCGCTTGCTTCCACAGGATCTTAGAGAGCGAGTTAGGCGCTATGATCAGTACAAATGGTTGGAAACTCGTGGAGTGGATGAAGAGACTTTGGTCCAAAGTCTACCAAAAGATCTTAAAAGGGATATCAAGAGGCATCTCTGTCTGAATTTGGTCAGAAGAGTAAGTATGGTTTTATTCTTTAGTGTTGTCTTTGATGCTCCTTTGGTTTGCTTTTTTCCAATATTTTTTGTGGAAATATGTCTTTGAACATGGTGGTTATGCAGGTCCCTCTATTTGCCAACATGGATGAAACATTGTTGGATGCCATCTGCGAGAGACTGAAGCCAAGTTTGTATACAGAAGAGACTTACATCGTCCGTGAAGGGGATCCAGTTGACGAGATGCTTTTCATCATTCGCGGACGCCTGGAGAGTGTAACTACAGATGGTGGAAGGAGTGGATTTTTCAACAGAGGTGTATTGAAAGAAGGGGACTTTTGTGGTGAGGAGCTTCTGACTTGGGCACTGGACCCTAAATCTCTTGGTAATTTGCCATCATCAACTAGGACAGTGAGGGCATTGACTGAGGTAGAGGCTTTTGCCTTAGAAGCTGAAGAGCTGAAGTTTGTTGCATCTCAATTTAGGCGTCTTCATAGCAGGCAGTTGCAACACACCTTCCGTTTCTACTCTCAGCAATGGAGGACTTGGGCTTCCTGCTTTATCCAAGCTGCTTGGCGCCGGTATTCCAGGAGGAGAGCAGCAGAACTTCGTCGCCTAGAAGAAGAGGAGGAGGAGGTGGATTACGACAAGGAAGATGACGATGAAAGGGCATTAGTTGAGGAAAATGATGGCTCTGCTAGACTAGGTGCAACAATCCTTGCTTCACGCTTTGCTGCCAATGCTCTTCGTGGACACAGGCTTCGCAGCTTGAATTCCAGAGCCTTGATGAAGCTGCAGAGGCCTCCAGAACCTGACTTCAGTGAGGAGTAATAAGTGGAAGCAGGGATGGTTTTATCTATCTGGATATACTTATACATATTTATCATTGGAAAGTCAACCTGTTCAACCAAATTATGTTATATTTTGTATTGTTAGCAGCAGCGCCTTACAAATTAGCTGTGGTGTACCTTAAATAAGGTTATTGAAACATCACTTGGGTATATTAACATGTTAAGTCCGTTGTCTTACATCTATAAGCAAACCACTCATAGTTTGTTTTAAATTTGTCCATCTCATTAGTAAGATTTGACACCGTGCATGCAGATTGACTGTCGACTCTCTATAAGAATTTGAACAAAATTTCAACCAAGAAAGAATGAAAATCCTTGAACAAATTCAAGAACTTGTATTCTTTCCCAGGTCGAGTAATAATGTTTGAGTTGCCGAGTCTTGTAGTTCATTTCTACTGTTTTCTTACCGGGGCAATGATACAGAAATCAGAAGTCAAGCAAACATCTGGCCAAAGCATGATGAATCTCATAATTCTTGCAATATTTTATGTGCTCCTATCAAATTAGGAGCATTTCTTTCCAAACCAAAGGGTTAAACAGTAATGGGCTCAGTTGAGCATTGCATTCTGCAACTAAGCAGAGAATAGAACATGACCAAAGTTCCTGTGCGTTCTTTACAATAGCCGCGTCTATGTGCCTTGCTCACTTTATCAAAAGATATACATAAATGAAATTTATGAAAGGAAACTAGGATTGAAGTGGGTATAAAATATATAGAGTAGGAAAAGATGAAAGAAAGAACAAATCAATCTCCAACACCGAAAACTCGCGTGAAACTTCTCTGCTTGACTTTCAATAAGCATCTGATGTGTGCTTCTCTTCTTGCTGCTGCTAACTCAATTGCGCCAATCAGAAGATGTTTCAAGTTCAACATCTTCTTCCTCCCAAGTGGCAGACTGCAATACCAATCATGCAATTAACATCATGGAATTTCAAGTGATCTTTTTATTGTCATACATTGTTGATAGCAATATATCAAGCAATTGGTAGCTAAAGGAAGCAGGTCCAGCTTGTATGGAAAAGCAAATACATACCTGCGTATCACAGTCTCTGCTACACAAGAGTATGAGCCATCTGCTTGTTTAAGCATCACCTGCCAAGGCCCTGCACATATTCTGATTTGGATAAGAGACATAGAATAAACTATTCAAACCTGGATCAGGTGAAAGGAGTGTATTGATATTGATGGAAATCAGAGAATTATTCGTAGAAAAGAACCATCAGTTACTGCATAGAAGATATAAAGGTGAACATGTCTTTGAAATAAGCAGGGTTGGGATGGCTTGGAGGAAGCTATTGAAGGCTAGCCTATCTGTTGCATGAAAAACGATCACCTAACTCAAGCCTTAGATACATAGCAGTTCGAGCTGTGCCCTTCTTTCTATATTCAAGTGAAGTACACTTACTGAAAACCACGCATGATTCTGCTTAGGAACTAGGATGAGGTAATCTACATCCAAATCATATATGTGAACATATCATGCCCCTAAAAGCAATCATCCATGAACAGTCTGTTCAGGATTAGTAACATCAACTTATTGTGCCAGAAGAGCCTGAAAAGAAGCACCAAAACAGAGCTGTTAGGCCAAGATGGTAGGAAAACAGCCTTTTCCAAATTAATAATGCCAACCAAGCTTTATCCATGAAATTTTCACAATAAACTACATAACCAAGATCAGAGATGGTACAAGAACTAGTATTAATAAAATCAAGATTTATTTCTTATATTATTACTACTACTACCATCTACACGTTTTGTGGCCTTCAAACAAATTATTATAAATTAGAAATGCAAAGGTTGATTTAATTTTGTATTTTCTTGGTGCTGGTAGAACACTGCATTAGGATATCCTGTCAACTGGGTTTGAAGAAAAGATCAGAACACATGGTTATCCTTTAAGACTTAAATTCAAAGAAACATGGTGTGCTTTCTAGACTCCTTTCCTTGTCATCAGAACTCAAACGGTTCTTATTCACTGGCTTATTGGTATGGCGTTTGAGTGCGATTGGATTAGCTGTTAAGAAAAGGCATTTTGTTTTTTCTCTGGAGTTATTCCCGCACCAAAACCTATCATGGAACACTTTCCTGACATGATGAAGCACTTTCCTTTTGCTTTTGCTGTTCAGGAATTATTTTATAAAGCGGTTAGAATTATATTTTTTAAAAATTAAATTTTTTTTTATAATTTTAGATTATTTTAACATGATGATGTTAAAAATAACTTTTAAAAATTAAAAAAATTATTATTTTAATAAAAAACACTTTAAAAACAATCTTCACACACTCCATAATAGTTACTTGAACGTGCAAGCAAAGCAGATCTTCAAAAATATTCCTTCCATTTTCTATCATTGATCTTTTATTCGTCCTCGTCCATTGATGGGCAAAAAACGATAAAGAAAAGCTTCCTCAAACGCACTATGCTTCTATATATATATATATATATATATAAACAGTAAAAAGAAGAAAGCAATGGGAGGAAGAGGCTACAATGGCTTAACTTTGTCGATAATATTCTCTTACCTTTCCCACTTTTCATGGCTGCTTCATCGAATCATTATTATGTGCATTTGTTTCTTCACGCGCCCTTGCATTGGATTTCTTTTATATATTAGTAATGTGGAAATGAAAGAAATTACAATTTCTATTTCGTAATAGCCAAATCTTACATGTTATACAAGAATGGATTTTTATAAGTTGAGAAGTTTGGTGGCGGTTATTTTTTAAAATATTTTTTATTTAAAAATATAATATTTTTTTATTTTTTTAAAATTTATTTTTGATATCAATACATTAAAATAATATAAAATTATAAATAAATAAATAAAAACAAAAAATTTAAAAATTTTTAAAATTACTTTTTAAACACAAAAACAAAAACTCTATCATCATTTTTTTTCTTTTAAATAGCAACTTTGAAAACATAAAAATAAAATTTTATGTTTTCAACCACAACAATAATAAAATAACCAAGGTTTTGATTTGCACAGCAAATTAATACCATTCTTATTTTTATTTTTATAAGCATCTTTAATAAAAATTAAAAAAATTAACTTTCCATTTGTTATTTTGTACAGCAACATCTTTCTTTCGGAAAATGATATTGATTTTTTGTAATTTTTCAAGAGGTATTTCTGAAGTAAATAGTGGTTAATAGAGTAATTCGTAATTATAGTTTTTGAATTAAACAAGTAGTCTGGAAAATAAATATTAATTTATATTTTTATAAATTTAAAAACAAAAATGAAGAATAAAAACAGTAAATGATATAAAAAACCACCCCTTACTTTATATAACAATTTATTCTATTTGAAACGATATATATATATATATATATATATATATATATATATATATTATGACTTGAATCATGGCCTTTAATTAGAACCCAATAGCAAAAACCCAACCCCAACTCAAACCTTATTACTATTATATTTTAGAATTGGTTTTGAGGAGAAAAAAAGAAAAAGATTTAAGAGCCCCAAAACTCCTGTCCATCCTCGGGTGATGTTAAAATTGCCAGTCAAAGTGAAAGTCCAAAAGAGGGACACGTGGAGTTATACGAGCTCAAACAATTCCTCGACCGTTTTTCTCTCTGCTAGCCTACTGCAACACAAACACTTGTCTCGTCTGTGTTTTGCTCCAAAAAACTCAGAGATTATGGAGTTCAAGAAGTCCCTCTTTTGCCCTAATTCTCCCTTTGTACGTACTTTTCTCTCCCTCTTTCTTCTCTTCCCTCTACCCTGCAACTCTCCTTTCCTCTCCTTGTCATTTCCTTCGATTGCTACTCTGTTCAATTACTCTTTTTTTACTCGTGAAATCTCTGTTTGGTTTGCTGGAAAGTGAATTTCTTGAAGCCCATGTACTTTTCTATTCTTGATATATTCTCCTTCTCGGCATTCTCTCTATTGTAATTTCCCATTTTTTTTTATTTTTTTTTTCAGGTATGGGAGGGAAACACATTCTCGGAGTGTTTTGATAATTTATATCCTTACCTTTTTTTTAATACATATTGAGGTTTTGTATGTAATGTAACGGCTTCGTCTATTCTATATATAAATTGCTTTTCTTTAACATGCTTACAGTTCCAGGATTCGGTGCGAACGTGGTGACCATTGTTATAATTTTGGTGCTCGCAATTACTCGAAGCAATGCCAGTCGAGTTCCCAGGGTAGATTCTTTAACGTTTGATTTATTAGGTTGTTGAAAATGTAAAAGAAAGGAAAAACCAAGTAAATAAATGAGGGTTTGATGGCCCAGTTGGTTTGTTTAACTAAAATATTACTGGAAATATGAGTGTTCCTTTTGAAAATTCACTCGAATAACTTTTTTTTTAGCCAGCCAAGGAACCTTCTTGGATGATGGATCTTTGTTAAACGTATCTTCTTGATTATTAAAAAAATCTACTTTCATTTGTTTCCTTAAACTTCTTACATTGTTTCTGTACTGTAAAACCCACGTGTTGAACATGAAGTTGGCAAACCTCTTGATGCTTCACACTTCACTTTCTGTTATGACTTTCCATCTTCTTCTATTTTTTTTCCCTTTTTCTCACCGAATTTGAGTAGGGTCTCTAGATTCTCCCTCAAATTAGTTGTTAAAACTTTAATGGATTAATATTTTTATAGTAATTGTGCAGATAAGTTGTACAGAAAAGACTGTTTTTCGTTTTCTTCCTTTCCTGGGAGCACTTGTCTCATTTATGGACTTGATTTTGCTTGTGAATAAAGAACTTCATGGAAACTTTATTGCATATCATGAGTGGCTTTTCAGAAGTTCTCAATTGATAGTCTGGGTAAGCTTTTCTAATCTCAAGCTGTTTGTTTTGCTGCCATGAACTCTGTTGCTTTAACTCAAGATTTCTTTCGTAAATTCATGCAGACAGTTATTATAATATCATCTATGTGTGCCTGCTTACATGATGTTTTTTGCAACCGGTTCCTATGTTTCTGGTGGATCATGAAATCAATATTAGGAATCCTTCATCTGCATAGAACATTTGGTTCAATGGAGGTAATACTATTTCCATTTTTATTCCCTCTCTCCATGTTGCCGAATCCTAGATTCCTGATTGATTTATTGTGTTGCTTTTTGTTACGTTGGCTAATTGTTTTGTTCAGAAATTGTAGAAATCAGATATCTGTGTTTATTTTTTCTCTGCAAAACAGAAATCATAAATTTGTAAAATTCTTCAAAAGTATGTATGGTGTTTAGACTTTTAGGCATGCAATATTTCTTTCTTTCCTGGTAAGTGGAAGGGCGAGCTTGAAACTTCTTTGGCTGCAGGTCATGAAATGCCTTAAAGACAGTTGTGTTGTTTTGTTAGATGTCATGTTTGGCATATCCATCAACATTATCAGGATAAAACGGGCATCTCCCAAGAGCAGGTATCACTAGTCAATTGTTTGCTTGTAGCATCCTTAAATAATGGGAGCCTCATCTTGTCTCCTATTTCCCCTTGAGTGTTATTCTGTATATACATGAATGCTTGACCTTGTCATTTTTCTAATATTTATTTCTATTGGCCATACTGTAACTTGTAGTTCAATGGAAGACCCACTTCTTTCTGTGGACACAGACATCGAGGAGGGTTTTCATGGAGACTCTGTAAGTAATTTGTTGTCTTTTTAAATTTCCTATGTAAGATCTGTGCTTTCTTTTTTCTTCTTTCAGAACTTAAAATTGTTAAATGGGTTACAGTCATAGTTGTTTTGATGTATAATTTCTAAGTATTTCTGCGAAGGCAATGTATAGCTAATCATTGTAAGCTTTGTTGTTGCAACACTTCACAATTCGAACGACACCACTTTATACACACACACACACACACACACACACACACATTTTTTCTTATGCTGCTTAGAAACTTCATCTATTTTAAATTTTTGAAATTGTGTTTCCTGCTAGTCCTTCCCCTAACTTTTTTCTGTAGCTACTTATTTTTTCAATTTGTGCAGTTGTTAAAATATGGCCAGAGTTTGTTTTAATTAGTTCTCTATCTTGTATAATACAAAACCTGAACCCAAATTATATACAATATTTTTGCAAGCCTGGTCAGCATATGAACCTACCCTCCTTGATTGCTTTATTGGATATCTTGGCTATGATAAGCTCATAGTTTGTTGGATCAGGATGGTACATTGCATTTTGGATTACTCTGTTTGTCTTTGGTTTTCTTTAAGAATCAAATCTCCTTTTGGAAAAGGATGATATCACTGTTTCCTTTCTCATGAGTAATTCAGTGTCAATTACATGATTGAGTCGAGGCTTGTGTATATAGTAAGATGCTTCTCTATGGTGCTGATTGTTAGTTTTTTTTCTCCATTGAAACTAAAAAGTAGTGATTATTTGTGCCTCATGGTTCTTCAAGGGAAATGCTAAGAGCTATTGGATCACATGACATTCAGAACTATCACTTCTGTGATGAATCATGGAGTCATAAAGCAGCTTGGATTTGATGATTTACTTTCGCTACCTAATGACATGGAACCTTTTACCTGTCATGATAAATTGTCAAGCTGCTGGAGAGTTCAGCTGAGCAGTCCTAACCCTTTCTTCTTTAAAGCAATCTTTTGTGCATACGGATGGCCGTATCTTTGTCTTGGTCTGCTTAAGGTAATTTAATTCCTTCAACATGAAGTCCTGTTATGTTATAATGCTTATATGCTAATGATGCTGATTCTGGTTTTAGCATAATTGTCCACTCATTCGTTAGATAAATATGGAGAGCGTGATTTTCATTTGAATTGTGAATTACTGATATAACTCTTTGTTTTAAGGTCCCCTGTGTTAGTTCTCCTTTTCATCATACTGATTTTGTCTCAATCATTTGATTCACCTACTGAAGGTTCTCAACTAAAACCCCCTCGCCACTGATGATGAAAACATATTCTTGAAAATATGTAGAATACAACACCCATATTTGTGTCTTGAAACATAATAGAAATATGTTTTTTTCCCATTAAAACCCTCAGAACCCAAAAGAAAAGGATGAAAAGAAAATATAAACCAAGAGTTTGGATGGTGGACTACACAGTACTTTTGAGAGCATTTTGAAATTAGTTTGGCTAACAAATGTTTTACTTTTGTCAAAATCTGCAAGCATAAGCTCTTTGATGATGAAATTATGCTTCACTAGAGGAAAATACATCTAAAGAAAAATGATGAATAATTTTCTATTAAATAACTTTCAAGCATCTGAGAGCATCAGAGTATAATATGTATGTTTATGATGAAAATTTTAACTTTTCACAGGTGTTCAATGACTTTATTGGTTTTGCGGGACCACTGCTTCTTAATAAGCTCATTCGGTTTCTTCAGCAAGGTTTCCAGTGTTTGATCATTTTTTTTTTTAACTTGTAGTTATTCCAACTTTGAAACAATGTCTATAGGTTTATGCTCTCACAAAGTTTTTCTCTGGAACTCTGTCAGTCACTTTATCTCTCTCATTTAACTTTTAATTTTGCAGCAATTACTTATGATGCACATGCATTTTCCTTTTTATTTTATTAAATTTTATGCTTAGTCATCCTTTTGGCTTTCCATGGATGGAAAAATGCAGTGACAATTATTTACTGCTTCTCAGATTCTATGCGATGGGACGGCTATCTTCTTGCGTTATCTTTGGGCCTCATCTCTATCTTAAAGTAAATCTTTCTCTTGGTATTAATTGTTATATCATTATTTTGTCCTTTTCTTTTTGTACCTTTTATTCCTCTTCCCCACTGTGATTGAATTCCAAATGTAATATCATTGTTTCTCTTTGCTTCCTGTTTTTTTAAAGTTCTGATTAAAATAGGACTAGCATGCAGCCTAGAAGCAGTTTTCCAGATAAAAAAAACCCTTTAGAATTATATATTTTTCAATCATATCTTTTGTTAATTTCTCAGGAAAGGATTGATATAAGTAGAACACATTTCTTATTCTGGTAGTTGTCAACCGATAGCTATCATGGGAACTGAAAGGCTTTTCCAAACCAGGATCATGTTTTTTTTTTTTCCCCTCATCCTGCAGCAGATAGCTTTTTGGATCAGCTTCATATCTGCATGGTCATTTGGACCAAACATTAAACCTTGACAAAGTGACAAAGGCATAAAGTTTCTTTTTAATGTTGTCTCTAATGCTGTTTCTTGTCCCAATTTTCAGATCCTTTTTTGATACACAATACTCATTTCATCTTGGAAAATTGAAGCTAAAGCTACGATCTAGTATCATGACAGTAATTTATCAGAAGGTAAATAATAATTATTCTCCTGTTTGTGTCTCTTTATGAATGTATGCAATTCAGTGAATATTAGTAGTCTTGTTTGATTGGACTGAGATCAATGTATTGATCTTTAATGTGAAATTAATACCTATTGAAATTAGTTTTTCACAAACTTTGTTATCTGTGAAAAATGTTACTCAAACTTTTCAGAAATAAGCTATTTGCTATAACTGTGATTACCAGCCTTCTTGCTTCCTTTGTGACAAGTTCTTTGTCCCGTTGAAACTTTATAACAGTCACAAGTTATTTTTTCAAGCAATCACAAATTCACCATCTCATTTATTGTAATTTCAGTAAAATTTTCCAAATTTATTTTGAACTCATAATCAAAAACAATTTTGAAATTGTGTATGAAAACTGATTAATTCATGAATAACAGTAATTATTCTTCTTCTTTTTATCTTGCTGTTCAATTTCTAACCTCGTGGGTAGCAATTGCTAAACACTTTTTTTTGCTTGTGGATTATCATTTTCTGTATTTCATCATGCTCTTTCCATTCATATTTCATACCTTTTATTATAATACAATTTCTTGAAAAAGTAAGATAATACTATCAGCACACCTGGAAAAAGGGTTTCCTGGTTGGCAGAGAAGTCTTTTATACCATTTGGCTAACATATGGTATTAGATTGCCCAATTTCTCACTTGCAACACCATAGATTTTAACTGTAGTATTTTTTCATTCTCAAGAAACAAACAAAAAAATCTAGTCTTTGTTTTGGAAATGGCAGAAAATCCTTCCTAGATGGCTCAAGGCTTCTCTTGCTCTGGATGGATAGCCTGTTATTTTATTATTTGTTTTGTCCTTTGACTTGTGTCTTCAATTTTCTAAGCAGGCTATGGCTTCCACTGCTTATAATCACTATTACATTCACTGTTACTTTTACTTTAGGTTCTATGTGTTACCCAATCAGAGCGATCGAAATTTTCTGAGGGGGAAATACAGACATTTATGTCAGTAGATGCTGATCGAACTGTCAACTTGTGTAACAGTTTACATGATATGTGGAGGTAAGAACATAATCTTGAACTTGTAAGAGAAATGTTATTATGCAGCTTGATTTACCTACTATCAAAGTCTGTTCCCATTCTTTTTTTAACACAAAGTGGTTGAGCGAGAATATATAACAGCCAGGTACCCTGTCAAATGTTATTTATTCTTATTACCCAAAGTCACTATGTTCAAATGATATAGTATCAATCAAATAATTTTTCAGTAATATTTTTTGTAGGAATGCCAGTTTGTTTTCTGTTTTAGTTTCTTTGAGATTGACTTGCTTTTCTGGTAGCATCATCTTTGTTCAATATTGTGATCATATCAAGCTCCTATGATTGTTTCAGCTTGCCTTTGCAAATTGGAGTAGCACTGTATCTTTTGTATACACAAGTCAAGTTTGCCTTTCTTTCTGGACTGGCCATAACCATCCTTTTGATACCAGGTACTATCCAACAAAATCTTGATGTCAGAACTTTCTTTGAATTATGCATGGGTTGCCATGATGATATTCCATGGGTTGCAGCTTTAAGGGAATATATTTACTGAATTTTCTTTTATGCAGTGAATAAATGGATTTCTGAATTGATTGCAAGTGCTACTGAGAAAATGATGAAGCAAAAAGATGAGAGGTATGAATTTATATTCCTATATGAACACTGCAAAATGAATTTGAGATTCTCAGAAGTCTGATTATTATAACCTAGACCAGTGGTATGCTTGCCTAGAAATGCTCAATGTCTTCAAGCTTCTGCATGAGTGTTGTGACTAAGTAGACATATGAAGCTAAGCAATGTGGTCCTCTTGTGGAGACTGACGAGTCCCAACTTGAGCAAGTTTTTTCTTGGATTCCAAATGTCTATTTTATAAGGAGAAAAGATCTATCTTTCTTCCTATGTGGTCCTTGTTTAATTTTCTTGTTTCGAGTCCTATCAAACAGGATCAATATAATTCACATGTGATTACCTTCGATTAACAATGTATACAATATAACATGACAGGATTAGAAGGATTTCTCCTATTAATAATGTATACAATATAACATGACAGGATTAGAAGGACAGGAGAAATCTTGACTCATATTCGAACTTTAAAGATGTATGGCTGGGAGCATCTTTTCTCTAGCTGGCTGATGGAGACTAGATCCTCAGAAGTCAAGCACTTAGCTGTATGATAGTACACTTTTATTCTTCTGCTGTCTTTGAATAATGCATTGTAAGACACTAGTTCTTTTCATCTACTGTTCAAATATTTTTTATTTATTATGTTTGGCCCTTTCTTGTCAGACACGAAAATATTTGGATGCCTGGTGTGTATTCTTTTGGGCCACAACACCAACTCTTTTCTCTGTATTCACTTTTGGACTTTTTACTTTGATGGGACATCAACTTGATGCTGCAACGGTATTATGATCTTATTAATATGATGCATTGATGATAAAGTTCTCTAGTTCTTTTTCTATTTTAATAATTCTTTTGCTTGTTCCCCAGCAACCATGAGGTAACTACTTGGAAAGTTGATTAATCCTAGAATCTTTCTTACAGGTCTTCACTTGTCTGGCTCTGTTTAATAATTTGATCTCTCCTCTTAATTCATTCCCATGGGTCATTAATGGATTAATTGATGTGAGTTATGCTTATCTTGTGCTTTTGGAAGTCTAGATTATTGTTCTCAGTAGTTTTGATATGGGTTGCTGCATTTTCTGTTCTCTGTAAGCCAGGCCTTTATATCAACTAGACGGTTGAGCAGGTTCCTCTGCTGTTCAGAATACAAACATGTACTCAAACAAAAAGCTGAATGTGAAGATATGGCTGTCATAGTGGATGATGCTTCTTGTACTTGGTCAAGCAGTGAAGAAAAGCAACAAAATCTGGTGTTGAATCATGTGAATCTGTGCCTTTCAAAGGGTTCATTGGTTGCGATAATTGGAGAGGTCAAATCTTTGCTTGATGTTTTCTAACAGTCAATTTCTCCCACATTTCCGTTTATGTACTGACTTGATGATGAACTATCAATTGCTTGTGAAACATTGTGAGTTGGATGGAGGTAGGAATAGGATACTCACCTTCTGTGAGAGTTTTTCTTCTTTTTTTCTTGATATAGTAATGAAGAAATTTTAACTTGCCTGATTGTACATGAGATAATAAACTCAGATTTTCTTGTCCATCTTAATCCCTTTTTTTTCCCTTTTAACAGCTTAGGTAATAGGAAATATAGGCTTTTAAGATGTGATGTAGAGACTTGGGTGATCCTTTATGTGCACATTAGTACATGATTTGTGAAGAGATCTTAAAAGACACACCCATGCACAATTTAAACAAATGGAAAGCACATCATAAATAGGTGATTGGTTCATCTTCTTTGCCACCTTGCTTCATTACATCAATGGTTTGGCCAAGCAAGCTCACCTCCCATAACACTAAGACCATGTTGCTATTAATTTTCAGAATGAGATATATAATCTTGAAACACACAAAATACCATGGCAATATGAAGTTATGAACATGATTCTGATAATAGGGAAACAGTACATAGATTTATAGTTTTATTTGATAAGAGGTTGCTTCGATCAGACCTCTTTCCCCATGAAGGATCTTATTTCCGTATCTCCTGCTTTCGTTATTCTCTTGGCTGACTTCATCTATTCAGGTTGGTTCAGGTAAATCATCCTTGTTAAGTGCAATACTAGGAGAAATGACGCTCATCCATGGATCAGTTCATTCAAGTGGATCTGTAGCATATGTACCACAGGTTTATGGAAATTTCTTTTTAGGATTCTCATGCATTACACCTTTTCATTCAAACATTTTTGTACTGATATCTGCTGGAATTGTAGGTTCCGTGGATTATGTCTGGAACAATACGTGACAATATTTTGTTTGGGAAAAATTATGATTCAAGAAGGTATAAAGATGTTGTCCTCAAGATTTTCATCTTTCTTGTTTAGAGAAATTGTATTTCATTTCATCTTTTCAAGTCCATGTCATTTAGTTTTTCTTAATCCTTTCTTTCTACCTTGAGAAGATATTCAGATACAATCCGGGCCTGTGCATTAGATGTTGATATTTCACTAATGGCTGGAGGTGACATGGCTCACATTGGATCTAAAGGAATTAACTTATCTGGTGGACAAAGAGCTCGTCTTGCTTTGGCAAGGTTATATTCAATTCATCTGTTCATTTTAGCTAGCTTCTCAATGATTTTTCTTGAATCATTTCTATTTCTTCCAATTGACATGCAACAGGGCCATTTATCAAGGGTTGGACACATATATGCTTGATGACGTGCTCAGTGCAGTCGATGCACAAGTTGCTAGGTGGATCTTACACAATGCTATTCTTGGTCCTTTTATGGACCAAAAGACTCGTATTCTTTGCACCCACAATGTACAGGTAGATGTCCTTTTCTTTTCTTTGGATATCCACATGTCTATTTAAGACCAAGTTGAGCCAAACTCTGAGCAGAAGTTATTGGTTGATTGAAAGTAAGGATTTGAGCCAGCAGTGCTAGTCATGGAAGAACAGTTTGATTTTTATACTAAAAGAATTTTGTGACATATTTGAAAATGAGTGTAAAGTATGCTTTCAACTGTCTCAGGCAATTTCTTCTGCTGATATGGTAGTTGTAATGGATAAAGGACAAGTGACATGGGTTGGAAGTTCAGTTGACTTGGCAGTTTCATCATATCCAGCATTTTCTCCCCAAAACGAATTTGATGCACTCTCTGATGTTCAAGGGAAAGAACTGAGCATGGCTGATTCTATTCAAGTCAGTCATAGTCACCTTCCTGAGAGGGAGTCTAATCATGTTTCAGAGGAAGTACAAGAGATTGTTGAGGCTGAGTCACGGAAAGAGGGCAGAGTTGAACTTGCTGTATACAAGTAATTACTTTTTTCAATTAACTTTTCATGGCTCAATTGAGTGTCAACAATTTCAAAGTAGAGGTGGTCAGAGCTTTTTGATGTAATTTTTCTCAGAATCTCTGATTAGCAAAACTACTTCAATTTAGTTTTATTGTTAATTTTTACAATTGTTGTCCCTCTGCAGGAATTATGCAGCATTTTCTGGTTGGTTCATCACAGTTGTAATATTTCTCTCAGCTATTCTAATGCAAGCTTCTCGTAATGGAAATGATCTGTGGCTGTCATTTTGGGTTGACACAGCAGGGAGCAGTCAGATAGAGTACTCAATTTCCTTTTACCTGGTAATTACTTTCATTTTTAATGGTAATACTGCCACGTTTACTTAGTCCTCACTTCAACCTGCATTTATGAAACAGCATGGAGTAAATTTTATGATCGCTTTGCAGTAAAATTCCACTGTTGACAGTGCAGGTTGTACTCTTTATATTTTGCATTATAAATTCCGCTCTAACATTGGTAAGAGCATTCTCCTTTGCGTTTGGTGGGTTGCGTGCTGCAGTTCAGGTGCATAATACATTGCTTAATAAGCTTATTGATGCACCCGTACAATTCTTTGATCAAACACCAGGTGGAAGAATACTTAACAGGTGAGTAGGAATACTCTTAGTGATTAATTTCACTAATGTTTATCCAGTCAACTCATTTTACTATGCTTTGTAGGTTTTCTTCAGATCTCTACACAATAGATGATTCTCTTCCCTTCATTCTCAACATTCTCCTTGCCAATTTTGTTGGCCTGTTGGGAATAGCAGTAATTTTGTCATATGTGCAGGTAATATAAAAATTTCTTGCCTCTGGTTTAATGAGGCAGAAATTTCAATTCCTTTACTTCCCCCACCTTGAATCTATTTTCTTAAGGGGTTCTATATATGTGTGCAGGTCTTCTTCTTGCTTCTGCTATTGCCATTTTGGTTTATCTACAGCAAGCTACAGGTAGATCAATATATGCATGACTTCAAAATTCAAAATTGTCGCAGTTTCAAATTTCAATTTTAGTGTCAGTTTCAATCCAAAAATCAAAGCATATAAGTGAAAAGTCATGCTTTGAAACTTCTATTTTAAGCACCATCGAAAAAGTCACATTCTTGGATTTGACCTTTGTGAAAATCAGTTGGAATTTCTAAAGTTTTCACCCACAAGTAGAGACATTAAATTTGCAAAATCTGGGTGCTCTTTTCTTCAGAAACTCAATTTCTATATTATAGTAATGTTACTGCCTTGCCAGCCACCCCCCACCAACATCTTTGAGCATTCCTGACATCCACTAGTTAATTACCAGTATACAAGGATACATCCTTGGGGAAGTGAAATAAGTGAATATAAGATGTTATACAACTGTGGATGATGCTTCATAGGTATATGAAGACTCCAGCTGGACTGCAGGTCAATCATTTGAACTTCGTAAAGATGAATACAAGATGTTACAGATCTATTGTTAATGTGAACACTTCAGAAGCTTTAAGGAACTGTAGTTTGACTGGAAGTCAGTTGGTTAGTCTTCAAAAGGAAAATGATATGTCCAAGGTGAACGTGACATATATTGATTAAAAAGTTCCATGATTATCCAGAACAGAGCCCCACTTGAGTATGAGAAAGTAGAGTGGTGAGCTTCTCCAAGTATATTGCAATTAGGTCAACTGTGTCTTAATCTTTCAGGGAAAATGGTGTGAGAGTAGTCAACTCAGATTCCAAATTCTTCAATATGCCATCTTCTTTGATACATCCTTAGTCCTAACTGATGCTCATGTATAAGATCAGCAGCTGATGCCTTCTAAATCACTCTCATTTATGTAATCACACTAATGTTACTGAAGGAATGAGATTTGTTAAGAAAAAAAAAAGATTTAAATTTTATACCATGTTTTCGAAAGTCATTACAGCTTGTTTAGATAAGTTGCTGTAATTTGTATCTCTCTTATATTTAGAGAGCTTTGAACCTGTCAACTTAAAAAGCTGCCTTTTCAGTTCTTTTACAGATCAACATCAAGGGAACTGCGAAGGCTGGACAGTGTTTCACGTTCTCCGATATATGCAACCTTCACAGAGACACTCGATGGAGCATCCACCATTAGGGCATTCAAGTCTGAGGTAGATATTTGGCTGTTACATTTGAGAATAATTTGTTATAATGGCGACCAGCTGAATTTCCATTTCTCTTCAACTGTATCATCTCAGTAAAGGAAGAATAAAAACAAGAAAATGGAATTAGCATAGCAAACATAAATATGGAGAAATTCTTTAAAATAATTTAAGTGTCTCAGTCAGGAATGCTGATCCTAGATGTGTAGTTTCTGCTTATATTGTGTATTTCAAAGTATTTATGATGTATGTTTAACTTCCAGTTCGTGACTGAATTGTTTAGCCATGAGATATGGTTGTATGCTAGGCCTAAAAGTAGATTAAGGGGATAGTTTTTTTTTCCTTCTCACTTATGTGATGAGTTTCTATTCTTGTTGTTATGAAGAATAGGTGTTTCTAAAACTTGCGATAAAATGAAAAATAACACAGAGACTGAACAGTGCTGATCGTGAACAGGATTTTTTCATGGAGAAATTTATTGAGCATGTAACTTTGTATCAGCGAACATCTTATTCGGAGATAATAGCAAGTTTGTGGCTTTCCCTGCGTCTCCAGGTATGTATATCTTGGAGAGGAAAGATTACAAAAGTATGGGATATTGAAACTTTTTAAGAGGAATTTTGATTTTCACAGTGAGAAATCTATGTAGTTTGAAGAAATTCAGTGTGTGAATTTTATATTTTGTATGATTTTTTCAATAATAATTACAGTTGGAAGTGAAGGGTGGCATTTGCAATTTGTTTTGGTTATTCCACTAACCAGTGATCTTCTTTTAGTTGTTAGCAGCAGTTATCATCTCATTTGTTGCCATGATGGCTGTTATTGGATCTCATGACTATTTACCAATCAGCTATGGCACCCCCGGGCTGGTAAGGCATTCAGTCTCATCTATCTTCATTTTTTACTTATCCCATTTTATTTCCCACATTGTGGTAGTTGCTTGAAGTAACGATCTCATATAGATAAATGCCACTTATTTTGAATTCAGATTATAGTTCAGGATGGTATCTTTGGTTGCAGGTAGGTTTGGCTCTCTCATATGCAGCTCCAATCGTGTCTCTATTAGGAAGTTTCTTAACAAGTTTTACTGAAACCGAGAAGGAAATGGTATCTGTTGAGAGAGCTCTTCAGGTATAAGATAAAATTTATTTATTGCATGTCCTTCTCTGTTAATTACTTACTTGATTCTACTCTCTTTAGTATATGGACATTCCCCAAGAAGAACTCAGGGGATCTCAGTCTCTGAATCTAGACTGGCCATTTCAAGGAACGATTGAGTTTCAGAATGTTACGATGAGATATATGCCGTCTTTGCCACCTGCACTACATGGAATTAGTTTTACAGTTCCTGGAGGGATGAAGGTTAGTGCTCATATTGAGACTTGTGTTGACCACTGCCCAACATGCATATGATTTTGTGTTTGGATCTAAAGTTTTCCAATGTTAGGTTTTCATGTTATGTAGTTAAATTGAATAGGTTGGAGTTGTTGGGAGAACAGGTGCTGGCAAATCTAGTATTTTGAATGCCCTTTTTCGCCTAACTCCAATATGCAGTGGTTGTATTGTCGTGGATGGCCTTGACATAACTGATGTTTCTGTTAGAGATCTCCGTCCACATTTTGCTGTTGTTCCTCAGAGTCCATTCCTATTCGAAGGGTCATTAAGGTACAGTTTAACTGATCATTTGTCCTGGCATAAGGTGTTGGATCATGAGCTTCTTTCATACCTGTTGAAGTCAGCAGCAGTCATTCTTTGACTTGAAATAATTGAATAATATCTTTTTTTTTTTATGAATGAATAATATCAACTACTGTAAATAATTAGTCTTGCAAATTTCTAGGGATAACCTAGATCCATTCCAGATGAATAATGACTTGAAAATCTGGGATATTCTGGAGAAATGCCATGTCAAAGAGGAAGTAGAATCAGCAGGCGGACTGGATATCCATGTAAAGGAATCTGGATCATCCTTTTCTGTTGGGCAAAGGCAGCTCCTTTGCCTTGCACGCGCTCTTCTTAAATTATCCAAGGTAAAAGAAGCTTAAAAAATATCTAAAGAATCTCATTTAGCAATAGGGCTGAGTTCTTATGGCTTTACACGCATATTTCAAGCAAATTTGGTTATTTTCATGTAAAAAAGGTTGTTTGATGGACATTTTCCGAAAAGGTAACCTATTCATCCAGGGAAGTGAATATATAATTCTTTGAAACAATGATTAAATACTTGTGATGCAGGTTTGTACGAGACAATGAGATGCATGATTGATCAAGAAGTCAAAAGGCTCCTTGATCATTTTAGAAGACCTACTATGATTTGCTTCCATGACATTGGATTGATCGTGGGTGATCTAATATTTTTGTTTGGTCAATTATCATGGGATAATATGTATTAGTCATGGGGAAACCTTGGATTTATATTTTGCATGGTTATCTGGGATATCCTCAATGTTTTGTTATCCATCTATAGGCTGAAACAAAATTAGGGTTTTATACAAATTTAGTTAGTGACCATTCTCTTAGTTTCAGTTTCTTACGAACCAAGTTAGATCAACAGACGGTCTCTTTTGAAATTTTAAGAAGGCTTTGGCTTCGTTAGGTTTGTAGACGAAACTGAGGGGAAGAGTGCATTTACATGAGTGTGCGCTTGTGCGTTTGGTGATTACTGATATTAAAAAATCTCAGGTACTTTGTTTGGATGAGTGCACAGCCAATGTTGACTCTAAAACAGCTTCAGTACTACAAAGTACAATATTCAGTGAATGCAGGGCCATGACGGTGATCACGATTGCTCATCGCATTTCCACAGTTTTGAATATGGACAACATCCTTGTTCTTGACCGAGGAAACCTGGTACGCTTATTTTCTGTTTCTTTTTTGAGAAATTCACACGCTGTTTTTTGCTTAACATGCATATTAATTATCCAACGTCTTAGTTTAATTGGGATCTTGATTGTTTCCGAGCATTTTCAATATTTGTTCTTCAATATATATGAAGAGTTCCTCAACATATATATTTCTCTGATTATGTAGGTTGAGCAAGGTAAACCACAAGCTCTTCTACAAGACGAATCCTCCATATTTTCAAGTTTTGCTAAAGCTTCAACAATGTAGTTGTGGAACTTGGTGTGGTTCACAATGCAAAAGCCTAATTGATACGAAGTCATCACATAAGGTTGTTTAGAATGAAGTTAACCATGAATGAAGCTAACCATGAATGATGGACCTTGTAATCTGGGAATCGAGACTTATTAGTTATTGATAATTTTCTTTATGGTCTTTTTCTGTTTTTTAAATCCATCGGAATTGAATTCCTTGCCTGAAATATTTCTTCTCTATAAGTTGAGGGAATGCCAATATTTTTCTATTCAATCCAAGTTATACCGCTGTGGAACTGGATTTGATTGATTGGTAAGAATTGCAGCTTAGCTTAATTTGGATTGAAAATTCATTAATATAGTAATAATTTTATCCATAATTTTTTCTAGAACGAGCCCATGTTTGACCAGCCAAGCAGACTGAGGACCCCGCATGTTTTTTTTTTCTCTCCCCCAATTCGAATGTAGCCAGCTCAACTTGCCAACGGTATTTCTATTTTTGTCTGTATTTGTTTAAGATTTAAGGCTATGTTAGAGCCTTTGTTCTTTATTATTTCTTCTTTCATAGAGCCTCAGATTACTGTTTCATAAAGAGACATGTCTCTTTTTTCCTTGCTTTTTTTATAATAATTATTTTTTTATTTCAAAGCAGTAATTGAGAGATCTCATTTAGCAAGCAAAGATACTTAAGAAATGAAAGTATGCTGATCTCCATCGCAAATTAAACAACAAAGAACCCACAAGCGCTCCGCTCCAGAACAAAATAAAACCCTAAATGCCACGCTCACATATAATAAAAGCATTCGTGCTCGATCCCGCTGCCATCTTCGATGTTAGGCGGAGTACCGTCTTCGCTACAGTTGGTGGAGAGAGGAGACCCCAGCCGTTCGTTGCCCATGAAACGGGATGGATCAAAGCCTTGCAACTGAGTTCAAATGACTTAAAAACGTCAACCTTGACAGACATACTTTGAGAGTTGAAGAAAAATCTATAGAACAAGAAGATACTTATTTTTCCATTTTTTACTTTTATTCTATGTATGTGTTGACGATGGCATGCGGCGGTCAACTATCCCGTGGGTCAACAAAAATGACCGGTGAAGAAGATTGACGTTTCATCCAATCCGGCGGCTCAGATTCTCTATCAACATCTGATTTTTCATCAGCAAGCTTCTTGATGCACCACAAATCTTCAGCCCATGAAAATTTCCTCCAGTGTGGGATCACCTCCCTAACAGGGTCCCTCTGGCCCACCTCAGCCACCACGGCCCCGCACCCATCATCATCTCTAGCCATATTATGTGCAAATGCACATAGAGCTTTCATGAGCCGCGGTGCATTTTTACCTTCCATGTGTAGCCCGTACAAGAAATAAACACCGAATTGTCTAAATACGTCAGGAAATGAAGGCAGCCTTAGCCATGGCATCCAAGCATCTAACAACCTAGAGCCTGTGCAACATGCATGCGTTAATTTAGACACTCCCTTGACTTGTAATTTGAACACTTCTTTAGTGTTCCATATGCTTAGTATGGCGAAATTTGAGGGCAGGATTCCTGTTTTTGGATCCCATTGAGGGAGACAATTCTTGGGCACAGCCATGAATGTGCCCAAATTGAGTTTACTAGACAAAATTATGCCAATATCTTTAGCGAAGAATTCTGCATCGACAAACACTCGAGAGTAAATTGTTTCTGCGAATTTTGGTGTGAGTCGGATTGTTGCAATGCCGGAGCCTAATGGCTTGTAATGCGCGTGAACCGGCTGCACTAGCATGGTAAGAGTCCTAAATTTTGTGTAACAGCATTTTCTTGTGAACAAATTGATGGAAGATTCATTGGTGCAATCTGTAGCCATGTATGAATACTCTGCACCTTGTTGCTTACACCTTTTTTCTATTTCTTGAACCAATTTTATGCCAATGCCAAGCCTCCTGTAACATCGCCAAAGCTGAAAGTATTAAGAAAACGTAAGCATGATATAAATTGAATGATGGTTTTTGTCCGATGTGAGTACAAAAGGTACCTAGGGTTGGTAAAACAAAGGGAAAGTAAGGAACATTTTTGAAGATTACAAGGGCCATGATAGAATTTAAAAATGAGAATTTGTGATCATGGATACATATAGTATATCTTATAATAAGCTTTTGCCAAAGGAACTGTGCATAGTGGCCTGTGCTTGTTGACCAAATTAGTATTATATTCTGTGAAAAAAGTAGATGTGGACGACCATTGATGTGCCTGGTGAAGTAACTTTAGGTGGTAACAAAGTGATATCTAATTGTCTTAAGCTTTTTCTTAGGTAAAAGAAGTCTTTGTACTGGATGCATGTGTTAATGCCAAGCTAGCTAGCTTGCCTTGCCTCATTCCAATATACGAGGAACAAATGTTTTCTCTTTACGTCGAATCTAATCGTGTGTTTTGTTGGGGTGGCAACGGTTCTTAGAAACCCACAAGAGTACTAGAAGAAAGAAAACATGCAGTTAGATTTTGCAAATTAAGGTTGCAATTTAACCAAGTTCAAAATATAGAGCTGCAATACCCTATCAGAATTAATATTAATTTTAAATATTTTTTAATAAAAGTCAACCTGGGTTAAATTTCGAGCACTGGGTTGACGTATTTAAATATACCAGTCCTAATAACTGCTGTTCAAGGGTGAAGGAGAACCCAAAAAAAGAAAAAGAAAACAGTTTTCATAATTGTTTGTTTTCAGGTGAAGGCCTGTCCATGCCATGAAACACTTCGTGGTGAACACTGTAGACACCCAAATGACACTGTATATAGTTTTGTGAGACTGACGTTAATATATTAATGCACTTATTATGCTTCTCTAATCAAGCAGCGGAAGAGAAGTAATTAAATGCAATTGATCAGGAAAACAAACAAGTACAAACAATTTAATTTTGAGAGAAAGAGAGAGACCTGTGAGAAGGAGAAACCCTTAATCCCAGAATATAAGCCACCTTTACATAACCTGAACTTCCTCTTGTCACGGTTTTTATACAGGCTCTGATTACCCCTGCCATCTCTCCTCCTTCACCACATTCAGCAACCTGTAAACATAACTTTGTCACAAGGGGAAAAAGGTAATGTTTTACTAACAGATTTAATAGTTGTACCAACGAAAATTTCTGTCAATATTTACACTAACATTTTATTTGTAATTATTTTACCGATAGAATCATGGATGAAAACCGTCCGTTAAAAAAACGCTCGTCGGTAATTTCTGATCTTATAGTAATTCTGTCATTAATAAATTTACCGATAGCTTTACAAACAGACCATGCAGGCTAAAAAAATTACCCGCTTCAATCCATCGGTAATTTCCTCAGTAATATTTAGCATATCGCTAACAGAATAATCATAGATAATTCCGTTGATGAGTTACAAGACATTTACAGTAATTTTTTTTAAACTCTCTAAAATATACCAACATAATAATTTCATTGGTGATTTAACAGCTGCTGCCCACTGGAGTATTTTCTATAAATCTTTTCCAACTCTCTGGATAGAGCTACAATGTAAACTTCCTCCTCCTCTCTTCACAAAAATACCATCAAATCTCTTATTCAAACCAAGTTCTTAATTTTTACCTAGAGATTATGTGAACATGCAACATGAATGAATTTTGATGCATTTCTCTTTTTACTAACTTAAGTGTAATATAGAAAGAAAAAACGAGGTGGAACTGATTAAAATGGATGAACAGCTGCTTACAAGCATAACATGAGATGGAAAAAGGCGAATCCGACAAATCGGATCGCCCATAAGATCAGTAACAAGTGAAGGCTTTCCCCTTGGGCCAATCTCACACCTCTTTTCCATTTCCTCTACAGCCACCTTGTCTCTACCTTCATCATACTCTCTCACCACCACAAAATTCTCCGTCTCGCCGACCAGCAATGGTGGGAAATTGTCTGCAGCTATTTTTAGTGACATGGTTGGAAAAAGAAAATTTGTGTTAGCTAGCAATGTATAGAGATTAGAGAGTGGTGAATATAGACCTCAAAAGCTGTCACACAGTGTGGTGAAG
>Ga0325411_1001127_pt1 | contig 29306 bp, 20 predicted proteins | sample PopdelMetagenome_13_FD_206181 | JGI IMG/M metagenome (GOLD analysis project Ga0325411, IMG submission 206181) | Populus deltoides microbial communities from Bellville, Georgia, United States - Xylem-PdIQD-R4 | ecosystem: Host-associated > Plants > Phyllosphere > Stem > Wood/Secondary xylem...
CATTGCATGTGAAAACAGGACTAATCTAGGTGGATTTCAAGTTCAGAACATGTTCTTTCTAGATTGTCCAACCATGATTGCATTGGACTTTTGTGTAACAAGATATGGTTGTTTTAAATTTGGTCTGTTTATGTTAGAAAGGTCAAAAAACGTGTGCTAGTTAATTTGTCTAGGTTAGTTTGTCAAAGTCTATTTTTTGGGCTTGACTTCTGCCATGTTGAATTTTTCCTAACTTTGGAGGGATGTTCCAGTTATAAATATAGTATCAGAATATGTAATAAAGGACTTTTGGCCAATATTTGAAACTTAATTCACAGAATTACGAGTTGTTCTTCTAAATTGATTTTGTGAAGAACCCTACCTGACTTATCACTCTTCAATCACAAAGAGTGTGGCGTCGAAATCCTAGATTGATCTTTGTGGCGTCTAGATTGACTTATCAAAGTATCATTCTAGTCTATCCCCCATCTTATTTACCTTTAAATCACTATAATCCAGCTTAAACACCAAAACAAAGACAACACAACCAGACCCATCCTTCATCCATTTTCGTCAGATTCATTGTTACCGATTTTTCGAATCATTCACGGCACATCACTTTCACATATGTACCATTAACACCTAGACAAGTTTATGAAGGCCTATTAAATCTGAAAAATAAAGGTGTAGATGAAAGTACAAAACAACCATATGAGAATATGAAGAGTGAAATAATGGGAGCTTTGAGAGAAAACATTCAGCCAATATAGAGACAATTAGGGTTTAAATCAAGAGAGGAGAGAATAAAGAAAATGTGAGAAACTAAGAGAGTGGAAAAAACAAAAACAAGTTAATTTTTATGCAAAAAGGAATGAGATTAAAAATTATTTTTTTGTCATGCCTATGATTTTACTTGTGCATAAAGAGATTTATTTTAACATTGATAAACATGATCATTATATTCTTAGTGTTTGTGTTTTTTTATTGCAAGATTATAAGGATAATTTCACTAATGTGATTTGACACGATCAAAAGATTGATGTCTTCTTCCAAGTGCAAGAGTGTCGAAGTAATAAATAACCCAGTAACACCAGGGTCGAACCACATCGAGGTTAACTATACAAATTATAAAACAACAACAACAACAACAATAAGTTAAAGAGAGCTTTGAGATGTGATATTGATGTAAGAATTAAACAAGTATAAAATAATTGTTAAGGTTAAATGATCCACTAATGGTATTTCAAACAAGTATAGTATAAACTATTTTTTTTACTCAACTGGAAACCACACACAAAGGAGGTTCCAATCGGATTATAAATTGTTAACATTAATACATTAGTTATCTTATTCGAATAATGCTAATACTTGTAAATGTCGTCAGACATTCATGATTATAACTTATGTTAACAACAAATCAAGTTCCTTTCATAGCAATGGTGTCGGTTATACCATACAGTTGGGCTATGAAAGTGCCAAGTATTTGTTGTACCAAGGGTTATACAACATAAATCTAGATTAACAATTTAACAAGCAAAGTATTAAAAGTGAACAAGATAACAAATATAAAACATGTTAGTATCAAACATTAAGGTCCATGTGAGTTTATATTATACTTATTCTTACACCATTAGTGTAACCTTTTCACCTTGACATGATAAACTTAGCTAAACATAATGAAAGACAGAAACACAAATAAACAAGGAAATAAAATGAAAAGCATAAGCAAGAGATTAATATAAACAAAACTTAAGCATTACAAAATATAAAGAGGGAGCAAGAGATCTTGATCTGAACACAAAGATGTCTAAATACATGGCAAATGCCTCCTTTTATAGGCCAAAATTCGGAACTATTGATTTATTGACTAATTGTTGAGTGGGTGGCCACATCTTAACTTGGTGACAATCCTTATCTTCTTGTATGCCAAAAAATCATTGATAACGTCATAATTTGAACAGACATAAATCATGAAAGTTCTAGGAAATTGTCTCAGCTTTCCAGGAAAAAAAAGTTGAGGACATTTGGACTTCTAAAACTCGAGATATGGGCTAAATACTGAACAGTGTCTGGGCTACAGAACAGATTCGGACTTCTCTGTTGTTGCTACAATTTAGACTTGAAAACGACCTTTTTAAATCTTGGACTCCTATGAAAGTTTTAGGCTTATATCTTAGCTTTCCATCCATATAAGGTAGACCTAAATCCAGGATCTACAGCTCCAGATATGACCCAATTACCGAACAATGTTCCAGTTTGGACTGAACCAACATCTCTTTTCTAAGTTTGACCCTCTCTTTGTCCTTTCAATTTTCGTACTTAAACTCATCAATCAATCCTTTCATTTATATGATAGGCCTGCATTTAAGATGAACATTTACCATAAATTAAAGGTATCTTATGGTATTAGACTTGTTATTATAAAACATGCTTTAGTTAAAGAGTTATTGATACTTCAAGTGCAAAATGATGATATAAAACCTTAATAAAAATGCACTTTTAAGTACTTATCATGATTCCCAACGGGTTGCCACCTATTAGGGAAATTAAACATCAAATTAATCTTGTACCCGGAGCAGTACCTAACTAGCTAGCTTATAGATCCAAAAACCAGAGTGGAGGAGCTGATGTCAAAGGGGTACATATAGATCCAAAAAATGATAAGCAAGATTGCCATAATCCTTGAAAGCCAAAAAATTAAGTTTGATAAGAAGTGTGACACAATAATTATCTGAACTACAACACCAACACTATGTGAATGAACCCCCATTCAATGATTGATGAATCGCAAATGAGAAGTATAATGAAATGCTACGAAGATAATTGTTCTTTGATAAGTTAAATTCAGTTTGTTAGATAACTAAAAGATATGAGTATCCTTATAAACATAACCCTAATAGACCAAAAAATCTGGGTTGATTTGGACTCACTTACAATTAAACTGAAAATAACTTAAGTAAACCCAAAACCTAGTAGAAATAGTAAAAATAATATGTCTGATACAAAACCTAAAGTTGTCGCATATAATGTTATGAAATAGACTAAGATTACTCCCTAGCCTAATTAGTATTATAACCGAAATTCAATTTCTTAAGTATGATAGGATCCAATTACTGACTTCAGAATCCCAATTCAGCTAGGAAACATACTGCTAGTTAATTTTCTTCCTTGGCTAGGAAAATTTAATTATAGCTTTAAATAATCCTCTCCAAGTAAGGAAAAGGTGTAACTGATCATATATTCTCCTTGTAGAACTAGAAAACTTCCTCATTTGTTGTCAAAATATCCTTGGAAAATAATTGTTGCCAACTAAGACCCTTGTAAAGCATGAAAAGTAGCTAGACAAGGCTGCCCAATTAGACGCCAACCCTAAACTCATAGTGTAGATGAGTTGGGCCTTTCATGCATTTGAATTAAATTAATTTTGGGTTGTTCCATAAGTGTTGTAGCCTTTTTGAAGTTTATCTTTACCCAAATATCTTGAACAAGCCTTTTTAGTGTTTCCTTTAGTTTCTTAACCTTTGACCTTGTGATTGGCTTAATTGGCACTCTTGTGGATCATTTATGGTTATGGGATCAGTCTATATGTAATTCTAGTGTTGGTATCGAAAAAGAACTGAAATATTATTGTTTGCACGACAATTAACATACATTCTTAAAGTTGCTAGATGATATGTTAGATGAATTGCTTAGATCCTATGTGTTTTCTAAAATTGATTTTAAAAGGTGCGATATCATCAAATTAGAATGAAAGAGGGAGATGAATGGAAAACTACCTTTAAAACTAAATATTGTTTGTATGAGTGGTTAGTTATACATTTTGGATCTCTTAATGCATTTAGTACTTACATGAGATTAATGAACCATATTTTATGCACTTTTATAAGTAGATTTGTTATGGTTTATTTCGATGATATTTTGATTGATAACAAGAATTTAGATAAGCATCTTAAACATCTAATTGTTGGATGTTTTGTGAAAAGAATGTTTATATATTAATATGAAAAAAAGATGACTTTTGCATGGAGAAAATTGTCTTTATTGGTTTTGTTGTTAGCGCAAAAAGTATTGATATGAATAAGGAAAATGTAAGGGCTATTCAAGAATGGCCTCCACTTACATCAATCACAAAGGCAAGAAGTTTTTATGGTTTGACTAGTTTTTATAAAAGATTTGTTAAAGATTTAACCTTTACCTGAAATTGACGAGGATCAGCCCAACACCAAGCGTAATCATGCCAAAGACCATTAGAGGTGTCAATTGGGTCAATTACAAGAGCTAAGACAAAGAAGCTTAAAGAAGCATTGAATGAGATTGCTTGTACAAAACATATTAAGCAAGATAAACCCAGAGGAGCTTGGGACATTGAAGGAGCATGAAGGACAACCTCTAATTCAGGTCTAAGAAGAGCGCAATTTGTGTGGAACAAGTGGTTGATGTGTCCGACCTCATACCAACCTTGTTAGGCTTGTTTTCCCCAATGATACAAGGATAGAAAATCAGCAATTTATTCTCCTAAACAATCAAGGAAGTTTTGGCAGCTCTGATTCCCTATAAAGGGAAGGATGATTTAATGCTTTTCTCAGCTTAGGAAAGAAAGTATTCTCCTAAACAATCAATAACAAAGGAGAAACTTTGTTTTCTTATTTGTCCAAGTTAAACAAGGAAATTCAAGCTAATCAAGGACCTAAAGGGGGGTGCAGTACAAATTTTCCAAATCAGATTTCTCCTAATTTATATGGGACTTCTATAGGGCAGCAAATTTGATCATATCATATTTAAGATATTAAATTTGGATTTATTAATGTTATTATTATTTTCTTCTTAGTTTAAGGTTTTATTTATATTATTTAGGTTTAATTGTAAGTGGGCCTCATATAAGTCCACATAAGGGGTTTATTAGGGTTTGTTTCAATCTAGAGTCAGTATAAATAAAGGTATAACCAGATATGTAAGGGTTACGTAATTTTCAGAATAATAAACTTCTTTTGCCATACTTGTTGTGTGTTGGTGGGATAATCTTCTTTCTTTGGTTCTCTAAAGAGCTAGAAAATGACTTATCAAAGAACAACTGACTTTGTGGCGTCATCCTTATACTTCTCGTTCCCGAATCAATATTTGTTAGGTGGGGGTTTCCGTTTCCAATAGTGCACCCCTAGGTATAAGTTATCTTTATGTCACACTCCTATCAAACCTAATTTACTTGGCTTTTTAGAAATTAGTGTTTTTGCATACGGGTTGCTTGACCACTTGTTCAAGAGGTTCACATCAGTAATTATTAAAAAGTTAGTGGGATTTAAATGGGGTAGAGAATAATAGAGAATGAAAGTATGAATTTAACTTGCTAAAGGGAAAATTTATTTCGGCTACATGTTATCATTACCTGAGTTAACAAAAATTGTAAGATTAAATGTGAAGCCTCATGGATATGTCTTAGAGTTATTTTAATCTAGGAAAAATGATTCATAGCTTATTTTAGCGAAAAGCTCAATGGTGCATCCTTGAACTGTCCTACTTATACGCTTTGGTAAGGGCATTGAACACTTGAAAACATTCCTTATAGCCTAAGAAACTCATGATCCATTTCAATCATGATTCACTAAAACATTTGAAGGGCCAAGGGAAGTTAAACCATCAACATACCATGTGGGCTACGTTATAAAAACAGTCTCATATATAATGGGTGTTGCACTATCATGAAGGGTTAACCATAGAAAAGCACAAGTAGTGAAGGCTCTCAATGAGAGTTACAGTGGCAAATACAAAAAAGAATAAGCAATATGCATTCAAAGCTAATAAAGGAAGAAAAAAGGGTTATTTTTGAACCGAGTGATTGGGTTTGGGTGCATTTACACAAAAAGAGTTTTCTTAAATATAAGAGATCTATGATGATGCCCAAGAGGAGATGATTTATTCCAAACTCTTGAAAGAATTAATGACAAATCCTACAAAGTAGATCTATCAGGTGAGTATGATGTTAGTGTTACTTTTAATATTTCTAATTTCTCATTGTTTGATGCAGGCATTCAAGGGTTAATCCTTTTGAGAAAAGAGGGGATGATAAGATCCAAACTACACCAAAAGATCCCCATTAGAAGTTATAGATGGGCCAATTACAAGATTAAGGGTAAAAAAGCTTAAAGATACATTTAATATGCTTATTTAGAGTATTTGGGCCAAAATAAAATTCAAGAAGGCTAAATCTTCAATAAGTACTGATACAACCTTAGTTGGTTTAATATAAGTACAAAAAGGGACTTCATTTATCTATTTCATGTACTAATTAATTTTGGCATCTAGAGGTTTATTTGTTTCCATATGTTTTATGGATTCCAAGTTATATGAGGATTTCTTAATATGTGTGGAAATATTGGAGGCTAAGGAAGAGTTATTTCTTTGCTTGTTTTGGATCTTAAGGGATGGCATATGAGCTATTCAGCCAAATATCCTTTTTAAGCAAGGATTTCATTCAACAATTCTTCTTATTTTGTCATGTGTGAAAACTTAGCATTATTTTTCAAAATTGTTATTTTTAATAATTTTCATATTAAGGGCCTTATTTTAGATACTTTGGGATGATTTTAATCTGGATTGACGCCTATTAGGTCAACTAGTTTTTATTTTATTTGAATTATAAATATTACTTTTGTAAGACAATATTTTTTTAGATTGAATAATACATCATTGCCATATATGGTGAGTGTATTATAAGAGAATTATCTTAATTTGGTTGAATCATTGAACTTATTGAAGAATTAACTGCGCTTCATAGCATCTTCATAGACTTTGGGTAGGGGTTTGGTTTCTATAGTCTTTGTGTCTTGGTACATGTTATTGTTATGGCAAACTCAATTACAAGCTGACACAACCAAAAAATTGATGTCTTCTCCCAAGTGTAGGGGTGTCGAAGTAATAAATAAATCGGCAAGACCGGAGTCGAACCACAAGGAGGTTAACTATAATAATAATAATAATAATAATAATAATGATAATAACTTGAAGAGAGCTTTGAGATGTGATATTGATATAAGGATTAAACAATGATAAAAACAATTGTCAATGTTAGAGGATCCACTAATGGTATTTCAAACAAGTATAGTATAAACTCTTATTACTCAACTGGAAACCACACACAAAGGAGGTTCCAATCGGATTATAAATTGTTAACATGATTACATTAATTATCTTATTGAAATAATGTTAATAGTGTAAATGTTGTCAGGCATTCATGATTATAACTTATGTTAACAACAAATCAAGATTCTTTTTTTTTTGGTAAGTTGACGTATGTATTACAAGAAGAAGATACAAAGATTATAAGGGGCGTACCCCAGATTTACAATGAGAATTTAATCATAAGTCTGAATTTAGCTTTCATGGGAAGGTCAATTTGACTATGAATTTCTAGATTTTTATATCCACTAGATTTGCATCAATAAGTGCATTGGTATCATCTGAAACTTAATTATTTCCTTAATTTTATGTTTATTAGACAAGTTTATATAGGAATTACTTAAGATTATTAGAGTATTTGATTTGTGCACACAATGACTTCCATATGATGTATTTATGTAAAAAAAAAGTTTTGGTTATGATTGTCTATCACATGTGTTTGAAACATTGTATCAAGTATGTGAATTGATGTACTTTGAAAATGATATGATGGGTTATTTACTAGTATAAAAATTAAAAATTAAATCATCATATGAGTATTCAATAATATTATTATTGGGTGTATTTTTATATTGATTAGTCATTGAGTCTTGAATCTTATTCTTTTTTCACAATTATTTTTCTTTCAAACATATAAATTCAAAAAGTAGGAGGAAGACAATTGTTTGCTAGACGTAACATGATAGTTCGTTACTGGTTTATACCACTTTTTTCATGCTACCTGCTTCCTGTTTGGCTATTGTATTTTGTAGGTGTACAAATATCTAATCTCAAAACTCCATAATTATTATAGATTCGAATCATGATATTTTGTAAACTCTCTCTCTCACACACACAAATAAACCTATTTTTCATAGAAAAGTTTGGTATAATTAACATGGTTAAAGTGATTTTTAGATATAATTTGGACCATGTGTCAGTTAAGTTCCAAATAGAGGTGGATTGGTATGCACTAGATCTTTATCAAATGATGATAGAGGAGATTCTCACTTCTATAGTATAATGATATTAAAAAATAGTATGCAGATTCTTATTAGGGAATAGTTCATCAATAGTAAACCATATAAGAACCCATGCAGTATTTTCCTAGTATTTATAGGAATCTCATAAAGATAGGTACACCCAATCCTTTTACTTAAGGTTATCAAACTATTATTTAGTGTACTTTGACACTTTAGGATGGACTTTGAAGGGTTGCGCATACATTAGTTATTAGGTACATGCTAAACCATATAAAGGTTTATGGATGTTCAACTAAGATAGGATTTGTCGCTTCTACTAAATGAAGTTAATATCATTGACCACTCATTAAATGGATGACTTTAAGAAATATATGCACACAATGAGAATTGATTTTAGAAGGGATCTCAATTATATTCCATATAAAGTTTATATAGACAAGAACATTCCAAGCCCTAGGTCATTTCGTGGCATTGTATAACAAAAGGACTAAATTGCATGGTAACCATAATTGGAAAAGGTTGTAGGGAATCTTGATTGATTATTTCCAATAACTTTTGTTGTCATGACAAACTACTATTTGATTCAGTAATCCTTTTTTTTTTTAAGTTGACGTATGTATTAAAAGAAGAAGAAACAAAGATTATAAGGGGCATACCCCAAATTTACAATGAGAACAGAAACATAAAACAACAGATGGCTACAGGCTAGTCACCGAACAGAAAACTGAGACCTCACTAGATTCATTAGGGAAACCAATACAACCAGCTAACTATCAAATTAAGAATCTATGTTATTAACCCTCCAAGCTCTTTGGATCCTTTTGTTTTCATTTGTTGGTAGGACATTCCTCATCAAATTAAACTTATCGCGAATGATACATTCGATTTGATTAAAGACCAAATTCGAAGTTCTAGACATTCTAGCAAAAATCCTTGCATTCCGTTCTTGCCATACATGATACACTGTAGCTGCGAAATCAATCCTACTAGCACTAGGACTATAGTCGAGCCTTAACACAAATATGATTGGGAGCCTAGAGGGGTTGTACATGTTGTCATAACCAATTTTTAGGTTATTCCTCAAATTCATCTTCTTAAAGACTAGTATTTTGAAAAAAGTAAGCCGAGAGGATTTTAAATGTAGAAAAAATCAAGCTGCAATTTCGGATGGAACTAGGAGCCTAATTGTACCCCATTATATCCAAAACTGAAGAGACAATGTATAGTCAAGGTCAAATTAAATCATTATTTGATGAATCTATATAAAAATTAAATCCAAGAACATAATTTGATTTTTAAGAGGCCAATTTAATTTCATCATGGGCCAAATTAAAAATTAATCATGTTGAAGAATTAATTTGGGTCTAATTGAAGAATTTAATTAGGTGTAAAGAGTTAATTATTCTTTAAATTGGTTAAATTAATTTTATTACCGGCTTAATTGGTGAAAAAAATAAGTTTAGGAGCCTAATTTGAGCTTAATTAAGAAGATTGGAATTTTAGGAAACCAAATTTAATTTTTACCATGTCAATTGATTGAAATCGAGGGTATAATTACAAGAAAGTCAAAAGTTTTAGGGTCAATTAAGGGCTAAATTAAAAAAATTCACATCCAAGGACTAATTTGCAAAAGGTGTTGAACTATGGGGACCTAATTGATTGAAATCATGGGTGAAATTCAAGAGAATTGAAAATTTAATGATCAATTAAGGGTTAATTTGCATAAATTCGATTAAGGACCAAAATAAAAAACAAGCTAAAATTTATGGCTAACATTGAAGTTCAACAGGGGCAAAATTATATAAAACTGCAAGTTTAGGATCACTTAGAGGGGCAATTAAAAGAAATTAAAAGCTGAAAGACCAAATTGAACTTTGGTCAAATCTGTAAATTAAAACCTTAGGAGCCAAAACGATGTTATTTTGACCAAACAGAACAAAAAAAAAGGATAGACCAGACAAAGTGTCGTTTAGATTGTTCATCTTCTTCATCATTAGCCTCCTCAAAAGATGCTTGTGTGGCCTCTTTCTCAAGGCATTTAATGCTTCATCTCTCCATCAAATTTCACAAAACTTGCACCAAACAATGGCTTGACGTCTTACTACACCATAGTGTGGTCCTTTCTAACCGATTGACCCCATATGATTGTGGCACCGCCCTAAAGTAGTCAACCTGACTAGCCCTTCTACAGTAACTCTTCCAGGTAATAATGACAACTTTGAGCCAACGATTGAGATCCTTCTAGATCAAATCAAGGGCCAAGATTTGATACTATTAAAGACAAAATATCTCTCTTCCACCCCGTATAAATAAAAGTGGATTCCATGGCCCGAGGGAAGAGAAAATCAGGTGCAAAGTTGACAAAAACAAAACAGCCCCTCTCCTATTTTTTCTCAGTTGACAACTCTCCCTCTCACAGCCTCAGAACCATTGTGAACAACTATAACTTAACCTCCTCCGCCAACTCATTCCCTTGACGACGATGAGAACTATCACGCCAAGTTCTCCTTTTTCCTCCCTTAGTAGCTAACACCGGCTATCGTTTCCTCCACTAACACCTCCATAGTCACCAGCTGGACCTTCTTATCATAATTGAAGCCCCCATGCTACGTAATCTTCCATTCCCTTTCTTCTCTTCCTCACCTCTGCCGTAGAGTCGGTACATGCAGAACAACAATTCGTTCTGTATATAGTGTAAATAATTACTGTGGTCACTAGGCTGGGCCAGCGACTATGTGGGCAATGGGCTAGACCCGTTCCATCCCAACCTAGATGGTTGGGCAAGGTCCAACCCACCTGTGTGTGTGTGTGTGTGTGTGTGTGTGTGCGTGTGTGTGTGTGCGCGCGTATAAAAGGGAGGCCCGGCCTGTTAGGCCGTTGTTGGCCCATCCCAATCTGGCTGGGTTTGGCCAAGATGGTTGGGCTAGCCCAGCCTACAAAGAAGATAGGGGGATAGGTTTGTTGGGCAACTTTCGGCCCAACTCGGTTGGGTCGAGCCCAACCCAATATATTTTAATAATAAAAATGAAAATATCAAAAATTTTGAGGGTCATTTTGAAAATATTTATAGGCCCCTCGCATGATTTTCCAATAATTTTGCATAATACGTGTTGTAGACTTATACTGTAAGATACAAATTTGGTATTAAAAATACCCGGTTTTTTCCAAAATTAAAATAAAAAACAAAAAAATTAAATTTTTTGAAAATTTAATGAAAAAAATACTTCAAAAAAGTGTTTTGTTTTTGCATATGGCTAAATCCTTAAAGCTTTCCAAGCTTGTTTTCATAAAAACAAAAAAATTGCATCTTTCTTATATTTTAAAAATGCAAAAAAAAAAAAGATGTTGTAATAAGTTTATGATTATCTGTTAGGGTATGGCCAAAATATAAAGAAAAACTCTTAAACAATCATTTTTTCATTTTATATTAGGGTTTAGATGTAGATTTTAATATTTGGGAGCGTAAAACTACACATTAGAGTACACCCTCAGGTATTAAAGATAAAAAATACAAAATAAATGTGATGCTCAAATTTGAACTTTAGAATGGTTAGGATTTAACCAAATAAGTTAGAGACTCTCGCGAAAGGAGATCTACCTTGGACCTTAGAAAAAGATCGACGAATAGAAACTTGATCAAGAAAAACAATCAACCAATAATGCATCCTGCTTCAGGTAGGGTGCACCAAGAGTGATGCGTCTTCCCTTTACACAACTAATCTCTTACCCGGACTCTCGCAAACCATAAGTTTTGTAGTAACCATAATATTAAGTGGCAACTCCTGGACCTTAATCATAATTTTATGATTAAATCCAAAACCCTTTTCTTTTCCAACACACCTCTCAGGAAGCACTAGCGCGCCATTCGACGTTGCCCCGCGATAGGATGGCAACTCCACTGGGGAAAGCCTTATTTGGTTGGACTTTGTTTTGCTTGTTTGGTTTGACTAAGCTTTTCTTGTTTGCCTATTTATTTTTATTTGTCTTTTTAATTTAATTTTAGCACGTATTCTTACTGCTTTATCATTTTTACTTCTTCTTCATGCACAAGTATATCAGATATGGATTAATGCCCTTATGCATTTTAATTTCGCAACGGGGAGGAATGCTTTATTTGATTGTTAGAGCGAACTCTAAGTTATCATTCTAAACCAATCTACTGCTAAGTTTGCTATCAAAACTGGAGTTGTGATATTTAAACTTGTGAAACAATCAAGTTTACTACTGTGGAAAACAATCTATGTTGTAAACCAATCTATGTTGATAATCTTAGGGAAAACATTTAGTTAAATCGAACATAGACTGCAGATAATTATGTTGTCTAGATTTATCAACCAATATAGTTCTTAAGGCTACCTTTGAATTAAATTACTACTGTGGACACTGGTTGTTTAATGCTTAGGGTTAGTTACATTACGGATCAGTTACCTGACTAATGTTAAGTAAAGATAGATATTCATAACATAAATTGACTTATCGTTTCAGTGATCAGTTTTGATTTTTATAGGTAGATGTTTACCTGAGACCAAGATTTTTCTCTTAATAAGTTTCAGATTTATTTAATTTAGCTTGATTATTTAATTTTGTTTACTATAGTATAGCCTATATAACGCCAAAACCCTCTAACCTTGAATCATTTAGCATAAAGACATGAACTAGATCTTCCTCATGGGATTGACCTCAAGAATCATTATTTATTTAAGCCAGGTTAATTAATTTGTTTGACCGTAATGTCGCAATAATTTTGGTGTCATTGTCGGGGAAGTGATTCTAGTTTATTCTTGTGCTATGATTGTTATTTATTTCGTTCAAAAAAATATAAAAAAACAAAAATAGCATAAACAAAAAAAAACCAAAAATAGAGTTGTGGTACTGTTCAAAATGGAATATCTACTACCAATTCAATGGACTTGCCAAAGAAGACGGTCATACTCATTTTAAGGAGTTCCACATGGTTTGCGTTGGCATGAAACCATATGAAATTGATGAAGAACAAGTTAAGTTGAAAGCTTTCATTTTCTCTTTATAAAGAGCAGTAAAAGCATGATTTTTCTCCATTCTCCCTAGTTCCATTGGAACTTAGAATGGCATAAAAAAGATTTTTCCGGAGAAGTATTTCCCAGCCTTGGCTTTGCAAGCTTTGCAAACCGCCCCTTATAGTAATGTTTTTGTTGATTTATTACTTACAAAAAGCTTTTGTCATCTATTTTACAGGCACTCAAGTCAGAATTGAAACATTTGCTCGATAATTTGAAGTATGTATTCATTGGCGATAACAATATAATCCTCGTTATCATAACACTTGTGAAATTGTTGCACGATCACAAAACAACCATTGGTTGAACTTTAGCTGATATTAAAGGCATTAGTCCCTCAATATGTATCCATCACATACTATTTGGAGGACAATGTAAGACCAACAAGGAAAATACAAATGAGGTTGAATCCGCCTATGATGGAGGTAGTAAAAGCTGAAATTTTGAAACTATTGGATGTAGGAGTCAATCACGGACAATAAGTGGGTGGCGCCAATCCATGTGGTGTTCAAAAAGACTGGAATCATTTTAGTAAAGAGAAAAGATGATGAACTCATTCCTACTCGCATCTCTAGTGGTTTGAGAATGTGTGTTGATTATAAAAAGCTTAATCTTTTTACACGTAAAGATCACTTCTCATTACCATTTATGGACCAAATGCTAAAACACTTAGCAAATAAGTCTTTTTATTACTTTCTTTATAGATATAGTGGATATAATCAAATTGTTATTAATCTTGAAGATCAAGAAAAGACTACCTTTACATGTCCATTTGGTACATATGCATAAAGGAGAATGATGAGTATTTTTCAAAGATGCATGATGAGTATTTTTTTTCTGATTATGTTAAAAGAATAATTGAGGTTTTCATGGATGATTTCATGGTGTATGGTGATTATTTTGATAAGTGTTTAGAAAATTTGATGCGAACCTCGTGATCACGTGGTCACGCAACCCACACGTAAAGACACTAATTCCCGGAAAGCCAAGTAAATCAGATTTGTCACCATTAAGAAGTCCCAAATAGACTAGGAAATCTGATCTGAATGTAGAATTTATTCTGAAGTCTTCTTCCCTTGTTGTAGCTAGGATGAATAAGGAATCTTTGTAAGAAAAGGATTTTGAAACATTTATGAATCCTTGTCACACTTGGAAACTATTTTGCAGCCCATTAAAGATTCCCAAAACAAGCTGTCATGTCCTTATAGGAAAAGCATCCTTGCCAAATAGGAAGTCCACAAGTCAAAAGGAAGTAAATAACAAAACTCGTACAACCTCTGCTGACCTGTATTGCGATGCCTTTCTGAACTCTGATGGACCTGAAATTTTAACCCAAGGTAGAAAAACATGTCAGGAGACTCCATGTAAAATTTCAGGCCGATCCAACAGTCGAATTGAATTATGATTATTGCCGTAAAACTGGATAGTTGCATATTTTACATCAAAATCCGAATTTGACCTTGCCTGGATTGTATCATTCCCTCTCTCTTCAAGATGATTCATCCTTGAATCACTAGCAAGTTGAGTGGTCAATTCCTTAGCCTCTTTCTGAAGCTTTTGGAGTTCTTTTCTTGCCAACAATCGTCGCCAACAACTTTGGATGAAAGTAGCAGCCGTTCTATTTTATATATCATCATTGCAACATGTTTTCTCCTCTTTTTCTGGAGCTTGCTGGGCATTGACTGTTGTCGTTAACACATCAAGTTCTTGCTTTATCTCTCCTAGAATACGAGATAGACTATTGGATTCTTTTTTTAGAACACTAATCTCTTTATTTCTCTTTGATACCACCTCTCCTTTTAAATACTCATTTTCTTTTGCAATAACACCTCATCATAATACATGAAATCCCTTTGGTTTCTAGGTTGCCGAAAACCTTCCCAACAGCCTATGGTCTCATCCTTAAAACCACCATCACCAATATCATCATCGTCCTCTTCAAAATCCTCATGATCAGCCCACCTTGGCCTTTCGGGCCCACTGCCATTGTTTGATTTCAGTTCAGCCCCAACCTTTCTCAATTCTTGGGTACATGTTCCGCCTATGGTCTCATCCTTAAAACCACCATCGCCAATATCATCAACATCCTCCTCAAAATCCTCATAATCAGCCCACCTTGGCCTTTCAGCCCCACTGCCATTGTTTGATTTCGGTTCAGTCCCAACCTTTCTCACGTCTTGGGTACATGTTCCTGCCACGTTACCATGTTTTCCCACCTTCTCGAGTCTTTCACACACGTTCCCCATCATGAAATTTATTCTTTCCATCATCTTCGTCATGGCTTGCTGACACGATCAAAGAGTTGATCAAGTGCTGGAGTGTCAAAGTAATAAATAAAACCCGACAAGACTAGGGTCGATCCACAAGGAGGTCAAATATATATATATATATATATATATAACGTAGGAAAGAGTTAAAGAGATCTTTGAGATGTGAGATTAATGTGAGGATTAAAATAATAATAAAAATAGATGTCAAGGTTAGAGGGTCCACTAATGGTATTAGAAATAATTATAGTATAAACTCTTTTTATTACTTAACTGGAAACCACACACAAAGGAGGTTCCAATCGGATGATTTATCCTTAATAGTTCATTATAATTTTTTAACAGGATCATATTAATTATCTTATTTTAGTAACACCATACTTTTAAATATTGTCAGGAATTCATGATGCTAACTTATGTTAACAACAAATCAAGTTTCTCTCATAACTACGATGTCGGTCGAAGACTATGAAGGATCAAACATTTGATGTACCAAGTGTTATGCAACACAAATCTAGATTAACCCTTTAACAAGCAAGGTATTAAGAATTGATAAGATAAAAAGATAAGACATATTAATAACAAACTTTCTTGGATATAAATATTGAAGTGCATGTTGAGTTCATATTATACACATTCTAACACCATTAGTGAAACCTTTTCACTTTGACATAATTAACTTGGCTAGACATAATGAAGAAGAAGAGCATAAATAAACAAGATAAGAACATAATTATATAAGTATAGTAAAGGACGAAAAGCATAAACAAGATATTAAGGAAAATATAACATGGAATAAAACTTGAACATTACAAAATACAAAGAAAGCAAGAACATGATCTTGATCTAAGAACCAAGATGCCAAAATGAATGGCAAATGCTTCCTTTTATAGGCTAAAATTCAGAACTATTCATTTGGAAATTGATTATTAATGTAGTGGCCAATTATTGATTTAGTGGACTTGGTGGACAACAACACTCAAGCATTTTGGCTGGATGAAATGACATTGATGCAATCACAATTTGGCAAAGTGTTCTGCATGACAGTTGTTGGAAATTATCTTCTCTTTCCACCCTAAAATTTTAGAGTATTTGGATCACTATAGATCAAGATACAGCTAAAATACTGAGCAATGCTTCTTATGAACGTGATGGATAGCCCTCAAACTCTTGTTTGGATAAAATGTCATTACTAACATCAGAACTTGAGTAGGTGGTTTGCATGAAAGTTGTTGGAAATTGTCTTATCTTTCCACCCACCAAAGTTGACGTCATTTTGCCTTCTAGAACTCCAGCTATGGGTAAAATTCTGAGCAGTGTTTGGGCTAGATTGCAGGACAGATTCTGACTTCTCTTATGTGGCCAAGCTTTGAATTTGAAAACGACAGATTTGTGTCTTCCACTCTTCATGAATATTGTAGGCCTATTTCTTAGCTTTCTAGCCTCATAAACCAAACTAAAATCCAAGATCTACAGCTCCAAATATGACCCAATGACTGAACAGTGTTCCAATTTGAATTGAATCAACATCTCTTTTCTAAGCTTAGCCTTCTCTTTGTTCTTTCACTTTCAATAGTTAATCACATCAATCAATCATTTGAATTGTGAGATATTCCTGTATTTAAAATGAGCATTTTCCACAAATGAGATATTCCTGTATTATCAGACTTGTTATTATAAAACATGCTCTAGTTAAGAAGTTATTGATACTTCAAGTGCAAAATGATGATATAAAACCTTGATAAAAATGCAATTTTAAGTACTAATCACTTGCATTTAGAATTTAAATTCTACATCAGGAGGGGGTGGTGTGTTGTTTTGATATGACATGATAGTACCTGCAAAAATTAGTTAGTGGTAAAACAAAACCTCACATCTCTTGTGTTTCACTCACTCTTAATATCCTCACACCTCTCGTCTCACCCTCTTACGGAACTGAAACCAACACCAAATATAACCAAATTAGCAGTGTAATCCAAATATTTATTTGCAAACAAGAAGTACAAGGATGACGCCACAAAGACATTTGTTCTTCGATAAGTTATTTTTCAGTTCTTTAGAGAACCATTGAAGGGAGATTATCACACCAACACACACACACACACACACAAAGTGCGGCAAACAAGAAGTTTTATTATTCTGACTTATCTACCTTACATGTCTGGTTATGCCTTTATTTATACTAACTCTAGACTTAAATAAACCCTAATGGACCCCCCTTACGTGGACTTATATGAAGCCCACTTACAATTGACCCAAATAAGTAATAATAACCCAAAAACTAAGAATAAAATAATAAAAATCCAAAAATTACCATCCTAAATATGCTAGAATCAGATTTGTCACCCTTAAGAAGTCCCAAATAGACTAGGAAATCTGATCTGAATGTAGAATTTATTTTGAAGTCTTCTTTCCTTTTTATAGCTAGGATGAATAAGGAATCCTTGTAAGAAAAGGATTCTGAAATAATTATGAATCCTTGCCACACTTGGAAACTATGTTGCAGCCCATTAAAGATCTTTGTAGAATTAGTAGATTTTCAAAATAAGTTTCCACATCCTTTTAGCAAAAGAATCCTAGTCAAATAGGAAGTCCACAAGTCAAAAGGAAGTAAATAACAAAATTCGTATAGCCTCTGTTAACCCATATTGAGATGCCTTCCCGAACTCCAATTGACCTGAAATTTTAACCCAAGGTAGGACAACATGTCAGAAGACTCCACGTGAATTTCAGCTCGATCCAACGGTCAGATTGAGAATTATGATTGTTGCTGTAAAACTGGATAGTTGCACATTTTACGTCAAAATCCGAATTTGACCTTTCCTGGATCGTATCATTCCCTCTCTCTTCAAGATGATTCGTCCTCAAATCAGCAGCAAGTTGAATGGACAATTCCTTAGCCTCTTTCTGAAGCCTTTGGAGTTCTTTTCTTGCCAACAATCGTCGCCAACAACTTTGGATGAAAGTAGCAACCGTTATATTTCATATATCATTATTGCAGCGTATTTTCTCCTCTCTTTCTGAAGCTTGCTGGGCATTGACTGTTGCCGTTAACACATCAAGTTCTTGCTTCATCTCCCCTAGAATACGGGATAGACTCTTGGATTCATTTTTTAGAAGACTAATCTCTTACTTTCTATCCATATGCCACCTCTCCTTTTAAATCCTCATTTTCTTTTGCCATAACTCCTCATCAAAATACATGAAATCCCTTCGGTTTCTAGGCTGCCAAAAACCTTCCCGATGGCCTATATCTCATCCTTAAAATCGTTAGCACCAATATCATCAACATTCTCCTTATAATCAGCCCACCTTGGCCTTTCGGCCGCACTGCTGTTGTTAGATTTGTGTTGAGCCCCAACTTTTCTCACGTCTTGGGTACATGTTCTAGCCATGTGACCATGTTTTCCCACCTTCTCAAGTCTGTCACACACGTTCCCCATCATAAAATTCATTGTTTCCATCATTTTCGTCATGGCATGCATTTGGAATTTAAGTTCTACATCAGGAGGGGGTGGTGTGTTGTTTTGCGCTGACATGATAGCACTTGTAAAAATTGGTTAGTGGTAAAACAAATCCTCACATCCCTCGTGTTTCGCTCAAACACTCTTAATATCCTCACATGCTCATACCTCTTGTCTCACCTTCTTGCAGTTCTTGCAGAACTCAAACCAATACCAAATAGAACTAACTTGGCAACGAAATCCAAATATATATATATATATATATAACTCAAAAAGCAATAAAAAAGCAAAAAACAAGCAAAATGAAAAGTGATGATAGTCTCGCGAGTAGCGAGCGAATTTATCCGAAATATGAACGAAACTGAAGAACTTGAATAAAAACATAAACAAAATATGCAAAATGATGAAACAACACCCAAATATGTTGGATATGATGAAAATAAACTGCAGGAATTGAAAACAAAAGAAAGAAACCGAATTTTAAAAGTTGACGCAAAACAGACTCGTTTACGACAAGTTAAGTCGGAATCTGGAACCTAAAGTAAATAATGTCCAATTGAGCTAAAATTTCAGATATAGTGCAATATCAATCCAAATGATGCGAACCTCATGATCATGTGGTCACCTAAAGACACCAATTCCCGGAAAGCCAAGTAACTCAGGTTTGATAGGAGTGTGACACAAAGATAACTTGTACCTAGGCACCAGTACTATTGAAAATAGAGGCCCTCACCCAACGAATATTGATTCGCGAACGAGAAGTATAAGGATGACGCCACGAAGACAGTTGTTCTTCGATAAGTCATTATTCAGTTCATTAGAGAACCATGGAAGGGAGATTATCTCACCAACACACACACACACACAAAGTGCGGCAAATAAGAAGTTTTATTAATCTGAATTTTCTAACTTACATGTCTAGTTATACCTTTCTTTATACTAACTCTAGACTTAAATAAAACCCTAATGGACCCCCCTTAGGTGGACTTATATTAAGCCCACTTACAATTAACCCAAATAAGTAATAATAACCTAAAGATTAAGACGAAAATAATAAAAAAAAATCCAAAAATTACCATCCTAAATATGCTAGAATCAAATTTGTCACCATTAAGAAGTCCCAAATAGACTAGGAAATCTGATCTGAAGGTAGAATTTATTCTGAAGTCTTCTTTCCTTTTTGTAGCTAGGATGAATAAGGAATCCTTGTAAGAAAAGGATTCTGAAACATTTATGAATCCTTGCCACACATGGAAACTATGTTGCAACCCATTAAAGATCTTTGGAGAATTAGGAGATTCCTAAAATAATCTGCCACATCCTTTTAGCAAAAACATCCTAGCCAAATAGGAAGTCTACAAGTCAAAAGGAAGTAAATAACAAAATTCGTACAACCTTTGTTGACCCGTCTTGAGATGCCTTCCCGAACTCCGATTGACCTGAAATTTTAACCCAAGGTAGGACAACATGTCAGAAGACTCCACATGAATTTCAGCTCGATCCAACGGTCAGATTGAGAATTATGATTGTTGCCGTAAAACTGGATAGTTGCATATTTTTACATCAAAATCCGAATTTGACCTTTCCTGAATCGTATCATTGGATCGTATCAAAAGTAATAAAAATATCTATCATTGAATAGCACCAGCTCTTCTTTCCTTGTGTAAGAGGATGAATAACGAATCCTTGTAAGAAATGGTCTTTTGGCATGGCAAGAGTTTCATCAATTTTTCTCGTAAACTGAGTTTCGCAACTACAGTGCATCATGTATGGCAAGAACAGAATGCAAGGATCTTTGCTGGAATGTCTAGAACTTCAAATTTGGTTTTTAATCAAATCGAATGTATCATTCGTAATAAGCTTGATTTGATGAGGAATGTCATACCAACAAATAAAAACAAAAGGATCCAACGAGCTTGGAGGGTGAATAACATAGATTCTTAAGTTTTTAGTTAGCTGGTTGTATTGGTTTCCCTAACGAATCTAGTGAGGTTTCAGTTTTATGGTCGGTGGCTAGCTTGTAGCCATTTGTTGTTTTATGTTTCTGTTATCATTGTAAATTTGGGGTATGCCCCTTATAATGTTTGTATCTTCTTCTTTTAATACATATGTGAACTTACCAAAAAAAAATCCTTGTAAGAAATGGATTCTGGAACATTATTGAATTCTTGCCGCTTTTGAAAATTATGTTGCAGCTCGTTAAAGATTCTTATGGAATTAGAAAATTCCCAAAATAAGCTACCACATCCTTTTACAAAAAGAATTCTTGCCAAATAGGAAGTCCACAAGTCAAAGGGAAGTAAATAACAAAATTCATACAGCATGTTCTGACATATATCGCAAGTTCTTTCCGGACTCCGATTCACCTAAAAACGTACCTCAATACAAACAAATAGTGTAAAACAGTTGGAGTTGGAGTTATGCTTAATAGTGTAAAACTGGACGGTAGAAAATATTACATCAAAATTTGAATCCAACCTTGCTTGGATCATATCACAAGGCTGAACCATATACTGTACCATATCAACAACGAGTCTCAAACATATAACTGAATGCTTACTATAAAGAATCTAAGGCTGAACCTAAACCATATCAATAAGCTTTCTCTCTCTTATGTCTAGTCCATTTCTCTCTCTTTATTTCTCTTTGATTTTGTTTTCTCCATTAACAATCACTTAAACTCACCTCACAAAGTCACAATTTGGAAGAACCACACAAATTAGCAAAGTCATGCTCATTTTCTTCATAATGATGGTCGGCCTCTACAATAGCTTGGAGGAGAGAAATGTGGGCTTCAATTATGACAATACCATTACTAATTATCCACGTGTAAATTTCTATAATTTACCCAGCTATTAGTACTTTTGTACACTGTTTTATTACTTAATTTGTTGAGATTTTCAAGCTAATTTATTAGGACTCCCATCCATAATCATAATAAAATCTTAGAAGCTTATGGTGTACTGAGAGAAACGGTCTTTAAGGCGTCTGTGTTCTTCCTTCTTCGTGCACCATTCCGTCTTCATGCACAATTCTCTCTTCGATCAATATGATAAAATCCAAGGTTAAATCCTCAAATCTTCGTTCCACCCAGGGTGATTTCCGGCTTCAAACTAAACGCCATGCGTTTGCCTTGCCCACGCCTAGGGTTCAGTCTAGGAGTTGCTCGCCGGTTCAACATGGATCTATTTCTCTGTCTCCGACCTCCATTCCACCTAGAACGAAGGTTGCATTTGCTGATTTCCCTGATTTCTCTAGCGCAGCTAGGGTTTCGTCCAAACGCAAGAACATAACTATGCAAAAGAAAGGTTCTCCTACTCCATCTCTTCACCGTCCCTCTTTTGGTGGTCGCAATGGTGGCTCCTCTAGCAGTTTCAAGGCAAGACCCTTGCCTGCAGAACATCTTACAGAACATCCGACTGGGTTTAACCCTAGTGGTTCCCATTGATGCTTAGGTGGTCTCACACCCACCTCGAATACTGTTCCTCCCCCTCAATCATCCTCTGTCAGGAGCCATCCTTTAGTAATTCCTTTTGCTGTAACTCCCTCCCTTGTTGGTGCCCCTACTCTTGCATCACTGGTGACGAATATGTCTCAGCCTGGTTGTAACAGAGGTGCTCCTACAAACACGCCACCAGGTATCTCAAATCCTCAGTCTCCTGCTCTTGTTCACTTTTCAGAATATGCATCCTCTGCCTCATGTCATCTTCAGGAAACTGATGTTAGTGCACTCGTTGTTAAGTGAAAGTTTTGCTTGATTGGTTATGTGGCTAGGAAATTCCCAGGTTATGCTTCATTGTATTAATCGAACCTGGCAACATAAAGCTCATTTTACAATGCATGATTCGGGTTGGTTGATCTTTGTATTCTCATCAGAATTGGAGATGTTAGATGTCTTAGATGCAGGTCCATATATTGTCTTTGGTAGGCCTCTTATACTGAAAATAATGCCTGATTTCTTTGATTTTCAATCTCTTGATATGACCACAATGCCAACATGGGTAAGGTTCCCTATTTGCTTATCATTATGATGCTGGAACCATATTTGCTTATCAAAAATTGCAAGCATGATTGGAAAACCGATCCATTGTGATGACTCTACTGCACAAATGACCCGGCTCTTATATGCTAGAGTTCTTATTGAAGTTGACCTACTCTCCGACTTGCCATCCTCTGTCAATGTGATTCTGCCTAATGGCACCACTTTGCCTCAGCAGATTGTGTATGAATCACTTCCACGCTTTTGCAAGCAGTATAAGATTCTGGGACATTCAACCTTCACTTGCACCAAAGGACTCAAGCCTAGAAGTAAGAAAAGGCCTTATGAATCTCCAGCTTGTTCAGCTAATTCTAGCCCCTCTACAGAGACAACTGCAGTTGAGAAGTAGGAACCGTATTGTGCAAGCCCTTCTGTTGATCCCCAAGTGGATCCAATGTCCACTAAAGCTGCTACAGCTAGTGCACCGAGGCCTTAGTCTCCTGGTCTCAAGAGGTCCAAAGCTGCTACATCTGAGCGCTCTTGCTCCACCTCTTCAATACATCATTCTGAAGCTAGGGCCACTGCAGCTGTAGCCCCTCCCACGAGGTAATATCTCACTAGAAACAAAGCAACTGCTATCCCTTGTTTGGGGTCGCAAAGGAAGTCCAAGGCCCCTACTATTGATTTCCAGTCACTACATATCTCAGATGACTCTGCTCCATCATCTACTTTCTGATGATTTGTTTCATGTTTAGATTGGAGGGTGATCCCTTGGTTTCTCATTAGCTATCTTGTATTACTTGTTTAATTTTGCAAACTTGCTGGCCTTGGGTTTTCTTTTGTGCAGGGCCCTGCTAGCTTCATTTGGGGCAATATTTTTGGTTTGGTGTAATTTTTGTTGCTTGCTTCTTGTTACAGCTGAGCTGCCAGTCTGTTCTTGTGCAGTCTCTCTGTTAGTGGCATCTTATCCTGCTGTTGCTATTGCTGGTGTTATTTTGGATTCAAAGCAGTTGTTCTGTTTTGGTGAATTTCCTGTCGCAGCTTAGCTGACAGTTTGCTTCGTGTAGTTCTTTCTATTTGTGCCTGTTCTGTGCTTGCAGTTGTTGTTGTTGATGGTTTTCTATTTAGTTACTGTCAGTGCCTCTTGCTGGCATTTTGGGTTCCTTTCCGGTATCAAGTGTTACTGGTTGCTGATGTTGGGTTTCTGGTTGGTGCATGCTGTTACTGGTTTGCTTATGGCTGGTCTCTGTTTGTTGATATGTTTCTGGGTGATCTACTCTGCTGGTGCTCTAGTCAGAGCCTCTGTTGGTGTTTGGCCTCTTGTTGACATTTTGGGTTCTTCTCCACTAATTATGTGATACTGGTTGCAGGTTGTTTCTGGTTTTATCTGTTGTGCATCTTGCCTGCTAGTTAAATTTGCCAGCTAGCTTAGGTTTTTGTTTCAGGGAGTTTGTTCCCTTTTCTCGAAGGAGTCTGTTCCCTTTCTTTGGTTTGTATATGCCTGTACAGTTGACTTGCTGGTCTCCAGCTATATTTTATTTTGATCTATAAAATTTCTTACATTTGATCCAAAAAAAATCTTTCTCAGAGTTTTCACCACTTTCTATCAAAAATAGTGTGATTTTACAAGGGGCTTATACTAACAGTCAAAGTTTTTTGCATGTAAAATCATACATTGTTTTATTTAGAGTTCCATTATATTATTTTTGTTGTTGTCGTCTATCTATTTTCACCTTAATTTAAAAAATGTTTCCTTTAAATAGTTATTTTACCTGAACGGGGAATTTACTTGATTCATCATTGGGTTGGCATTTCACATATCAATTTATTACTTTATCTTATCTAAATTTTTGGTGAATTTATTGGGGAAGTTCATCCTAAATTACAAAAAAATTTTCCTCTTAATTTACCATTTTTCAATTAAGGATTACCCTATACTTGTTGGTCTCCAGCTATATTTTATTTTAATCTATAAAATTTCTTACATTTGATCCAAAAAAAATCTTTCTCAGAGTTTTCACCACTTTCTGTCAAAAATAGTGTGATTTTACAAGGGGCTTATACTGACAGTCAAAGTTTTTTGCATGTAAAATCATACATTGTTTTATTTAGAGTTCCATTATATTATTGTTGTTGTTGTCGTCTATCTATTTTCACCCTAATTTAAAAAATGTTTCCTTTAAATAGTTATTTTACCTGAATGGGGAATTTACTTGATTCATCATTGGGTTGGCATTTCACATATCAATTTATTACTTTATCTTATCTAAATTTTTGGTGAATTTATTGGGGAAGTTCATCCTAAATTACAATATTTTTTTCCTCTTAATTTACCATTTTTCAATTAAGGATTACCCTATACTTGCTGGTCTCCAGCTATATTTTATTTTGATCTATAAAATTTCTTACATTTGATCCAAAAAAAATCTTTCTCAGAGTTTTCACCACTTTCTGTCAAAAATAGTGTGATTTTACAAGGGGTTTATACTGACAGTCAAAGTTTTTTGCATGTAAAATCATACATTGTTTTATTTAGAGTTCCATTATATTATTGTTGTTGTTGTCGTCTATCTATTTTCACCCTAATTTAAAAAATGTTTCCTTTAAATAGTTATTTTATCTGAATGGGGAATTTACTTGATTCATCATTGGGTTAGTATTTCACATATCAATTTATTACTTTATCTTATCTAAAATTTTGGTGAATTTATTGGGGAAGTTCATCCTAAATTACAATATTTTTTTTCCTCTTAATTTATCATTTTTCAATTAAGAATTACCCTATTAACACTAGTTTACCAATTTTCAGACCAAAAGGTTCACATGAACTCATAAAAACACTCTGAGTGTGAGTAGGATTTAAGACATGGGTTATTTGGCCTAGTATAGAACTATTTGGGCTTATGGACCTTGGAAGCCCACATGCCAAGTGTGGGGCTTTACTATCCATATAAGCTTATAAAATCTATTTAATATTTTGTCTCATCACCATCTATTTGGGTTAACCTAAAAGGTTGGCCTTGCATATAACCTTAGCCTAACTAAGGTTAATCTACTATCTTTGAATGAATTTGAATTACTATAAAACACGACCTGTTTCAATCTAATTAAAATTAAAAAGATATAGAAGACAACTAGATTAAAAGAGGTTTAAATAAAGGTGAAATCAAAATTTTAAAGAAATTGAGCAAAAAAAATGTTAAAAATTATGGACAATTTTTCCTACTTTTTTATTTCTTTAAACAAAAAAAAACCCTACTGTTTTGTTTTCATCTTTTGTGTGTGTTGATCATTGTTGGAGTAAAACTAGCATAAAATCCAAAATATCTTCTCCCTAATACAAAATAGTTTTGGGAATGGGGATTAACATTCATTCTTATTTGGATCATCACTTGAGATTGGATAGTTGGATGACTTGTAGGTTTACTATAACCGAAGTCTTAAGAGATCTTTTTTTTTATATGATTGTTATCATTTGAAGAATAAGTTATTTTTCATGTCATTAGATAGATTTTAATTGATTCTGACTCACATGGATCATTGTTGAGAGGTGAAATTTGTTGTGTCAATGCCTTAATGACTTATATGAGAAACATACTAAATCAGAATGTTTAACAATCTTATTAATAGTTTGATAAGAAAAATGATCCCCTCTTATAGAAAAGATTATTTCATTTAAATAAGCATGTGGTATTGTTTTCATAATCCCCTATAAAGAATATAGTCCATCCTCAACCTTACCTTGCACTAGTAGTTGTCTAGTGCTATGATCTTTTATAAAATTAAATGATATGGTTGAAATTGAAAAAAGAAGTAATGCTTATATAATAATAATAATAATAATAATAATAATAATAATAATAATAATAATAATAATAATTTTCTTATAATATGAGGAATATATACAAATATTTGTTGTGAGGAAAGAGTAGATGCACTAGTGTGTGTTATGTACCAACCAATAACATTACATACAACAAACATAACTAAAACTTTGTAGTCTTCAACCAAATTTAAACTACCCAAGTCTAGAGTAATGTGATTTGTTGAAGCAATGACTTGATGTCAATTTGAAAGAGGATAGATGCATTATGGACATATTAACATTTGATTGACTATAAAAATTTGTATAATAAGCTATTAGAGTAGTTGGAAAGATACAATTTAAATTGTTAGTAGGATTATTGAAGGGCCTATTCTGCCATAATGGTTTGCATATCCTCTTATAGGTTGTTGAGTGATTATGTCAATCATAAAGTTTGTACAGACCTTTCTTATTATTGAATTGATTGTTCCAACTTGCTAGTATAACTTTGTTTAATAAACATTAGAATTATTATTCTTATAATAAATGTTGTTATATAAATTAGCAATGATGGAATTACCATCATCAGACAATTACTAAGAACAAAAATTAATATTTTTTATTTCCACCATATTAGCTATTTCTCATGTTAAAACTATTAACAAGGTAATAAATCAATATTTTTTATACTTTGTGAAAAAAATTCCAAGTCCTTGTCTAAAAAGGACCAAGGGTGGTAACCCATTAACATGTAGGTCTAGATGACACGGTCTGCTCACTTTCCAGCCCAACATGCATAGATTCAACCACGTGCTAAAACGGACATAGGATTTGCGACTGTTTGACTCAATGTTCTTGGGTGAGCCATGAGCCGAGTCTAAACAAATATAGATCTAGCAAGTTGTCAAACCCAACATTCTTTAATCAGGCACATGTTGAGTCCAAGTTGATATATGTCTTGCAAGCTACTAAACCCAACATACTTAGGTTCAGCTACGTGTTGAGCCCAAGCGAGCATGGGCCTAGTGCGCTACTAGACCCAACATCCTTGGGTCAACCACGAGTTGAGTCTAAGTAGACATGGGTCTTGCAAGCAACTAGACCCTACGCCATTAAGTTCAGCCACATTCAAAGTCCAAACGATCATGGGAAAGACATGTTGTCGAACTAAACATCCTTAGTCAGCCAAGTGCTAAGTCCATGCCAACATGATTTTAATGAGTTGCTAGGCCCAATGCCCTTGAGTTCAGCCACATGTTGTGATGCGATCCAAGCACCAAAGGATCCATTAGAGGTTCCAATTGGTTCAGTTACAAGGCTTAGAGCTAAGAGGTTCAAAGAGGCTTTCAACGAACTTTTTCAAGATACGTGGGCTAAAGTGGACTTCAAGAGGATATTAAATAATGAGAAGGCTTTCAATGGACTTCTTCAAGATACGTGGGCTAAGGTGGACTTCAAGAGGATATTAAATAATGAGGAGCAAGCTGTGATTAATCTTATTCATGTTCAAGAGGGGCTTGTTGGTGGAACCAAGACCATTACACAAGGATTGGGAGAAGAAGACTAGATTCGGATAGTTTAACCTTATGCTACTTTTGTTTTCATCATAACTTTCCTTATAGGTCGAATTTTGAGGTGAATCTAGTTAGGCTGGAAACTAGGCTTCAATACCTTTCCAACGGTATATGGCAAGCCTTCTAATTCTTTAAGATGAGATAGAACCATCCGTTTGAAGTTGGGTTTTGCTGCTGCTAGACAAAATGCGAGAATAACCGAACTTGTCTTATCTTTTTTTTTGGTAAGTTGACGTATGTATTAAAAGAAGAAGATACAAACATTATAAGGGGCATACCCCAGATTTACTATGATAACAGAAATATAAAACAACAGATGGCTACAGGCTAGCCACCGACCATAAAACTGAAACCTCACTAGATTTGTTAGGGAAACCAATACAACCAGCTAACTAAAAAATTAAGAATCTATGTTATTCACCCTCCAAGCTCGTTGGATCCTTTTGTTTTCATTTGTTGGTACGACATTCCTCATCAAATTAAGCTTATCACGAATTATACATTCGATTTGATTAAAAATTTTAGTTAGTTGGTCGAATGAACTTGTCTTATCAAATTAGTTAGGCTATTAAAATTTCTTTATTTTGTGAGGAAACATTTGTTTGGGTTTCAAACTTATTTATTTTAATTAGTTTGGGATAGTTTTAGCTTGGGTTGATTATTATTTAAATTGAGTTTATATGTGACCCATTAGGGAAACTTAATGTCTCTATGTTCTTCTGTGGAAAATGTTCCAATGGTTAGCTCTAACATTGAACAACACAATCAAGTTAAGTCTGGACATACATTAAGATTAGAATTGCAAGATATGTTGAATAGCCATGGGATGAGGATTTCTCAATTTCAAGCTGATTCTGATGTTAGTATAGAGAACCTCTCTACTGTCCAAGCTCCTAATGTTGTTCCAGAAATGAACCATGTGTTGGGTTCTAAAGTTGATGAGGTGAAGGTAGGGTCTCATCAACAAGAACAACTAAAACCTAGAACCAAATTGAACTTTTTAACTGCTTTGAAGGGTTCTGATGTTGATGACAATGAGGGTAGCAAGACCTTCGGCATTAGTTCAG
>Ga0325411_1001133_pt1 | contig 29226 bp, 16 predicted proteins | sample PopdelMetagenome_13_FD_206181 | JGI IMG/M metagenome (GOLD analysis project Ga0325411, IMG submission 206181) | Populus deltoides microbial communities from Bellville, Georgia, United States - Xylem-PdIQD-R4 | ecosystem: Host-associated > Plants > Phyllosphere > Stem > Wood/Secondary xylem...
TGGAACGACATGTCAGTTGCTCTTTTATTATCACATTTTCAATAGTTTTAATTTTTAAATGTTTATTTTGGAATATAAATATTAATTAACCAAAAAAATCTAAAAAATAGAGGGTTTTAATGTAATTCTCTGGTAAAATACTATTTATTTAAATTTTTTTAATTTATATTTTTTTTAATTTTAATTACATCCTTCAATATTAGATTTATCGATGATTGAATTTCATAATTTTTTTCAATTTACTTTTTATAAAGTTATCTTTAATCTTATAATTGGGACCACAAATATGACTGGTTAACTTAGTTGACTCGAGTTTTTTTATTTTTGTTTTCTAATTGTCTTTTTTTAATTTCATCCTTCAATATTGAGAGTTGATTGGGAATTAGGTTACAGTTTGCTTTCTATGAGAATATATTCATCTCATGACTCGAGTCACGGGTTTGACAAATTAACCCGAACTGTTTTAAGTTATTTTTGTGTCTTATTTTCAATCAATTTTTCAATTTCATCATTTAATATTAGGTTTATTGGAGATTGAGACTCATAATTTATTTTAATTTAATTTCTATTGGGTTATTCTAGTCTCATTACCCAAGTAGGGTTTATTGAAAATTGAGTTTCATAGTTTATTTTGATTTGTTTTATATGGGGTTATCGTGGTCTCATGACCCTGCATGCAGATTGACAAGCTAACTCAAATTGATCCAATATATTGTCATCTCAATATTTATAAAAGTAAAGTCATCTTGAATATTTATTTTGAGTCAAACTATGTTTTTACTAGTTATCCAGATTGTATTTTGACCTATCAAGTTGACCAAGTCACATCAGATCAATTCTCCTATGATTTAAATTTTTTTCACTAGAAAAAACATTAACAATACTAAGATATTTTTCTTATTTGAAAAAAAAAAATGATCTAACCTACAACATAGTGTAGGCCAATAATATAGTAAAAAACTAAAAGGAGTGGCCAAAACAATGTGCATGTATGCATTGTTCACTCTCTCACATTTTACTGTGGATCTACTATTCAAAATTTTGCTTTTTTTAATTTGGTCCTCGATCTATTTTTTTGCGTTGGTGCATCTTTTTTGGCCAAATTAAGGACAATTGAATCAAACTTATTAATTAAGGACAAAATTGAAAGATAGGGGACCAGAGTAGAAAAGGTTCCATAAAAGGGTGATGGTCTTAAAGTTCACACAAGAATTTTAATGAGTTTATCTCAGTCTCATAACTTAGACCGCGGATTTGACCAGTTAACTTGATTGAATCAAGTTTTTATTTTCTTTTTCTAATTGACTTTTTTTTTAGAATTTCATCCTTGAACATTGTGTTGATGGGGAATTATGCTTCATGATTTGTTTCAGTTTTCTTTCTATAAGGCTATTTTTATCTCATGATTTGAGTTACGAGTTTGACAAATTAACTCGAGTTATTTTTTATGTCTTCTTTTCAATTGATTTTTCAATCTCAATTTCATCCTTCAACATTAGGTTTATTGGGGATTGAGATTCATAATTTATTTTAATTTACTTTTTTTATTAGGTTATCCCCATCTCATGACCCAAGTCAGGTTTAGCAGGTTAACTCGGATTGACTTGAGTTATTATTATTTTTTTAATTTTATCATTCAACATTGAGTTTATTGGACATTACATTTTATAATTTGATTGACAAGTTAATTTGAATTGATCCAATATGTTTTCGTTTCAATATTTATAAAAATATAATTATCTTGAATATTTATTTTGAGTTAGACTATTTTTTACTAGTCATTCAGTTTGCTTTTTGACTTGTCAAGCTGACCGGGTCACATCAGATCAATTCCTATATAATTTAATTTTTTTTCTACTAGAAAAAACATCAATAATGCTCAGATGTTTTTTTTATGTTAAAGAAATTGATCTGACCTGCAGCGTAGTGTAGACCAATGATATATTAAAAATCTAAAATGTGTGACCAAAACACTATATACATATTGTAACACCTCGATCTTTTTTGTTTACAATTTTCATATTTCCAATTGTCTTGTATGTGAAATTTCGAGTTCATTTTTCTTTTTTATGTACAAATATATGCACACTCAAATGTATAGTTTTGAAACCCGGCCCAACCCGACGGGTCAACCCGGGCTAGAATTGGGCCGGGTTTAAAAAAATAGGGAAAGGCAAAACCCGGGGTGACCCAGCTGACTTGACAGGTTGACCTGACAACCCGGTTGACCCGACAAGACCTGGCAAAAAACTCGGTTGCAACCTGTTGATTTTTTTTTTGTTTTACTAAAACGATGTCTTTTTTACTTTTTTTTTTAAATTAACCCAGACGACCCGGTGACCCGGTCAAAATCTGGAACCCGAGCCTTGGACCGGGCCGAGTTTAAAAACTATGCTCAAATATATACACATGATCATGGTTAGCTGCAATGCTATATTTCAATCTTCATTATAATATTAAATATTTAACTGAAAAATTTGATAGAGTTTTTATATACTTGAACGGTACCAAGTTATTAATATAAACTTGTACATTTCCAAAACCATTTCACAATCCCTTATCCAACCGTCCTAGAATCATAATTCATTTTCCCAACATCATCTCAATGAGATCTTTGCACATATCATATAAGCATAGATATTTAAGTCAACATTATATAGATAAATAACAAAATAAGGAAAGTTTACATTAAAGTTCAAAGATCATGTTTTACTTACTAAATAAACCTTAACTACCTATTACATATGCACTACAAATAACATTACTTAGTTCACCAGCATCAATATGTAAATCTATTTTTTTACAATCTATAATCATATATTAATGATTAAGTTATGAATATCCTTCGTATGGGTTTCAGTTATTAGTAAGTTACATTACAAAAAAGTAGCCAACATATTTAAATTACATCATCATCACTTAAACAAAAGAAATACTATGTAAGAACCGTTCTGTTCGAGTCTGCAATAAACTTGAAAACAATTTATTTTTATAACATTGGAATATTATTGCAACGAATACTTATTAAACATACATAAAGCATAGGTAACCCAAATTTCACTAATTTTTTATATAAACATCAATCTATGCTAGATTTCAATTTAATACATTTCCACCTTCTTTCGATGAACTTTTATCTCATTATTGCACTCATTTAACTATCTCAGTCATATCATAAAAATTCTTATTCATATTACACTTGATTCATACTATGAATTGTTTTTTCAAAACCCCTTTAACTCGTTAATTTTATATTCATATTCCATGACCATTTCTAGTTCACATCATTGTTTCAATTCGTATTACATTTAAATTTAACATATATCTCGTAACTATATCCGGTTTGCACCATTGTTCCAATTTGTATCACATTTAATTTCACAACATATTTATTCCATATCAAATTTTTTGATTAAATTTATTCTAATTGAATACTCATGTTCTCTTAACACGTAAATTGTCATTTCAACTTCTTGCGCTATTACTTACTTAGCTTGATCTCTCAAAATTTGTATTTATCATTATTATGTTTCAATGTCTCATTTCATTTTTTATATAACGCTTCTATTATCCTTCATACTATTTTAACTCCTTTTCAAAAAATTCAAAGTTGGCTTTTTAGTCTAGCTTATGATTTCTAATGAAAACGTTTGCAATTAATGAAATTTCGACTGAGCTTCTTCTATACAAACCATATCCAAATTTTGCCATGTAATTTTTGGCTTAAAACTTGTCACAAATCCTGATATCATCATCACACAAGCAACTCCATGTAACAACCTCAACTTTAATACACGTTTCAAACAACTCGCTGGACATGGATCATTGAAATCCCTTAAATATTATTGTTTTAATATTGACAATTTGGCTTCTACTAACATTTCATTACTAATTTAATGAGTCGGTAACACATGTTAAAAGTTCCCCTCAAGACCACTAGTCAAATCATATATATCCTAGTTATTAATGCAACTAACACCACTAGCTCCATTTCGGACAATTGATTTATCTTTTAAATCAATTTCATGATCTTATTAAACCATCTTACCATGTCAAATGTTCTGATCATCAGCCAAACTGATGTCACAAGTCTTTTACAGGGCACTAGTTTCATTACTGAATAACTAGTTTTATCGTCTATTACTAGGCACTAACCCCATTACCGAGTAACTAGTTTCTTTGTCTATCACTAGGCACTAGACCCATAACGAGGTAACTAGTTTCATCACTTATTACCGGCCACTAATTCCATTACCGAGTAACTAGTTTCACCGTTCATTTTATTAATGAAGAATCAACACTTGATTACTAAGGCGTAATCACATTTTTAGATGACAATCATTAAAAAGAAAATGCAAATCAATTGTGAGCAACCCGTTAATTAAGTACCTCGACACCTTTAGCTCCTTTTAACTAGTTCCACCGGTTACCTAGTTTCACTTTTATTGAATCATTATCAACCTGTCAATCAATTACCTCGACACCTTTAGCTCCCTTTAACGCAGCTAATCAATTGTGATCGTTCTTATTATTCACATTCATATCTTTATAGGCAAATATATTTAAAGAAAATATAATTTAAAAGGGATTCAATAAAACTCTATAGATGGAGCAAAGTGTATGGCACCTACTTGCATCTTTGTCTAGTTGAGCTTTTTCTACATTAGATGATCTTGCTCCAGGTACCTCTCCAAGATAATTTAAGCATGGGATTCAAATTTCTTTGACAATATATTCTCCTCTTTCTTTTCTTTCTTTGGGTTATTGTCTCTTTTTTTTTTCTTTTCTTTCCTAAATCATAACAATCCCTTTCCCTTTCAATATCTCTTGGTGTAGCTTTATTCCTCTCTCACACAAAAACTCATTTAAAACTCTTCATTACAAGGACATGCAAGTGGGTTTGACGAAGAAAAAATAAAGAAAGGGTTTGTCTAGGGGGTTATTTTGGCTGAAACATGCTAAGAGAAGAAGTATGTGTGTTTTGTCCCAATGTATTTATACCCCTTATTTAATGCCTAAGGCCTTATATGGTCACATCATGATTAATTCCTTAGTGTTTTTGTGTTGTGTTTATAGTCAAACCGTTAACTTTTGGAAAAAATTTTTTTTTAACCCAATTCCCATTAGTATTTTGTTTAAAGTTTCTTATAATTTAATTTTACCTGCTGAGTTTTCTATTAAATCTTCCTCATATCTTACTTATAATTTACGCGTCACTGACATTGTGTTCATGAGACCCTCTTGATATCCAATTGTCTTGAAATTTAAAGTCAAGGTAAAACAATATGTCATGAGACTACTCATAAATTTTTAATCTCATTTAATGGTTGGATTAAGAGATATGATTGATATCGTAAAACTGAATAATAGATAATTTTACACAAAAAATCCGAATTTTGTGTATTATTTCATTTACTTATATCATCATGATTTTTAAACTAATTCATTGATGACTCTCATCTATAACCATAGTAAAAATTTGTTTAGAGTTTTCACAACTTCCGATCAAAATAACACGATTTTACGTAGGGCTTGTATCGACAATCAATATTTTTCGCGCATGAAATCACATATTATTTTTCTTAGAATCCCAATATATTATTATTATTATTGTAACACTGTTTTTGTCCCCAATTTATAAAAATTTCCCCTTAGATAATTATTTCACCTGATTGGAAAATTTTTGTGATTCATCATTAGGTTGACATTTCACACATTAATTTATTACTTTATTTCATTTAAAATAAGTTAAATTACTAAAAGTCATCATTCCCATCTATAATAATTTTCCTTCTTAATTGTCATTAGATTATGTACATTGTTCACCCTTTCATATTTTACTATGGATCCATTATTTAAAATTTTATTTTTTTTAATTTGGTCCTTATTCTTTTTTTTGCGTGATTGCATCATTTTTGGGCCAAATTCAAGGACAATTAAATCAAACTTATTGACCAAGGATAAAATTAAAAGACAAGGGATCAAAGTAGAAATGGTGAAATAAATAAGTGATGGTTTCAAAGTTCAAATAAAAACATTAATTTAATCCTCAAACTTTATAAATTATACATATTCGATCCCTCAATATTTTTTAATTTAATTTTGGTATAAAAATCTATTTTTGTTATTTTTTAGTCCTTGATGTGAGAGAAGAGAAAAAGAGATTGACCGATTTTGACGATAAAGAGAAAAATATTGTTGACATTGATTCAGGTCACCAAAATAGTTGATATCTGTGTCAAATGATTTCATTTGATGAGAGAAGTTCAACTTATGTTTTTGGTTTTACCTTGAGAGTGACTAAAAAATTAGATTTGAGCTCGGAAAAATTATGAATTTCGGGTTGCTTTTAGGTTTTAAGATGATTTTTTAAAGTGTTATTATCTACCCCTATTACATTTTAAAAAATGGACCCACGCTCTGATTGTTGGCCCTCCTAAATGGGCTAGGTGATGACTTTTTGTTTTGGTAATTTTGCATTTTTGTTTTAAAAAAATCATGCTTTATTATAAGTGTTTTTTATATAATTTTTTAATTTATACCAATTCTCTCTAATTTTTTATTTTTATATGTATTTTTTTAAATAGTGGTTGTTTTTTTAAGTATTTTGTGTCTATTTAGTTTTTGAATAGATTTTTCTAATTTGTCTACTTTTTATGTTTTATATAATTGAAATTTATTTTTAAGAATAAAAAAAATTATTTTTTGATAATATTTCTAATAAATGCAACATTGCAAGATTTTTTTCCCCTTCGAATTTATGTAATTAATTTTTATGTGTGTCTGTTTCTACTATTATTTGATTAAATAAAAAAATAATTTTAATAAACAAAATCATTAAATACAATTGAATAATTGGACTATGTTGCAATATCAAATATTTTGATCTACAGACGGTTCTCAATTTATTTAATTAGATGCGTGCATAAATTTTTTAATTTATACTTGATATTTTTATTTAAAAAATATGTTGAAAAAGCCAATATATTCAATTTTTTTGTTTTAAAAAAGTATCCAACTCGCAGTAAAATACGGGTTAAATAACTAGTATATATCTGAAGTTTGTGTTATATATTTTTTAAAGTTTATGTATGATTTGATGTAAAATATTGATAATATTTTTTAATTGATAAAAAGATTTCTGAAATGTTTTTTTTTTGACTGTATCATGAAAATATATTGATATATGATAAACAATTTCAAATATATATATTTTTTAATTTATTAATTTTTAAAGCGAGAATTTTCCCTTTTTGGGACTCGCTTGTTTGTTAAACCGGTTTCTGTTAGCGTTTTTTACTATAAATTTACAACCAAGTACAATTGCAATGCTAGATTTTGCCCTCTAAAAATTTGATGAATCATGAATCCACACGTGGGAACTCCTTCTATACTTGAATACTCATTATTCATTGATCGGCTGGTGTTTTTTTTTTAAATATAATTTTTTAATATTAATTTATTGTTTTAGTATTCTAATATAAAAATTTATTTTTAAAAATAAAAATATATTACCTTAATTATTTTTTACATTAAAAATATTTTAAAAAATTACTCAACCTAACAACAATGTTAAACAGTAATCCAATTCAATTACTTTCTTATAATAAATTCAAGATCATATCTAATCTATGAAATAATTTCTCACTTAAAAAAAAATCCTTTTTTTATTTTCAAATTTGAATTAATTAATTTAATTCTAGAGGTCATTTTTGGAATTGTATTTCAAATAAAATATTAAAAAAAATTAATTTTTTTAAATTAATTTTATGTTTTTGAATCATTTTGATGTGATGATATTAAAAATAATATTTTTTAAAAAATTATTTTAATACATTTTAGAATAAAAAATATTTTAAAAAGTAACTGGTACCACCCTTTCAATTATGAGCTCATTTGAAAATATGATAAATGTTTTTTTTAAAATGTATTTTTTTGAAAATATATTAAAATAATATATATTTTTAATTTTTTTATAATTATTTTTGATGTTAGTATTATTAAAATAATTTAAAAATATAAAAAATAATTTTAAATAAAAAATCAAATATTTAAAAAACTCAAATTCAAACAAATTCGTAGATATGCAAAAAAAAAAAAAAGAAAAAAGAAAAAAGAAAAAAAAAGATAAAAGAGGACGAATATTAAAGCGCGTGCTACGCTGTATTTTTGTCTGTTACTAATAAATAATTATATATGTAAAAAAATCTAAAGTAAACATCCCTATTCCCTAACAAATATCGTAAGATTCTTACCCCCAAACACCCCCTAGCCCACCGATCCCTTCCCCTTTCTCCCCCACCCCCCCCTCTCTCCAGATCTTTACTTTCTCTCTCAATTTTTTTAGCCGACTTTTCTTCACATCTTAAATAATCCTCAGTTTTTTTATCAACTTCAAATTAGGGTTTTTTAATAAAAAATAAAAAAAATCTTATTGACCTGTTAATCCTCTCCTTATTTCAATCTTGTTATTTTATTTTATTTTTTCTGGAGAAAATCGGAATGGTGGGTTCTCAGAGTTCAAACGGTACGGCGGCGAAGAGGTACGGAATCACGAAACCCATATCCATCGCGGGTCCCACTGAACCTGATCTCCATCGAAATGCCGAATTAGAGAAGGTAATTGGCAATTGCTTATAATTTTTTTTTCAATTAAGGTTACTTATTATTGATTTGCTATGATTTTATCGATAGTTTTTGGTTGACTCGGGCTTAAACGAGAGCAAAAATGAAACTATTAAGAGAGAAGAGGTTCTAGGCCGTATCGATCAGGTAATGATCACAGAAATTATGGGTATTGATTTGTTTTTTTTTTAATTAGTTAGATGATTTGTTGTTGTTGTTGTATAGATTGTGAAAGATTGGGTTAAGCAATTGACGCGTCAAAGGGGATATACTGATCAGATGGTAGAGGAAGCCAATGCTGTAATTTTTACTTTTGGGTCTTATCGTCTTGGGGTGAGTTATTGTGATTTTATTATATTATTTTTTGTGCATTTGAGATCAATTACTTTGTTTCTTTATGGTTTTCTGTAGTTATATATGCGGAGTTATATGAGTAGTTGAATGTGCTTTTGGGTTGCTAATGTGTAGTTTTTAGCTGAATAGGAAATTGCGATTAGATTAGCAAATCAGAGAATGGAAGTCGTGATAAAGTTAGGAAATTGTCACTATGGATGACCTCTTATCCCAAGCACGAACCTTTTATAGTCTTGCTTGAGACACCTGGCTGCAAATGTATCCTTAGCATGAATCTTTTATAGTCTTGCTCAAACCATCTAGCAGCAAGTGTGTACTTAGCAAATACCTAGACAGGTGGTTCTCTGCTGAACTGCTTTGTTCTGTCTCACTCAAATCCTCTGGGGTTGAGTTGCAATCAGCACTCATTTTGTGTGGGGGTGGTCAATCCCTAGCCCATACTTTGGTTAAAGGATGCTGGCTTGTCTACCAGATGAAACAAGTTGGTTTTTTTTGAAAGCATTCAAAAGGACACTAGAGTACTTAGGCTGTTTTTTCTAAATATGTTGCAATCCTATATTTTTTTTACTTCAGTGATCTAATCGCATTATTGGTTTGCATCTTTGGCAATGATTACTATTTTAACAGGTGCATGGTCCCGGGGCTGACATAGACACCCTGTGCGTTGGGCCTTCTTACGTGAATCGAGAGGTGATGCGTGAATGTGGTGTATTTTCTTTTAGTTCTAGGGTATCTTGACTGACACTCTAAGTTGTTTTTCAGGAAGATTTCTTTATTACCTTGCATGATAAACTGGCTGAAATGGAAGAAGTTACTGAACTTCAGCCAGTTCCAGATGCTCATGTCCCAGTTATGAAGTTTAAATTCCAGGGAATATCAATTGATCTTCTTTATGCGAGTATATCCCTTTTGGTTGTTCCAGAAGTAAGCTCCCCAGTCTTTGAAATATCCATGTCATGCATATTGGTATGAATGTATGGGATCCTCAAACTATTTAAGCTCACTTTAACATTTATATGCTGGTATGGTTTAGTCCCTCCTCCCACTCCCCCTCCTTTTTTTTTCTTATTATTGAAAATTAACCTTAGTGGCAATACATGGAGTCTAGCATTTCTTCTTTTATGATTTGAGATTCACTTTAATATTGAGAGAACCCTTTTTTGTTTTTTTGTTAAACTTTTGAGGTTGAGACCCACTTCTCCCTTCCCTTCCTTCTATAACCATAACCAATTGCAAATACTTTTAAGTGCATGGAGGATGACAGTCCTGTAGGTATTTGTATAATATCTTTGAAGAGGATTATTATATATATACTTTACTCCTGTTTTGCATGGATTTTGTTGATGGGGTTGCCTTTTAACAGCCAGTAGCACAACTTATGCGGCATATTGTTTGTTCATCTAATGCTTCTTAGCTGACTTGGGCTTGTCAGTTTCAAGTTCTACTATGTTTTTCTCCTGTCATGAGCTTTGGTAGCTAAGTCTGGACTCTGGAGTTTCTCCTTTTTATGATTTGATGCATTTTAAAATTGCAAGTACTGATTTTGTTGCTTGTTCAATTTGATCTGGAACTAACTTATTAACAGGACCTGGACATCTCCAATGGGTCTGTGCTCTATGAAGTTGATGAGCAAACTGTTCGAAGTCTAAATGGGTGCAGGGTTGCCGATCAAATTCTTAAACTTGTTCCAAATGTTGAGGTGACTTATCATATTCTTTTAATTTACTTTATTCAAGTGCTTCAGTGATTTGACAGTCATTTGACCATTAAAAATATTGTAGCACTTTCGGACAACACTCAGATGTCTGAAGTTCTGGGCTAAAAGGCGCGGTGTTTATTCAAATGTAAGATTGGGCATCTTGATGAGTTATTTCACTGTAATTGCCATTTCACACCAAATCATGGTTTTCATCTCCTTAAATGTGTAGGTCACTGGTTTCCTTGGTGGAGTAAACTGGGCTCTTCTAGTTGCTCGAGTGTGCCAGCTTTATCCTAATGCAATTCCTAGTATGCTAGTCTCTCGGTTCTTCAGAGTCTATACACAATGGCGTTGGCCGAATCCTGTGATGCTATGCTCAATAGAAGAAGATGATCTTGGGTTTCCTGTATGGGATCCTCGCAAAAACCCTCGGGACCGGTTTCATCTTATGCCAATAATAACTCCTGCATATCCTTGCATGAATTCTAGCTATAATGTGTCTACAAGTACTCTTCGTGTTATGACAGAGCAATTCCAAAGTGGTAACAGGATATGCGGGGTGAGAGCATAAGAAATAACCTTTTCTCCTTTACTTTCCTGCATCATGCTACTGATGCCTTTTTCTTTGTCACTCTGTTCTCTTTGCAGGACATTGAACTGAACAAGGCACAGTGGAGTGCTCTTTTTCAGCCTTATCTTTTCTTTGAGGCATACAAAAATTACCTACAAGTTGACATAGTTGCAGCTGTTGCTGCTGATTTGCTAGCGTGGAAAGGCTGGGTAGAGTCTCGGCTTAGACAACTTACCTTGAAGGTACACATCTTACCTTTATACTCTTGTTGCAAACTCACTTCTCTCAGTTTTTGGCCATGTTTTCTAACATAGTGGCGAATGCTTTTTTTTATTTGAAGACAAAAAGATCCAACAAAGTATGACAGCTATGCTTACTTGACTAATTGTCCTTTCCATGTTTCATTCACAGATAGAGCGGGACACCAATGGGATGCTGCAGTGCCATCCTTATCCAAATGAGTATATAGATGCATCCAAGCAATGCCCACATTGTGCTTTCTTCATGGGCTTGCAGAGGAAAGAGGGAGTGACTGGTCAGGAGGGCCAGCAATTTGATATCCGGGGAACTGTTGATGAGTTTAGGCAAGAGATAAACATGTACAATTTTTGGAAACCAGGGATGGAAATATATGTCTCTCATGTTCGTAGAAGGCAGCTTCCAGGCTTTGTTTTCCCTGATGGGTACAAGCGATCTCGATCATCACGGCATATTAACCAGCACACAAGCAAAACTGGTGAAGATGTTGCAAGATCTCAGTCTGGGTCTGCTGAGAGACCTGTTAAGCGGAAAAATGATTGTGAAATTGAGGATTTGAAGCCTGAGAAACAGGCTTGTTATAGCCCAGTAAGACCTCAGTCTGTTTCTCCTTCCAGTAGTGTTAGTAGGTCTGGTGTGGCACCTGTTAAGCGGAAAAATGATTGTGAAATGGAGGATTTGAAGCCAGAGAAACAGGCTTGTTCTAGCCCACTAAGACCTCAGTCTGTTTCTCCTTCCAGTAGTGTTAGTAGGTCTGGTGTGACATATCTGGCTAGTTTCTGTGAAGGTGTTAAATTAGGGTGTTCAACAATTAGGGACATTGGTAGCAACCGCAAGGATGTTGCTAGCAACTCTGAGGTTAGGTCATCTAGTGGGCAGTTGGAGAGTGAAAAAGATGGTTTGGGTGATGCCATGCAGCTTGGTGAAACTGTCTATCAGGATTCGCCATTAAATAGACAGATCTCTATGGATATACATGATTCACCAATAGGTAGGAATGAGATAGAAACAGCTAATCATATGAATGGAATAGAGCCAATGGAATCAATGGTTAATACAATTACAAAACAGGAGATGCTCAGTCCACCGGAAATACCAAATTTTGAAACTGGGGAAAAACACGAGACTGGTGTAAATGACAAAATTGCAGGTTTGGGGTCAGACTTAATGGAGAATGGATCTTCCAGAAAACTGTTAAATTGGGTAGCGGGCACTAGTCAAGCCATGGAGGTTGACCAAGAGCTTGTCAAACCGTGTTGTCAGACAGCGGTTGTAGAATATGCTGACAGCGTTATAAGGTCACATTCTGGCACTCAGAACCTCAACTGCGAGGTGAGTTATTCTGTTTGAAGTTTTTGGGTTAAAGATTGTAGCAGATGGTTGTGGCAATACTGGAAGTTCTGGAGATAGTGAGACTGGGGATCTTTGCAGGGTAATGTATGTGCTGTGGATGCGGATGTGGTTCTGGAAAGTGGATGTTTAAACATGAGCCGAGTGTTGCCAAAAGGCTTGCCAGAGGAATTAGAGGTTTAAAATCTAAATTGCTGTTTTACTTTACTATTGTTTGTTGAAGAATTTTCTGCATTTACTCACTGCGTAGCCTGTTCATTTCTTTCTTTCTTTCTTTCCCCATTCTCTCCCCATGGAAATGGGTCATTGTGACAATGACACTGCTTGTCTGAAATTTCATTTGAGGAGAATCTTGCTTTTGAACTCCAGAAATCTGTTAGAGACCTCCAGCCTTGTAGTTCTTGCAAGTAGAAAATCAGGACCTGATGATGAATGGTTCCATGCAACTAGATCTTTATTGGGGCAGATCTAAATTAGCAGATGAATTTGAAACATCTGAGTTATTGTATATGCTAGGTTTCTTTTTCTGTGCAGCTACTGTAAGGTTCTACAATTAATACTTGTTCGATAGTCTTATCATGCTAATTTTTTGCACAGAATATCTCCTAACTGGTGCATATGTGGTGGCAGGTCCTGCACCACTATAAGTGCTATGTTTCCAGTAACTGTGCTTAAGAACCTTGACCATGTTTTGTGTCCAAGGCTCAGATACACCAACCCTTCCTTTATTTTGTACCTCCAATATTTTGTCTGGAAGCTAACTGAACTTTTTGCCTTTATGTTGTATTATGTAGCCGAAGACTGCAATTGGGAAAGTTGTGAATTCTCAAGACGGTGCTAGGTCAGAATCCTTGCAGAAGCCAATGATAAGGCATGCAGTTTAAAACCCTGAATTTCATTATGTTAATCATGGTATCTTTATGCTGTCCTGTTTGGTTGTTGCATGGCTCTTTTTTGGCAGGTTGAGTTTGAAGTCAACTGCATAAAAATTAGGAAGGTGGAACACTTAAATGAGATTACTGTTCAGAAAGGAGAGGACCAGCGATTTGGTAAGTGAAACATTAATTGCTGCCATTCGTCACGGGTTCTTGGTTTGTGTTTGGCACTATCATGTGGACTGGGACAGGTCAGCCATGAATTAAATTGTGAATATCTCAGTGGTTTGACCAAGTCTTGGGTGTGTTATATTGCTGTGGTTGGAAGAAGCAGTGAACTTGCTGGAGCAAGAAGCTGTTGAGCATTCCGGTGCTTTGAAGACTTTTTGCGCTGTTATAGAGTTGTATTTGTTGTTTCCTTGTGGGCGTGGGAAGACCAGTTTCTTGTTTTTCATGTTTATTTGGAATCAATTAATACTGCAAACAGGATCAACTCTGTGTGATTTGTAAAGGGTTTTGTCTCTGTATACTTGAATTCTTGAGATGCAAGTTCTCTCTCCATCAACCTTTGGAAGTGGACAAAATTTTGGCATGTGTTCCTTGCGAATTTGGTAGATTTTCCTGCTGTAACATGCACCACGTGTGGCCCCACAATACTGTCTTTTAAAAGTATTATGGGCAGAGCTTGCTGTCTGAAATAGGACAGGAGTGTTGTGGAAGGGTTTCTCTTCACCAACTAGCACTCAACAATATAATATCCACATGCCCAAGCAACAATCTAAGATCTGGTTCCGCAGTCGTTAGAATTAACCAAGGGTCTGAATTAAAAGGTGTTGAATTGCCGTTTCGGCACGGCCTTCAGAAACAAGGGGCTGCTCTCGATTGTGGGAAGAGGCCTGGAATCATTTTATTCCTTTGAACATTGTATTTCAAAAAAGAAAAAGAAAAAAAAGGGGCTGAGCCATGATACATCATACGCTGTAAACTAAGCTGTCGTCGTCGTCAGACAGTCTGTTACTGCGTCTGTTACTTGAAAGACAAGTAACATTTCCCAGAAGAGGAACAATATCAAACTCGGAAACTGTCTTTTTCTCACCGTTATTGTCTGGAGAACATCGGCGCAGGATCTCCAAAACATCTTTCATAGAAGGTCTGTTGGATGGTAAAGAGTGAGTGCAAACGAGTCCTAGGTTGAATACAGCGGTCATCTCTTGCAAGAAACACGGTTCCTTAATCTCCTGGTCAAGGCAATTAAAAACAGGCTTCCCCTGTCCAAACTGCCGCCACGCCCATTCTGCAAGGCTTGTATGCTCATCATCTCCACCATTAGGTTCTCTTCCGGTCACCAATTCCAGGAGTACAACTCCAAAGCTATACACATCGATTTTTTCGTTCACTTTTGTTGTATAAGCATACTCTGCAATAAAAATGAGAAACAAACAGCTTTAAATGGTGTGATCTCAAAATTCTTCTGGAATAAAATGAATAGTCAATACTTGACAACGCACTATGAGGTTGTCGAATGCTCTTACCAGGAGCAATATAACCGAAGGAACCTGCTACAGCAGACATGGTATGAGCCTCTCCTTGCTTAGCCAACATTTTGGCCAGTCCAAAATCTGCTATTCTTGCCTCGAATTCAGAATCCAACAAGATATTACTGGACTTCACGTCTCGATGAACAATAGGAGTGGAGCAGTCATGGTGCATGTAGCATAGGCCTCGTGCAGCTCCAATGGCAATCTGGAACCTCGTGGGCCAATCCAAGACAGAATGACGGACTGAACTTGCTCCCATTGATGAACTTCTCTTCTTTCCATGAAGCCATCTATCAAGGCTATGGTTCTCCATGTACTCATAAACAAGAAGCTTTGATTTCTCACTTGAAATACAGCACATTAATTTAACTATGTTTGCATGCCTAATTGTTCCCAGTATCTGAACCTCTGCCAAAAATTCCTTTTCAAGCTTATGATCCATTTCTTCATTACTCCAAATCCTCTTGACAGCAACAAAGTCACCTGCACGGTTTATGGCAATCCGGTATACGTTCCCTGATCCTCCACTTCCAATCAGATTATTTTCTGTCAAACTTGCCAAAATGTTTGCTTCTGTGAAGTCCAATCTCTGGAATGATGTCAGCTTCCACGATGCCAGATCACGTTTTTGCTTTCCTCTTGGGCAGTCCCTGACCATGAACAAGGTGACTAAAATAGTGACTAGGAAAATGATCACAGTAAGAACCAGAATCAAGGAAAGAATTTTGGAGGAGAATTTTTCTGAGTCACGAAGTTTGGTATGGCAATCTGGAAGATTTAGAATTGGATTAACAGCACAGAGGTTATAATTTTCCAGGAAGCTGTTATCATAGGCAAGGTTATCAAACTGATCTGGGATTTTCCCAGATAGATTATTGGAGGACAAATTGAGGACAGTAAGTTTCAGCTGACCGAATTCAGGAGGGATTTCACCAGAGAAATGGTTTTGAGACAAATCTAAATAACGCAGGTCAGGTAAAGACCCAATCTCCCTTGGGATCTGGCCAGAAAGTCCATTTCTTGAGAGATTCAAACTAGTCAAAGATTTCCAAGATGGTATCGTGGAAGGGAGTTGACCTGAAAATTGATTCCCGTCAAGCAGAAGATTTGAAAGGTGGGGCAGACTCGTTATTTCCACTGGAATTTCACCAGAAAACAGATTGTTGCTCGCCTCAAAAACAACCAAGTTCACCCAGCTAGAGACTCCAGGAGGAATTGGACCGGAAAATCTGTTGTTATTGAGTTCCAACCTTGATAGATTCCATGCCAGCTTGCTTGGAAGCCCCCCCGAAAACGAATTCTCACTTAACATCAAGTAAGTCATATTGAAGGCTGTCCAAATACCTGCTGGTATCTCGCCTGAAAAGTTGTTACTGTAAAGTTGAACCGTGCGCAAACTGTTGCAATTTCCAAGAGATTGAGGTACCTGCCCAGAGAGATTGTTTTCAGAGGCAACTGCACCCTGCAAGACACCTCCAGCACACAAATTTTCAGGCAGTCGGCCACTAAATTGATTGGTTGAAACATCAAATTCTTCAAGTGCTGAATAAAGGCCCATTTTTGGTGGCAAGACTCCACTCAAGTTGTTGGTGAAAACCTTAAATGCTCTCAACTCAGGAAGAAGGCCTATACTTGCTGGCACCTCACCAGACAAGTGATTTTCAAAGAGACTCAGAAGTTGCAATTTTTTCAACTTGCCAAAATCTTCTGTAATCGAACCATTCAAATGGTTCATTGCAAGATCAATCTCCACCAAATTTAACGTTTCAACTATCTGAGGTATCTCACCAGACAACTTATTTTTAAAGAGATACAACTTAGTCAAATTCTTCAACAAAAACAACCCACTAGGAATTTTACCTTCCAAATCGTTTCCAGCTAAATCCAAGTGCACAAGACTCGTAAGATTGCTCAAACTCTCAGGGATTTCACCAATCAAATTAGCGAGTTTCATCCACAAGAACCTCAACTTCTTTAACTGACCAAACTCCACTGGAATTGAAGAGGGCACAAAATCAATATACGCCAACGCCATTTCTTCAAGATTGGACAGCTTACCAATCTCCTTAGGAAACGTACCGTTGAACTGATTCTGGTGCAGAAACAGCGTTCGCAACTCTGTCAAGTTGCCTATCTGTGGTGGAATATTGCCAGTGAAGTTGTTACCCTGAAGGTATAGATACCTGAGACTTGATAATCTATCAACATCATCAGGTATCGGACCAACAAAATAATTCTGAGACAGGTCCAATTCCTCAAGCTTTGTACAGCTGTACAAAAGTTTTGGAAATCCTCCTGGAATGTAGTTCCAATTCAGGTTGAGATATGTCAGGTTTTTCAGGTCACAAACTGATGCTGGGATTGTCCGTGTAATGTTTTTATTACCAAGATCAAGTCCAGTCACCGTGCCTTCGACACAGTACACGTCTGGCCACTCACACGGTGAGGATGATGAGTTCCAGGACTGAATGGACGATGGATTGCCAAGTTGTTGTTTCAGGTTTAGGAGGATAGTTTTTTCTGCGTTGACATCCTGGGAAATTACTTTGAAGGGCAGGGAAACCAGGACTAGAATGGAGAGGAGTAGGAGGGGTAGTTCGGACATCTGGAATGGTTTCAGATGGTTTTTCCGGCTGAGTTTATTTTGCCGGGAAGGGAAGGGGGAGGCTTAACGGCAGGGTTTGAAATTTGGTTGGCATTTGGCAAAGGAAGATGAGAAGAAAGGTTGGCTATATATACTCGTGGTCTGTTGTGGTGGGCGTACTGACACTGAGAGTGACTATAAATAATTACAACAGCACCATTGCTGAGAGTGCTGCGAGGAGTAAAGTTTTTGGTGGATCAATCTTCCAAATGATTTTGTTCTGGAGAACCTAGCTTGGGAAGTGATTTTGGGGTAGTTTTGAGTCCACATGGTATGAGCAAATGGTATGGAGAATCTCTTGATAACATGACATAGCCCACAGCAAACCAAATTGTGGGCTGGAAAAATTCTGAAATTCTATCTAAGAAGTCAACAAACTTTGGTGGTAAGGGAGACATTAGTTTGTTCTAGAAGCTCATCTCTAACCCTGATGATCATGTTCTTTGTTGACTGAAGCACCGAGCTTCAACATGTTCGGATAATTCTGTAGTTATTGGGTTGCTTATGGATGGTATTGTAAAGGAAACGAGCTTCATGATTTCTTTAGCTCGATCACAATGGATAGTTGTAGAATGTTGACTAATCTCATCAATTAAAATCCTTGGTAAAAAATCATGACATTTTTTCTTAACACGAGACTTCTTGTGGGGGAGGAGGCTTTGCTGCCAAGTTGAGAGTTACATAACTTCTGCAATTTTCTATGTCTAGAAGGATATGCAAAAACCCATGCTCTTTAATTGCGGTGATTGCCACATTTTGAAATATATTTTCCGGCCACATATGTTTGCTTGTGCTTGACTTCAAACCGTGGCGTACACGCCGCGGTGTCATATTTTTCTTTTTATATAATAAATATATTTAGATGTTGGAATCACTTTTTTTTTTTTAATAAAATCTATTACTCGAGTCATAAACTTAACTAGACTAAATAAGATATTTTTATTTTAATTAAATAAAAAATAACAATAACAAATAGATCAAATAAAAAAAAAGATCAATAAATATAACTTAAAAAAATCATTTTTCAAAAGAAAAAAACAATCTAACTTAATTCCTAGCCAATTAAATATGAATAGATAGAATTAGATAACAAAGGATAAAAAAGGGACTCGAGTCAACCCGAGTTAGTATGACAAACATGTAACCTGGGTAATAAGGGTCAAGCTAATCTGAGTTAACCTGCCTAACTCATGATTCATGTCATGAGATCAAGATAACTTGATAGAAAAGAAAACGAAGAAAATTACAAAACCCATTATTTTAAAAATCAATTTCAAATGATGAAATAAAAAAAAGCAAAATAAAATAAAATTGTCAACCCATGTTAACCTTTCAAACTCGTGACTTGGGTCATTAGACCGAAAGTTAGAAGTGTTAAAAAAATAGGTCCATCTGTAATGTTTGCATTATCTGACATGACCCAATCTGTCATCGGATAATGTGGATATTATAGATGATAATAGGTCAAAAAATTTAAGAAACGACTATCACGGATTTGATGACGGGTTGAGATTTTTGAAACCTAGTCAACCCAACCCAACCCAACCCGTATACCTTATAACAACAAACTTAATTTGTTGTTAAGCCAAAATTATTTGTTACAACTTATTACATGTTTTGAGCTAATTTATTGAACCTAAATCTTAGTTCTAATCAAGCCCAATTCATGGATATCCATAATATCCATAAAAGGTCTAATTTAATATATCCAACTCACTCGGGTCTAGAAAATTTTGAATGGGTTGAGTTTATAATTCGTAAAATATTAGAAGTTAGGTTGGATACAATTATATGGTCAAACTTGACCCAAATATATCAATGAACACCCCTACTGGAAGCATCCTATTTAAAAAACCACAAAACCTAATTTTCAACAAATTTAATGTTGAAGGATGAATTAGAAAAAAACTCAATTATATAAAAGGATTCAAAACAAAAATAACAATTAAAAGAACGAGGATCAAAATTGAAATAAACAACAAATTAGAGGACAACTACAAATTTTTGATTGAATGATGAAATTAAAAAGAAAATCAATCTAACAAAAAGATAAAAAAATCAAAAGAATAAGAACCAAATTGAAAAAAAAAAACATATAAAAAATTGATGAGATTAAATGATGAAATTGAAAACAAATCAAAATTTTACAAAAGGATCAAGAACAAAAATTAAAAATCAAAAGAATAAGGATTGAAGTTGAAATCTCAATAAATAAAAGAACAATTCTGAAATATTAAATGTCCAGCGCGAATATCAAGGATAGAAAAGGTAAAAAAAGAAAGCATAAACTGCCTTACCACCTCCACGACAATTCCATCAACACAGTGGTAGGGAATTTCTGGTTTGAGGAAACGCCGAACACGCTGCTAGAAGACCGCGAGTGCTAGTTACTTTTGGTTTTTTTAATTATATTTTATATTTATTAAAATATCAAATTACACCCAAGTCAAATTGATTCTAACTAAAAAACCAGGTTGAAAAATATGAAAAAACCCTTGGATATTAGTTTTAAAAATCTAGTTTTTAAGAATATTTTAGTTATTTTACCGTGCTCGAGAAATGTGAAAAGACCAAGTTGTGCTCAATCAATATAATAATAATTAATGAAAAGAATACACTAATCCTGATAGCCAATTTAATGATTTTTTATGGGAATGCCAAAACTGTCATTAAACTATTTTAGTGAACAATAATCTCTGTCAAAGTAAATAATATTTTTTCTATTCCGAATTAGATCTTGTTAATTAAAATAATAATTGAAGGGAAAAGATTAGTTGACAACATATCTATCATTGAATAATTTTTGACATCATGAAAAGAAATTTGAATATACAAGGATATATGTTTAGGAGTAGGAAAATTCGAAAAAAAACATTGTGCACCATTAATTCAAATTATTATCTTAAATAAGAAAATAATCATATGGTCATATATTAATTACAATAGTAATGAGTATGTCTCTAATACTCTTGGAGCCTTATCGTGACTGGTAACGAAGTAGATTTATTTTTTCATACTTGTTTCAATCCTTATAAGAAGGCCACAAGAAAATAACTTCTTATAAGGATGGATGGATAATATATTTAGTTTACTACTGTAATGCATAATGCCTAAAACATATAAGTTTTAATTTATTACTTGATTAAAAAAAAAATTTAAATAAACTTGTATAAAAATTAAAACAAGATTCTATCATGCATACTAATTATATACTTAAAGCTTGCAATTGAGATCAAAATAAAATCCTAACATTCATACTAAGCATATAATTAAATATTATACTTAAACTAAAACAATGTACGACACTTATTAAAATGTTTAGAATCAGATTCAACTGAAAATTTGTTGCTATAAAAGATCAATTATTTACTCTTCAGACTCTCTTGCTCTTCTCTTGGTGCAAATGAAAAGATGTCAATATACCTCCTAGAATTCCAACAATACCATATTGTCTAGTTGCGCTTATAAATAAGGTCCAAGAACTTTAAAAATGTAATTCAATATCTTTCTACAATAACATAATTAACCTAAGCTTAGAGTAGAAGAAAAACTCAAGAAGAAACATAGCTTAAAACAAAAGAGGGTAATTTGAAAAACAAACTATGTTTGTAACATTCTCAATTCCAGAACTGGATAAGACAATTAAAATTACATGTACCTAGAGTTGGTGGTACATTTAATTTATACGTAACACCCTTAGAGATGGAAGTACACCCTTAGGTTCAATTCACCGGCCCGATCCTTTCCACAATCTCAAATGGGCCGATGTATCTTGAGACAAGTTTCCCTTTCATTCCAAACCGAATGATGCCCTTGCACGGTGCCACTATAAATACCCCATCCATTCCTCTTTCATGTCCGGCTGGAAATTAAAGAAAAAGAGGGGGTGGGGAGTGGAAGAGTGCAAATTTTCTTCTTCAAAAGAAAAGGAAAAACATCAAATCACTTAGGAATACAATCGTAGTAACTCCAAATAGAGAGGACAACCAATAAAAAAGGTTCTAACAAGGATAAAACAAGTGCAAAAGTGAAGAAAAAGAGGAAAAAGAGGTTGACTGCATGCTTGAGAAGAGGGGCCAAAGTATTTAATTTACATGAGCTGAAATTCTGAAATTTCTTAAGGTATGAACACTAGACTTGATTGTATAAAACAAGTTAACAATTAAGTAGGAATTATGCACAAATTTCAGATTTTATAAATTAGGGTTCTTGAAGAAAAATTCCTTAGCACTGCTGACACCAACTTAATCGGTCGATGCCATTAAACTATTTCCAACCCAAAATAATCAATCAATTGCTCTCCATCACACTTAGAGATGTTTCCGGTAATGCCAATGCCAAGTTCTCTTGACACCATTAACTTCCTCCTTAGGAAGTTAATCAAGTTATTGTGGGCTAGCCGATACCAATATTATTCGTCAGTATCATTAACTATTATTGATCAAGTTTAATATTCATTATATTTCCATCAAGGTCATGCTGATGTTAACAATATTTGTTAACATCATTAGTCGCCCCTATTCGAGGTCGGCTAATCAAGTCCATAGGCGGTCTTTTTTTTTATATACACATAATATAGACCCATATCCGAACTCCAAATCCCAGAGTCTACGATCAAAATTCAGATTTCAAATCCATGTCTGTTTCACCGTATCTTTCCTTTTTTTAGTCATATTCATGAATATGATTTCTAGCATGAATTTGAGTACGAAGTTTATTATCAACCAAGAAGAATATAGGTGTGGGATGCCTACTTGACACCTACCTGCCACCAAGAAGAATTAGGGGATGATTTTGTGGTGATTTGTTGAGAGAAATCATGGCTACGTGATTGCCATTAATGTTAGAAATGAGGATGTTTGTTCTCTTATTTACACTATAAACATGGACCATGTGTATAAGCAAAGTAAAGCTAATTGAGAGGAGAAAATAAGAGGCAGAGAGTTGTCTTGGCAATAACAGTAATTGCCTTGGCATCAACTTGTAGTGGTAGGTTGAGTGAAAGAGATGAGAATTGAGTTCAGTTTCTTTCTCCTGCATTGTTGTGTAATTATAGTTTTCTCTATACCTAATATTGTTGGCTACTCCATGGACAAAGACAAGTTGTCAAACAAAGTTAAGATATTATGTTCATCTTTTGGCCCAATATCAATTTGATTCTAACAAATGGTATCAAGTCTTTAGTGAAGAAATATTGTGTTTTGATCTTTATCTATAATTAAAAGTACTCAAAAAACTATTTTGAATATATCATTGTGTAAAGAAGGCCATGTGAAACAAAACAATGAAAACAATATGCAAATAGAAGCTATAAGACCCCACACACGCCTCCATATGCAACAAACTAGATTGGTCATGCACAACGATACATCTCCATACACTTTCTTCACCTGAATGAAATTGACCTGACCCATAACTAGTGATCTGACCTATATTTATAACCCGGACATTAGGATGTGAGGTCACTAATAACATCATCATAGCCACATCAACCTCTATGTCTTTAACACGTGTCATGACACATCATCAATTGCTCGAATACCATTTCATCGGCTTAGCTAAAGTTGAGCCAAGTTAAGCCAAGCTAAGCCAAGCAACAATAAAGCCAAGCCAAGATGCATTGGAGCTGAGCCAGCTATATTAGAGTCAACTTGAGGGTAGTGATCTAGTGTGTGTGATTCTACAAATAGCTAATATGTGATTCAATCGAGGCTATTTATTATTACAAAATTGTTGTGATCATAAGCCATCTCAAATGCGATTTAGGTGAATTTTTTTTAATAATATTTATATTTGTTAAATTACAAAAATACCTCTGAATGTAGCTAAATAAAATTCCACTTTTAAAGGCATATAAGTCATTTTATTGTACATTTTAAAATGTAAAAAAAATATACTTAATTGCCTTTTTAAAATTTGGTAATGACCAATAGACTCTTATGAGATTACCAAACTACCCTTAATAATAAGTTATTTGGTTGTGTTTTGGAAGGGCAAAGTGAGTATTTCACTGTGGATTGCTATAGTAAAATACGCATGCCTTTTAGATTTTCTATTAATTAATGGGTGAAATTCTTTTAAAATGAACAAAGAGACGAGAATATTGCAAGTATCACTAAGGTAGCATTTGGATACTGTCCCGAGACAAAAAAACAAAAATAGTGGAGACATAGAAGACAAGATAAGAAAAAAAAATAGATAAAGAAAGAATTGTGTTTGTTAGTGATGTACAAGACAAAACGATTGTCTTTGTATCTTATTTGGTTATTGTGGACAAAACAAAACAAAATATAAAAAAGTCTATTTTATCCTTAATATGTATTGTTGTCAAACTAATGTATTTTTTTTAAATTTAGATATTATCTTGTTTTAATTTAGTTTATATTGAGTATTGAAATTAATAATATTATAATAACCCTAGTTATAAAACCAGGATTGACTTGACTAGTTGACTTAGGACTTAGGCTAGCTCAAGTTTAAGAAAAAAAAATGAATGATTGATTCAACCTAACCTGGTAAAAAACCTAGGTCAACCGAAGATAAAACATGAGTAAAAAACTCATTGACTTCTTGAAAACAAAATTGGTCAAAACAAGGTTGCTTTGATTATTTTTAATTTTTTTTTGGTTTGCTAGGTTGACCCTCCTAACCAGTGACTTGAACCTTGTATTGGGTTGAATCTCGAGTAAGGTTTTAAAACTATGATAATAACCACTTTTATTCATGCATTGACTCGAGTTAACCCGTGTTGACCTTTTCGACCAGTGACTTAGGTCTTACCCCAGTTGACATCTGAGTCAGGTTTTAAAACTATGATAATAACACCTTTTATCTTTATATTGACCTAGGTAAACTTGGGTTGACCTTCTTGATTTGTTACTAGGCCTTACCTTAGGTTGACCCCAGTTGAAACAAGGTTTGTGATAATTGAGAAGCTTAATCTAATGAGATAGCTACCTCTGCTATTTATATAATTAGGGCAGTACATGTGTTACGGTGTAGCATACTACACACGATAAGTCAATACATCAATAATATAATATTTCCTATTCCAACACATTCCATAATACACCCCCTCAAGCTGAAGGTGGGTTATCCACATGAAGCTTGGAACGTAAAAGAGCAAATGTAAAGTAAGAGTGTGGCTTAGTAAGAACATCTGCTAATTGATCTTTGGAGGAGATGAAGCGAATCTAAATCTTCTTTTTGGCTACCTGGTTACGAACAAAGTGATAATCAACTTCAAAATGTTTTGTTCGAGCATGAAAAATCGGATTAGTAGACAGATAAGTAGCACCCAAATTATCGCACCAGATAGTAGTAACATAACTAGGGGAAAAACACAGATTTGTCAGAAGATAGCATAACCAAAGAACCTCAGCAATACCATTAGCCAAAGCTTTATACTCTACTTTAGTGGAGGAGCGAGCAATAGTGTGTTGCTTCACAGATTTCCATGAAACAGGTGTGGTACCAAGAAAATCAATATATCCACTAGTAGATTTTCGATCATCAACACTCCACACCCAATCAGCGTAAGTGAACCCATGAAGTGATAAAGAGGAGCCATGAGTAAGGTGGATGCCATAAGATGAAGTACCTTTCAAGTAGCGTAAGATACGTTTAACAACAGCCCAATGACTCTCAGTAGGAGCATGCATAAACTGACAGAACTTGTTCACAACATAAAAGATGTCCGGTCTAGTAAACATGAGATACTGAAGAGCACCAAAAATTTGTCAAAAGCGAGTGGGATCCGAGAATAACACAGTAGACAACATATCAAGCTTGGAAACAAAGGCTGGTGTATCGACAGGTTTACAGGATGACATACCAACATGACAGAGGATATCAAGAACATACTTATGTTGACTTAGCATGAGTCCCATACTGGTAGGAGTGACCTCAACTCTTAAAAAATAATGAGCATTGCCCAAGTCGCAGAGCTTAAATTCTGAACTCAGTAAGGTAATAAGACAATGAATTAAGACAGAGTTGTTACCAATAAGCAGGATGTCATTGACATAGACAAGCAGATAACAATATTATGATTCCTCGTCAGAACAAAGAGAGAGGTATCAACCTTGGAAGCCTGGAAACCAATAGTCTGAAGGAAGTCACTCAAGCGGGTGTACCAAGCCCGAGGGGCTTGTTTTATACCATACAGAGACTTGTGAAGAAGACAAACATGATTTGGCAGAGCAGAGTCTACAAAACCTGTGGGTTGTGCCATGTAAACAACCTCTCAAAGTGAACCATTGAGGAAGGCATTGTAGACATCAAGTTGTCGAATCTACCATCCTTTGGACACAACAATAGCGAGAACTAACTGAACAGTAATCGGTTTAACAATAAGACTGAAGATTTCTGAGTAATCAATGCCTTCTTGTTGAGTGAACCCACGCGCAACCAAGCGAGCCTTATAGTGGTTAATAGCACCATCAGCTCGGTGCTTTATTTTAAACACCCATCGGCAGCCAACCACTTTCATGGAGGGATCAAAAGGTACTAAGGACCAAGTACCATTGGTATGTAAAGCTGCAATTTCAGACTTCATGGCAGCATGCCAGCATATAAAACGGTCGGCCTCCTTAAAATTAAGAGGTTCGAGAGTGGAGGGAGACATTACCCGTGAAGCTGGAGGCTATGACGAAGAAGCAGCGACTGAAGTGATGTTGGCAGTCCTGTTATGTCTGGGACGCAACACCATGGGGTGCTGTCGCTGTGCTGAAGGAGCAGAGGTCTGAACAGGGGACGGTTGCCGCGGAAGAGTATAACTGGACAGATCAACACAGAGGTCCAGACCTGGTGAAGATACAATAGATGATTTAGATGGAGAGGTAGAGCTGGATGACCGTGCTGGAGAGACAGTAGCTGGAGGAGAAGCAGACACAGATAGCGCCGGCGTTGCAGACCCTGTACCTATAAAATGATTAACATATATAAAGGCAGATGATGGTAAGGGGACAACGGGGTTAGAGGAAGTGGGTGGTGGGGCTGATGGTGTGGTAAACGTAAAGAAGGTGAGCGAGGGAAGGTGTGTGACAGTGGTAGGCAGATGGGTATGGCTGGTGGGTGGAGGGAGATGGGCAGACTCGAGAAACAGAAACACGTGTTCATTAAATCGAACATGACAGGAGATGTAGAGACACTTAGACGATAAGTCCAGACAACGATACCCTAGATGAGATGAACTATATCCTAAGAACATACATGGAGTGGAGTGATAATCTAACTTATGAGCATTATAAGGTCGAAGGAAGGGAAAACATAGACATATAAAAGTACATAAAAAATCATAATTAGGTGGTTGACGAAGCAAACATTCAAAAGGAGATTTGTTGTGCAAAACCGGTGCGGGCATATGATTAATGAGGTAAACAGAGGTTTCAAAAGCGTAAGTCTAAAATTTTAAAGGTGCCTTACACTGACCAAGAAGGGTAAGACCAGTTTTAACAATGTGACGATGACGATGCTCAACAGTACCATTCTATTCATGTGTATGTGGGCATATGAGGCGATGATGAATACCAATGGTTTTAAAGAATGAATTTAATTTATGATATTCACCACCCTAGTCAATTTGAACATATTTAATTTTATGAGAGAATTGTCGTTCGACGAAGACTTGAAATTGATGAAACACACTGAAGACATCATATTTGAGGACAAGGGAATAAAACCAGATAAATTTCGTATGCGCATCCACAAAAATAAAAAATAACAAAAATCATCCAAAGATAATAGAGGAGCAGGGCTCCACACATCACTAAAAACAAGTTCAAGAGGAGCAGATGTTTGATGACCCGTAGGGCCTACCGACAGACGAGATGATTTTCCTAACGGACAAGCTTGACATTGAAAATTTAAAGGACGAGAAGTACATACAACCTTTTTATTTGATGCTAAGAGACTCAGAACACGAGACTAGGATGACCGAGGCGACGATGCCAAACATTGGCAAAAAAGCCTGGGGAAGACACATGGCAGAAGACTCGGTAAGGATATAAAGACCATTTTTACTCTGATCTAAAAGAAGAACTGTCTTGGTTATGAGATCCTTGACATAAAAAAAGTTGAGTGAAACTAAAAAAAAGACACAATTTTCACAACGAAATTGTTGAACAGATAAGAATCTTTTCTTAATTTTTGGAACATGTAGAATATTAGACAGAGTAAAGGTTCGTTTCGGAGTGTGCAAAATTTTATGAGCTGTATTAGATATAATAAGTCCCTTACCATCACTAACATACAATTGATCATTACCAAGATAAGGGTCTGCATGAGTCATACTGGCAATGTTTGGAGTAACATGTTGATTCGCACCTGTATCGGGGAACCAGGTGACAGGATTTGCTGTTGAAGCATCATTAAAGGAGAGGTTGGCCGAGGCTTGATTCCCATGATGCACAAGCTGAGAGCAATGCTGTGCAGAGTGTTCGATGTTGCTGCAAAGTTGGCATTTAATCTGCCGAGGCCACTGATGTTTCCCTCATTATTTCCGCTGGTGCCAATTGCTGCCATAGCTCCTGATGTTCTACTAGATGGAGCTCCCACTGTTTCCATGATAAGGCTGGGCAAGGTACTAGTTATAATTGCTACGAGAGTTACCTCTCCAATCTCCTCTTCTTCCTCTATCCCGATGAGAAGAGGAGCCACTACCATTAAATCCAGCAAAGGCACGTTGAGTAGCATATGCAGATGGAGGGTGTGGGCAGCAACGGTGCAGTAGCTGGAATGGATTGAAGAGAGCTCTTGTGTAAAAATTCATGCATAGACAAATGACTATGGAGCTCAGAGTACGCAAGAGGCTCCACTTTGGTCGATATAGTTGTAACCAAATCTTGAAATTAACCGCGAAGGCCCCAAAAAACATAGAAATTGAAGTCAGTGAGGGAGATAGGTCTACCTGCTGCAGCTAATTCATCAAATAAACCCTTAGCTTTCTGCAGGTAGAGAGTGACAGTATTATCATCTTAACGAAGATCCTGGAGAGGGCCATGTAATTGCATAATCCTAGAGTTGGATGGAGAGGCAAGGGAACGTTTTAGAGTGCTCTAAACACTTGCCGAAGTTGGGCAATCCACCACAAGGTGAAGAACATCAATGGAGAGGGATGATAGTAAAGCACTAAGTATGAGTTGATTTTGTTGTTTCCATGTGAGAAACGCTTGGGAAGGACCAGAATTAATGTTGGTAGAGGCGGCAGTAGAGTGACTAGACAGATCAAGCGGAGAAGGGTAGGAATGCGAGCCATTGACAAACAAGAACACCCCTTGGCCAATCAGATATGGCTTCATCTACATACGCCA
>Ga0325411_1001134_pt1 | contig 29217 bp, 16 predicted proteins | sample PopdelMetagenome_13_FD_206181 | JGI IMG/M metagenome (GOLD analysis project Ga0325411, IMG submission 206181) | Populus deltoides microbial communities from Bellville, Georgia, United States - Xylem-PdIQD-R4 | ecosystem: Host-associated > Plants > Phyllosphere > Stem > Wood/Secondary xylem...
GATTATCATTTAGAATCTAGAGAAACATCATTTTGAATACTAGGGAACTGGTCCCATAATCCGGGACACGTTCTAATGGATGCATTTTTGTATATATTATAATCTTTTTTATTGAAAAATAAAAAAATGTTATTTACACTTAAAAAAATAAACTGAAGATATATAAACCGATAAAATAAAATAAAAATAAAAATAATAATAATTAAATACTAATGAGGATCAAAATATACAAAATTAAAAAATTTAACAACATATTTTCATCTAACGAGGATCTTTTTCATAAAGAAAATTCAATTTTCAGAAGGAAAATTCAAAATTATATGTTTAAGGACTCAATTGGAATTTTTCAAGATTTAATTGAATTTATGGAGGGCTGAATTGCAAGAAAAATTGGTTCTTGAAGTAAATTTAGGCTTTAATTGGAAGAAATTAAAGTTTGGGGTCGAATTGCAAATTTTAAAAGTTAATTTGGTCAAATCAGGAGCTTAATTGTTTAAATATTGAAGCTTGATGAACAATTAGGGACTTCAATGAAGAAATCCAAAATCAAGGACCAACTTATAAGAAGCACGAGACTTCAGGTTTGAAATCGTTGAAATCATGGGCCAAATTAAAGAAAATTAAAAGTTTGATGGTTAATTAGGAGTCCAATTAAACAAATAAAAAACCAATGATGACATTATAAAAGGCGCTCAAATTCAAGGCTGACAATTGAGTTTGGTATGGGTGATATTGTATGAAATTAGGAGTTCAGGAGGAACTTACGAGTGAAATTACAAGAAATTGGAAGAATAGGGATTAAATTGAATTTTTTAAATCCCAAATTAAAAACCTTAATTTGTAGGGTTTAGCCTAGGTGACGTCGTCCAAATACTGTGAATCTTCTTCTTCGACAATTTTGGATGATCGAGTTGGCACTTTTAGGTGAATGAATGTAGTGTTTCCAACCACATTTGAGGTTGTAACCGCCACCTTTCAACTGAAAAACACCCCCTCTACAACCTTATTTCCATGAAATCAAACATTTACATCATATTTTCTCCAATGATCTTAACAACATATTGTCCATGATCAGCCACCACTGTATTTTCAGATTCCATGTTGATTCGGTTGAGACTTTCAAACGAATGAATGTGGAGCTACAGACCTCCAAATTGATCAAGATAGGATCCAACATATAGGTATGCACCCTCTTTACCACGATCAGGTGGTCTCAGGCAACATTGATGTCGGAGTTGCTTTGGTGAAGTCATGAAAATGACCGACCTAGTCAACCTTAATCGAGACACTCATTTGCACACACCCAGCTCTTTCGTGTGTTCACATCTAAAAAACTCTCAAATGGTTCTTATCAAGGTATTAAAACCCTTGTTTCAAGATTAAAAGGTCATAAACACTTCATATTGGCCTTTAAGTTTGTTACAAAACCACCTAAATCAAAAACCATTGATCTTATGGTAAAACCAGCCTAGTTTTTGTTTGTTAGAACCCTAACAAACTAATTTAGAAGCTCTCAAATTAGCCTATAAATGGAGGGAATCACAAGCCTAGAAAAAAGTAAGGAAATGGAGGAAAAACATGGGGAAAGAAATTTTGGTTAAGGTTTAAGTAATCCAATCAAGTTCACAATCTCAAGGATTTAGTTTGTATGTGCTAGGTTTGGAGACAAGAAAAAAAGAAGGCTACATTAGAAATCCATTCTTATTTGAAGATTTCAAGATTTGAAGGTATATCCTTACAAACCTTGAAAATGGAGTTCATAAGGCCTATTAGATTGATTTTTATTATTTAAGTGAAATGTTTTGAATGTTTTGACATGCTGATGATTGCCTTAATATGTTATGTTAACATTTGAGTTTGATTTGAAATTTTTCCAATATGGTAGCAAGGTTATGATGTTCTTCTGGTTTAGTTAATGCATGTTTTTGGGTGTTATTTGGTTTTTGGTGAAGGTTTGGAAAGACATTTTGAATCCTAAATTGTCTAAATATATAGGCTATTTTAGATTTGTAGTTTTTGGCAAATGGAATTTGATGCATTTTGATGATGATTTGTTGTTTTTTGTGAGTCTTTTGATTTAAGTATGCTTGGTTTTGATAATATGTCTTGTTGGAAGTAAGAAAACATGTTTTAGAGGTAAACAATGGTCATTCTGGGTTTAAACAATTGACTGCGTTTCCTGGGTTCTGTTTTCTAGGTTTAAGGCAGTCTTATTTGTGTTCTTAAAAAGAATATTGTCTTAGCCCCTTGATTTCGACTATGTTTTTTTTATCTATTTCTTTACACATAAACCTTCTTTATGCATGATTAAGCAATAATCTAGTTTTCATTGTCATCAACAATATGTTTTAATTGGTTTTTAATCTTAAGGTTTCAATTTTGAACTAAAACTCATTTTGTCAAAATCATAATGTTTACATGATCATTAAAGCAAACTAACACTTGATTTTTAATTCATTTATGATTGCCAAAAAAATTTCACCTTTTATTGTTTGAAATATGGTATGGTATAATGTTCATGTTGTTGGATTTAGGTTTGAATGTTCTTGGTGTTCTTCACTCTTTTGTGTTTGATCTGTATTTCTTGAGAAATTTTTGATTTTTTATGTTTTTACTTATATTGAATCTATTTTGGGTTTGGGTCTTTATTTTGGTTTGTTTATGAGTTAACCCAGTCAATTCAACCCATTCGGGTCAAAACTAGGTTAGTCATTAGGCCCTGTTTGGTTTGCTACTTTTTTCTGTTAAGGTTTCTTTGGTTTAAGAATATGTTTGGCAAACACCTCTTAGACTTGTTTTGAGTAGTTTTATTTCAAGAAAATTTAGTTTTTTTTTTTTCCAAACATGGCCTTGCAAAATAAATAAATACAAAAATACAAAAATGGTAATAGTATTGAGATTTCAAGTTAACCGAGCTTAAGATAATATTTTAGTAAAGGGAATTGTCGGATTAAGAATTCAGGTTAACCGAGCTAAAAACAAAGACCAAGATTCTAGTTAAAAGGAGTCTCTAGATTGAGATTTCTGGTTAACCGAGTTGAACGTAATATTTTGGTTCTAGTTAAAAGGAATTGCTAGATTGAGATTTTAGATTAACCGAGCTGAAGACAAAGGCTAAGGTTCTGGTTAAAGGGGGTCTTTAGATTAAGATTTCAGTTTGACCATGCTGAAGGCAACATTTTGATTCTGATTAAAATGAATCGTCAAAATTAGTCTTAAATTGTTATTAAAAATGACTCAAATTCTTTTAAGAACTAATGTAACTTTTTAAACCATCTTGTTATATTTAAAATGCTATCCTAAAATGTTAGCCCTAAAATTCTCTAAAACACCTTATGTATAACCCTATAAAGTCTAGGACCTTTAGCATAACAAATTATCATACCAGATATGTTTCTAAAGCTTTTGGTAAGCTAGACAACATGTGGTTCACTAGTTAACTAAACTAGATATAAAATTCTATTGATAACTGATAATGTAAATCCTATATTAAATAGCATAATTCTCTATAAAATAATGATAAATCAAAAGGATAAAAAATTATATGACTAAGGATAAAAAATTCTCAGTTAATTAGTTTAAAGCCTCAAATAAATTAAAAAATAACTTATACACGAAAAATATACCAACACTTAAAGATTTGATAGAAATAATAAATGGGACATTAAAGGAATGGCATTGCTATAAATAAAAGAAAAATTTCCCATCCTTTTTATACATTAAAGCTAATGATTTATAGGGAGAAAAAACTTGATATTTGCTCTTCATCTCCTTTTTTTTTTTTTTTTTATCAAATATGATGGTATAAGAGTGTGAACTAAATGATTTCTACTAAGAAAGCTAACCAAATTAGTAAACCTTAGAGAGAGAGAGAGATGTTGAGAGTTTAGATCATAGAGAAAAAAAAAGTGTGCAAACTAGATTAAAAAGAGGTGAATTCTTGGAAATTGTAGAAAACAACTCATAAAATTAGATCACTTAGTTGTGTTAAGAGGTTATTTTTCAATTATATGACTTGTTTTCTTGATTATGGATAGGGAATTGAAAATTCCCAATTTTAAACTTTTAAAGTTTATTTAACTGGTTAAAAACTAATTATAAGAATTTGAAACATTAAAGTTGCCGACCATGATTTGGAATTTTAGGGTATTTAAATCCCCAATTTTGAACTTTTAAAGTTTATTTAACTCGTTAAAAATTAATTATAAGAATTTGAAATATTAAAGTGGCTGACCATGATTTGGAATTTTAGCGTATTTAGAAACTTGACTAAATTGGATTGATTTTTTTATATTTTAATGATGTTGGGGATGTTGAAATTGGTTGTGAATATTATAATATAGATTGCTAATAATTTAGTTATTGTTGTTATATTTTGGAATCATGAAATGTGAAAATTTATGAATTGTATAAGTTTTGGTATTTAAACGATGTTGTTATGCTTAAATTAGATTGGTATGATGATGGTAATGTGTTGTGCTTGCTTGTAATTCATATGGAATAAGTTGTATGGGCATTGGTTTATGTTTGTTAAATGTGGAAAGGTGGAAGTATGGGAATTAGAAAATTTATGTAAATATTTAGGGTTTATAATGATGTTGTGATGTTTAGAAATTGATTGGAGATTGTGATTTTAATGGCTATATATATTGTGTCTTGGTTGGCAAGTTGGTAAAATAGAAAAATAAAAAAAAAATATATGTTGGATACATAATGATAATAAGGAATGTTAAATTGCATGCTAAAAGCAAGTTGAAAATATAAGAAAAATATGAAATTATAATTGAGATACAAACTAGTAGTACGAAAAGATTAATCATATGTTTATATAAGTATGAACAATAGGTTAAAATGATATGGGTACTAAGTTTCCATGAAAATTAGGAGGGACATCTATGGTTAAATCAGCTATTGAGGGAGCATATATTACTAGAGTGTCAGGTAGGTACCATCACCTTTCCTTTTATTCAAAGAAATTTTCATGTTAAAATTTATTTATACATTTGCAATGAGTTTTGAAATGGTTTATGGAAATTTATGTTAAGAAAAACTTGGTTCTATGGACAAAGACAAATTATATAAATTCAATCGTAAGTGTTACCTATTTTTTACCCTATAAAAATCAAGAAAAGAAAAATAGAAAAATGAAAATTTAAAAATAAAAGAGGATACACATGAAGAAAGCCTAGAACGTTACCCAAGTTGGTTGATCAATACTTGAAAATGCATTTTCATTAAAGTATTATATCATCATATTGCATTTAAAGTATCATTAAATTATCTAATTTAAGCATGTTTTATAATAACAAGTCTGATAATATAAGATATCTTTAATTTATGGTAAATGCTTATTTTAAATGCAGACATATCTCACAATTCAAAAGATTAATTGATGTGTTTAACTATTGAAATTAAGAAGACAAAGAGGAGGCTAAGCTTAGAGAAGAGATGTTGGTTTAACTTAAACTGGAACGTCATTCAGTTATTGGGTCATAACTAGAGTTATAGACATTGAATTTAGGTCTGATTTATCTTGATGAAAAGTTAAGGCATAGGCCTAAAACATTCATTAAGAGTCTAAGATTCAAAATTATCATTTGCAAATTCAAATCTTAGCAACAAAAGAGAAGTCTGAATCTGTCATGCAGCCCAGACATTGTTCGGTGTTCAGTTCATATCTCGAGTTCTAGAAGTGCAAATGAGTTCATTCATTTTTTGTTGGAAATATAAGACAAATACCCACAACTTTCATGAAGATTATCTATTCAAATTTAGGAATAGCTAAAAATATGTTAGTATAAGTTGATAAATTTATTTATCTCGTGGAATTTATTGTCTTGGATACACAACCTTTTATAGTATGTAACTCAATTCCAGTTATTTTACGTCGTCCATTTCTTACAACTTATAATGCATTGATTAATTGTACGAATGGACTAATGAAGTTATCTTTTGGAAACATAACATTGAAAATGAATGTTTTTAACATTTGTAATAACCTGAAGATGATAATGATTTACAGGAAGTAGACTTTATTGAAAAATTAGTTTATGATCAATTTGAAACTGCTTCTAGTTAAACTGAGTTTAATGAATCAAAAGATTTGTAAATGGTTTATTTTTAGGAAGAATCAAAGGTAAGTAGTTGGAGACCAAAAATTGAAGAATTGCCACTATGATCAATTGATTACATACCTTCAAGTGTTCAACCACCAAAACCTGATTTAAAGTCGTTACCATTTGATCTCAAGTACTCATTTTTGGAAGAAAGTGAAACTTTTCCGGTAATAATCTCTTCCAAACTTAATGCACATCAAGAAAGTAAGTTATTATAAACTCTAAAAATACACAAAAATACATTAGGATGGACCATAACTGACATAAAGGAATTAGATATTCGATTTGCACTTACAAGAATTTGGAGGAAAAAGTTAAACCCTCTAGAGAATTGCAACGAAGGCTCAATCCTAATATTAAAGAAGTAATGAGGAATGAAGTCATTAAGATCCTAGATAATGAAATCATTTATCTTATTTCTAACAGCAAATGGATAAGTCCTACCCAAGTTGTACCTAAGAAGTCTGTAGTCATTGTGATAACAAATGAGAAAAATGAGTTAATTCCAAATAGGACTATTACTGGTTGGCGCATGTGCATTGACTATAGGAAAGTTAATTCAATGACTAGAAAAGATTATTTTTCTTTACCTTTCATGGATATCAAATTCTAGATAGAGTTACAGGTCATGAATTTTATTGTTTCTTAGATCGCTATTCAAATTACAACCAAATTGAAATTCCATTTGAAGATCAAGAGAAAACTACTTTCACATGTCCATTTGGTATTTTTGCTTATCAAAGGATGCTTTTTGAATTATATAATGCACTAACTACATTTAAGCATGTTTAGTATATTTAGTGATATGGTTGAATGTTTTCTTGAAATTTTTATGGATAATTTTTCTATTTTTGACGATTCATTTGATGATTGTTTAACTAACTTGAAAAAGATTTTGAGCAAGTGTGAAGAGAAGAATCTTGTGTTGAATTGGGAAAAATATCATTTTATGGTAACAAACAACATTGTACTTGGTCACATTGTTTTATCAACAGAAATTAAGGTTGACAAGTCTAAAATCTAGTTAATTACCAACATCAAAATCTATTAAAGATGTTAGATCATTCTTAGGACATGCTGGTTTTTATAGAAGGTTCATCAAATATTTTAGTGTAGTATCTAAGCCATTGTGTGACCTCCTAACAAAGGATAATGTTTTTAAATGGACTGAACATTATGAAGAAGCCTTTGTTAAACTTTAAAACTTGCTTGCTTCTACTCTTGTCATTTAAGCTCCTGATTGGTCATTACCTTTTAAAATAATGTGTCACGCTAGTGATTATATTGTGGGTGCTGTCATAGGATAAAGAAAAGATAAGAAACGTTATGTGATTTACTATGCAAGTAAAACTTTAAATAATGCTCAAATGAATTACACTACCACTGAAAAGGAATTACTTGCAGTAGTATTTGCATGTAAAGATTTAAATCTTTTCTTGTTGGCTCCCCTGTTGTTTTTTTAGTGATCATGCAACATTAAAACATCTTCTTTCTAAGAAGGATTCTAAGGCTAGATTGATATGATGAATTTTGTTACTTCAAGAATTCAATATCACAATCAAGAACAAGAAAGGCACCGAAATTATTATCGCGAATCTTTGTCAAGATTGACAATAGATTCCACATCTGACATCACACCAATCAATTACTACTTTCCTGATTAATCTTTACTTTTTATTTCTACAATGTATTGGTTTGCTAATATTGTCAATTTTCTTGCTACAAGATATTTTCCAACTCATTGGAGTACCCAAAACAAAAGAAAGTTTTTAAATGAAGTGAACAGCTTTTATTGGGATGACCCTACTTATTTAAATATTGTCCTGATCAAATATTTTGAAGATGCATTCTCAACAATGAGGTAAGTAGTGTCATTAAATTTTGTCATTCTGAGTCATGTAGGGATTATTTTTCATCAAAAAAGATAATTGCAAAAATCTTACAATATAGATTCTATTGGCCCACTATATTCAAGGACACACATGCATTTTGCAAAACTTGAGAAAACTTTTAAAAGTTAGGATATATTTCAAAACATCACATGATGCCTTTAAATCCTATTCTTGTTATTGAAATTTTTTACTATTAGGGTATAGATTTCATAGGTCCATTCCCTTAATCATTTGGTTTTTTGTATATATTAGTCGTAGTAGATTATGTTTCAAAATTCATAGAGGCAATTCCAAGTTAAAACAATTATCACAAAACAGAGATCAAGTTTTTGAAAGAAAATATTTTTAATCGATTTGAAATCCCTCAAGCCATGATAAGTGATGGTGGAACACATTTCTGCAACAAGCCATTTAAATCTTTAATGAAGAAATAAGGAATCACATATAAAATCGTCACCCCTTATCATCTTCAAAGAAGTGGACAAGGAGAACTTGCTAATATGGAGATCAAACAAATCTTGGAAGAAACAGTGAACCATAATTGAAAAGACTGGTCTTTAAGACTTAATGATTCACTTTAGGCTTATCAAACTGCTTTTAAAACATCATTAAGTATGTCAGCTTATAGGCTGACTTATGGAAAATCTTGTCACTTGCCTGTGGAACTCGAACATAAAGCTTATAAGGCTATTAAAGCTTTCAATTCAAACATTGATTATGCTAGCCAAGTGTGTAAGTTATAAATAAATGAGCTTATAGGAATACAAAATGATGCATATGAGAATTCAAAAATTCATAAAGCAAGAATCAAAAAGTTTCATGACAAGAAAATCTTGAGAAAAACTTTTGATGTTGGTCAAAAAGTTTTGCTTTATAATTCTCGACTCCACTGATTTAATGGAAAGTTAAGATCAAGATGGAGTGGTTCATTTATTATGAAACATGTGTATCCTTATAGGGCCTTAGATATTAAGAATCCAATGAATGCAATGTTTTTAAGGTAAATGGACATCGTTTGAAAGCTTATTTTGATAATTTTCTTAGTGAAAATAAATCCATTGGTTTTGGTGATCCTGTTTATAAAGATTGATTTTTTTTTTTTTTCTTATAGTGTTTTTGTGTTTCTTTTTTGTGTGACTCTTGTTTTGCTAGTCTCTCTCAAACCCTAGTCATGACTGGGGTTTGAGAGAGACTAGCAAAACAAGAGTCACACAAAAAAGAAACACGGGCAAGTGATAAGTTTTCCATAAACCAGCCTATAAGGTGACATACCTAATGATGTTTTAAACGCAGCTCGATAAGCCCAAAGTGCATCATTAAGTCTTAAGGACCAATCTTTTCGATTAGGATTCCCTGTTTTTTCCAAGATTTGTTTGATCTCCCTTTTAGCAAATTCTACTCCTCCACTTGTCTGAGGGTGATAAGGGGTGGAAAATTTGTATGTGATTCCATAGTTCTTCATTAAAGATTTAAATGGCTTGTTGAAGAAATGTGTTCCACCATCACTTATTATGACTTGAGGGATTCCAAATTGACTCAAAATATTTTCTTTTAAAACCTTGATCACTATTTTGTGATCATTGTTTCGACTTGGAATTGCCTCTATTCATTTTGAAACATGATCTACTGCAACTAATATGTACAAAAAACCAAATGATTGAGGGAATGGACCTATGAAATCTATACCCCAATAGTCAAAGATTTCAATGATAATAATAGGATTTAAAGGCATCATGTGATGTTTTAAAATAGATCCTAACTTTTGATAGTTTTCACAAGTTTTGCAAAATGCATGTGTGTTCTTGAACATGGTGGGCTAATATAATCCATATTGTAAAATTTTTGCAATCATCTTTTTTGATGAAAAACGATCCCTACATGCCTCATAATGATAAAATTTAATGACACTACTTACCTTATTATCAGAAATGCATCTTTAAAATATTTGATCAGGAAAATATTTGAATAAGGGTCATCCCAATAAAAGCACTTCACTTCACTTCACTTAAAAACTTTCTTTTGTTATGGGTACTCCAATGTGTGCTGGCAAATATCCTATAGAAAGAAAATTGATAATATTAGCAAACCAAGACATTGTAACAATAAAAAGTAAAGATTCATTAGGAAAATAATCATTGATTGATGTGATATCAGATATGGATTCTATTGTCAATCTTGACATATGATCCGCGACAATATTTTTGGTGCCTTTCTTATTCTTGATTGTGATATCGAATCGTTGAAGTAACAAAATCCATCGTACCAATCTAGCCTTAGAATCCTTCTTAGAAAGAAGATATTTTAATTTTGTGTGATCACTAAAAACAAGAATAGGTAAGCCAACAAGATAAGATCTAAATTTTTCACATGCAAATACTACTGCAAGTAATTCCTTTTCAGTGGTAGTGTAATTCATTTGAGCACTATTTAAAGTTTTACTTGCATAGAAAATCACATAAGGTTTCTTATATTATCTTTTCTTTATCCTAAAATAGCACCCATAACATAAATACTAGCGTGACACATTATTTCAAAAGATAATGACCAATCAGGAGGTTGAATGACAAGAGCAGAAGGAAGCAAGTTTTTAAGTTTAACACAGGCTTCTTCACAATGTTCAGTCCATTCAAAAACATTATCCTTTGTTAGGAGGTCACACAAGGACTTAGATATTACATTAAAATCTTTGATGAACCTTCTGTAAAAACCAGCATGTCCTAAGCATGATCGAACATCTTTAATAGATTTTGATGTTGGCAAATTAGCAATTAACTTGATTTTAGACTTGTCAACCTCAATTCCTATTTATGAAACAATGTGACCAAGTACAATGTTGTTTGTTACCATAAAATACCATTTTTATCAATTTAGCTCAAGATTCTTCTCTTCACACCTGCTCAAAACCTTTTCCAAGTTAGTTAAACAATCATCAAATGAATCACAAAAAGAAGAAAAATCATCCATAAAAATTTCAAGAAAACATTCAACCATTTCATTAAATATACTAAGCATGCTGAAATATGGTTGGTGCATTACATAATCCAAAAGGCATCCTTTGATATGCAAAAGTACCAAATGGACATGTGAAAGTAGTTTTTTCTTGATCTTCAAATGCAATTTCATTTTGGTTGTAACTTGAATAGCCATCTAGAAAATAATAAAATTCATGACCTGCTACTCTTTCTAGAATTTGATCCATGAGAGGTAAAGGAAAATGATATTTTCTAGTCATTGAATTAACTTTTCTATACTCAATGCACATGCGCCAACCAGTAATAGTTCTAGTTGGAATTAACTCATTTTTCTCATTTGTTATCATAGTGATTCCAGACTTCTTAGGTACAACTTGGATATGACTTACCTATTTGCTTAATGATTCCATTATCTAGAAGCTTAATGACTTCATTCCTCACTACTTCTTTCATATTAGGATTAAGCCTTCGTTGCATTTCTATAGAGGGTTTAACATTTTCCTCCAAATAAATCATGTGTGCAAATCAAAGGACTAATTCCTTTTATGTCAGTTATGGTTCATCTTAATGCATTTTTATGATTTTTAGAGTTTGTAATAACTTACCTTCTTGATGTGCATTAAGTTTGGAAGAGATTATTACCAGAAAAGTTTCATTTTCTCCAAAAAATGAGTACATGAGATCAGATGGTAGCAACTTTAAATCAGGTTTTGGTGGTTGAACAGTTGAAGGTACGTACTCAATTGATCGTGGTGACAATTCTTCAATTTTTGGTCTCCAACTACCTACATTTGATTCTTCCTAAAAATAAACCATTTGCAAATCTTCTGATTCATTAAACTCAATTTAATTGGAAGTAGTTTTAAATTGATCATAAACTAATTTTTTAATAAAGTCTACTTCCTGTAAATGATTATCATCTTCAGGTTACTTGCAAATGTTAAAAACATTCATTTCCAATGTCATGTTTCCAAAAGATAACTTCATTAATCCATTCCCACAATTAATCAATGCATTACAAGTTGCTAGAAATGAACGTCCTAAAATAAATGGAATTAAGTTACATACTACAACAGGTTGTGTATCCAAGACAATAAAATTCACGGGATAAATGAATTTATCAACTTGTAATAATACATCTTTAACTATTCTTCTAGGCGCTTTTACAGATCTATCAGCAGGTAAGAGAGTTACAGAAATTTGTTTTAACTCGCCTAAATAGAGAATTTGAAAAACTGAATATGGAAGCAAATTCACTCTAGCTCCAACATCAAGTAAAACCTTTTTAATTTTATGTTCTCCAATAAAGCATGAAATTGTAGGATAACCAGAGTCTTTATATTTCAAAGCATTATTGTTTTGAAGAATGACACACTTGTTCGGCTACAAAAGCTTTATTTTTCACATTAAGTTTTCTCTTCACGGTGAACAAGTCTTTCAAAAATTTAGCATAAGAAGGTTCATGTTTAATAGCATCCAACAAAGGTATATTGATTCTTACGTGTTTAAAAGTTTCAAAGATTTTATAATTGTGATTAACTTTTTTTTTGTTTGGTCATAGCATGAGGAAATGAAAGTGTTTAGTGGGGAATCAGTCTGTTCTTTGCAATGTTCAGGTTCAACCTCTTCCTTACCCTCAAAGATTGATCATCATCTTTCTCACAAGGTTCAAGAATAGATTTTTCAATAACCTTACCACTACGGAGAGTAATGACTGATTTGAATAGATTTTTCAATAACCTTACCACTACGGAGAGTAATGACTGATTTGACTTAATTCATGTTTTGGCTTACGAAGCTACTCGCAATTAAATTGTATTTTCCTATAGGATTTTGCTATGGTTAAGATAAAAACTTAGAGCATATGTGAATTTTGCAAGAGTATCTTTCAAATCTGCCCAAGTTTGAGCATTTTGAGTGTTGATTGTCTCTTGTTTTTCAATGAATGCATGCAATGTTTCCTAAAGATTTTTTTTTATGAGGAGGAGCATAAGGAGGTGTATATATATGAAAATTTTAAAAATTATGATGTGCTTGAAATGGTGGTTGTGAAGTTTGTGCTTTACTGTTACAACTCTTCCAATTGAAACTTGGATGATTTCTCCAACTAGGATTATACATTTATGAGTATGGATAATTATTTGGCTTTTAAAAATTGTTTAAAGTATTGACTTGTTTATTGAGATATTTCTTGAAAGAATGCAAAGTTGGACAATCATTGGTTGAGTGTTCATTAGTTTCACAGATTTGACACACAATTTCTTGAACAGATTTTAATTGGCCACTCCTTTTTAATTCTAGTGCCTCGACTTTCTAGCTAAAGATGCAAATTTGGCTTGGAGGTCATGATATTTTCTAAGATTGTACATGCCTCCACTATATGTATGAGGTTGAGTTTTACCCGGTGCCTCATAAGTGCCTACAGTGTCCTAATTTTAACCATTTTCAGCTAACAAGTCCATACTTCATTGCTTTATCAGGGTCTTTATCTTCAAAAGTTTCATTGCACATCAATTCCACAATTTGCCTATCTTTAGGTGTTAACCCTTCTTAAAAGTGTGAAACTAATCTCCATGTTTCAAAACTATGATGAGGACATGAATTAAACAGGTCTCTATATCTATCCCAACACTGGTAAAATGTTTCTCCTAATTTTTGAGTGAAAGTGGTGATTTGTCTTTTGAAAGAGTTTGTTCTATGAGAAGAAAAAAACTTCTTCAAAAACTGTTATTGCATTTCATTCTAAGCATGAATGGATCCTGACCTAAGATTTTGCAGCCATGTTTTAACTTTATCTTTTAAAGAAAAAGGAAAAACCTTTAATCTAATGGTATTCATACTACAATTTGAGTCATTATAAGTGTTACAAACTTCTTAAAATTCCCTCAAATGCAAGTACAAATTTTCTAGATCTAAACAATGTAAAATATGTAAAAGTTGAATAATACCTAGTTTAAAATTAAAGTGAGATGCATTAGGAGCGAAAATTATACATGATGGAGCACTTGTTCTTGATGGATTCATGTGGTCTCTAAGTGTTGTAACATGGTTATTCTCATTATGAAATAACCGGTTATCCTCTTCGGCTATTTTTCTGATAAGGATAAAAATTTCCTACAAAACCTACCACTTAATGTGCGTAACCAAACTGTCATGCAAGTGCAGAAAGAAAGAAGAAAAATAATAAAATAAAATAAGACAAAATAAAATATATAATTTATACAGTAACTTACCTCCTCGGCAACGATGCCAAAAACTTGACATGATCAAATGATTGATATCTTCTCCCAAGTGTAAGAGTGTTAAGGTAATAAATTACTTGGTAAGACCGGGGTAGATCCACAAGGAGGTCAACTATATAAACCCACAGATAATAAAATAAACAGAGTTGAAGAAAAATTTGAGAAGTGATATTAATGTAAAGATTAAACAAGGATAAAACAATTGTCAAGGTTAGAGGATCCACTAAAGGTATTTCGAATAAATATAGTTCAAACTTTTTTTATTACTCAATTGGAAACCACACACAAAGGAGGTTCCAATCGGATGATTTATCATTAATGACTTATTATAAAATATTAATATAATCATATTAATTATCTTATTTGAGAGTAATGTTAATACTTGTAAATGTTGTTAGGTATTCATAGTATTAACTTATATCAATAACAAATCAAGTTCCTTTCATAACACGAGTGTTGGTTATCCATATAGTAGGCTATGATTCATAGTATTAACTTATGTCAACAACAAATCAAGTTCCTTTCATAGCACAAGTGTCGGTTATCCATACAGTAGGCTATGAAAGGATTAAGTATTTGTTGTACCAAGGGTTGTATAACATAAATCTATATTAATCATTTAACAAGCAAGGTATTAAGAATGAGTAAGATAAAAATTATAAAACATGTTAATAGCAAACTTTCTTGAATATAAACATTAAAGTACAAGTTGAGTTTATACTATACTTATTCTAACACCATTAGTGTAACCTTTTCACCTAGACAAAATAAACTTAGCTAAACATAATAAAGAAGAAAAACATAAATAAATAAGATAAGAACATAATTATGATATAAGTTAACTAAGTATAGTAAAGAAAATAAAAAGCATAAACAAGAGATTAATGAAAATATAACATGAAATAAAACTTGAACATTACAAAAATATAAAGAAAGAAAGCAAGAGCAAGATCTTGATCTGAAAACCAAGATGTCTAAATGTATGAAAAATACCTTCTTTTATAGGCTAAAATTTAGAACTATTGATTTGATGACTAACTAATGAGTTGGTTGTCAACCATTGACTTGGTGGCTAGCTGTTGACTTCTTAGTTAGACAAAACATCATTGCTAACATCAGAATTTGAACAAATAGTCTTCATCAATGTTGTGGGCATTTATCTCAGCCTTCCAACACAAAATGAATGAGCTCATTTGGACTTCTATAACTCGAGATATGGGTTGAACACCGAACATTGTCTGGGTTGCAGGAGAGATTTAAACTTCTCTTTTGTGCTAGGATTTGAACTTTAAAATGTCAGTTTTGAATCTTAGCCTCTCTATGAATGTTTTAGGCCTACATTTTAGCTTTCTATCAAGACAACTCAGACCTAAATCCAAGGTCTACAGTTCCAGTTATGACCCAATAATCAAATGGTGTTCTAGTTTGAATTGAATTACCATCTCTTCTTGAAGCTTAGCCCTCTCTTTGTCTTTTTAATTTCAATAGTTAAACACATCAATCAATCTTTTAAATTGTGAGATATGCCTCCATTTAAAATGAGCATTTACTATAAATTAAAAATATCTTATATTATCATACTTGTTATTATAAAAACATGTTTAAGTTAAGGAATTTAATGATACTTTAAGTGCAACATGATGATATAAAACCTTAACAAAAATCCACTTTTAAGTACTAATCACACCCCCCAACCATCTTGCTGCTAATCCCTAGTAATTAAAGTGTTAATATAGAAAAACCATTTACAAAATTCAAGAACAAGACATTCATCATTTTACTTCCATTGATCTATTCAAATTAACAAACTCTCATTAGATTTATATGTTTGCTCCATACCTATTAATCAAGATATTAATAAACCTTCTTTTTATGCTCAATAAATCAAAACATAATTATGGGGCTTTTCTTGAAAGAAAACAAAATTTGTTCTAATGTTTTTCTAGTGTTATCTTTTTTGAGTTGGGATATATATATATATATATACTTATTATTATTATTATTATTATTATTATTATTATTATAGAAATTGAGAGGTCAGTATTTAACAACTTCTAGAGGTTTGAAAAGGGCATGTCGCTAGTGAAAATAGACTAATTTTTTAATTTCAAAATGGACAAGTCGCCTGTGAAAATAAACCAATTTCAGGGAAACTTAAACACTTATTGAAGTTCTTTTTGAAATTTAAAAAAGACAGGTTGCCTGTGAAAATGGGCTAGTTTTTTAATTTCAAAATGGACAAGTTTTACATGAAAATAAAACAATTTCAGGGAAGCAAGAAAGCTTGCTGAAGTTTTGTTTTAAATTTAAAAAAGGCAGGTTGCCCGTGAAAATGGACTAATTTTTTAATTTCAAAATAGACAGGTCATTTGCAAAAATATACCAATTTCAGGGAAGCATAGACGCTTGATGAAGTTCTTTATAAAATTTGAAAATGGCAGGTCGCCCGTGAAAATAGACTAGTTTTTTTATTTCAAAATGGGGCAGGTTGCCTATGAAAATAGACAAATTTCAGAGAAGTATGGACGCTTGCTAAAGTTCTTTTTAAAATTTGAAAAGGACAGGTCACCTATGAAAATAGACCAATGTTTGAATTTAAGAAGGGTAGGTCACTCGTTAAAAGAGACCAGTTTTTGAATTTTAAAAGCAAAGTCTATGGATGGTTGGATTACTCAAAAAGTTAGACAAATGCTTTTTCTTTATAAGCTCTTTATACAAAACCTTGATGAGATTTTTCTTCATAAATATTGTGAAAGAAGGGCATCTGTTGTTATCTAATTTCAACCCCATATAAAATCAAGAAAATAAAAATACAACAAAAAAAGAAAAAAATCAAAGAATACAAGAATACAAGAGGATACACATGAAGAAAGTCTAGAAGATTACCCAAGTTGGTGATGAATGACCAAAATGACAAGTGAAAAATTTGAAGGACTAGAACATACAAGATTGAAAAAATTGGCAACCCAATCCTGATTGCAAAAGACCCATTTCGGTGAAAATATTTTTATTTGGGGTAAAGGAATACAATTTGGATGAGTAAGAACTTAATGAGAATTTTGGAAGGCTTAATCAATTTTGTTGAGGACTTGATTGCAAGAAAAAAAAATAAACTCAATTTGGGTTTTAATTGGAAGAAATTAAAATTGAGGAACTGAAATTGAACTTTGAAAAGTCTAATTGGTCAAATCAAGGCCTTAATTGTAAAAACAAAAATTTGACAGCCAATTAGGTGTTTTAATGAAGAAATTCAAAACCAAGTACCAAATCATTAAAAAAAAAAAAAAAAAACAAGACTTTAAGGGTTGAAATTATCCAAACCAGGGCCAAATTCAAGAAAATTAAAAGTTTTATGGTCAATTAAGGGTCTGAATACATAAATCAGAAACCAAGGACTAAGATGAAAATGACATTAAACTTTGGGGTTGGTGATTGAGTTTAGAAAGGGTGAAATTGCATGAAATTAAAAAATTACAAGGCAATTAAAGATGCAATTAAAAGCAATTAGAAGAACAATGACTAAAATAAAATCTATCAGATTCCAAATTAAAAACTATAATTTCTAAAGATTTAACCTAGACAATGCGTCATTCAAACTCTATTAATCTTCTTCCATGGCAATTCACAATGATCAGGTTGGCACCTTCCAAAAGCTCGTTGTGGAGTTTGGAAGTTTGCAAATGGAAGAGGAGCATCCCCTCAAAAACCCTATTTTCCATAAAATTAGAAGTTTACATCTCAATTCTTTCATATAAGTCCTAACATCTTGTCCCTAATTAGTCATCACTCAATTTTTAGATTCTGAGTTGATCAAGTTGGCACCTTCAAGCGAGTGAGTGTTGAGCTACAAACTTCTAAATTGATCAAGGTTGGATTTAAATAAAAGATGTGTACCCCGTCTACCAACTTCAAGTGGTCTTCAATGACGATAATGTCAGAATTGCTCCGACGAAGCCTTGAAAGTGGCTAACCCAGTTAACCTTGATTGAGATACCTATTTGCACAAAACAAACCAACTATTTCTTGTGCTGACACTTAAGAATTCCCATAGTATTCTTATCAAAGGCTGAGAAAACTTTTCTTAAGATCAAAGAGCTGAAACACTTTACCTTAGCCTCCAAGTTTAATCAAAACCACCTAAATCCAAAATCATCTATCCTGTGATAAAATTAGCCTAGTTTTGGTTTATTAGAACCCTAACAAACTCATCTAGAAGCTCTAAATTAGCCTATAAAAGGAGATCTAATCTAACAATAAAGAAGGGACGAAAAGAAATGAGAGGGTAGAAATTTGGTTAAGGTCTAAGGGATTAAATACCGAGTTCAAGAGCTTATAAAAGGTTCAAAGGTTTGGCCTTGTTGGGTTTAAAGAGAAGAAAAAAGAAAAGCATCAAGAGAAATCTACCTCCATTAAAGATTTTAAGTTTTGAAGGTATACTTTTGCAAACTTTAAAAGTGGAATCCATAAGGCTTACTGGATTCAAAACCTTCTGTTTACTATATAATGCAATGTTTTTTTTTAATATATTGATATGAAGATTGGTGTCCTGGTATGTTATGCTTGCATTTAGTTTGATTGAAATCTATCAAATGTGGCAGCAAGGTGTTTAATATTTTTTTTGATTTGTTAATGCATTTTTCCAGGCTTCTGAGAGTTGTTTTAGTCCTATAGAGTGTTAAAGTGTCAGTTTCGAACCTCAGATTAGTTAAGCATGCTTGTTGTTTTAATTTGGCAATTTTGGAAAATGGAACTCAATGCATGTTTATAATGATTTGATGTTTTTGTTAGTTTCTTTTTATTCAACTATGTTTGGTATTAATAATATGGTTTGTGATGACCAAAAGCAGTAGGTTTAAAAGCCTAAAAGTCCATTTTCTGGGTTTGGCAGTGTGTTCTTGGGAAGAACATTGATTTAACCTCATGATTTGTACTAGTTTTGGTCCATTTCTTTGCAGTAAACTATTGGGCAACTCGATTAATTTATTATCTAGGATTTATTTGTATCATTAATAATTTTTTAGGGGTTTTAATCTTAGGGTTTTAGTTTTGAACAGAAACCTATTTTGATCAAATACTGGCTTTTTTAGTGATAATTGATGGGTTTTAATGCTTAATTCTTGATCTATACATGTTTATGAATAAAACCGTACCTTTGTTTGTTTGAAATTTAGTCTAGGTTAGGTTTCATGTTGCTGGGTTCGAGTTTGAATGTTCTTCATGTTCTTCATTTTCTTTTTGTTTGATCCGTTTCGTGTAGGAAATTTTAAGTTTTTTTATGTTTAATCAGTTTTTGACTTTGGTCTTTGTTTTTTGTTTGTTTTCGGGTCAAAATCTAGTTGGATATTTAAGGCTTTGTTTGGTTTGCTATATATATATATATATATATATATATATATATATATATATATATATATATATATATATTTTTATAAAAGGATCTTTGGCCTAAGCAGGTGTTTGACAAACACAACTATATGCATATTTTGGCAGCTTTCTAAGAAAGAAAACGATTTTTTTTTACCAAACATAGCCTTACAAAAAAATTTAAAAATTAAAAATTAAAGAATGATAATAAAAAATAGTCATTAAAAAAATGATATTTGTTTGTTGCATACGGCCCAATCTTTATCAAAATTTGCATTTTTATTTATAAAAGGAAAAGAAATTAGTATTGTTTTATAAAGTACTTGTGTAGATTTTCCTTTGCATTTTTTTTTTTTTGGAATTTACAACAAGTTTGTAAAATTTCTTAAGGACTTGGCTAATATTTCAATAACCCTAAAATTTTTAATTTATAGAAATTAATTGTCAATGCTAGTATAAATGTTGGGCCTATAGGTAGGTTGATATTTAAATATCAGAAGTTAACTAGAAAAATTTCAAAATTATTTTTAGATATTCACCAATTTTAATTGGAATTATTTTTCACCATAGAATATGAATTGTGAAAAACTCTTTTGCTTTCCAGGATAGGTGAACCCTGTCAAGGCACCTACATAGACCCTCCATAAGAATTTATCTTTGCATACAAGCCTATAATAAATTCAAAATATCAAATTTATTCATAAGAATAATTTTTATCTTGATTCTTAGACTAACCATTGGTAAGAACCCATCAAAACCTTTAAATCATAAGAAGACCACGTAATGCAGCTTATCTCAGGTAAAATGCGTTATGAGTGTTAATATCTTCTCTAGCCATAATCATTCTCGTACCCTAGGATTTTTGTTAAGACCAGTACACCCGAGTCTTCTAGTGACCTTGAACTAAACAATTAGGTGGCGACTCCTTAACTCCTGACATCGCTCAGCCACATGGGACAGTATGGATGGAGAGTAATTGTATTAATTAAAGTTGGTCGTATGGACAGAGCCTAAGTATATAAATTAAAATCAGTCGTATTGACAGAGCCTAATTATATAATTTAAAGTCAGTTGTATGGATAGGAGACTAATTTTATAAATTAAAATTGGTTGTATGGACAAACACTAATTATTTAAATTAAAGTTTTTCGTGTGGATGGAGACAAATTATGTTAAAAATAAGTTGGCCATAATAGTGGGGACTATCATGAGAAAATAAGTCGGCCATAATGGCAAGAACTATAATGTGAAAATAAGTTGGTCGTAATGGCAGGGATTGTAATAAGAAAATAAGTTGACTGCAATGGTGAGAACTACAATGTAAAAATAAATGAGCCATAATGACGGGGACTAGAATGTAAAAATAAATCGGCTACAATGGAAAAGACTATAATATAGAAATAAGATAGCCACAATAGCAGGGACTAATAAATTAAATAAATCAGCCATAATTAAAGGGATTAATATGTGAAAAACATGTCTATCATAATAGCGAAGATCAATTTGTAAAGATGCAATGACCAGATTTATGTAAATTAAGAAATGTTTTGGGAAATACAAGTTAGGTTGCTTTGGAGTAAATGGTTATGTAGCCAATGAATTGAGGTTTATACATCAAAGGAATCTACAATTCATCTGATTAAATTAAAGGAATAATTAATTCTTATTATGGAAAATGAAAGTTATTGAGCTAGTTATAATGGCAGAAACTATGCTAAGGAATTTTACTAACCATAATGATGGTGTTTTAGTTGAAAAACAATTAATCAAATGAAATGGAACTATCATATATGCATTTGTAACTAAGGTTTAGAATAGAACATAAGTGCAAGGTGTATTTACATGCTTTTATTTATTACCTACACTACCATGTATTTAAAGTCCATCTTACTTACCGCCACAACAGTGATTTCGTTATAGGGACTACGGAATTTTTATGTTAGGATCAAGAATTTTGTAATTTTTATTGAATGGCATGTAGTTAAACTTGATGTATATCTTAAGTTATAATATTTTGAAATTTATAAGTAAAATGATGGACTATTAATTATTCTAGGTTTCATTGTGTGTGTGTGTGTCTTGTAAAATAATATAGACTCTGCTTGATATGAATATGATGAATATTTGTAATTGACGAAATTTATTTGGATGGTATGCTTGAGGCTACATATGATTATTGGTTGCATGAGCCAAATGTGTTTTGGGTTATTGTTGTGTTTACAAGTATTAATGTATGATAAGATTTTTGGTAGGGGGTATAGGGAAAACTCTATTGAACTTTTGTTAGATTGGAAAAAAATTTTATTTTAAATGGAAAATCCCTTATATGGTTAATATGCATGCAAAATGTACAATTTGTGTTTTTTATGTGTTGATTGGGAAGGACTTCGTATAGGGGAGAATATGTCAATATAAAAAAAAAAATCACTCCACTTTACATGTATATGATTAATGGAAAAGATGAAGTTACATAAAAAAATCATGGGGGTATTAAAATTGGTTTCAAAGTCAAAGTGTGATTCAGCAGACTATATGAACTTGAAATGGAGTGCATTGTGAGGGAAGTTGTTATTCTACGCAATAAGCTTAAGGGTTTGACTGATAGGTAAGTTGTATTATTGTTTGATTGTTTTTCTAAGTTAAGATTTTATTCATTTGTTTTTTTCTAAAGTTTAAGACAAATCTTTAATTTGTGACGAAGTCTCCACCTTATTAGGTGTCAATCGGCCAGAATGGATCACACTGATGTGTGGTCAAGTGTTAAGTAATCATTTTCGTGTAAGTTTTGTCTAATTTGGTGAAGAGTTGAAGCACAAAACGCCTCGGAAAGAAGGTCACTCGAGCAATCTCTCTAGAGAAGAAGATGAACAATCAACTCCAAAATGGCGCTCTTTTGGCAAAGTACATTTTAGTCATTTTATTTTTTATTTCTCTGAATTACACCCTTGATTGGCTTCAAACTTTCAATTTTGTTCAATATTGCCCATGATGAACTTTAATTTCAACCCCAGATTTCAGGACCTTTTTCATTTTAGTTCTTGGTTTCGGATTTTTCAATTTAACCTTTAATTGACCATTAAACTTTCAAATCTTTCCAATTTCACCCCTGATTTTAACCAATTGGGTTCCCAGAGTTCGACATCTTTTCCAAAATGGTCATTGGCAGTGAATTTCTTCAATTTAGCCTTTAATTGACCCAAAAACTTTGATATTCTTGCAGTTTTACCCTTGATTTCAATTAATTAACTTAGTAAAAATTAAATTTGGTCTCCTAAAATTTAAATATTCTCAATTAAGCCCAAATTGGGGTTCAAAACTTTTTTTTTTACCAATTAAACCCCTAATAAAATGAATTTGAGCCATTTAAAATATAATTAAGTCCTTATACCTAATTAAATCCTTCAATTGAACCCAAATTAATTCTTAAACATAATTAAACTTTAAGTTGGCCCACGATTAGATCAAATTGGCCTATTAGAAATCTAATTATGCCTTTAGGCTTAATTTTTATGCAAATTCATCAAATAATGATTTAATTTGACCTTGAATCTGCATTGTCTATCTAATTTTGGGTAAACAGGGTACAATTAAACTCCTGATTCCATACAGAATTGCAGCTTGATTTTTTCTACGTGTGAAATCCTCCCAGCTTGCTTTTTCCAAAATACTAGTTTTTTTTTCATTCTTTTCTTGTAGAAAGAAAAAAAAATGAATTTGAGGAATAACACATAAATGGGTTATGACAAGAACAATACCTCTTTGTATTGTAACATGTTAGGTGAGTGCTTGCAGTTTGTTAAGGTTGCTTTGGATGAATGTTTGTTGTGCGAAGGGTTTATAATATTTCATGGAAGGTGTTTAATAAAATGCTTGAACTAGAATGAAATGAATGTGTAAAAAATTTGATCAAAGCATTATCCTTGAGCATTAATTTGGATTGATGAATCCAAACCTATAATTAAGCTAAAACATGAACAATGGACAATAAAATTGGATGTATGCTAAACTAAAAAGGAAGGCAGGTTTTGAAAATTTTAAAGAAGTTCTTTCTTATAATGATGTTTTTAAGGAATCAATAAATCATATTGAAAGGTATAGTTAACTTGTAAATTAAACTTCTTCACTCATTTTCCAGTCGAGAATTAAGCTATTTAACACGGTGTTTACAATTCTCCCCTCTTTTTAAGATTTTATCCGCAAAATCAATAATCATTTTTTCTAGAAATAGGTCTAAATACTTCTTTTTTAACTACGACTCTCTTTCTTAAGTCTCCTCTTCTACTTGAGAGTTTCTCCATATTACCTCAATTAGGGGCACCATTTTGTTATGTAATGTCTTCTCAACTCGATCAATAATCTTTATTGGCTTAACCTTAAGTGTTAAATCTCCTCGAATTTCCATTGGCATCTGCAGTAGAACTTGAGAAGGTTCCAATTTAGCATTACAAAGCAAAGACATAAAACACATTATATATCTTTGATATTTAGGATGCCAATGTTAACTGATAGGCCACTAGTTCAATCATTTTTATAACTATACAAGGCATTATATATCTCGATGCTAACTTCTATTTCTTTCGAAATCAATTGAATTCTTTTAGGGAGAAACTTTTAAGAATGTTTGATATTTTAATATAAATTTTAAAGTTCCCCTTCGATTATCAACATAACTTTTTTATCTATCTTCGGCTCTTTTCATTCTTGCTTTATTTATCTATATTATTAGGTTCCAAACCTCCTACATCTAGATCTATTGAAAGGTTATTTCAATCCTACTCATCTCCTCAAAAAAGAGTTTTCAATTATGAAGCAAACATAAGAGGTTTTCCAGCCTCTTGATCTTTCACCATCAGATTGCCTTATTAAGATGATAGTTCTGCTTTTCGTGCCTTCGCTTTTCCACTTTAGCTTGGTAATATGTTATCTTAAGTCTCAAGTCTTTGCATGAATTTTGTAACGATCATCTTCAGTCTCCAACTCCTAAACCTTATTTCGAACTACAAAAGTTTTTTTTTGTTGACTTTATTTGAAGTTATTGTGCTTTCTATAATTTGTTATACAAGTCTTCTATAATTGTAGCTACCACATTACTTGTACTCTCAAATTCATTAAATTAAGTTTGAGCTCTTGTTGCAACTAATGATAACTTTTTTGCTATCTTGGGGTGTTCTTTATCATCAAGTCTTTGTTGATTTTTTGTGTTGTCTACACCATCATCACTTGCTTCTTGAATCAAATTAAGGTTCAACTTTTCAAGCTCAAGAATAGAGTTTAGTTCCAATAACTCGTTTTTAACTACAAACTACAATTCTCTTATGATATTGGTACAAGCAAACAATCATTTTTTATGATGTACTTATAATTTTATTGTGGTTTTATTAGGCTCTTATTTATACAGTTACATATTCTTCTCTTTTCTTTCAGAGACCTTATGTACTCAAAACAAAAACCCAGCATCCATGGTTGCCCTTAACTTTCTCGATAGTGTTTCAGTAGGGAAATAAAAGTCTTGCAAAAAAATTAAAGACTTCTTAATTTTCATAAATGAATTTATTAAAACACTAATGTGATACATAAGCTCTATAGACCTACTTTCTAAGTTGTCATTGATTTTAGCTAATTCATTCATGCATGTGTTTGACTTAGAACCAAGCATAAAGATACTCTATTCAGATATCCTCTTTTTGTCTTCTACAATAGAAATATCATTTAACATCTTTGATAATGAATCCTCTAGTGATTTTCATATTTAACAAGGCAGTTGCCAGATCAATAGACTCGGCTTATTCTATTGACTTTCTTAGTTTATTTTTCTAATTTAGTTTTGTTGTCCAAAACATGATTATTTTGTTTTGTTAGCAAATAAACATTGATCTCTACTTAAGATAATGTATCTTTAAGAAACTTTATAGTTTTATATGACTCTATAGGTTTGCTAGTTTGAAATGTAATATCGTCTCTTACTTTTACTAGTTCAACTTCCATAGAAACACTTCTTAGTTAAGCCTCTTATCTCTCTTCGGTGATTATAGAAATATCATTTTTTACTAGTGACAATAATGTTTTGCTTTTATAACTCAAGCTTTAAATTCTCAAATTCTAAATTCTTCTAGAAGTTTTCATAGAGCATTAATTCTTGATCTTTGATATATAAAAGACCGCATTCTTTCAAGCACTTCAACAACAATAGAAGTATCAAAAGAAAAATTGCTTTCTTCTTTCATCTTTCTAGACCATTTATTTATAGGTATGGATAAATCATAATTATTATAATAAACTTTAAGATTGCTTGTTGTTATTCTAGAGTAGTCTAACAACATCTGCCAAAAGTAAAGCACTTAACCGAGTAATCTCAATTTATATAGATGTCTTCACTTCAACAAACTCTTTTAGAAAATCATCTATTTAACCCTTTGTTTGGTTAACTATGGGGGATTGAAAATCCCCAATTAAACTTTTAGGGTTTATATAATTTTGAATGGAAATGCAAAATTGTGTAATTATTGGTTAATTGTGGATGTGATGATATGAATAAAAATCAAATTGGAGAAATTAAAAATTGATTATGGAATTTGAAACATTAGAATGGCTAGCCATGGTTTAGAATTTTTAAGGATTTAGAAATTTGACTAAATTGGGTTGATTTATTATGTTTTAATGATATTAGGGATGTTTGAAATTAGTTATGAATATTATAAAGTGAATTGCTAAGAATTTACTTGTTGTTGGTATATTTTGGAATGGTAAAAATGTGGAAATTGGTGAATTTTGTAAGTTTTGGTGTTTAAATTATCTGTTATGCTTAAATTGGATCGGTGTGATAATGTTAGTGTGTTATTCTTGATTGTAATTCATTTGGAATAAGTTGTTTGGGTAATAATTTATGTTTGTAAAATATGGGGAAATCGAAGTATAGAAATTGGTGGAATTGTATAAGCTTTGGTGTTTAATTGATGTTGTTTTGCTTAAATTAGATTGGTATGATGATGGAAGTGTGTTATGCTTGATTGTGATTCATGTGGAATAAGTTGTTTAGGTGTTGGTTTATGTTGTTAAATGTGGGAAAATGAAAGTATGAAATTGGTGGAATTGTGTTTAATCATGATTGTGATTCATGTGAAATAAAATGTTTAGATATTGGGTTATGTGTTGTAAATATTGAAAGTGGAAGTATGAGAATTGGTAAATTTGTGTAAATATTTAGGTTTTACAACGATATTGTGAAATTTAAAAATTGATTGCAAGATTGTGATTTAAATGGTTATATATGTTGTGTCTTGGTTGGTAAGTTGGTAAAATAGAAAATTGATATATATATATGTGTGTGTGTGTGTGTGTGTGTTGGATGCATAATGAAAGTAAGGAATGTGAAATTGTATGTTAAATGTAAGTTGAAAATATAGAAAAATATGAAATTGTATTTGAGATATAGATTAATAGAATGAAATGAATAATGAAGTGTTTGAATAAGTATAAACAATGAGTTGAAGTGATGTGAGTACTAATTGGAGATGTTTTCTTGAAAATCAAAAGGGACATCCGAGGTTGAACCAGTTATTGAGGCTACCTATGAGTATTGGTGCATGAGTAAATGTGTTGAGTTATTGTTATGTTTGCAAGTATTAATACGAGATAAAATTTTAGATGGGTCCCCGTACATTATAAACTGTATTGAAATTTTATTAGATTAAAAAAATACTTATTTAAAATATAGAATCCTTTACATGGTTGATATGTATGAGAAATCTGTAATTTGTGTTTTTATGTGTTGATTAAGAAGGACATTGTATAGGGGAGACTCTAACAATGTAAAAAAAAAAAAAATTCACTTCATTTTACATGTATATAATTAATGGAAAAGATGAAGTTGCATAAAAAAATCACGGGGTGTGAAAAGTAAATTATACAATTCAACTACATAAACCTTTCTTAAACCCTCTAGATACTAAGTGACTTTCCTTGCATAAATGGCTAGCGATCTTAGTACTTGAATAAGCTTAAAATATTTATTATCTCTTGTGATCAAATATATCAAAGTTGTACTTAGCTTGTTCATTAACTAAAACTTGATTATCTTTGTACTTATACCTATATTTAAATTTAAAATTACATTTTCTCCCATTTTTAACTAGGACAAACAAGACAAGCATTTCAAATCTCCCACTCCATGTTACCACTCTTACCTCATGGATGATATATTTTTACATTGTTTTGCTTGAACCATATGGTATATTAAACTTCCAAAATTCAAATTTCTTGGTCTATTCTATGTTACTCTAAATGGCTACTAGCCTTCTTTTATATAAATAAAACTCTTTTTATATATTTTATAAGTTTGTAACAATCATTGAGCTAAAAAATTCATATTCTTACATAATGATCTCCTTTTTACTTTTAGCTTACTTTTGATTATTATCATACATATTGATTGCATCAATACCTCTCCTAAAAAAAGTTAGATTTCACCTACTAAGAACATGAGTTTTCATGATTTCATTTTATAATCTTTCTTGTGATGGTATATTATTTTCACTTTTTGAAGTGAAATTTATTGCTAAAATATAAGTAAGATTATAACTGCTTAGGTTTTAGTTGTAAGCTTTTTATGAGAGCTCATATAGATTTTTAGTCTATATCAATGAAAAAGGGTTAGCTAGTTTCAATATTTTCATGTGAAAAAAAATTGGTGGTCTTGATTTTAAGCCCAAAATAAAAAAATAAAAAAAATATGTTGTAGAGGTTTGAATCTTGATCCTATAAAATAATTTATTGTTAGATGTGGTTTATCCCGTGAAATAGAATGTAAGTGATAATACAAGTTCAAGCTTATCACTTAGGAAGTGAAGTGGGTTGTTAGTGTTGAATCAGTATAAAATTCATTTGTACGCTCTTTCTTATATCTATAAATTTTTTTTACTATTATTAACTTATTGAGTTGTAAATTGTGTGCATAAACAAGTCATTGCCGTGTGTATATTCTAAAATAGTTGAGGTGGTGTGTTTATGGGTGTTATTGTGTTGTTTGTGGTTATTTAGAAACCAAATCATTTGGGATTAGTTATTTAATCTCTAGCCTGTTTAGAAGTATGGTTGTGGTTGCTTTTCAAAATATTTTTCATACCGAAATGCATCAAAATAATATTTTTTTTATTTTTAAAAAATTATTTTTGAGATCAACACATCAAAACGATTCAAAAGATATAAAAATTTTTAATTTTTAGCAAAATAAAAATTAAATTTTTTAAAAATACGGGTTGGCCTGTATTTCCAAACTCAGCCTCCACTTTCAGCTTTGTTTGAGAATGATATTATGCTTTTTGAAACACCTCTTTTACATACATTTGTCTAGGCTTGCATTGGCCACAAGACCAGAAAGGTTTGATTGGCATGAGATTTAAAATTAAAAAAACCACCAAACGAGAGTTTTTATATTTAGGACATAGATTTTTAATTTAAATTCAATTAATAAATAAATATTAAAACATTGATGGCAAGTTAATATATATATATATATATATATATGATAAACCATAAACGAGATTATATACATAATTATATTGATTATAACAACAAAATATTGATACGTGAAAGAAATATTAATAGAATGAATTAAATTATTAAAATGACAAAT
>Ga0325411_1001137_pt1 | contig 29205 bp, 7 predicted proteins | sample PopdelMetagenome_13_FD_206181 | JGI IMG/M metagenome (GOLD analysis project Ga0325411, IMG submission 206181) | Populus deltoides microbial communities from Bellville, Georgia, United States - Xylem-PdIQD-R4 | ecosystem: Host-associated > Plants > Phyllosphere > Stem > Wood/Secondary xylem...
TCATATGATGTATCGTGTTGTGTTGGGTAACTTCGCTTTTTCAACTTTCAAGTAATGATGCGGCGATGCTACGAAATGCCCCACGAGGTTAAAAATTCAATGTACCATATCTGTTCACCGATGACACCCCTCCCTCTGTTAAGCATAGTTGTAAAACCGGTTCGCAGCGGGTTAATTTAGAACCCGGTTGATCCAAAACTAAAATAGGATAGGATTTAAAAAAAATAAAATAAGTTAAAAATCTGGATAACATGGTTTATCTAATTAGATCCAGTTTAAAATTTAATTATAATATGTTGATTTTATGTTTTTTTAATTAAAACAATATTATTTTAATTTATAAAAAAAATTAAAATTAATTTTAGTTATCTAGGTATTGAACCGGATCATTACCAGGGAAGGTTTAAAAACTCTACTTTTAAATATAAAATAGAAAATATAAAATAAATTACATGTATAAAAATATTGGAAGTATATATACAGTAAATTAATGTATACCACATAGTATCTAGCGTGTGTATTTTGGCATATGGAGAAAATGTAAGGTAGGTAAGTAGGTGGTAGGGAAAGGATATGGCTTTTGGGCTGGGGTCATGGACTAAAGGTGTGGTTTGATTATAATATGCATACGCCTTCTGGCAACTAACCATGGGCTTTATTACTATTACTAATTAGTAATTTATTTTTTATTTTTTTTGGATTCGAGGAAACCTCACTCCTAGGAAAGTGTATTTTGTAGGCCCAGGTAAGGGAGTAAAACCCCGGCTATTTCAGGCTCTTACAAGAGGCGCACGCCCTGACTCGAACTCGAGACCTGCTGTGCAGATCTCAAATCCTTTACCATCACGCTACGCCCCTTGGAGACAATAATATTAATTACTACTTTCTAATTAATAAAAACTCTAAATAGTGTGGAGAAAATATTTTATATCTAGGTATAAAAAACTATTCATTGTCAGTGTAAAATTACTATTTTTTTCTTGGATGAGAAATTAGATGTATTGGCTTCTGGGGTGAAATGGTATTTTTATGCATCTAAATTTTTTTACACAATTAAATTACTTTGTTACTCTTAAAAAAAAAGAAAAAAAAACTCAACCATGATCTTCGGGAATTTTTTATGTTTTACTTTTTTAAACATTGTATAATTACTATATTGCTCTTATATTCAAAATTCTAAAAGCATGCGTTCATGAGCTTATTAGTAATTTTATAATGGTTTTCTTGTAATAATCAATTGGTTCTAGTGACAGTGTTGTATTTTGATAAATAAAAAAAAAAGTGTGTTTGCACACATCAGCGCATCAATTGTTCCGCTGTCTTTGAACAGCACATACGATTGACTCAAATGGCAGAAACCATGATTCTGACGCCTCATTTGAGTATTCTCAGTGTCCTCTTTCTCCATAGGCAACACGTGCAAGGTGATTCTGTTTGGTTTAGTGCTAGTTTGATTTTCTTTTTTGTGCGCTACTCCTTAAAAAAATCATAGCAGCCCTTTGATTTCTCTTCCCTTCATTTCTCTCTCCCATACCTCGATTTGTGCGCTACTCCTTAAAAAAATCATAGCAGCCCTTCGATTTCTTTTCTCTTCATTTCTCTCTCCCACACCTCGATTTGTGCGCTACTCCTTAAAAAAATCATAGCAGCCCTTCGATTTCTTTTCCCTTCATTTCTCTCTCCCACACCTCGATTTGTGCGCTACTCCTTAAAAAAATCATAGCAGCCCTTCGATTTCTTTTCCCTTCATGTTTAGTCCTTCATCTTTTAATCGTATTTTTTTATGAAAAAATTATTTCAACTTAGAAATTATTTTCAATTTCATCATCCTTCAATGTTTTGTCTCTCAGATTTAGTCGTTATTCTTTAGATTGCTATTTTTTTATTTGAAATTATTTATAAAATTGAATTTTTTTACGATTTCACCCTCCTTTATTTTTTTTTCTATCAGGGTTGATCCTCATTATTTTTATTTCTATCTTTCTACTTTGACAAGTTTTTTAGATTGATTTTTTTATTTTATCATTCAACATTATTTGAAATGATTGTGTTAATTATCAAATTCTTTCAAGTTTGAGATGTTTGAGTTAACTATATGATGAATCTTCTTATTGTTTAGCAATAATTTATTCATACAATAAGTAAAGAGTCTTCGTATACATACTTTATTCCTAAGGCGATAGCTTTAATGAAATAGTAATAAGAAAAAGTAGAGAATTCTTTTGCCTACGATCTTTATCCTTTACCTTATGGCTCATTTGTAGTCATTTTGCCTAATCTACCTTCAATAACCACAATAAGAGTCTCAAACTTCGTAGTAAAAGCCTACGTTCATCCCAAGAGAGTGACATCTAACCCTTTCCGTCTCTCTTCTCCAAGAAAAATAATGTGTTAATACCTAACCATAAAACTTTCAAAGTGACTCTCGATGAGAGAATTTAGGCTATTCAGAAATAATGGTTGCAATTCTTTAATCTTAACAAAGTAGTTCTTTTGGAATCCAATGAACCATCCTTCAGTTTTTTATTAAATAAAGATAGGAAGGGACAGTTGAGGGGGTAAAAAGATTGATTCAATTTGGACTTTGTTTTGGGGTTTCCTAAAGCCTCTGGATCATTTTTTTCTAACAAAATAAACGCAAAGCTTGTTCTGGAAGTGGATATCATCCAACATGTCACCATTTAAGTTTTTTTTTTTAAATGTTTTGGCCAGTATGCATCCAATTTCTTGCTTCCTAACATCTTTACATCTTTTTAAGGTTGAAAAAAAAAATAATCTAACCCACAATGTATCGCAGGTCAAAAAACTAGTTATTACTAATTACTGTTATTAAAAAACTAAAAAGAGTTGGGTATTTGATCAGTGTTCAGCCTGACCACAACATTGTGGACTAAGTTATTCATTTTTATAGTGCAATGTTTTTTTTTCAATTTCAATAATTAAACAATTGTTTTTTTGCAATCTTATCCTTCCAAGTTATATTAGCATGATTTTATGTGTTGAGTTTTTTTTAACTTTGCATGCTCTCACATATAAAAGTATCATAGAATAGTCCAATATTGAATTAAATATCGATGTTAGAAGATAGAATTTTAGGCTATAAAAAAAAAAGAACAAGAACCAAAATAAACAAATAAAAAGAAAGACATAGCTTCACTTTCAAAAGGCATGAGAAATTTCAATTTGGTCCTTAAAGTTTCAATTTGACATTATTTGATTTTTAAAGTTTTAGCATTTTACATAGAGGAGTTCCATTATATTGTCGAGAAAAGTACATTAATGCTCATGAATGTTTTTTATTTAGTTTAATCTTGGGTTTTTAGATTGATTAAAGGATTTTTTTTTGTTAAAATGGGTTTAATGAGGTCCCTATGGTTTTTTTAGGTGTTTGTAGTCTCAAAACTCAAATCTCAACTTTTCAGTCGCTAGAGATTGTTAAATTCTTCTTTAGAAAATGATTTTTTTCTCCTTCAACCCCAATTTATATCGAGACAACCACCACATTTCTTTCCTTGACAAGTACTACATAACCAAATAAGTCATGTAACCCTATGAACCTTGTGTGAACAGCTAGAAAAAGAAAATTAAAATAGTGAAGACAAAAACACAACTACCAAAACTTTCAAGTATTAAATCTCTTTCACTAGCTGGTGATGACCTACATCACCACCATAAGAAGGTGGAGTAAGAAGTAGTGCATTATGTGGGCTAGTTTATGCATCAAGTAGACATTTGTGGCATATGGAACGACGCACTAATAATGATAACCCTCACTAATATGAGGCTGTCATATGCAACCCTTGTTTCCTCCTATCCAACCACTACTTTTCAGTCAACCTCAGCCATCTTATAAGGTCTATTTCAAAACCTAAACATCTTTTGAATAATTATTTTGGTTTATTATTGATTTTGATGTGTTTTATGATGATCTTTTTGGGATTGAGTAATATTTATCATATTGATAATTTTGTTTGAATGCATTTAATTGAATCCTTTAATCTTGCATCTTATTTTTATTCATGTCCTTGGTCATTCCCCCCATTATCCTTAGCATTGCAACATGTTTTTCTTTGTGTACGAGCATTGATCTATTCAACAATATGTATTGACATGGTTTTTTTTGTTTAAAATGATAAAAAGAAAAAAAAATCAATGTTCTTGCATACATTTATGTTGGGTTTTGTATCTTGGTTTAGTTATAAAACCTATTAAGGTTTGAGCCCATATTAAAAGGCTTTCAAAAGGCCCACATTAAAATATTTTAACAAATCCTCTATTTGGCATAAATATTACTTATTCACTTTTCCAAGAAAAGTTGTTAATGGTTAATATGTTAATCACCGACAATATTTAAAGGTAATGAACCATAATGGGTCATTACTTTGGACATTGATTGGGACTAATACCTTCATTTTATACTTAGTTTTTTTTTTCAAAATTCAAATTTTCTTTTGAAATGCAGAAGTCATATCCATCAATAATTCCTAGTATTAATAAATCCTTAAAGGGCATTACTTTTAGGTATCGATTATGGGTATCAAAGTGAAACATTTATGTCTGATGTAAATATTTTATCCTTGAATGATTATCCATTGACAATGGTTATACATACATAAGTCTTCACTGACTAGTGTGCATAAATATAGATTAAATACAATATTCTAAAACTGAACCATTAATATGATTGTTCATAGTAGCAAAACATCCTTTGAAAAATGAATCTATAGAGGTCATTATTGCATAAACATAATGTTTGGCAACAACTCTTTCTAGGCGAGGACTGGGTTCAGTGAGCCTAATAAAGGCTCACCTAATTAATCATTTACATGACTTAATAAATTATTGTGGGTCATAGGTAATGGTCAGGAGTAAACAGTAGTAAATACATCAATTTATTAAGTAATTTTGGAAATGAAAAAAATGACCTGGACTTAAAAAAAATAGGATCAAACTCTTACCTAGATTTTAACTCATTATAGTAGACCTATTCTCACCCATGTTGATAGATTATTGGTATTAGACAATTGACCCATTATGAATAGAAGACAAACAATAATGCAACTTACCTCAAGTAGGATATTTTAGGGTGATAATATCTTTTCTCTAACATAACCAATCCATTACTTTAGAACTTTGAATACTAGTTAAGATTTTTAATAGTCATAATACTAGTTGGCTACTATTTTTTTATATATATAAGTTTTAAACCTTTCTCCCTTGTAATAATAATAAAAAAAACCTTTCCCTTGTAGGAAAAAAAGAGGGTTACCACGATGTTAGGTGTGATAGAATGATAACTCAACTGAGAACTTTAGAACTAGCTTTGCTTTCTTATCTTTTATCATTAATGTGCCTTTTTATTTTATTTAATTTACTTTAATTTATTTGTTATTTTCTCAACCTAACATTCATATTTTATTCTGCCATGAATATATTAGATTGGAATCCATGCCTTCATACAAACACAACACTATGTGAGAGCACACACTTTACTTTAGGTTAGGTGGGTAAGTAGCAGTACCTCAATAACCATCAACTTAGGTAAGACTTTTAAAACCATCAACTCCTGTCTGATTGTCAACTTGGATATGGTTAGTATGCCTAAATAACATGCTAATGACCTATGCTTTCACACATCTTGTAGACCTTATATCGACTTTTAAAGGATGGTCACCAAGTATCAAGAGATCCTTTGTGACCAATTAATAAGTAATCCTATTCATGCATGTAATGGCTATAACCTTTTTTTAGGGTGTGTTTTTGTACTATTACCACTCTATATTCAATGTCTAGCTTACATCATTACATATTTTATTTATTTTTATTTGTATATATGTTAAGCTCAATTTATAGATAAGATATAAGTCTTTTAAAATCCATCCCTTCTACAAGATGTACAATACCTCAAGAGATTCAGAAAAGGCAAATAGGAGACAAGAGAAAGAACTCGATAGAGGTAGAATCAAGTCAACTTTTAAAAAATAAAATGACCTAGCTAACTAATCTTCTAAAACAAATCATTTTCTTTGAAAGGTTTGAAAGAGGACCACTACACATAGAAACTAATAATATGAAGTTCAATATGGAAATGCCTCTCTCTCATTCTTCTACAATGTCCAAAACCTCTCTAATGATTCCTCCTTTTTATCCCTCAACACACCCTCATTAAAAGAGAATATGGTCTGCCTCACATGTTAACCAACTCAGTTACGACACATAATTGTTTTAAAATAATTAAAAACATATATTAACATTCTTTACTATTCATATAAACAGTAAAACACCATATTGAATCCCAATTATATTACAGTATTTAGATGATAATTTTCTTGTCACATTTGTATGTTACTAAAAAATTTATAATATTTTTTAAAAAGTTTTTCAACATTTTAATATTAATATAATATGTCAACAAATATCTTGATTATTGAATCCTATTAAAATATACTAAAAGAACTTGGTTTTTCACTGGAATAACAAACTTTGAAAAGTAAAGCACTTTTTTATTTTGGTCCCCAAAATTTTTTAGCATTTTTTTTTCTATTTTAATTTTATCCTTCAACATTGATTTTACTAAGTGTGTGTGTGTGTGTGTGTGTGTGTGTGTATTAATGTTTTTCTATAGAGTTATCCTATTCTCATAATATAGGTCACGGGTTTTACGGGGGTAGCCATGTTAACTGGTTTTTTTTTTAATTTTTTTTAATTTCATCCTTCAACGTTGGGTTGATTAAGAATTGAACTTTATATTTTTCTTTGATTCACTTTTTATAGGATGATTTCATTCTTCTAACCTGAGTTTTGCAAGTTAACTTGGATTGATTTAAGTATTTTTTTAATACTTTTATTTAATTTTAATTTTAATTCAATCCTTTAAAATCAGGTTGATTGAGAATTAGGATACATAATTTTTTTTATTTACTTTTTATGGGTTATCACAGTCTTATAACCCGGGTCGCAAGTTAAGCCAATTGACTCGAGTTTTTGTTTCTTTTTTTTATTGATTTTTTTAAAAAAAATTCATCATTCAATGTTAGGTTAATTGAGAATTAGACTTCATAATTTATTTTGATTTGCATTCTATGAGGTTATCTCAATCTCATGAACCAAGTCACAAGTATGGTTGGTTGACTTGAGTGAGTTTTTTTGTCTTTTTTTAATGTCAACCTTCAACATTAGGTTAATTGAAAATTGAGTTTTCTAATTTATTTTTATTTTCTTTCTATGGAGTTACGGGCTTATAACCCATATTTGATAGGTTAACCATAGTTGAATCAACTTATTTTTTTAGTTGAATTTTGTTTTCAATTTTATCATTCAACATTAGGTTGATTAAGAATTAAGTTTTTTTAAAAAAAATATTTGTTTTTTATAGAGTTATCAGTATCTCATGAATTGAGTAGCAAATTCGATATGTTAACCCAAGTTGATTTAAGTCGATATAATATATTGTCATTTCAATATTTTTTTAAAAAAGCTGTTATCCTAATTTTTTTTTAAGTTAAACTATGTTTTTATCAGTCATTAAGGTTATATTTGAATCTGTTATGTCGACTAAGTTACATCAGGTCAATTCCCATATAATTTTTTTGACTAAAAATCACATTTACAGCAACTGCATATTTTTTTACGTTAAAAAAATTGATTTGACTTGCAATGTGGTGTGAGCAATAATCTAGTATATGACTACTACATCACCAATAAATATTATATGTATTATCTAAAAACTTTGTTTACTGAATACTTCAATAACTAAAATTGAAATGAGATTAGTTTTAAGAGAAATAATTTAATCTAATAGACAAGTTTCCAACATTTTTCTATCATGTTTACTATTTTCTCGTATAATATTCAATTCTTTATTATGTTGTTATATCAAGTTTTTATATCCATATTGACATAATTATATTTTTTATTCTAAAGTTTTCCTTGAACCATACGAGAATATAATTTTATATTTTTAAAAATATTTTTTATTTTTGAATTAATGGTTGAGTAATTTCAAATCTTTTTTTTTTATATATATATTTTGATCAATTTTGAGCTATTTTACTATATATGAGATGGCATGCCCGCGTGCTGCCGCGGGCTTATAAAACAAATGTACTTGATAGTATTATAATTGTGAACTAGCGCTAGATAAGTAATAAAAACTAAAAGTATGTTGGAGCCAATATTTCATGACAGAAAAAAAAAAGTTGTGTTGGTGATCAAAAACTTAGAGACTGAACAAAATGATTTGTAGCAATCTACAGTGTTTTGTGAGGAAAGATACAGTGCTTTCACCACATGATTTAGCTTTTCTATTAATAAAAAGCAAAAAAAAAATCACAAAACTAAGTTCTCTACTAACTTAATATTAAAAAAAAAACCAACAAAGATAATTTTGGAAGGAAAAAAACCCATGAGGAAAAACATTGTAGCAATTGATAATGTTTTGTGAGGAAAACTACAATGCTTTCTCCAATAAAATCGACAAAGATAATTTTAGAAAAAATCATAAAAAAACCATTTAGACAAATATTGTAGCAATTCACAGTGTTTTGTGAGAAAAGCTACAACGCTTTCCCCATATGATTTAACTTTATTGTAATTATAATTCTTAACCAACTCAATATTTAAAAAAAAATCGACAAAGATAATTTTGGAAAAAATCATATGGGAAAACATTGCAACAATTCACAATGTTTTAAAGAAAAAAAATTACAAAGTTAAATTCTTAATAAGCTCAATATTAAAAAAAATAAAATTGATAGAGATAATTTTAGAAAAAAATAACAAAGAAAGGAAAAAAAAACCATGTTAGAAACACTGTAGCAATTCACAGTGTTTTGTGATGAAAGTTACAGTGCTTCCCCATATAATTTAGCCTTATTTGTAATGACTTGTAATTGTAATTATCAGTCAGCTCAATATTAAAAAAAATAAAATTGACAAAGATAATTTTGAAAAAATCATAAGAAAAAAAAACCATGTTGAGAGACACTATAGCAATCCACAGTGTTTTGTGAGGAAAGCTACAATGTTTTCCCCACATGATTAAGCTTTATTACAAAGTTAAATTCTAACCAGCTTAATATTAAAAAAATAAAATCGACAAAGATAATTTTGAAAAAAAAAATATTACAAAAAAAAACACAAAAGAAACTAGAAAAAAAACCATGTGGGAAAAAAAACTATGGCAATTTACAGTAATTTGCGAGGAAAGTTACAGTGCTTTTCTCACATATTGTAACTGTAATTTTTAACCATCTCAATATTAAAAAATAAAATTAAAAAAGATAATTTCGGAGAAAATCATCAAAAAACAAAAACAAAAAAAACCACGCGGAGAAACACTGTAGCAATCAACAATGTTTTAAAAAAAAATTACAAAACTAAATTCTCAATCAGCTCAATATTAAAAAAATAAAATCAATAAAAATAATTTTAAAAAATAAAAAAAATAAAATAGAAAAACCATGTAGGAAAATACCGTAGTAATCCACAATATTTTAAAGGAAAAGAATTAAAAAACAAAATTTTTAACCATCTCAATATTAAAAAAATTAAAAAAAAAATAATTTAAAAAAAAATAAACAAAAAAAGATGAAAAAAAAAGAAATGTAATTTTGGAAAAAAAAGAAAAAATAAACAAAAAAAAAAGAAAGTTGGAAAACAAAAAGAAAAAAATTAAAAAGTAAAAAGAAAAAAAAAGAATGCACTGTAGATTACTGTTGTAATCTACAATACATTGAGTGTGGGTGAATAATGAATAATCCACTCCTTTAGTTTATTTTATATATATATATATATATATATATATATATATATATATATATATATATATATAGAATGAAGATAATTTTGTTAATTTGAATAGAAAAACTTGACCGAAGAATATATTAGAATTGTGTACTCTACAAATTAAAAATATAGGGATATATTGAGGTCTTACTCAATTATATTAAAAAAATTGAGTTGCTTATGCTAACTTTTGCAATATGTTTGGAAAAATAAAATAAAAATACGATGTTAAACATTTTAATATTTTTTTTAAAACATTGTTTTGATTATAGAAATTTAGTAAACTCTATAGTTGAGAACTCTCACAAAAGTTCAAGAGAGAAAAATTAATATATTATTGAATGTCACATATTAATATTAATATTTTAATAGTGTGAAATCGAAATGTATTTTTCTACATAATTACTATCATCATTATAACATATCTAAATTCTTTTGTCTTAAGGAATCCTAGATTCAAATATATAAAATATATTTATTTATACTTAAGGCTCTATTAATTTTTAGTATATTAATAGCAGCATTAGCATTTTATTATTTTTAAGTCATTTTATTTTAAATAATTAATTGTTTATGATATGAATAAATTAACAATACATACACTTTTAAGACTTTTATGAATTCTTTTTTTTTCTTTCTATATTAACAAAATATGTTCAGAAAACAGTACAAATGTCATGAATCATTTCATTCAAAAAAGAAAAAAGAGAAGTAATTCTTGACAAATAAAAATTAAATACCATATAAAAAAGATTAGGATCCAATTTTAATGATATTGATTTTATTTTCTATATCAGTAGACTTTGTTAAAAAAATAAATATAGATGTTATTTCTATTCCTCCAACCCTTCTTCCTTCCTATCCAGCTTTCATTCCTTTCTCACAATAGCGAAACTAACGAAAGGGTCAATTTATATTTAACAGGATGCTAAAGTAAAGGAGATAATATGGAGAGTTTTAAAACATGAGAGACTAAGTTATAGCTATATAAAAATTCAAGGGACTAAAAAAATGCAGGACATAGTTGTCAAATCCGGATTAATTGAAAAAAAAAAGTATGGGTTAATGGTTTAGTATTTGTTTGGAAGTCTGACACAAGTTGTGTTTCAAAATGTTTTTTACTAAAAATATATTAAAATAATATTTTATTTATTTTTTTAAATTTATTTTTGATATTAACACATCAAAACGATCAAAAAATAATTTAAAACAAAAAAACTTTCAAAATTTTTAAAAAGTACGGTTAAACCATGATTCCACAATACCTTTTTACTATGGTAACCTGATTAAATATTTTTATTAAAATAACATCATTTTATTTTTATTTATTTTATATTAACAAGTGGAGTTTAACTTTGGGTTTGACTGCATTAAACAAATTATTAAATATATAACCGGATTAAACAAGTTTTATTAAAGTTAATTAGATTTTAAATTCTAAGTTTGATGGATTAGTATACTAAGAATCCGTTTGTTTTTGCTTTTCAAAAATAATTTTTAAAAAAAATAATTTTTTCTTTATTCTAAATTAATTATTTTTTATATTTTTATATTATTTTAATGTATTAATATCAAAAAAATATTTAAAATAAAAGAAATATTTAAAAAAAACAATTGATTCAATATTCCTAGAAGCTTGGTCGAGTTTTATAATTATCACGGAGGAGGTTCAGAAACTAATAGAAAAGAAAGAGAAAAAAAAGAAAAGAAAGAGGGACGCACGCAGGGAGAGAAAGGGGCCCAGTCAATGAAAGAAAAGCGCGTCCGAGTATACGGAAGTGAGGGCCCTCAAATCACCACTCTCTCTTTCCTAAACTGAACTAAACTAGTCGATATAATATATAACTCAAAACCTGACCGTTGGCAGTTACACTTCCTTCCTTCCCTCCACAAAAATTATACTAGTACTCACCTACACTCCCCTAATAAAATTATATAAAACTCTTTCTTTCGATAATTTTTACAACTTACTACCAACATTTATTAAAGAAAAACTAAAAACCAGGCTTGGAAATTGAGGAGAGAAAAGTTAAAAAAGAAAGGAAAAAAAATAGATCACTAAAGATACACCGAATCTATAAAGTCATTATTTATTGTTATAAGAAGAAGTCTCGACCATGATAATTTTAATAATACTAAAAAAAGCTATTGTAAGAGCTTTAAGGAAACCAAATGCGCTTCTCTTATTCAATGACCTTCATCATGCATTAGCACACGTGTCACAAACATTAAACATTTTTTTATCTTTTTCGTTCAATTTAGTCTCTGATTCTCTAATAACTCTTCAATTTAATCCTAAATTTCATCCCACCCTACTCACATGAAGGCCCAATAAGGGAGGGAAGAAGGAAAAGGAAAAGAAAGAGACGAATGAGCCAATCAGATTAACTTAAAGTTTAATTTGAAACTTGGTCTAAGCAAGAAGTTGGTTTAAGAGGTTTCAAGGTTAACCCACTGGGTCAGGATCAATGACACACTATCAACGAGTTCCCCACAACCTATACATTCTTTTCTTGTATTTAGAATAACAAGGTTGTATATTTTTTTAAAAAAGTGTGAATAACATTATTTTAGATCTTTTTAAGTTAAAGTTTCGACCGAATCAACTTGTTATGTTATGAATTTACACCTTTTGCTTAAAACAATTATGCTTACAATAACATCCTAATACCTTGAATCCATACCATATATAATACGTGCAACAAAACTAGTTCTATCTAAAAATGTTGATAATTAACTATTAAGAAATTCTAAATATTACTGCTTTATCGCATTATCTAAAAATGTGACTATTCTTTGGTTTTATAAACTATATGTAAACTATAAATACATATTATAATTTGATATATATGACAAAATCAACATTTATGTCTAATACATATATATATATATATATATATATGTATCTCCATTATATTTTGTTGATCTGATAAAACCAACATCTTATATTTAACACACATACAAACCCTTGTAAATTAGAGAATGAATATTATACTTTGATTCGCATGATAAAATCAACATATTAAAATTAAAAAAATACTAAAACAAAACTACTTTTATCGTGGGTTCTATCTTGAAGTAATGTGAATTACATTGTTTATTTTATAATGCCTTCTTTTTTTCTTTATCTTTTTTTTTTGTTCCTTTAATTTGATTTCTTCACTATTTCATCCTCACATTTGATATTTACATCGATTTACGTATTATATTTCACTTTTATTTGCATTCTATCATATGCGTGAGGTCTCTAAGGTGTTCCATCAATGAATCAAACATCAATTTTATATAAAAAAGAATTTTAATTTATTTCTGAGAAGAATTGAATGGACAATACCCAAAATTAAGAAAACGAAATAGGCATTTCATTTTTATTGTTCAAAAGGCCAAGAAAACTATAGTTTGATCTCTAAAGTTTAAATTTTTACATTTTTTATTCCTATTATTTGAGAAATTTATGTTTAAACCATAAACTTGATTTTGTTTGTATTTTGATCCCTGTGTGTTAAGAAAGTGAGAAAGTTGCTAGAAAAAGAAGAGGAGAGAGAAAATATTCGACTATCCACATTTTAGCAACTAAAAAGGTTAATCGTGATGTTAACGAGTTCGTTTAAAAGAGTGAGTTCCATGAAAATGGTTTGAGAATTTTATCTTATATAAAAAAGTAGATCCAAGCTTCGAAAAGGTAATTTGAATGTGTAATTTTCTTATTTGATCAATTCTATAGTGTTTTGGAGTAAAAAATAAGTTTATTTTGTTTTTAGATGTGAAACAAGTTGAAAAATAATTTTTTTGAGTCTAAAAATCAAAACCTCTACTTTTAGTGGCTGAAATTTATACTAAATGACGACAAATTGTTTGTATTAAATGGATGATATGTCATTTATTTAAAAAAAATTAAACTTAATAATGACTTTTAATCCATTCATTACAAAAAGAAGAGAAAGTTAGGTGCAAAGACCAATGCTTTAACCATTTTTTTATATTACTCTTCATTTTTTAATTGTGAATGAAATCCACTATGAATAAAAAAAATGAAAATAATGTTTAAAATATTATATATAAATCTAATATGCAAAACTTATATAAAAAATATGCTTATGAATATTAACTGAGAATAAAATATTTATTTTATTATTTTAAATGATTTTTTCATATTAATTATTTTATTATTTCTTTTTTTTATTGCTTTCATATTCTCGAGTCTTGCTTCTTATTTTTTTTTATTTAACCTAATAAGATTCTATTTAGAAAGTAAAGATTCTCATAAAAAAAATATATTTTTGTTAAAAAAATAAATAAATGCACAATAAAAGAAACATATTTCTATAAATATTTATTTAATGACCTTTAGTTTTATAATAAAAAAATGCTGCTAATAAAAAAGAAATATTTTTATAAAAAAATATATTATTTTTTTAAAATTAAATAATTATTTTCTCATAAATATATAAATACATTAAATAAATATTAATTTTAAAAACACCTCACAACATAAAATATAAAACTAATTATGTTTTATACAAATACGTGAGTGATCACCAAACCATTGATCCATGGAGTATTTGGAAGTAAAGTAATAATTGTTTTTTAAACTGTTTTTTGTTTTAAAATATATTAAAATAATATTTTTTTATTTTTTAAAAATTATTTTTTATATTAATGCAGTAAAAAAATCTAAAAATAAATTAATTTATAAAAAAATAAAAAAACTTGAATATTTTTAAAACGTATAAGTTAGAGTAGGGCCATAATGTAGAAAAGGCAAAATATGTACTCATTAACGGGACCCTTTGGAAAATAAACCAAAAAAAGAAAGAAAAATAATGGCAATCAGAAACAGATAGGTCGCTGGGGTGGCTGGTGGAGGGGGCTAGCTAGAGAGAGAGAGAGAGAGAGAGAGAGAGAGAGAGAGAATAAGAGAGAAAAAAAAACTGGGAAAACAGAAAAAACAGAAAGTCGTAAAAAACAAACAATGGTGGAGGAGATCCTCTAATATCATCTAGCAAAGGGCAGTCATAGAAAAGAAATATATCATTCTTTTGTTACTCTAGCAAATAATATTAATAAAAAAAATCCCATTATCATTTTGTTGCTGCCTTTTCTTTTTTCTGTTCGAGTCTCTCCATCCATCCACCCAACCCCCTACCAGCCCTCATTGCATTTCATTCTCTTGGAAGGATGTTTGGTATCAAAATTGCAATATTGCCCTTAACAACAGCAGCACTAAGGCACCCTTTCTGACCCTCTTGTATGGTAAATTCAATAACCCTTAAACTTTTTTCTTTTGGATTGCTTGTTCTTGAGGGTATTCCTTGATTCTTCATTGTCTGTTAAAAGCTTTCTCTCTCTCTCTCTCTCTTTTTATTGTGCCATTCTGTTAACCTTTGTCTTATTTTCCTTCCTGCTGTTGTCTCATTTGCAGCTACATTTTATTGGTGTGGAGATTTAGAGGAAGATTATAGCCTGCTAAGCCAGGTTATGTGGTCTTTCATAAAAAGGGTGTAGAGAGTTTTTTAAAACACAAAGATGAGGGACACTGACATGATCAAATGTGAAGGCTTTTCATTTTTTCGTAGCATAGTTGTTAATAGTTGCTTTTAAATTAAAGATTTTGCATCAGTTGTTGTTGTTAGTTGAAAGGGGTGGTTTTGTATAGGAAACCTGGCGATTATTGTTGCTACCTCCACTGCCAACTTTGGTTCATCAAGCAATGAGGGGCAGATGGAACTCAATTGGATTCCGAATTTTGTTCCTTTTGGTTTTGACTCTTAGTCTTGAAAATCAATGCTCCTGGTCGCTTAATGATGAGGGTAATTCTTGTTTTATGCATCCTTGATTTCTGTTTACACGTATATTGTTAAAATGCACTTGCTGAATCCTGGTTTTGGTAATTGAATGTAATGTGCGGGTACGAAATGCAGGGTCGGTTTTGTTGAAATTCCGGGCAAGAGTGGATTTTGATCCTTTTGGTGCCCTTGCAAATTGGAATCCCAACGATATTGATCCTTGCTCATGGTCTGGTGTTCATTGCGTCGCGGGAAAGGTGCAAACACTGTAAGTGGCTATTGATGCTTCCTTTAAAAGAGCTAATAAATACCATTCATCTTATGAAATAGAAAAGGTGAAATTTGTCACTTTATATAGTTGTTTCGTTTCCAATCTTAACTATGGAGGATTTTGCAGACCACTTCAATTAATTTTTTGTTTGTGGAATTGTGTGATATTGAGAAGTGTTTGCTGTTGCATTTCAGTGGTTTTGTTACAGAAAATTTTATGTGGGTGCTGAATGATTGGACATATTAATGTTGTTCAGTGCACTTGTAGGGATCTGGGCGGACTTTCTTTGGAAGGGACATTGGCGCCAGAGCTTGGCAAACTTGTTAACTTAAGATCTCTGTAAGTCTTCATAATTTTGCTGTATTTTCTCTGATGAAACTTGGGGTTTAGTAATTAAGCATTTCATTCTAGTATATGATTAAGCTGTTCAAGCCTCCAAGAATAGAAATGAGCACTGCATTTAGCCAATTTCTACTGATTGAATATGAATTTGGCCAAGAAATATGGGGACTGTTTGGTTTTTATTGTTGATAGGCTATCATACATATTCTAAAACATGTTAGTATATAGTGAAGATATTAGATTCAATATCTCTTCCTAATCTCGATGTTTTAGGATTTATGGAAATAAATGATTTTGATATTCAGACTTGTTAACTATTGTTTTTTGTTTATAGGGATCTACAGCTACAATGGAAATTGTATCTCTGATTCTGATGTATAGCTTTGTACTTGTAACCTCTGCTGGGTTCTGAAACTAATTGAACTTTCTGATCCTTCCATCACTTTCATGACAGTGTACTCTACCGAAACCATTTCAATGGTACCATTCCTAAAGAGATTGGAGAGCTCAGAAAGCTAGAGCTACTGGACCTAAGGAACAATAACTTCAGCGGAGCAATTCCAGAAGAAATAGGAAGATTACTGTCATTAAAATACTTGTGTGTGAGCTATCCTTCGTTTTAATTGTTTTGATGGTTTATGCTGTGTGGTTAACTAGACTGAGACAATTTCTTCCTTAGGTTGCTTAGAGACAATAAATTTGGGGGAAGCATTCCTCCGGAGATCAGGAGGCTTAACCTGCTTTATGAATTGCAATTTGATGGAAATCTTGCATCTGGTTCTACTACTGGAGTTAGCTGTGTCAATAGAAAACTTGGACATGGGTAAGTGACATTTTCCATCTTTCCTCATCAACGCTCATCTGCAAGTACAAGAGATTCTGCGCATGATGAATTTATTGCCAAACATGTCTAAGTTGAGTTATGGTTTTGGTGTTTGTTGTGAGAAGTTATCACTAAAGTGAAGCACCTTTAACTCACTACCAAATATGGAGAGAGAAAAAGCTATTAGTCATTGATTTTTCTGTCAATTTAGCAGACAAAAGTCTCTTGTTTTTTCTGTTGTTTGCACCCTGTCTAGCACAGGAAATACACATGAAAGCTATCTGACACAACAAATGTAGCATGGGGTGATTATAGACTTCATAGAACGTGTAGTTTAAGCACTCGTACATACCAACTGTTGCTAGCTTAAATGGTTCGTTCTGTCCTATGTGTTGCATTAAGCATTATAAACTTATGCAGTAAACCACTAACATTTGGAAGAGCATTGTGAATCCCTTTTTTATTTGATGGTTCAGTTTAGTAATCTGTTTTTCAGATCTAAAATGTTGTCTTGTGCAGCACGTGGTGGAGCAGCTTCAACCAATTGAATGGAGTGAATTCATTCATATTCCCAATAAAAGGAGCCTTTATGCATTACTTGAATTCCTTCATGCTGCAACCGTAAGGAAATTAAAATGCTTACACATGCGCGTGCTCACACACACACACGTAAAATTCCTTCATGATGTATATGGATGCAGATAGTGATGGAGATATCCCACTTTTGACATGTTCGCGTTGTAGTAGTGGTTGTTTGTGTGTTCTTTTTACTGACTTTTTACCTCCATTACAAAGGTTCAAGCTTGGGAAGGATGCTCTGCATGGTTTTGGAGAAAATTGCTTCAATGAACCAGATAGTGAGTACAAAACATTCAGCAACCTTGATTTGTTTGATATTAATATTTATACTTGTGATGTGAGATAAATTTGATGCCTTTTGCACTGAGCAGGATCATCAGAGCAAGGCACTGTTCAAAATGTAGAGATTGTTGTCAATTTTGAACGGCGCAGACTACTTGAACAGTCCAGTAACCTCCAAGCTGCACCTGCTAGTGGTGGGTCTTCCTCTCAACCAATTATTGCTCTTCCAACCACGCGAAGTAGTGGGTCTTTCCCTGCAATACCAAATGCAAAGAAGCATCAAGCTCAATCTCCTGTGTCATTGGATTCACCTGTCAGTCCTCCGCCCACAGGGACTGAGCATTCAAGTCATTCTTCTGAAAAACCATCTATAGATCAACCTCCAACGAATGGAACTTCTGGAAATACATGGATGTATTTCCTAATAATTCCAATCGCAGGGGTCTTGGGCATTGTTGCAGTAGGCTTGCTGTTAATGTGCAGGAAACAAGTAGTGACGACCATAGGTCCATGGAAGACTGGTCTAAGTGGACAGTTGCAGAAAGCATTTGTTACAGGTGAACTCTAGTATGTACATTAAAAAAAACGAGAAAAAAAAAACCTGATGACTTTATTATTGATCAGCAGGCTTATTTGATTAGGCTCTTTATTTAACAACATTAATAATAACTTAAGTTGTGTGATTTGGCCAACCTGATTGATTGAAGTGGTGGATCAGCTGTGAATTTTATTCTCACCCATAAGAATGTTATCTTAGGATGGCGGCACGTGTTTGGATGCCCGAGGGATAAGAGGTCTAGTATATTTAAGTTCTGTAGCATGGATGAGCCTTTAGTTTCGGAGGCATTCCTAAAAAATGACCTAGGAATGTCGACTCATTTTATGAACATGTGAAATTATTTAATCAAATTGTTTATTTTGGTTGACATCTCATTCAACTTTATTATTTGATTGCTACATTTAGAGTGGACTGTATGAATTAAGTTCTCATTTTAATTGCTAGTTTAGCAAAATGAATTTCTGTCTTCATATGCATTTGATTGGTCCTGCCATTAAGTTTTACCGAGCTTGATAAACATTATAAGTTGCCTCTGATTGTGTCTGGTCCGGTCTTAAAGCATTATTGTTTATTCCATGGCCTTATATTTGTCCAATTTATTACAAACTTAACCAGCTAGTTATGTGAAATACAGGTGTTCCCAAGCTAAATCGATCAGAGCTGGAAACTGCCTGTGAGGATTTCAGCAATATCATTGATACTTTTAATGGTTTCACTGCGTACAAGGGAACACTGTCTAGTGGAGTTGAGATTTCTGTTGCATCAACTGCAGTGACTTCTTCCAAAGACTGGTCAAAGAGTGCAGAGATGGCATACCGTAAAAAGGTTTGCCCATTTCTGATTACTGGTTTGAAATTTAACAAATAACGTTCATTGATTTTATCATGCATATCTCACTGTGTTTTACCAAAATTTCATGACTACAAATCTTTTGGTCTGTTGTAGATTGAAACACTATCACGAATTAATCATAAGAACTTTGTAAACCTTATTGGCTACTGTGAGGAGGATGAACCGTTCAATAGGATGATGGTTTTTGAATATGCTCCAAATGGATCTCTCTTTGAGCATCTGCATGGTAAGGTTCTTAATGAACTTTTGATGGTGTGGATTTGGTCCATGTTGCTGGTGCAATGCTGGGAAAGCTGAGAGTCTCAAACATTTCTTCTGTGTTTTCAGTTGAAGAAATGGAACATCTTGACTGGAATACAAGGTTGAGGATTATTATGGGAGTTGCTTATTGCCTGCAATATATGCACCATGATCTGAATCCACCTATAGTGCATTCTAAACTGAGTTCACGCGCTATCTTCTTAACAGATGACTATGCCGCTAAGGTACATCCTTTCTTCTTTTATGGATTAGCTTCCACTTGTCTCCTTTTCATTTTTTAGTTTTTTAAAATTTAACCTCTCTTTCTATATTATGCTTTCTCAGATTGCAGAGATCTGTTTCTTGCCTCAAGCAACATCAAACTCAAAAATTTCTGGGGAAATGGAGGATTCACTGCCGCCCCATGTTGATTTAGAAACAAACGTCTACAGTTTTGGGGTTTTGTTGCTTGAAGTCATTTCCGGGAAGCTCTCATACTCGGAAGAACAAGGGCACCTTGAAAATTGGGTAAGTTTTGTATGATATCTCATAAACCGATCGCAGTTTTTGCCTTTAACTCGAGGCTAAATATTTGTTTTATCTACGTGCTGGATGGTTAATTCCTGCTCCGATAACCATAAAATTTTAAACATGCAGGCTGCTGAATATTTGAATGACAAGCGGAGCATCGGCTACATGATTGATCCAAGCCTTAAGTCTTTCAAAAACAATGAGCTTGATGTCATCTGTGAGGTTATTCAACAATGTATCCAATCAGATCCAAGGCACAGACCAACAATGAAGGAGATCACCTCCAAATTGAAGGAAGTGATTTCTATCTCGCCTGATCAAGCAACCCCAAGACTTTCTCCCCTTTGGTGGGCTGAGCTTGAGATACTATCCGTGGAGGCAACTTAAGGCTCTCTGACTCTTGTCGAGCAGGAATCAAGTCTCTCTCATACTTTTATGTGAAAATACAAAAGTTAGCTTCTCGGTCGGTGCTACCCCAAAATCATCAAATACCACCAATCTTTGGCTTTCCCATCCCTTTGGTTTTTAGTCCCGTTATATTATTCTTGTAATATGATTCATTCGATTCATTTTCTTTTCACCATTTCGCCCTAGTATTGCTCATTACTACAAGAGTGTGATATACTGTTTCATTCGTGGGGTTTTGAGCCCCAATTATATGTATTTTATGATTGACTTTTGTGTTGTAAAACACTAACATAGCACTGGGATTTTAGTCCTTGTGAATATATTAAAAGTGAGTTTGTTTTATTAATAGCTAGGCTGTTTATACTCAGAACTTCTGGTGGCCTTTGAAACAATTACTTGCCATGGAATTTATGAGTTCCAACTACTCCTGATGCAAAGTTTTCAGCTAGAACCGTACAGTTGTAGCAGTTAGCTTCTCGTTGGAAAAAAGGACCTGTGCTCTTCAGATTAAGAAGGCATTCTGATTCTCAGGGTATATTTGAAGCATTATTTCTAGATGGTCCGCTAGCAGATGAAGAATTATTCACTGCACCAGCTGAATTGCATCGCAGGCATTTGGGGTTCGCCTTACTCTTTGAATGCGAGCAAGAGCACTGCACTGGATGTATCTGATAATCTGTGCAACAGATATGTCTCGTTTTCACTTAGATCATAAGCTTCCCCTTCTCAAAAACAAAATGAAATTAGATCGTTTTGATTTTTAGCCAAGGAAAAACTGAGGTTTTGCTCAGGAACAAAACCAGGAGGAAATTTCTCCCTTTGATTCTTCGGGGGGAAGGAGAAGCCACGAGCCGGAGTTTCTACCAAAGGCAAAAAAAAAGAAAGAAAAAGACGGGTGACAGCAAGCAGCTCATCATGCCGCTATGCAAGGATAATCCATAAAATCCTAAATATAATTTTCTCAGGCAAAATGTATTCATTGTTCTTCGCTTGAAAGACTATAAATAAAAGATAAATTGCATGCAACAAACAAACACAACATCCAAAAACCAAATCAGTTTCCTAGCGTCCACAAGGCCCTTAGTCTTTTATTTCCTGGCTTATTTTGGCCAGGATCTTTTTATATGAAAATAAATAATATTATAATATAACAACAATTAATATATCAAAAATCAATACCTCTGATGATCCCCTTGAAATATTGATTTTTGTGTACTTGCATGTTACATATAAGTTTAATCCTTTTTAATTAAGCCGATATTCAATTAGATTCTAATTTTGATTCATACAATTCAGTCCTTAATTATTTAATTCATCCTTTTTAATCCTTTTTTACTACAGATGTTAATTGTAATTACCATCCTTCTATTATTTAAATTTAATTAATGGGGTCTTTTAACTATTAATTTCAATTACATGAATTTCTCTATTATTCAGTTCATAACTATTGATACCCCGAACTTATAAGACAAGTAAGGAATGCAAAAGTATTTTTGTATAAATTCTATGCATATAATGAGAGAAAAACATAATAAAATAAAATAAAATCAAAACCAGCTGGTCATTAGTTGATCATGGAATGAATTTGCTTGAATGTCTATAGACTAGATAGTAAAGAGGATCCAAATAATTGAATTACTTGTCGAGGAATCAAAGTAATCAAACATCAGTAATAGAGGGACGTTGAATACAATTAACCTTTTTATTTTGTTATTGATATTGTATAATTATTCACTTTTTTCATCCCTCAAAACCATCACAAAACGCCTATTTTTTTTTATCCATCAAAACCTTCAAAACCTCTACCTTTTCAGGCATCAAAACCACCATAAAACCCTTACTTTTCCGGCCATCAACACCAAAACAACCATGCTGCCATTGTCCAACCCCTAACAATTCTTAAAATAGTGACAATCACCAACCAAAACAACCCCAAATAATGGCAAAACAATGCCATAAAAATATAGAGAAAACAATAGCATAAAAAAAAATCAAGATTAAAAAAGTTCAATCGCTCTCATTGGGTGGTGGTGGGCAACACCACCTTCATCAACGGGTAGAGAAGATCGAACTGGTGTCTATTTAAGGTTAGCCACACTATAACAATACCGGCATGTGGGCACTAGCAACGGCGCATAAGCTCACGCACCAATTGTATTCTATAACATTTTTATACTTGTTTTGAATGATCGATGTGATATATAGGCTCTTGTCTTTGCATAAAAATCATCTTTCCCAAGATTATTGAAAATGTTATTATGGTTTTTTTAGCAAAGATTGTTCAAAAAATAATTTTTGTGACATTGTACAAAACTTGGAATGAAAGTTATCCTAAAGTTTTGTTTTACTTCTTTTTTTGTGTGTTATTTCATAAAATAAGTCATTATGATTGCTTGTGAATCTGAAATTGTTTTCATTTCTTTTTATGTAAAGAGCAAGTTTTTGAGGTTGTGTGTTTAAAGATTTGTTAAACTCTTGCGTGTGTAAAACTTTTCAGAAATATGAATTTTGAATCTTATTTATTCTAATTTTTTTTTTAATAAAAACTATCCCAAACTTTATTTATTTTCTTTCCCTTATCATAATCAGCTTGTTATTTTATTTAGATATGTTTTTTTATGCTTTTTCTTGTTCAATTTACATATACATGGAGTATTATCAAATAAGTCCTCGAGGATGGTGATCAATGATGATTTTTTGGATGAGTTTGCATCATGTTTTTTAATCTCATGTTTAAATTATATGTTTACATCATTGAGTCTTAATGTTACCATTTTTCCATGAACATGATTTATCTTTATATGTGTTTTCCATAATAATAAACAGCAATTTTAGCGTATAAGCACAACTTATAACATTTATTTTTTTAAGAATAAATAACAAGTAGTATATCTTAGATAAGATATCTTGGGATGATTTTTATCTTTACTTCAACATAACTAGTTTCTTCGCTTAGAATATCTGGAAGACTAATTTTAGAATTTTTCAGTTATTTTTAAAACTTGGTGGTGATTTTTTTTTTAATATTAATGTTTTTTAGTAACACTAAAAATACACCAAAGCAACATTGAGAGCGTGTAGTCAACTTGGAATTAATTTATTTCTTTCGTAAATATGTTGCTTGACTTTAGATTTGATGCTTAATTATTCAAAACTAACTTTTCAAAGCAACATTGAGAGCATGCAGTCAATTGCTTCATGTTCCTTGTGAAAATCCTAGTAACTAAAACCATTTCATTTTGTTCTAAGCAATGCCATCTCCATTGGTTGGATTCTTAAAGGTTTTTTTTTATTATTATTAATAATACAAAAAAATCTTCTTCTGTTCTTTTGAAATGTTTTATCATTTTTTTTTTTAATTTAGGAAAAAAATTGGTTAAATATTCTCAAATGCATGACTTCATTATTAAATGAGCCTATAACCTTTATTATCATCAATTTTTTTAAAATGTAATATATATTCGACAATTTCATCTCTTCATTGTTAACTATAGTTAAAAAAAATTCTATCTAATTTGCACATGATTTTTATGTACTCATTAATTTATACAAAAAAATGCTCCAAAAAAATGCTAGAAAACGTTAATATACATTAGGTCTAATATTGGAACTTTGTATTGGGCCTCTTTGGGATGAATTAATGAGACATAATGAGAACATCCAAAAAAACATTCAAACAACTTAAATTTAAATTACTAAATTCAAAATGAATAAAAATAATTTTAGTATATAGAAAAAATAGAGACAACGTAACTAATTAATATTTTCTTTCAACTAATATAGATCATATGATTTAAAATTAATAGTTATATTTGGAACATGACTTATCATTACCAGAAAATTAACAAATACAAATAAAAACACCAATGTAATTTTTTTGTTGGTAGATTACGGTGAACATTATTGACAAAATAGTCCCTCACTGTATCTATCGGTAAACACCGACAAAAATATTCTCTCGATATATACTGAGAGAGTTACAGTGGAAAAAAAAGAAATGAAAAAAAAGCCAAAAAGTATGATGATGTTATTTTTACAGACAGACTTACCAACAGATTTAAATATGTCAATTAAATTCATCGGTAAATCCCTCTGTAATATTTAATTTATGATTTGACAAGTGACCCTCCTCTCTCCCTCCCTGTTTCTTCTTCCTCTTTTTTTTTCTACAACAAACATAACAACCCCCCTCAATTTTATCACAAATCAACTTCTCACTACAAATTTAGCCACCTCAACACTCAGTATGTCAGCATCCCTCTTTTGATTTAAATTTTATTAAGGATTCTCCATTTCAAGTAAGTAAGACTACCTATTTCTTTATTTAAACTCAATTTTTAAATGTTAATTTTTATTGTATATTTTTGTAGTATATGTATTTTGTGTAGATGTTTACTTGTTTTATAACTTTTATCTCATAGAAATTTGTTGTATGAATGTATGATTTGTATATGTTAGAGTTTGTTTGAGATTTTGTAATTGTATTTAAAAAAAATTGATGAAATTTAATTTGAATTTGCGACTTAGGTGTTTTGTGATGAAATAAATAATAGCTTATTTAATGAGTTCATTTTATATTTTGTCAATTTTATTGTTGAGTTGAAATTTTCGATAAGTGTATAAAAATTTAAATTTAGGTAGATAATTGCTAATGAATTAGTTGTACTATTAAAATAGTTTGAGTAAGTTTGAGTTGAACCAATGTTATGTTATTTATTTAGTTTATCTAATTAATTAATACATATTGTCATAAATATTCTATATAGGTTTGATGTATCGAGTTTCACCTGAAGGGTTGTATAGGATGAATTATTGTAATGAGGTTCAGGGTTTTATTAATTACATACTATCTAATCATAAAAATATTAGTGGAGGCAGTATTAGATATCCATATAAAATGTGTAAAAATAAAAAAGTTTATTGATCCAGATGTTGTAAAGATGCATTTTTTACAAGAAAAAAAAGGTTTATGAAGAGATACTTGTGTTGGTTTACACACGGAGAATTATATATTCCTCATAAGATTATGATAGAAAAGATGATTAGATCAACTTCTAATTGTAGCAATGTGTATAAAGTAGTAGATGACAATATATGAGATTCTAACAAATAAAATAATTAGACATCCCTGAAAATATTAGTGACATGATGTATCAAGTTCATGAAACCTAAACTATAAATTACGATTTTATTCCTATTAATATATTAATAGGTGATTATAATCTTAAATTGATAATTACTTATAACAAAACTAAAAGGTACTGAGGTAGTTTCATTATACATTATTACATTACAAAATAACTAAAACTCCTTATGAAATTAATGTGCACCCACTCACAAATTATTATTCATTGTCATAGTATAATGATGTATTTGCACTTCAATAATAAAACCTTTGAACTACGCAATGAAGGTAATTCGATCTTTTTATTAGGATGCAATTTTCATTTTCAAATTATACAGGGATGAATTAGTATTTTAAATTTTTTCATAATAAAATAACTTTATTAACCTTAAAATAAACAAAGAGTTGCATCGAGGAGCTTATTAATCTTCAAACTTTTTTTAGCGCTATAAAATAATTTGATTACCCTTAAAAGCAAAATCAATTAACCTATTTTGGAGGGGCTTTTTTTTTCATTATATCCTAGATTTTGGTTATTATCAAGTTAACATAGGGACATTTTTGTATTTTAATATAAATTCAACCTTATTATAAAAAAAACTGCATGCGCTATGAAGTGGGCAGGCTCCATGCCCTTCAGGTGACGTATACAGTGTTGTCAGTAACTGAACGTCACCTTCAATAAAGATATTTGAATCATCCTGGTAGCCTCTTCATGATGCGGCGATTCATATGGCCAAGAAGCCTCTTATTTAGCGTCAATGATCTTCTTTCTTTCTTTTTCTCTCCCCTCCTCTATTTTTACGCCGGACTCTTCGAAATTTTAAAGAAACCCTTCAATTTATTTTCTCTTCTTTTCTATCTTCTCTAGTTTTTCCCTATTCTTTTCATTACTATTTATTTTATTTAGAATAATTTATAAAATAGGATTTCTTTCAATTTCACCCCCTTTAATTTATAAAATTGTTATTTTCCCTTCTTTTCTCTCTCCTCTAGTTTGTTCCTATTCTTTTCATTCTATTAGTTTCTATTTGTTTTATTTAAGATAATTTTTAAATTGATTTTTTTATATAATTTCATCATCTTTAAGTTTTTTTCTCCTATCAGATTTGATCTTCATTATTTTGAATTCTATTTTTCTTACTTTGAGAAATTTTTTAAATTGATATTTGTTTTATGATTTCAACCTCTAACATTAAATTGATTTGGAATTGAGCTTTTAGATTGAACATAGGTCTAGGATTTATGAGTTGCTAATTTTAGAGATTAACTCAAGTTTTGAAAGTTCGCTTGAGTTTGCTTGGTTTGTTTTTCTCTTTTTTAAAACTTATTTTTTTTTAGTTTCATTCTTTAGTATTTATTCAATTGGAGATTGAGCTCCATTATTTTTATTTATTTCTACACATTTTTTATTTTTTTAAAACCCAACCTGACCTGATTTGGCAAGTTGACTCATGACTTGGGGCATAGGTCGAGTCGAGTTTTAACAAAAATAAGGGGAGTATTAACATGGTATGACCTCATCAAAAATCTAATTGACCCGTGACGTAGTCAACTTAGATAAAATCCAGACAAAAACCTTTGACTTTTTTCCTTAGTTTAATTTTTTTTTTCTCAAAATTATGTTGTTCTTACTATTTTATAAACCTTTGACCCGAGTTAACCTAGGTCAACCTACCTGACCCATGACCCGAGACTTGCCCGGGTCAACCTCTATATAAATTTTAAAAGCTATGAAAATTTATACTAATTTTAAAAATAACTCGGGTTATCTCGAGTCTTTTTATTTATTGTTATTTGTTAAATTTTATTTAATTTTTAGAATTGATATTTTTTTTTGGATTTCTTCAACATTTAATTATTTAGACATTGAGCTTTTTAATTTAGCTCAGGTCTAAGATTTCACAGATTGCAAGTTTGTGAGATTAGTTTAGGTTTAGGAGATTCATCCGAATTTGATTGTTTTTTTCCTTTTTTTTAGGCTCATAATTTTTCATATTCATCATTCAGCATATATTCCATTAGAGATTAAGCTCATTTTTTAAATTTAATCTTGGTGTCAATGTGCTGGTTCTATAGAGGAAATTTCATTGGAGGTGGTTTTGACATTCAAACATGCCAACAACCACACAAAAAAGATTTAGATCCATGAATTTTATTTTGATTGAGTTTGATTTATGATTCTTGCACTAATTAAAAGGTGTTTCAAGATTAAAAATGATTTTATAAATTTTTATTTTCTTAATATTTTTGAGGTGTTTTTATATTAAATCATGTTGAAATTTAAGTTTTTAGATCTCAAAACTCAAACTCTGACTTTCCAACCATTAAAGATAGTCGAAACTTAAACTAGAAAATGAAAAATCATCTATTCTATATAAAAACATTTAGGATGAATAACATGTCATTTGCCCAATAGAAAAACAAAAGAAAGCCAGGAAAATAGGTTTTACATGCTCATATGCATATGTCTGTCCTTCTAGGCCCAGACACTCCTAGTTATTTTTGTTAAATAGCTCTTATTTTGTTTTAAATTTTAGAATAAAATTCTCTTTATATAAATTTATTAAAATGATATTCAAAGAATTGTTCAATTATGCAAAACAATTTAAGAACATTAGAGTTTTTTGGTGATATTAATAATTACTTTATGAATAATTATATAATAATCTAAAATGTATAATTTAGTTTTAAAAAAATTTCGCATTGGTATTCAATAAAAATAAAATATCTTATTTCATCGTAATTTTTCATATAATTTTCTAGGATTTGTTAATCTTATATTTTCTTTCATACATGTGTGTAATTATTATTATTTTTTTATTGAAACTTGTTTTAACATCATAATGACCTTGTATTTAAAAAACAAAATGCTTATGATAAAAAAACTATTATTTTTCATCAAAACAAAAGGGAAATACATTAACAAGGAAAATGATTTTTTTTAATTAATAAATACATTTTTTATCTTTAATTCAAGTCATTATATTTTTTTTTATAAATATTTTTTTATTGTCATCAGCTTTATTCAATTAACCATGTTATTATTAATGTTATTATCAAAATAAAAAAAAATCACATGAATGAGAAAAGACAATTCTAAATACAAAAAATATATTTTTTCTTGAATTTTCTAATCCTTGTCTTTCTTATATATATTTATTTTAATTATCATGTACTAAAGTAAAAATATTTTAAAAAAGTCTCATGGCAGCATGCGGACATTAATATAGTTGGTAATTTTCTAAAATTAAAGAACATCCAAGGCTTGCGTCGATTCCTCCTTTGTTTTATGTGTAAGACGTTTAATTTTGATTTGATTAGCACCTCATTGATCCAAACATATTGCGAGACTTCTTCAATCAGTTGAACCGGGGGGGAGAGAGAGAGCAAATAAATAATAATATAACCTGATTTACAGATGCGAGAGAGGACCTGGATTGCTTGTCCTATGATGTGAAATCTCGAGTCATGCACAACGACAATAATAATATAGCCCACTTAACTTGATCGAATCTGGTGGAATTCAAGAAGTGTACAAAATATTAATTTATGTGGCCCAGCCACCACCATTGAAGGTGTAGTTCTTGGCCAAGACATGCGGTGAACTACCCTAGAGGC
>Ga0325411_1001138_pt1 | contig 29195 bp, 15 predicted proteins | sample PopdelMetagenome_13_FD_206181 | JGI IMG/M metagenome (GOLD analysis project Ga0325411, IMG submission 206181) | Populus deltoides microbial communities from Bellville, Georgia, United States - Xylem-PdIQD-R4 | ecosystem: Host-associated > Plants > Phyllosphere > Stem > Wood/Secondary xylem...
GAATTTATGTTTTAAATGTTAATTGAAATATAGAATTAAATTTAATTAGTTTATCTTAATTTTAGGATATTATTGTTTACCTGTCATTGTTATTGCTTGTTATTACATTTTTATATTTATGTGTACATGTTAATTTCTATTTTGAGGTCCATTAAGGTCGTGTTAGGAATGATATTGATTTAGTTACCTTTTGCTTTTGACCATGTAATTATTTATAAATTAAGAGTTTTGTCTCCTAAAAATTGAAATGTAATATTAATCCGTAAATTTGAATGTATGACTTTAATCTGATATTTGTAACTCTAAGTACCAATTTAACAATGAATGTTCATAGTTGAAATTGATTCTTTTACTTGAATTTCATTATATGATGTTATTGAATAAGATGTTTTGTGTTGATGATGATGAGTTAGGTTGAGATCCAGGATGATTGGATCGGGATGTGAAATAAAATTGGAAGTGTAATATGATTTTGTCGATAACTTGGGACCCCCCAGTATAGGGGAGACTCTGTCAATTTTTTTTAAATAATCGAAGTTAATTATGTAATTATTTGTATAAATTTGTGTAGATGCGTAGAATGAAATCTACAGCACGTCGTCAAAAGACAATTGCAGCTAGTTCTTCTAGCAGCGAGGAGTACGTATCCTTAGGTGCTGATCACGACGAGGAATCTACGCCACCTTGTGATGCTGCCTCTTCTAGCGCAGTTTCATAGTGCAGAAGCAGTGTGCCTTCACAGCGGGGTCAATTTATCCGCAAGTACCAGGCACAATGGAAGGATGACATCTCAATGTAAGTTTGTTTAGGTTTTAGTTTTTTTTTATATATATATACTTATAACATAATTTATGAACAACTAATTAATATTTCTACTTTTATTTAATTTCAGGTTCGCAAACATTGAGGTTGCAAGGACTATAACATTGGCGTTTAAATCATCGATGAAGATTCCGTTGTTTCAATGGAGTCAAGTTTCCAGACATCCTGAGTGAAAACCTAATATCGATGCATGGTTTAAGCGATTTCAAGTCGGTGTTAATTTTTAATTTTCAGTTTATTTTTAATAAATGATTTTTGTAATTTTATATCTTGTACTATTTTTGTTTTATATGAATTATTTATATACACAGAACAAATTTGAGTGGGATAGAGCGAACAACATTGTTGTGAGGAGGGTATGGGAGAATCACGCGGCAACTAGGTAACATCAAAAATAATATTTATTTTTCTTTTATAATTTTATGTTTTAAATTCTAATTTGTTACTATGGAAGTAGGTTGCGTGATTTTTGATATGACACCCAAAAAAAATCAAAAAGACATGCGAGGGATAACGGTCTTGAAGGATGGAATGAGGTGGCGGTTTGACAGGAATTCAAACTGCCATTCATCTCGGGGGAAATATGGACGGCATATATTGAGCACGTGACCTCAGAGCGGTTCTCACGGCGCTCACAGTCCAGCGCCGACAACCGGAACTGGCAAATTCATGGTTCGGTGACCACGCACACTGGCGGATCCGTCCCATTCAGCGCACATGCAAAGCGGATGGTAAGATTAATTTTAATGAAATATATCGTTAATTAATTTGTCGTTCCTTATTATATATTTAACTTTCAACCTATTTTTTCCTTACAGGTTGCGTCTCTTGGACGTGAGCCGAGTCCAATGGAGCTGTTTGTAGAGACGCATGTGCGGAGTCAAGACCGCCAAAAAGGGGTGCAGCAGTTCGTGGACAACCATGCTCAGCACTTTGTGGTATGTTCGTTCATTCATTTTATTTTGTAAGTTATTATTTTCTTGAATTGCATCTTGAATTGCATTTGATGATTTTTTAAAAAATTTTCAAGAGACCTATAATAGCCGGTTGAGGGAGAGATATGGGGACAATCCTTCGACCCATCCAAATTTCGATCCAGATTTGTGGATGGAGTAGGATCGTCTGGTGGACCCGATAAAAATCGGGTCTACGGGCTCTCCAACACTACGGCTGAAAACTTGCATTCGGCTCGTAGTGTCTCAACTGTTGGGAGCTCTCCATCAGTATCGAGCACCCAGTCTGAGGAGTTCATTGCCTTGAAACAACAATATCAACAACTCTCGACAAATTATGATGAGCTCCGTCAAATAGTCATGGAGATGAGATCAAAGATGGGTGATGATACTTGTGCAGCTCCTTTTTGGCCGTACGGTCCCGGGAACAACCAGCCTCCTCCTCCTCCTCCTCCAGCTCCGCCGCTATTCTAGTTTAATTTTGTTTTTTAAACACATTAAATTTGTAATGAATATTTGGATGAATATTATTTAACATTATTTTTATATTTTTAATGTTTAATCCAATTTTATTTGTTTATTAGAGTTTTACTATTAATAAATTATTTTTTTATATATTTTTTAAATATATGCCGACGGCTTTACCGACGGATATTATCTGTCGGTGATTCACAAAGAGTTGCCAAACAATTACCAGCCATGCCATAATTACCGACGGACATATTCCGTCGGTGATTACATACAGACGGCTTTACTGATGGAAAATATCCGTCGGTATTTTACATAGAGTTGCCACACAATTACTACCGATGCCATAATTACCGACGGATACGCCGTCAGTAATTACCGTTGAAATTTCAGACGGGTTTATTATGTCAGTAATGTTCCCGCTGGAAACTTTTTTTTTTTGCGCGCGCGTATCTGTTTGTAAGACCGTTGGTGTTCCATCGGTGGGTGGTTTTTTTTTATTTGCGACAGAATTGGCGACGGAAAAGGGAGTTACTGACGACTATTATACCGACGGACGTGTTCCGTTGGTGATGTCGTCGGTGAAATAATTACCGACGGCCTTCATTCCTGACACCAACGGAATCAGTCCGTCGGTAAAACTGTTTAATGGTGTAGTGCATACATATGAAGCTAATATATGCATTTCATGAATTTATTCTTTCTGTGATCATGAATCATTTTTGCCTTCTTTCATAGAAATTGACCAAATGACCCCTGATCAATGAGATTTATTTTGGATGTAAACAATCTGCGATTAATAGAATCAAAGGTGTGGACAATTAATGAATTACCATTCTTTACTCTTTCACAAAGATCATAATTACTTATTTCTAAAATCAATAATGTTCTGGTAATTCTTTTGAGAGAACAGAATCCATTAAAAATTGGTAATTAATTCGGCTGAGACAGCAGAAACTATTCAAAATTCAAATACCACTTCACAAGATTTGTTTGTTAGAGAGTGGATAAGGATGTGTGTGTGTGTGTGTGTTTGGACTCCATGGATAGCTCTATCCACGTAAACCATCAAACGAAGACGAAGTTGCATTCTTCTCTTAGAATTTTCTTGGTCTAAACTTGACAAAAAGTTTAATTAGGCCGCATACCACACATGCAATTTGAAAGTATTTAGTGATTGATCAGTTGCTATCACTGATTAGGTTTAGAACATTTACATAGTAAAGGATAGGCTGAAACACTTCCGCCATAGAAAAAGCTCGCTTCCAATTGGGGAAAAAACGGTCTGTTTTTAACAGAGAACTTTATATGTGCATGTCATTTGAACTTTATAAGTGAAGAGTATTATATTTCCGTTTATATGTCTTCAAACTGAGTTGGGTCATTTATATAATGGCATTATAGTTTTTATATTCACTAGGGAACCACAAATTGGTTCATTATCGATCCAGTCTGTACTCTGATGTAGGTATAATGTATGCAACTTCAGCGGCTTTTTGTGAAAGTTCTCCACCACAAATGGCGTCTCTCTCCCCATCATAACAACACTAATTAATAAGAAAATTTATCTTCAAGCACTGCATGTAAGACTTTATTATAGACTATAGAGATGTGGCTGAGCAGCAATGGTTGTCATTTGCCAAGTTCTTTTGCCACTTCTACAATCTTTAATTAGGCTTATTAGGTAGTTACTTCTTTCCCCATCATGACTGGAACCACAAATGTTAGTATAATTACCCACCATGCCATATATAACACCGCAAGTTGCATATCAAATAATGTTCTCAATATAATCTTTGTTTAATTTTGTCTCATTGAATTCCAAGCTAACTATTCTAACAAGAATGCTTCGTTTTGTATTTTTCACTACCATGTTTTGGACAATTAATTATACTGATCGATTAGAACTATACTTCCAAGTTCCAAGTATGTCTAATGTGCTAGAAAAAAATTCAAATTCAAAATAATTATTCAAAATTAAATAAATAAATAAATAATATAATAATAATAAAAAAGTCTTCATGTTAAAATTCCTCCATGTAGCCCGAATCTCTAATTTCTCATATTCTTGGCAGATTTGAGTCTTGATTTCAAATATATCGTTTTCTCTCGTCTGGATGAATTACTGAGCCTATGATATATGGTTAAAAAGCTTTTGATGTCTAGTTTTCAGCCCAACTTTAATTGCAGTAAAATTCCACCGGTAGTTCCAGATATATCTCAAACAGTACATGAAAGTTTAGTTTGATATATTTGACAAGATTCGTCTACTAACTTTGACCATTTGAAATATTATGTTCTTGAACTCCATTTGACCTGAAAATTTACCACAATATATATTTTCATGTGTCTAATATTTTCCTGTAAAATTTTAACTCTATCCAATGTACGGTTTGAAAGATATGCTCAATCTCTCAAAACTGATCAGCAGATATTTTATGGACAAATTTGGACCTGACTTGGTTCATATCATAAATTTAGTAAACTCATAAAATCATACCGAGTTTATCAATTTTTCACAAATTAAGTCAGATTTTACTGATTTTCAAGTTTTTAGTCCGATTTTGCATGTTAGATACATGTTGACTTGTAAAATCATACGATTTTACGAGTCAACTTGTTATTTTAACAACAATGTTGCAAACATTTTTCTAGTAAAAAAAATAAACCGTATGCAGGTTGACCCGATGTGATTCGATTGAATTGGCGGATCCAAAAACAACCGGGATGACCGATAAAAATATAGTTTGACTTTAAAAATTCAGGACGATATTCTTTTTTTTCAAATATCAAGACAACAATATATTAGATTGACTCGGGTCAACCCATATAAATCAGCCAAATTCATGTCTCGGGTCATGAGACCATGATAACTCATAAAAAAATAGAAACAAATTATGAAACACAATTCTTAAATATCAATTCAATGTTGAAGAATTAAATTGAAAAAAAAAACATGAGTCAACCCGAGTTAACCTGTCAAATCCACACTCTGAGTCATGAGACTAGGATAACCCTATAGAAAGTAAATCAATATTAATTATGAAGGCTAACTCAATGTTGAAGGATGAAATTGAAAAAAAATAAAAAAGAACATAAAAAATGATCCGAGTCAACCTCGGTTAACCTACTAAACATATGACCTAGGTCATAAGATCAGGATAACCTCATTGATAATAAACAAAAAAAAAATGACTGAGTTGACTCGGGTTAAACTGTTAAACCCGTGATCCGAGTCATGAGACTAGGATAACCCTATATAAAATAAATCAAAACAGATTATGAATCATAATTTCTAATAAACTCATTGTTGAATGATCAAATTGAATATAAAAAATCAATTTAAAAAAATACAATAAAATAATCCGAGTTTACCCGGGTTAAACCCAATAAAATTATATAAAAAAAATAGATCTATAAAACTGAGAAAAAAACTACTGATTTCGTGGGGATGCACAATCACCGCCTTAATAATTTAGTGGAACCATTTTCTATATGACCTTGACAGATAAGCTAGCCACTTGGCCATATAATTAATTAATTTATTAAAGGATCAATTAAATTCGTGGCTGCCAAGTAAATTTGACCCCATTGACGTCCAACTACGCACCCACCATTCCTCTCCATAGCTATGACGTGGTGCCTTTGTGGTACTAAAATGGCATGCCACAAGTAAACCACTGTTAAAAGAAGAGCCACTATTTTAAAATGTAACATCGATCCACTGCTTCTCTTAAAAAGAATTTCGTGCATGCAGCACCATTATTTCCTTCTATCTGTATGCTCTAAAACCGCCTTCTAACGTTATGATAATGCAAGATTAGTCAGCTTTGAAACACATACTATAGTGTTGGCTAGCTCACTAAGGCCTCGTGAAACGCCTATAAATACCCTAGCTAGCCAACATCTCCATCCCAGAACCAAACACATCTAGCTCTTAGCTAGTTTCTTGTCTTAGCTAGCTCTTCACTTTTCAAAGCCAATATGTCTTCAATTGGAGTTGCTTGTGCTGAAGTCTACGTGAAGCAGAAACGCCAGATGGAGAAAATAAAGAGAATGGAGGAGGAAAGAGTGAGAAGAGGAGACAGTGTCGTTGAAGAGGAGAAAGTTGGTGGTTCTGCTTCAACCAGTGGAAAGAAGAAGGTCCATCCAGGTAATTTTCCTGCCTCGGAGTCTGAAGGGAAGCAAGGAGAAGCGAGAGATAATGTGGCTTAATGTGGCATAATTACTAGGGAGATGTTTGTGTGTGCTTCTTGTGTGAATCTGTGTATATTTTTGGGTTTTTTCTTTTTTGCTTCTTTTTAACTCTTCAACTCAGTTTCTCTTTGTATTTCCTAGTTTCTTATTAGATAAGTACTTGGGCATCGTTTTTTATCCAAAACTCAACTTTTTCATGATCTATATGGTAGTTTTGTCCTTGCTAAAACTGCTATTTAGCACGCAGCAAGTAGGTAGCATATATTACTACTACTCCTCTCCTTCTTGTGATGAGCTTTGCTACGTGGTACTGTTAACCCTTTCCCATGCCATGACTTCCCTTTCCACTGCCGATGATATGGGCATTGTAGCACAGATAATGGTGCAAATGGGTTAAATTTACTAATTCTGTCAACAGAAAAAAGGAAAGTATATTTCCACGCTTAGTTAAAATGCCCACCTCCGTTTGTCAGGACGCAAATATTGTTCCCGTTTTCGTCGTTTTGGCTCTCATGAAAGTTCCATGCACTCAAATTACTCTCTAATCTGACAAAGCACTGGTTATCCAATAAAAACGTAAATAATTTGTGAAGATTTTACACTACAATTCTGCTAGTCACATTTATAAAGATATCCTGAATTTTAGTATCAATATAAATGTCTCAGGATGGTTTATGGGTGTGTTGGCAGTACATTACAGGACTTCAGCTACATATTCAATTTAAGTTCAAATTATTGGCTAAGTATTAGGAGATTAGCAAGCTCTTTCAAAAACTATCTCTTGTTTTACAAGTTCAAACTTGCCCCTCTTCCTTTTATACTATATATTTAATGATTTCTTTTTTGGAATGATTCTATGTGAACCTATGATTTCTTCGTAATTTCTCAATTCAGTTTTTTGTTCGAATAATTTATTTAAATAATATATTGTTTATCAAAAATAGTACAATTTAAATTTGTATATGAATACCTAACAAAATATAATTTTCAATTTGCAATCGTAGTTTGTCCTTGCCAATATATTTTTATTAAATACTAAAAAAATATTAAAAGCTTGAAATTTTATTCATTCTACATATCTATATGATTGGTGATGACAGCTCTTACTACTGGCTATCTAAAAATAAACCTCAAAGGATTGGCGCCGTGGTAGATAAAAAGGTTTTTTTTTTTTCTTGACATCCTATCTTTCTAGGTCCAAATATTGAGATCATCATGTAATAGTATTTATTATTTAAAAAAAAATACATCAAACTAATATAAAGAATGAGTCCTTAATTAAGATTGTGGGATATTCCATACCCTCAATAAAAAGTATTTGTCTAAATAACTAAAAAGAATTGCATATTGTGCAAACGTTTTGATTCCATTATTACCTCTTAAAAATTTAAAAATCTTCTATTCTGTAAGCTTTCTTGGGTAAAAAAGCTAATATTTTTCATTTTCTATCGGTTGATTATATTTAATATGTATGTGTATTGTCATAACCCAATTTTTAAACAAATAATAAAAATTGAATATAGTTGACAATGGGGTTCAGACAACACAAAATTTGAAGTTTGATGATGGAATTATTAAATTTGAGAGTCAATTGATCAATAATTGAAGAATTAATAAGTTGAAGACTTTAATTAAAAATTTAGATTAGTTTAATTAATGAAATCAGGAGAATTAATAAGTTTGCGAACTTAATTAAATTTTGATTTAATTAATTAAATAAATTCAGGGATTTAATTGAAATTAATCCAAGGGGCAAAATTAAATTTATTGATTAAGGGACCCAATTGATACATTTCAAAACATCAGAGACCAAACTACAATTTGTCATTTTCCATGCCAAATGACGTCGTTTTGGATCCTACTGTTCATCATCTGTTTGCCAAAAACCAGTTCAACAGGGGAAAATCCAGTAGATCATGGCCACTATACCCACGATGCGGTCATGATCTCTCGCCTCCACGATGCCCACCATTTGTGGAGGCAGGGACACCAGACCTTCTCTGGCTTTATAAAAGCCAGAGAAAGGCCTGGAAAAGAGGGGGGGATTTTGGAGGAGAAACGCAGAAAAACAGAGCACACAAAACACAACCCAAAAAAATATAAAGTCGAGAACGGAAAACTGGAGCCAAAACAAAAGCAAAAACCCCGGAGCAAAGAAATAATACACAGAGAGAAGGAGAGGAAAGGAATCCAGTATACACAAAGAATTGTTCCCGCTATTACCTTCATCTCTGCAGACGTCCCTACATAAAAAAAAAACCCAACACAAAACCCAAATCCCGAATTGGAAGGAGAAGCCAGCACCGTCCTCAGTTCATCATCATAAGGACTGAGAAAGCAAGGAAAAACAAAGAAAAAAGAGAGGACAGTGAAAGCAAAGCAGATGAGGGCCACCGCGCTGCCACCATCCACACCGTCTCCAGAGAACAGGTAAGTCATTTTTCTTTTATTTTTTTGTACATTCAATTTGATTGTATCGTTGCACTGTGCGAAGGTAAATTAATTACCTTCGCACTGTGCATGAAGCACGCGGGGAGCCACTCCACGCGTGCTTCATCTGTCTTTGCCCAGCCAGTCACTGGCTTGGGCCAGTGACCTGGCCGGGCTGGCTGGGCCTAGCCTAGCCCATGTGGGTTGAGCTGGGCCCAGCCCCAAAAAATTATGTCGGGCCGGGCGCAGCCCAGTTCAAAAAAAATAAAAAGTAGAAAAATAAAAAATAAAAAATATGTATGTATGGATAAAAATAATGTAATTTTATTGGTTTATTCACTGACGCCAGAGTCAGGAATAAAATATCGGTTTAAATTTATATTATTTTTATTCGTTGTATTTTATTTTATTTAGATGAATAAAAATAATGTAAATTTATTGGTTTATTCACTGATGCCAGAGTCAGGAATAAAAATACCGGTTTAAATTTATATTATTTTTATTCGTTATATTTTATTTTATTTAGCTAGAAAAAATAAAAAAATATATGTGCATGCGTAAAAAATAAATTTATTTTTGTTTATTTATTCACTGGCACTAGAGTCAGGAATAAAAAAATATTAATCTAATTTATTTTATAGCTACGTGATATTTACCAACGCCAGAGTTGGAAGTATCCGTAGTTTAATATTCACTGGCGCCAGAGTCAGGAATATTATAAGCAAATTATCATATCGTAAACTAATAAACATTTAGCAATTTAAGACGAAACTAGCAATGCAGCCTGCCTCAGGCAGGACGTTTAAGAGGTGATCATATCTTTCCTTTTATGTAACCAGTCCCGAACCATAGAATCTCTGTTGACCAGTTAGGGTTCCTAGTTACCATAATACTAGGTGGCGACTTCTTAAACAAGATCATTCCCCATCAAAGAATAGGATGCCAGAAATCCATTCTTTTCAATGATTTTAAAGATTTTTAATTGGTCGCCGCGATGTCCGAGTGTGATATGTATAATTTTTTAATTTCATACCATATTAATTATACATTTTAATCCTAAAAAAATGATTTCTAGAAATGTTTTTTTTTCTATTTGACTGTTATATTTTATAATTTTTAGTATTAACTCATCAATTGAAAAATTGTTAAAAACTGAAAATTATTTCGTTACTATCAAATATTTAGACATGCAAATTTTAAACATAGATATTTTATAAATACACAAAATTATATAGTAAGATATAAATACATTTTTCAGTAAATTTTTTAGAAGCAACATAAGTAATTTTGTGTGGTTTATAACTAATAGATTTGAACGTTCATAACACATAGTAAAACCATAGCACTTTAGCATATGCATGGTAGATAGCTTCACTGTTAATGTGCAATAGTGAAACCACATTTTCACGAAGGTCTGTTAATTCTTTCTTTTATTAATAAATTTAGATAATTTTTTGTTGGCCAAACCACCTAGGAGACCAAACAATACACCTAGGCCTAAAAAGGCACTAGCCTAAGCATCGTGTTTGGGCCCAAGAGGGGATTGAGCCCATAGCCTTACACTTTGGCCCAAACGCCTGTGGACTGGGTGTGCTCCAGATGGGCTTAGGTGTCAAACCCAACCCCAAGCATTGGTCGCACGCCTAATATCTCAATGCTTCATGGGCGTAGACCTTGTACTTGAACCTAAGCATGTTGTCTTCAATTCTTAGGCTCGATGCACATCCTAACTCCTTTTAGGTCATGCTTTATGGCTTGAACCCAACACCTAGCCGTTGATATTTTTTTACTTGATTTAATGCATATAAGACACAAGACTTACTAACCTAAGTCTATACTTCATCTCATTAACACACAAGGGATATTTGCTCCATGTTAATGATTATGTTAAGGGTATTTGTCTATCATTAATGTTTATGTAAGATATATTTATCATTCATTGATGCTATAAGGGTGGAATGAGTCACCACCCCTCTAGGTAAGAGGTTCTCAATTTCCATTCTCAACACACACATACCATTCCTTTACAAAGTGTTTATTTCATACCAAAACAAGAATAAACAGTCTTGTTCTTAGAATTTAATACTCCTTTGCATATTTATTACATCTTCTCTCTATAAAGATTCTAACATAAGCATTTAAGGATCCTCAAATATATAAAAGAGATTTTTTTTATAGGTATCAAGATTTTTTCATCAAGAGATCAACTTTCTTTACTATAGAGAGTAGATTTAATTGAATGAACGCTATATTAAACCATAATCCAACCACCAAAAAAGCCTTATTTCTAAGGATTTGGATTTTGAAACTTCACATGGTGAAGCACATGATTTGGCATGTTGTAAAAAGATGTTCATTTATTTCTCTAAAATCATGGAGTCTAATGCATCGAAACAGAATTAACACAATCAGAATTGATTTATTAACCAAAATAACAAGTTGAATTCCTCTTGCTATGCATGCATTCAAGTGAGATCTGATGTTCTATTTCCATTGAATAAGGTAGTATTAGCTTTGGGATTATTAACGTTCAAGTTTACAAGGGCCCTAAACATGTCAGGTCTCATAACCTGAATTTTGCATAATACTGATAGAATAATTCGTTGATATTTAACATTGATTCTGTTAGAGAAACATTTACCGGTAGAATCACGGATGATAACTGGCTATCAAGAAACTTATCTTCGATTATTTCTATTTTGTCGATCATGTTGTCAGTAGTATAATCACATATGGATTTACAAACAAAAAAGCATGCCAAACAAACAATTTTATCGGAATCATTTCATCATTAATTCTATTAGTGTATATGAAACATCACCAATAGAAAATATCGTTTGTAATTCCATCTATGATTGAATTCATCGCACCCATGTAATTAACTCGTCAATGATTTACATATCATTAGTGGCAATTCCTGTATTTTTTTCCAACTCTCTATAACTTTCTGAGGGACTTAGTTCGTTGGTAATTATATTGGTATTTTATATTCCGTTAGTAATTTCATCAGTATTGTATTTAATACTTTTATAAAAGAATAAATTAAAACAAATAAAACTAAATATTTATTAAAAAATTAAAAAATATATATATTAGTTTGATAATAATTTATCTAGAAGACAGAAATTGAAGGAGGAGGAGGAGGAGGAAGAGGAGGTAGATCTTCATCGAGACCAGGTGGGCAACGAGGTAAACTACATGTATCATTGAGGTTTGACAACAACTCATACAATCACCCATGTTTAGTCATCTTGAACCTAATTTGGGTTGTCTTGGCACTAAGTTAGGTTGTCTAAGCTTCAACTTGTTCAAGTACAATTATTGGATAGCCGGAGATTAGGAACTCAAACCTGATTGCAAAGAACCAAAGGTCGATACACTATGGCTTGTCAACATATTCCCAACTGTTGTGTTTGAGATATCAAAAACCTGATTTTTATCGGATCCACTAGATGATCCAGCTTCTAACCATAAATCCAGATCGAGTTTTGAATGGGTTAAAGGATCGTTCTATTATCTCTCTTGCAATTGGATGTTACATGTGTCATGAAAAAATAAAAATACAAACAATCAACAAATTTTTTTTAAAAAAATAATAACATTAGAAAAAAATTGTTAAAATCCAACTTACCACAAACTTCTAAACTCGGTTATCCACGAGTTGTTGTACCCCTTTAAGAGAATCCTCATTTCACATGTGAGTTTGTATAATAAACTTCATTAGTCTTGGTTCACATCCAAGAATTGTAGTATGCAAAAGGAAGCTACTATTAATTAAATATTTTTCATATAAAATATCAATTTAAAAAGAATATGCGTGTAATAAAATATAATCTTACCATGCGTTTCACATGCAAAACAAATTAAATGGATTTGTCGATATGCACAATGAATCTTCATGTTCTAGTTCTTCGTACTGGATTGTAATCGCCGCACGAAACACTTAGAAGTCATGGGCTGGATATAAGCTTTTCAAATTGCCCTCGAGACGTGTGGAGGACTGAAATCCCTCCACATGATCATGTCTTCCCAGCCTAGAAGACCTTTTTTTATATTTCTTTGATTTTTTTTGCGAATCATACTAGAAGTCACGCAACCTGTATGCTAGAAATAAATTATCGATTAAGATAACAAAAAATAAAATTTGAACATTGAAAAAAAAATAGAACATTTTGAATTCAATCATACCTAATGACATTGTGATTCTCTCACTCCCTCCTCGCAACAGTATTGTCAACCTGCTCCCAGTAAAAATCTTCCTTGCACGTCAATTTTAAAAAACTAATTAGTTAATTAAAATTGAAAAAAAAAACTAACCGAATTAAAATAATATTTAAAAAATTATTTATGTATATACTAACCTTGAACTTTTCGAACCATACATCAATTATAGGGTCCCATTCAGGATTTTTAGAAACATAACTCCACTGAAACAATGGCACTTCCATTGACAATTTCATCATCATTGTTATCGTGCAAGCAGCCCTAACATTTGTAAACCTGATATCTCATTCATTCATTGAAATTAATTATTCAAAAATTATTCATTGTTGTTTATTTTTTAATCATTAAGGAAAGTAAAACAAACTTATATTTTGTGATCGGGTTTTCATTGAGCAATGTACTTTCTAGTATATACATCCTACTTAGAATGAACACCTTCTCTGTTGGCCGGCATCGCACTCGACGAGCTTGCATTAAGAGAAGATGCATGTGCCTCAAGTGCCTGTCTGTGGTCAGCACCTAGCGACTCATGGTTCTCAGAATCACTTCCAAAAAAAACCAGCAACGCTCCTGTCCGTTTTATTCACTAATGACCTTTTCTTCATCATCTAAAAAAGTTAAGCATAAAAAAACATGCTCATTATATATGATTTAAAAAAAAATAAAAAGTGACAACAACTCCTCTATATGGAGATTACCTAAAATTTTATTATCTATAAATATACATCAACAAATAAAGCCACAAACTAGTTGATTTTATTCATGACTAATATTCATCCATTTAAACTTTTTCAAATGCATTCATACACAAACCCTACACAAACCCTGATTGCCTAAATTTGAAGTTACTCAACTATTGAAAGAAAAAAATAATAAACAATAAATTGAAAAATATTAGTTCCCAATAAATGCAGTATTCAACTTGGACGAAAAACTTCAAATTATTTTGGCATTTCTTATCATATGAATCTTACATGCTACATGGAACCAAAAATTCTAATATCTAACTTATCAAACTCACCATTCCCTTTAGTTTATAAGTAAAATATAGTATATTTTTTATAAAAAAAATAATATTAAAAATTACTATTTTTAATAACAATGATATTAATAATAATATTGAAAATTATTATTACTATTTTCATTAACAATGATATTAATTTTTTAAAATTAGATTTATCATTAATATATATGGTTTATATTCATTTTTTTTTTTTGTGTTTATACTTTGTAGGAATTTGAGCAAAACAAAGGATGATTTAGATTTTATTAGCCTTGATAACATTGACCTAACTTTATATTTAAAATATTTGTGTTAAAACATTTTACTTTCATAATATTTTGATATTTTGTTTAAGTTAAATTACTTTAAGTTCAAGATCTATTTAATATTGACTATTTAAAAATATTTTAAATTTTGAAATTATATTTGTTTGGCATTGTGTTTGTATTGAATAATTTATAATTAATTTATCTTGAATTTGAATTATGTTTGTTAAATCTATATATATATATATATATATATGAATAATACAATCCCGAAATGGCACGCCGAAACACTTTAAAACTGAAACATTCCATTTTAATTAAAAAACAAAACACCTACTGAAATGAAATTGACAACCTTCAGTTTATATGCCATTTATTTTTTAATTCATGCTTTTTAAAGCAGTGAACAAAGCGAAACAAAAAATTAAATAAAGCTAACGATACCTGATGAGTCGACAACCATATTACTAAAACAGTGACCTGCTTGTGATCTTTATCTTGTTTTCACGGGAGAGGGAGAGTACTTTTATTAAAGAACTAGATAGATCAGTCTAATTTTTTTTAACTTAATATACTAAGGTGGTGTTAGTATTTTTTTTTTAAAAAAAAAACTAGATTATTAACTTGACTGAATTTAATAAAAACTTGACTAATTTAAATAATATTAAAACAAATACAACGACAATATATAAACTGACAAAAAATATTGACAACGAAAAAAGATTAAAAAAAACTTGATCCAAACCCATTCGAGTTAGCATACTAAATTTGCGACCATATCATGATACCGAAGTAACATCATTGAAAACAAATTGAATATAACTATAAAGCTCAATTATGAAATAATACTATGTTGAAGGGTAAAACTAAAAAAAAGTTAATTTAAAAAAAAAGCAATGAAAAGAACTAAATTAAGATCTGAGTAAACTCGTCAACCCTGGACCGTGAGTATAGGATTGGGATAACCCCACAGAAAGAAAAGTGGAAAAAAAAGCACAAAAAATAATTTCTAATAAATCAAAGAATAAAGGATTAGATTAAAAAAAATCAATTTTAAAAACGAACCTAAAAAATACCAAAGTCAACTCGTACTAACCTTTGAAACCTTTGACTTTGATCATGAACCCAAGACTAACCCCATAGAAGAAAACTCCTAAAATACAAGGAAGCAAAATTCCCAATCAACAAAATAGTAAGGGATGAAATTGAAAAAAAAAATACAATAAAAAAGGATCCCAAACAAAATAAATAGTAATAAAAAGAATAGGAACCAGATTTGACATAAAAAAATGAAAAAAAAATGATGAGGGATGAAATAGGAAACAAAACTCGATTAGAAAATTTTTTAAAAAAATAGGAATCAAAAGAATGAAAACCAAATTTGATTTAGAGATTAAATGAAACCAACTAATGTAGGACGAATGAAAGAATCAACAAAAAAAACAAATAGCAATCAGAAGAATAAGGACCAAATTGGGTACAAAAAAATCACGTGATACCTTTGTATTTTGTCAAGGAAAAGAGAGAGAGAAAAGAGTGGATAGAAAAAAAAAAGTTCATCACAGCCTAATCGTTGCACCATTATGCACATGCATCGTATTAGTGTATATGCCTTGTAACTAATCAATTGGTTATATGTAGTATTGATTTTATTCATATAAAATATATTTATTATTAATAAATGATTTCTTTATCTTTAATATTCATTTATATTTGATTAATGAATCTAGATTAAAGATAAAGTTCATAGGACAAAATATTTTGCAAAGGAAATTATAAAGTTTTTGTAATTATGAAATTCTTATTGAATCAAAGCATTATTCCTAAATGTTTCTGATCTTAAGACTAGATATTAATTAGAGTTGTTGAGACTGGTACATATTATGTCTTTTTCTGTATGAAATAAAATAGTTGCTCTCATAAGTTAAGATATGAAGGATATGTAGAACTAATATATATGTACTTGTCAGATGAAATATATACTGAACTGACACACATGAGAATTTCATATGCAAAAATCACCTATGTTTATGGAAAGGCTCACGTGACAGTTGTGTGAGTGATTCTTAGACTTGAGATCACTAAATTATCTTATATATGAAATGTTATACTTTGATCCTGATTACACATTATCCTAATCAAGGGTAGCAAATGAGCAAATATATGAACTAATTATATGAATGTATTTGAGTAATCAAGAAATGATTCATCATCCTACGTGAATTAGATAAAGTGTTTCATCTGTTCTCAAATAGTATTGATTGTGAAATCATTAGCCAAGATGAAATGAGAATTGAAAGGAGTTTTAAATCTTATTCAAAAAATCAATTACTATAATGTTAATAGCAAAAATAATTTAACAAAGCAGACATACTACATGTTATAATATCTAAATTAGAACCCTCTTGATGAAGACATAATAATTACACTATGAAATTGGTTATTGAAAAATTAAGTCAAACCACTTATGACTTTCATAATATTTGAGGGATCATGACGAGTTGCTAGACATTGTACTTGATTTTTAAATATAAATTAGTCAATTATTGAATTGATAATAAATTAAATTATTTAATTTATTTAATCTTATTTTGTTTAGAATTATGATTTATATTTGAGCCAACTTATTAGGGAACTCAATGAGTCACAAAGAACCATTGGTCATAAATTAAAATGGAATGATTCATCAAGTGTGACTTGATTGTAAATAAATTTTAGAAATTAAGGACTAGAATGTAATTAATATAGGATATTACAATTCTAGATCAAAAAAAATCAAGTAGGGAATTTATTATATATATATATATATATATATATATATATATATATATATATATACACCCTAAAATAATATATGTGATATTATTTAAGGGACAAATTGATATTTTATTATTTATAGAGTTTTTAGGTTTTCTTAATAAAATGTTATGACTTTTATTTACTGTTCAACACAATACAGTACAGAAAAGAAATAATACTAGATCTGTCTAACGAGATTATTAGAACTTATAAAAAATTTTAAATTTATCATTTTCGTTATATGTATGCATTTTAAGAAACTCAATAGTGATATCAAAGCCATCATTAGATAATTAGGGATATTATTTATATATTTTAATTGTTATTGATATTAATTATGAATTAATTTTATATGTAAAATTATTATTTTTTTCAAAAGTAATTTCTCTCACTATTTAAAAAAAATCTATTACTATTGCTATCAGATCTAGCTATATTTTTTTAGATCTAACTGGACTCGTGGCTAAGTAAACAACCATTGCCGGCGCCAGCACTACTGGTACTACTAGTTGTGTTGTGAACACAGCCAACTCACTACTAGCTGGCGAGGTAGCCGCCAAGGGTTATTGTCACGCCATGCACATCCCTTAAAGCAAGGGACGGCGCTGCGCCAAGCAGCAGCCTCGCACTTGAGGAGGTGTGGTGCAAGGGTTGCTACCCCTCTGTCACTAGGAGCAGCGACTAAAGGCTATCGTTGGAGGGGGTGCCCCACTCCAGCAGTAGCAGTTGTAAGTTGTAACAGCTGCCAGCAATGGGCTGACAACATTGAGAAGAAGATGACGAGAGCACAATTACAATTCTGCCCCTATAACTTGTTTCCATTTTACAATTATGTTTTGAGGCAAATTTATGATTATGCCCTTATCACTTATACACAATTACAATTTGGTGTTTGGGGTGAAATTACAATTTTACCCCTACATATATAAAATATTAATTTTATATTTAAAAAATTAAAATCATAAATTAAATTAATTATAATATTAACTTTTCTAATTAGATTAGGATCGAATTAATTTTTTTAATTAAAGTTGATAATGACGAGTTATTATACTTGATAAGTCTACCAACTACATGGAAGTAATATCTAATATTGTTTCTGAGAAATGGCTTAAGGCTATAAAATCTAAAATGAATTTCATGTACACCAACCAAGTATAGATTGTGATTGATCCATCTATAAGGATAAAACTCATTGATGTAAGTGGGTCTTTAAAAGAAAAACTGGCATGAAAGGATAAAACTCATTAATGTAAGTGGGTCTTTAAAAGAAAAACTGGCATGAAAACCAATATAAAAACATACAAAGTTAAACTAATTACTGAAAGTTACAAACAAAGATAAATGTTGACTTTGATAAAACCTTCTCGCCAATAGCTATGTTAAAACCTATAAGGATTTTGCTTGTTATACATGCATACCATGATTATGATATTTAGAAAATTAATGTCAAAACTGCATTTCTAAATCTTCACGGAGATGTGTATATGACACAACCTAAAGGTTTTGAATTTAAAATATTTACCAAAAAAAATATGCAAGCTACACAAACCTATTTATGGACTTAAGTAAGCTTCAAGGAGTTGGAATATTCATTTCGGTAAGATAATCAAATAGTTTAATTTCATTAAAAATATGAATGAACCTTGTGTTTATAAAAAGATTAGTGGGAGTAAAGTTATTTTCTTAATATTATATGTAGACAAAGTATGAAGGTGTCTTGTAGAATGTTATGCCTCTTATAAATTTTAAGAAAATAGAAGAACTTCTAAAAAATACATCGAAGTATGAAGGTGTCCTATAAAGATAGTGGTATTTAATCCCAAAAAAAATCAAGATAAAACCTAAAACTATGAGTAATATTTTTATCAGATATGCCTACAGTAGTAATGCATATCAATTTCTTGTATACAAATCAAGTATTGAATACATCCATACTAAAACTATTACAATCAAGGAATGCTATATTCTTTGAAGATATGTTTTTGTTTAAGAAAACACATGAAAATCATTTACTTAAAAGAATGATTGAGTTAGCTTTAGTCATTGTCATCAATCAAAAGTGTACATCTATCTAAATATTTTTAAATAATTAAAAGATTGATATTTATGAATTGTAAGAGACTAAATATCACATACTCAATTAGCAAAGTGAGTAGATTTACTAGTAATTCAAGTTTAGATACTTGAAAAGCAATAAAAAGAATATTCAAATATTTACATTTGACTATAGGTTATACTATATTGGTTATCTAGAAATAGTAAAAGGATATAATAATGCTAACTAGGCATCCAACATTAAGGATTCAAAATCTACTATTGGATGTATCTTTATATTTAGTGAAGCAACTGTATCATAAAAATTCTTTAAACAAATATGTATTTTAATATCCATTATGAAATTCAAGTTTATTTCTCTTGATAAAGTTAAAGAGAAAAGCCAATGGATTTGAAATTATTTGAAGGATATTTTATGTTGGTTGAAAGTAGTGCTAGAAATTTATGTCTTATACGATAGTTATTCTGCAATTAAAAAGGCACAAACTAGAATGTATAACAGTAAGTCCAGGCATATATAGATATAATACCATTAAAAACTTACTCTCAAATAAAATTATTTCTATCTACTAATATTTTGGTTAAATCTCTTTTACAAGTTTAGATATATACTTTTGGTATACATGTTAATATATTTTATTAATTTTGATTCCAAGTTTACTTTCAATAATATAAATGGCATGCTTATAAATTAAACATTTTGATCACAAGTCTAAAATGTTTGGACAACAGTTTTCATGTTGACATAAACTTAGAGAGAGATTGAATATAAGCTTTGATTTTGGTGATGTTAAGATTGGTCAGAGCGGATTTTTTTTCCTCTAAAAAAGGGACGTCACAGTGGTGAGCGTTGGTTGGTTGATCGGAGATGATGCGAGCTGCAACTAAATTTTTTTTTGTCTAGGAAAGGGCTTTTGGGTTAGTGCTATGCAGTGGAGATGGAGGAAATGGCCGGTGGGAGGAGCAAGAGAGGTGGTTGTTGATGAGTGTTGGCCACGCGTCATATATTCATTGGTTGCTTATAGTTATAGGGATGGAGATGTATTTTTCATATTCAAGGACAAAAAAAAAGGAGCACTATGTATTCAACAGTGCAATCTATGGTGAATAAGAGAGAATTAAAATATATTTTTATATATTTATAAAAATGCCAAATCTCTTATAACGTGTGAGACATTTTGCTCGTAATTATAGGACTGAAATATATTTTTATACACAAGGACAAAAAAAAAAGAAAAAAAAAAAGAGGAACATTGTGGATTGAATATTTCAATCGACAGTGAAATGAGAAAGGAGCTGTAGTTTTAGAGAAATAACAATATCAAATCTCTAAGTTTTGTTTGTAAGTGTAATTGCACTTGTAATAACTTACAACGCTTTAAATTTGCTATGGTGAGTCGGAATTTCATGAATTTTTAATTTTTAATATTTTAAATTGTTTTGATATATTGATTTTAAAAATAAATTTTAAAAAATAAAAAATATATATTATTTAATATATTTTAAAACAAGAAATATTTGTAAAAGTGGAATCGATTTTCTTCTTCACATGGTACTCTCCTACCATAATTCTTCGTTTTTTGCATTAAATATATCTTTAATAATCACAGGCATAAATGCACAGGTCAGCTGTTAAATCAAAGTTGTTACCCTATAATAACGTTTATATCCCAGAGTTAGGTATATTTGTTTTTGTATTTTAAAAATATTTTAAAAAAATTATTTTTTTATTTTAAATTAATATTTTTTAGTATTTTTAGATTATTTTGATGCGATGATATCAAAAATAATTTTTAAAAAAATAAAAAAAACATCATTTTAATACATTTTTAAATAAAAAATACTTTAAAAAACAACCACACTTTCCACTGGATGTCAAGGCTATTCTCATACTCTATAGTAATTTAATCTTGTAACTTATAAGAATTTTGATCATTTAGATTTTTGACTAAAAATTATGTCTTTTACTCAATTTGTTTTTATTTATGCAATTGTTTTTCTTGAAGAAACCATGATTTGTTTTTTACTATCAATATGATTATTTGAATAAAAATCTTAATTAACTAATATCCAAAATATATTCCTAATTAATTTAAAAATTTAATAAATTTATATATTTATAATATTTTAAATTAGTTTATTTTTAAAAAAATTAAATTAAAAACAAAATCACGCCAACCATATAGGCCCTTAAAAAAGGACTTAGGTGTGTGGCTTACCTGTTATGCCTATATGTCTGGCTTTTATTAAAAAGCCTAGGTCTGCGCCTAGTTTTTTTTTTTTTTATGGGCAACAAGACACCTGCAACAACACAGGTGACATTTTGTCTATTGTTATGTTTTTTTATGAATAAAAAAAAATAAAATCCAAGTTTTTAGACTCTAAGAAGTCAATTTTTAAGTTGTTTTTACCCAAAAATACCTCAAAAATACCAAAAAAAATCCTCAAAAACAACTTACTAACCCCAAAACACTTCAAAATCACTTAAAAAATCAAAAATCAACTTAATCAAAAAAATTTAAATGAACACCAATCTATTTTTTCAAACATATTTATAGGAAGAGAAAATTACACAAAACATCATGTACTTTGGTTTAAATTACGATTACCCGTTATAGTTTGAAAAATTATAATTTATATCTTAAACTTTAATATTACAACTTTACTATCAAACTTTAATTATTTTTCATTTGTTGACTAGAAAGCCCTTGTAAATGGTAATTTGTATCAAAGAACATGATGTTTTATGTAACTTTCCGTTATAGGAAAAAAAATTCATTATTATCAAACTCTTTTTATTAAATAAAACTCGTTAACACCAAAATATGTTATTTTAGTTGATGAAATACGGTCAACCAAATATTTTCTTTCTCATCCACTATTTTTTGATGTTTTTCTCTATTTTCTCTCAAGCTTAGAAACTAATATGTAAAATGAATGAAGTTTTGGACCAAAACGAATAATTTTTAAACAAAAAGGATAAAAAAAAGTTTGACAAAATTTTAAGATAAAAAAAATTATTCATGGAGATTCTCACCTAAGTATATTTTTATCAATTTGAACAAGAATTATTAATAAAAGGATAGATAAAAAATAATATCATGTTCATAGATAAATTGGAACATTTAATTATTTAAAGATAAATTGGATTCCATGGCTAAAATATAAATAATTTTAGGGTGTGTTTGAAAATAAGAATTTTGATTTTTTTAGAGGTACAATTTATTTAAACACAACTCACACCTTACTAAAGCTATAAATACATGTTTTTGGGTGTGTTTTTTTTGTGGATCTTATTAAAAAACAAATCAAACTCACCTCACCACAATTTCAAACACACACTTAGTTAATTATCTTTTGTACCCCTGATATTAATTTTTTATATAATATTAATCATATACATATTATATAATTAAATGTTTTTTTAAAAATTTAAAATGAATTGAAAAATCATTTATTTTATAATAATGCAATTAACTCAATTAAAAATATAAAAGACAAATGAGGCATCGAACTCCATTATAAGAGATATGAGAGGAGGGGGAGTTTAAACAGTGTTTTTATTGTAGCAAAAGACTAATTTTACTGTGGATTCTAACAATAAAATAATTATTTTGTCCCTGAATCAAATAATATTTGTGCTGGTTGATGGGGGTAACGGGGTCTTTTTTGTTTTTTACGAACAGTAAAAATCTATGTCAGGTGTTTAGGGATAGTTTTTGTTTTTCAATTTTATATGCACAATTAAATTACTTAAATGCCCTTAAAGTAAAAAAAAAAAAGCCTTCGATTGAGGGTTATTTTTGCCTTTTCAAGTTGTTTTCTTTTTGTTATTTACTGATTTATTAAGTGTATTATGGTCTTTTAATGCAAATGAAATAATATTTAATTTAAAAAAGCTAATGGCACGTGCATTGTAAGTGTCAGCACATGGAAGGTGTCCATGCACTTCAATCAATGCATGTGATGCTTTATTATGGTGAAACCTGCCCTTCCGTCGTGTCGTTGGATGCGTCATTATGTCTTCTTTCTTCTGGTGCGACATATGTCAATGGCAGGTGGATGGTTTGTTATTGGTAGGGTTTTTTTCTTCTTCTTCTCTCTCCCTTCTCATAAATTGCATATTGGTCTTCTCTGTTCTTGACATTTCTACTTCTACCCTTTTTCTTTTAGTTTTTAACTTTTTTTGCTTGAGTCTTTTGTGAAAGTTTTATCTCTTTTCAAATTAGTCCTTCAATTCCAACACATATACATATATATTGAAAACAATAAATATATTATTTTTAAATTTGATTCTCATTCTTTTAATTTCTTATTTTTTTTATAAAAGTTTTATTGGTCTTCAAATTTGCCCTTCAATCTAAGTTTTTGGTGTCTTATTGTTTCCAATTTAGTCCTCATTCTTTTAATTTTTTTATGGAGTTATTTTTCTTGTCAATTTAACCTTTTCATTAAAATTTTATATCCATTTTCTTTTATTTTTTTAATTTTATTCTTGGTCCTTTTGTAAAAGTTTTATTTCTTTTAAATTTAGTCCTTTAATTCCAATTTGTCATATATATTTTTTTTTCCAGTTTGATCCTTATTCTTTTGATTTCTAATTTTTTTCTTGATATTTTTATAAAAGTTTTATTGGTTTTCAATATATTTTTCAATCCAAGTTTATGGTATGTGTTGTAACCCAATTTTGGCCCATTAGCTTTTAATTTAATTTTTACAGGGTTTAAAATGTAAAATTAAAAGATCAGAGATTTATTTCGATTAAAAGGGTGATTTGTGAACTTGAGTGAAAATTAAGGACTACAATGTGGTTTTGTCATTCTATCTTTATCTTCAAGATAATCCCTATCTTCAAGATAATCTTTGTCTTCAAGATAATGATAGTTATCTGCTTTCAAATTTGATTCTTAATCAAATTCAAGCTTTAAAGAAGAGAATAAGTTTGATTGAAACTTAATTTCTCACACGTGAAGGAACTCTTGTACTATAAATACAGATCTTAATGTATGCAAAAGGAGACGAAAGAAACTCCAGAGGAGGGCCATTACCAAAAATCCTAAAAAAAAAACATAAAAAAAAGTGGTCGGCGAACCTAGCCGCCACCATACGTCTCCTCCCTTGCAACCCGTTGCCGCAGCACTGTGTATTTCCTACAACTCCAGCAGCAACGCAGCGGCAACCATACGTCTCCTCCCTTGCATCAGTTGTCCATCCTGCACCAGCCGTATCTCTAGCAAACCATCCTCTCTGCATAGCACCATCCCTGCCCCTCATGGCTGGCTTCCTATTCATGAGAAATACAGCAGCAAAGTTGCTTCACGTTGACAACAGCAGGACTCTATCCTCAACCATTAAACAGTGTTGCCTCCAATTGAAAATTCCATCCTCAACATTGTTTGCAGTCAAGATTAGTAACAGCAATAGCAGCAGAGGGAACCCATCTTTTCTTTCCTCCTCGCCTAAAGCAACAATCACCGGCGTCAGCTACACCCCTGCACTTCCAGCAGCAGCCTTCTCTTTTCAGTAGTGGTAACACGAATTTCAGTGATTTAAGCAGCAGCCACCGTGAGCAACAGCAGCTGTTTCTCCTCAGCCACGGTTGCAAACCTCCCTCCTTAACACTAGCATGAAAAGAAAACCAGAAGAGTGAGAAGGAAAATGGATGAGCGCAGTAGAGACAAGGAGAACACGGGAAGAAGACCAGGGGAAGAACGAAAAGAAAACAGAGGAGAAGAAAACATTTCAGCTGGCCAGCCCTCCATCACCGTCATCTTCGTCTTCAAGTGCAACAACAGGTAAGCTTCGGTTTGCATTTTAATTACCATGTTTCTGTAGCAGGCGTGCGTGAGCAGTTCACGCACGCCTGCGGGTAAAAAAAAATGAAAGCAAAAGGGAAAACGGGTTACCAGCTTATGCTAGTAACCGGGTTTGGGCTGGTTGGTTCCAGCCCAGCCCATATGCGATAAGGCTAGATCCGGCCCCAAAAAAGAAAACAAAAATATATAAAAACAAAAAAATATTTTTTTTCTTGTAAATATAAAATTTTGCGGATTTATTCACTAGCACCAGAGTCAGGAATATCATATTTTGTGGGTTGTGCAATATTTACTAACGTCAGAGTTGGAAATATTCATAGGTGAATATTCTATGACGCCAAAGTCAGGAATATTATAAGATGACCATAAGAACGAAACACAAACAAACCTTTAGCAATTTAAGGCAAAACCAGCAATGCAGTTTACCTTAGGTAGGACGCTTAAGGGGTGATAGTATCTTCCCTTTCGCGTAACCAGTCCCGTAGCATAGAATCTTTGTTGACCAGTTAGGGTTCCTAGTAACCATAATACTAGGTGGTGACTCCTTGAACAAGACATTTTTTCCTAAAAGAACAAGATGTCAGATATCTGTTCTTTTTCCATATAGAGATGGAATTTTTTTTATCGGTTGCCGCGATGTCCGGGTGTGACAGAATGGCGATTCCACTGGGGACTTGAGGACTAAGCTTTGCTATTTGTCTTTTTATTGCTAAACAGTATTGTCGTACCGTTTTTTTTCCTTGTTGTGGTTATGTTGAGTTTATCATGTTTTATTTGTTTTTGCTCTTTTTATTGTTTTAACATGCATAGTTATTCATGTTTATCATGCATATATATTGGATATGTATCTAAGGCCTTCACACATCATTCATCTTATTTTTAAAATACACATGATATCAACTTTAAGATAAGTGGAGGAGTAACGGCACCCCAATGGCTTTAGCTTGGGTAAGGCTTACGAAACTATCCAACTCTCGCATGATTGTTTGCTCAATAGTGGTTGATATGCCGAACTAATATTACTCAGGGCCTCTATCTTCACGCTACTTGAAAACCTCATATCAACCTTTCGAGGACGATCACTGAGCATGCGAAAGACCTTTGAGACTAGATAGCAAAATTACCCTAATGCATTTAATGACCAGAACCTACCTTTTAGGTTGATCCCTGTGTAATTTCACTGAGATAAGCTTAAATGTGTAGGCATCCTTATTACAAGGCTTTCGGGTGACATAATGACCGTTATTCCTAGGATAACAACTGTTAAGTATGGACTCGAGTCTAAATCACTGCAAATGACAGAGGGAGACTGCCCTAGACTGGATGTCGATGAGATACCGCTACTCAGAGACATTAGATGTATAATAAAAGACACCAAGAATGTGGTTGAAAGCTCAAATGACAAAACGCTAAACAGATCTCTTCTCGGCATTGCAATGAATATCGGATTCGGATCTGACCACACATTTAAAGAATAGTGATCGTTATGTCACAAAAAAAAAAACAAATTCATATCCAATATGTCGTGTTCATCTTCATGCATATTTGAACATACACTTATGAACTGTCATAATCAAGGTTGTTAAAATCATGATTTTAACACGGCACGGAAAATGCAAAACAAACTCAGATCGTAAAATCGGATCGTAAAATCGTAAGGAATTTTAAAATACATTAAAAAAAATTCATGCTTTAAATAAAAATTCATACATAGTTCAAGCATCTTAAAATACATAGTTCAAGCCTTCAAATAAAAATTCATACATAGTTCAAGCATCTTAAAATACATGGTTCAAATAAAAATTCATACATAATTTAAGTAACTTTTCATTAGCTAATAATTAACAAACTTAAAACAAACAATCTGCTGATGTGTCATGTAAACTAAAACCAGCTTCATTACCTTCATCTTCCTCATTATTCATCAGGCATTCATCAATATCATTAGCATCAAGAAGATTATTAGTGTCACTACTAGTACCAACACCAATATTATGAACATTAGTGCTACTACTAGTACCAACACCAATATCATCAATTTGAATCTCCAAATCATCTTCAGTACCATGACTCTCCATTTCAGCATTATTAGGAATTTCTTCTTCATCACTTTCATCTTCATTACCATTTTGTCTTCGTGTTGCATTGTCAATAGCACCAAGCAAATCAAAGTTTGAATGTTTTTCTCCTTCGGTTATCCAATCATCATTATATGAAAGATCATCTTCTACACCAAAATCATCAGCTTGCTTTTTGACTTGGTTATCATTTAATTTCAGATTGCACATTACAAATACTAAGTCATTCATTTTTATTTTTTTTTTTGTGCAAACGATTTCTTCATTTTGTATGAACCTAAATAAATAATTCAAATTTATAAGATTTTTATCAAATATTTCAACATTTAAAATAAAAAAAATAAAAAAACTCACCATTTCAAATGCACTCCAATTAAGGTCACATCCAGATGAAGTACAAGTCAAACTTAGAACTCGGATTGCAAACCTTTGTAATTCTAGACATTCATCCCCATAAGAATCCCACCATTAAGCTGGAGTTTTTTTATCTCTCGCTGTCGTGGCAGCGTCAATGCCAAACAACCCTTTGCATCATTGAATGATTCAAGTTGTAAATCAATTTTGCACCTTTCACTTGCATTTGGCACCATCCTTTCTAAGCATTGATATAATCCAATTTTAATGTTGGCATTAACCTTAAAATTGGGATTATAATGATAATGAGGATTCAAATAATAAGCTGCTACATGTAAGGGTCTATGGAGTTGAAGTTCCCATCTTGCATCAACAATGTTCCATATAGGTATATAACTATATAAAAAAAATATCATTAAAATCTAGGAATATCACAATTGGAAAACATTCATATTAATAGATGACAACATTTGAAATAAAAATTAGCAAGATATATACCTTTTTTTCACAGAACCAAAATTCATTTGTATCTTCTCTTTTGCTTCGTCCATTGCTTTATATATAAAACTCATCGCTGGTTTCTCATCTGAATCAACTAATCGAAGAACTTTAATTAGAGGATACGCTGTCTTAATACATATAATGATATCATGCCAAAACCTGTTGTCCAAAACACAATTTTGAATTCGTTTCCCTTCTTCTATTTTTGCAAACCTACATGAACTCCACTGTTTGGAAGTAAACATAGTCATCAGCTGCATTTTATGATCATTCAAACATCCTAGAGTCAAATATGCAGTAACAAACCGAGTGGCAGCGGGCCTAATCAAATCCCTTCCTTTCATAAAGTGTCTTAGCATGGAAATAATAATGGTTTTTGAATAAATATATGAGGTGATTCTCCTCCCCTTAGCAATAGTTACTTGATGAACCTCTAACTTCTTCTCAAAATCTTCTAATATCAAGTCAATGCAATAGGCAGCACATAGTGTCCAAAACAAACTCTTTCTTTTTTCTATCAATAATTGTCTCGCTGCCTTATAATTTGCAGCATTATCGGTGACTACTTGAACAACATTTTCCTCCTCAATCCTCTCCACAATGGCATCTAACATCTCAAATACCTTATCAACAGTCTTGGACATATTAGAAGTATCCACCGATGACAAAAAAAAATTGTCCCTTTAGGACTATTAACCAGAAAGTTACAAATACAACGTCTTTTTTTTATCTGTCCATCCATCAAACATTATTGAACAACTTGTTTTTTTTTCATTCTAGCTTGTACTCCTCGAGCAATTTCATTGTTTGATCCACTTCTTGCTTCAAATACTTCTCTCTAATATCATGGTAAGATGGAGGCTTGAAACCTGGCCCATGCTTTGCAACCATTTCAAGTGCCTTAATAAACTCAGGGTTTTTTACACAATTAAATGGAATTGCACTATTGTAGAAAAACCTAATAATTTTTCGACATGCTTCTTCTCTAATATGTTTTTTTAGCAATTGATTTAGAATTGTTTGTGCACTTCCACTCCCACTAGCTACTCTCTTTCCTTTGTCCTTGGAGCTAATTTCTTTTATTTCATCATCATCACCGTCATTTCCACTTTATTGATGGGCCTTTCTTTTCTTTCAGTTGCTTCTAGATTTTTCACTAAAACACCCAAAATTATCTGTTTAACATTTTTTGGTACTTGCTGATAGGGGTGATCATTTTCGGTTCG
>Ga0325411_1001139_pt1 | contig 29190 bp, 18 predicted proteins | sample PopdelMetagenome_13_FD_206181 | JGI IMG/M metagenome (GOLD analysis project Ga0325411, IMG submission 206181) | Populus deltoides microbial communities from Bellville, Georgia, United States - Xylem-PdIQD-R4 | ecosystem: Host-associated > Plants > Phyllosphere > Stem > Wood/Secondary xylem...
CCACACCAAAAACCGGTCCCTAATGAAAATTGATCAGCAATGGAGGAGTGAGATACATGAAAAGTCCAGGCACGTACAAGAATCCTCTCCTGCCAGGTAGAGGCAGACGCTCCACTTCGTACGTACAGTGGAGGGGTACTGAAAGGAGAGGAAGAGTAGGTTTTCGTCTGGGAGAGGCGAGGACAAGACGACCATGGGGACGCACGCCTGTTGATCAGAGATAACTTTTTATCAGCTGAAACACTAGAAAGAGAAGCAATTCAATGATGTGTCTAGTCCTAATTATTATTCGTTCTCTATTTTATTCCTGTCGTCGGCACTTGAATTTGGCACGCAAACAATTAATCAAAATATGAACGGTCACGATAGGTTAATTTTTTAGATTGAAGTTGAATTATTTTCCTATAAAAATTAACTCCCTTAATATCTCAAGAAAGTCCAATCATGATCACAATATTGTGCAGTACAGGGGAAGAAATCAACACCGTTAAAAACATCCAAAATGTGTAACCATGCAGAATCTGTGATCCTGTAAAAGGATTACAAACAGCAGATTCCGAGAATCCAAGGCCCAAATAACAAAACAGAGAGAAAAATAAAAGAATACGCAAAGATCAAGTATTAGCTTGCTATGAGATGTCTCATTGACTGTACTCTAAATCTGACTACAATATAATACGGTCAATGCATGCAACTCAAAGAACCAGCTTTCTAAATCTTTGGACAGTGAAATTTAGTACGGTCAGTAAACATTTGGTCACAGACTAAAACTGGCTGTGAGCGGTGACAACACATATAAGGCGTTGTGTTTGTATATTTTGGGCAGTGCCCTCTACCTCAGGGAGATGTTTACTGGCTGTTGTCGGTTGTCAGCAGTGCGTACTGGCTATTTGCTGCTTTGTCACACATATATACATATATATACATATACATATGTGTGTATGTATGTTTACTGGCTGTTGTATGTATGTATGTATGTATGTATGTTTGTGCAATGTTTCTATCTGTATGCTTGTGCTTCCATCGCTTTAACTTTAACCCGCTTCTGTTTTTTATCCATAGCTTTATTCCTGTCCTGGGGCTGGGGCTAACTTGTCTTTAAGCAAAGAATGCCTGGAATAGAGGGACAACAAAACAAGCCCTTATCGTCTCACAATCTCTTCCTTCTCTCCCTAAGAAACCACACTTAGACAACATTCTCTCTCTAGCTAGACTGTCATCAAAACAGGCTTCCTCTCTTTCTTTATTTGTTTTTTTAGGGGTGCTAATATGGTTTCTCTCACTATAATGAGTGTGTTTTTGCCACGTGGTAGGATATGAAGAGATAACCTTTACCTAAAGAGGTTCCTGCAAGATCTTCTTAAGCAAGAAAAGCATAGTCAAGGTCCAAAGCCACTCCATTCCACCCCCTCATGCCCACCCATGAACACGCAAGTTGTTTTTCTTCTTCTTTTCTTTTGGCTTGGAAACAAATTCAAAAACCCAGCGCTTTAATTACAACTTTCTTATTTTTTTCACATACCTTTATCTAGTATCTATGTGTAAAGAAAAAGATGAATATTGGGAAAACAAAGGTATGCCAATTTACTAGTACAGTAGGCGAGACCCCTTTGAACAATAGAATTGAGAAACACATGCATGCATCATATATACCATGATGTTCTCATTTGATCCCTCATAGATCGAAGATTTGCTCTTGTAAATTGTGTTTTATGTTCTTCGTGCGTAATATATATATATATATATATATATCCATCCTCAGTGCTATATACATTTTTTCAATAACAAGTCCACATCCATCATACATTACACAGTAATCATGATCTCCATGATCATTCTCATCCAGTATTTGAATACAGAAACTCAAATTGAAAGTTTTATACCTGAATGGATATTGTACTTTGAGTCAACATTAATTCCATGTCTAGGAATAAACACAGGCACTGTAAAAAGGTGGTTGACATGCGATGTATAATTAAGCTCCCCCTCCCCAAGAAATATTTAGCACATTGCCAACTTATATAGCGATTCTTATATTCGAGACACAAATCATTTTTCTCTTTTTTGAGAACAAAAAGGCATCATGCACGTAAATCTTCCAATTAAGCAGGACAATTTTTTTGCTGGAAAGGATCGAAACCGTCAATTTATGCAAGGGGACGATTGATGTGATTCCTGTTTTATTTAAAAACCAGTCAATGATGAAGGTGTGGAGAGTCTCCCTCCCATGCATCCCAAAATGAAATTATTACAAGTGAGGCACCTGAATCTCTTCTTTCCAAAGCATTAATTAAAAAAATTGTAGGAAAGAAGGGGAACATGAAAGGCAAGGTTGAGTTTAGGCTTTGTTTTAACGTCAGGAATGATGGGGCGTTGAAGCAATGATCATATAAATATTGGTGTGTACTTTGAAAAGTGATCAATATTATAAAGCTATTAATTCAGCGATCCACTCTCCCTAAAGCAAGATATCAGCTCTCTCTCAATCGCCAAGTCTTTCCCTGTTTCCAATGTTTGATTAGCTTTGATTCTGCATTTGATTCTTTTGATTTATTGTTTTTTCAGAGATCAAAACATATGCTTTGCTTAACCCATGCTGCATGTTAAAAGAAGAGACCATCTTGAATATTGTTTCCATCAAACTAAGCTTTTTACACCATGTCCGTACGTCTTCCCTGCATGCATAAGCTACTAAAAAACGAAAAGAAAAGTATATTTGGATTCACTAACGGTCATTCTGTCCTTAAGATGTGGAAAAACAAAGTCAAGAAAAAGAAAAACAAGGCTTGTTTCGTGTCATTTGTGGGGTTCCTTTTTTCTTTCATTTTTTTTATATATAATAATAATAAAAAAACAGAAACAAAAAACTTGCTTGCCTGCTTTGATTTTGAAAATTTTTGCCCGATAATTGTCAGTTTTTTATTTTTAAAAATTTTTCGGAAACAAAAATGGAAAAAAACAAGCTTTTGTTTTTATCTTCAAATTTTTTAAAACACAAACAGAGATAATATCAAACAACATAGAAGCAAAATCATCTAAATTCAAGAATCTGAATTATGCTTACGTTGCTCTATTCCCTTACCGTGGAATCCTTGTGATAACGATGGTGAGGTTACAAGAAGCCAAGGCAGGAAACTAGCTAGCTTCCATATAAAAGTCGCCTTCCATATATCCTTGGCCAAAATATTAATAAAAGAACATATTCTCATTTTCTTCAATCAAGTTTCGAACATCCTAATATTTTCGTTTTCCCTTGCTAACTCGGTTACTGAATTTTTCAGTAAATAAAACTCAGAAACTTATCTTAAAATAATAATTAACAACCGACTTTTGAATATTAATAGAGACAAGGAGAAGAATAAGATTATTGACAATTCATAAACACCAGAATTGAAATTAGTGAACAGATTCAAAGCTGGTGTGATATTTTACATCATGATACCCGCCCCCAGATATGGAGGCTATGGCAGAAGATGGTGAGCATATTTTCATAGAAAATCAGCAAGATGGCGTGGCTAGCTTGTGCAGCAAGGGAGGATACCCCGGCCCACGGGTGATGGTGAAGCTTGACATCTTAGAAGTCATTATGATATTGGTCGGGGTAAATCTCTCTACTTTTATCTATTTATTTTGATGAATGCTCTTTTCTGGAATCGTCGGGGTGCTGGGAATATTCAATTTAGCTCTATTATTCACGATTACAAGAGAATCTATGGGTTCAATATATTGGCCATTGCTGAACCAAGGATAAGTGGAAAAAAGCAGACAAGGTTATAGAACAATTGAAGTTTGATTCTTGTTTTAGAATAGAAGCCCAGGGAAGGTTTGAGGGGTTATGGCTACTGTGGAACAAGGGCATAGTAGATATTTAGATTCTTCAATCTTCACAGCATTTCATCCATACAAAGGTGAACGTGATTGATGACCCAACTTGGTTGTGCATTGTGGTATCTGTGAATTCAAATAATTAATTGAAGAGGGAATGATTCAAACTGCTTTCAATTTTGGCTTAGTCCATTTCATCTCCATGGTTGGTATTGGGAGATTTCAATTAAGTTATATCAGCTACTGAGAAGGTGAGAGGCATGCTAGTGGATGTTAGAAGATGCATTCGGTTTGGGAGTTGGATCCAGTCGGAAAGCAAAACATTTATCCTTGGCTGGGAGAGTAACTCTTTACAAGTCCGTGCTAGCAGCTATTCCATTGTATTCTATGCAATCCTCACTTATCCTGAAGTCCACCTGTTATGAGATTAAGAAAATCTGCAGAAGTTTCATCTGGGGTCAGAAAGAGGACAAGAATAAGATCCATCTAATTTGGTGGAATGAGCTCTGCAAACCGAAATTGGATGGCGGTACAGGAATAAGGAAAATGCACTCAGTAAACAAAGCAAATTATCATGAAGACTGGATGGGGGGGCCATTCACGATAAGACAAGTTTGTGATAAGCAAATATATCAGAGCGCAGCAACCCACTACTCAGGTTCAAGCCAGAGAGAAAGACTCTCCTCTTTAGAAAGTTGTTTTTAAAGAATGGTCTCTTGTGATTCAAGGCGCTAGATGGTCAATTAGCAATGGTAGAAATGCGCAATTCTGGATGGATAATTAGTTAGTAGGATTATGACCGTTAATTGATTATACAAACCAGGTGATTACTGAAAATATGAAAAAAGGTTTTGTGGCTAATAATGATCAATGTAATTCTGGGAGGTGAAGATTCAACATGTTTATCGAGAAGCAAACTCAGTCAGCTAATTTTAATTTATCAATGAATCCTACTAATAAGAATAATTGGATTTTAACCTCACCTCCTAGCCATGAGTTTGTATTTAATTTTATACTATGATCCAATTGGATCCTGTAACACAAGATTAGTTTAATCTTTAGGACTGTAAAGCCCTGATTATTATTATTATTTTTAAAAAAGAAAAACACAACTTCTAACAAATTTGAACTAACGTGGTTATCGATCGCTTCCGAGGATCGAACCACCATAAAACTCGACGACTCAAATTCTGTGTGGAGGAATTTAGTGATGAGAGAGGCCCATGTCTGAAGAGAAGAAGTACACGTGAAAGGACGCATCATAAAATTGAAGTTTGGGCTCATGACAAGCCAGAACATTGATGAGGTCCATGCTGGTAAGCTCCCGTGTGGGCCATTTTCTAGGCTTGATATGACTGATATGTTTAAGGCCTTGCAGAAAGCCGCATCAAATCCATAAGGCCTCTCCAGAGAGCACATGCTGAGTTCAAATAGTGGCCATATGGATTAAAAAAAAAAACTCTATTTGAAAGCATATGTGAAGTAAGAATTTACAGATTCATTCAAGACTGCCAAAATTGTCTTTATTTTTATAGCACAAGAATATCCAAGGAAAGGAGAAACAGGGCAAGAGATAAGAGAGCCTACTGCTTGCCAGGTCTCCCCCGTAGAGACTGCCAAAAAACAGGCCAGTTCTTCTGAGCCTCGTTCCAACCCCAAAATGATCCTTCTCTCTTTGGATCCCAACTGGAGGACACAATGCCATAACTCACACCTAGTAAGGCAGACCCGAAGAAGATGAAGGACACAATAAAAGGCACCCATGTAGGCACATCAATCTTCAAACCAACTTTGAGATAGTAGAAGAATGGGAAGAACAACACTCCAACAAACAAGGGAGCCCCCACCGAGATTCCCATCCTGGTCATCATCCTGTTAGTCACTACTTCGGGTATTACCCCGGCATCTGGTTCTTCTTGCTCCTCCTCCTCCTCCTCGTCGTCGTCTTCATCATTGCCTGGCTTTGATTTCTTGGTCTTTTTGCTTCTCTTCGGAGGTTGACCAAAGCCTCTTGGGCTATTCAAGGTTGCATATAGGGATGAGGGATGTGACAAGCGAGATTGATTTTGGAAAAAACCTGGTATGGGAACTGGAAATCGCAAGGTTTGTTTGGCTGGAACAAGCGAAGAAGGGGAGCTTGAGGCTCGTTCACAAATACGATCAATCTAAAAGCCAGATGCAAACTACAATTGTTATGGACAAACCATCGCAGATTTAAAGAAATCAGCAGGCTAACAAATCTAAGTGATGTTTGAAACAATTAAACAAGAAACATGAAACTTGCTATTTGATTAAGAAATTCAATCACACTGAGCTGAATTGTCCTAGAAGAAAAAACTAATTGTCTAAACCTCGTCAAACATTAATGTCCACCACAATTTCGCAAATTGCATTTTATGCAAAGCAATTGTATTCCTTGAACACTTTTGGTGCACAAAGCTCAACCAAACCAAAGCTGTAATATCAAATTTTGTCCAAAGTTTTTAACCAAGAAAGCACCCCATGCAAGTCTTTTCTTAAATGCTGTCTTAACATTTTCTCCATCCTCTTTCTCACAAAGTAGTATTCTTGAAATGCTTAGCAGTACTATTTAACTCAATTACTGGTTGTGCTTCTAACATTTCAGTGTGATACACTGTATAAATTGATAGTCAAATTGGGATCTAATCTAATCTAATCTAATCAAACGGGATTGCAGAGAGGCAGAAACAGAAACTTTCAGAAACGATAAAAAAACATTTAAATGTCTTAAGAATCCTGGACTTTCTGAAGTATGCCATGTACTTCAGAAAGATACCCTTTCCCTGAAAATTCAAGAACCCAAATGCAAAAGAGAATGACTGCAAAGCCTTTTCAATAAAAGTTTCTTGTTTCCTAACAAGAAATTCATAAAATCCCACCAGATATGAACAAGAAAGAGACGCATTCATGAACCCAGTAACAATTCTAACCAATAAATTAAAAAAAAAAAATCAAATTGCTTTACTGTATCCAACAATAAAGACGAAAACAATTATTGGGCTTGATAGACAGATGACAACAGTTTCTCTCTAGAAGCTACAGATTATAGAATTCCCAGGAAGACAAATTTCAATACTTACTAGTTATTACCTTGGAAAAAAGAGATGTTGAAGAGAGCTTGTAAGGCCAAGAAAATGGTGATGTTGAGGATGACAGTCTCACTACTCCAGCTGCTATTTCAGCCATTCACTTCTTCTTTATCTCCTTCTCTTTCTTGCTTTTGTGTCCTGAGTGTAGATAAGGCAATTTAGCTAACACTAAACCTTAACTTCCGAGTAGAGACATGCTTGCAGTATTATTTAGCTCTTCCTCAGAAAACCAGAGGGGCTGAGTGATGTTTAAGGTTGGGAGAGGATAAGGTTACTTGCATGTTCATGGAGAAACAAACACTAGTTGATTTTTCTTCTGAGCGAACTACAAATCAGTCCCCCGAGGCCCCCATGTGTTCTGAATTCCAAATTATATCCTCTACTGCAAATTTTCTTTTAATTTTACCACTAAAATATTGCCCTTTTTATTACTATATAGGCTTTTCATTTTTATTTACTAAGAACTCCATTTTTCTTCACTATTTTTCTTCAATAATGTGCAAAAACTAACACACACACGAGCTTAATTAGACATCTCTAAAGTAAGAGAAATAATTAATTTTAAACAAGAAAAAGATCTCTTATCATTAAAGCATAATATTAATATGTAAACAGTGCTTATGATCATGATGTTTATGATCAGTGATAGTATACCATAGATTTACATACTAATGAAGATATATTTTATAAATGAATAAATCATTCCCTCTGAAAGAATGCATGCAAAACTAAACTGGGCATTCACTTGCAATAAATTAAGCTATCTTATTCCCTTAAAAAATGGATCCAATTATAATAGCTTCGAATAAATTAAATATATGTATTAAGATATGAGCGTTTCTTATTTCATAACAAAGAAAGCATGTTTTCACTCTTTTTATACGCCAAATTATAAAAGATCTCTTTGAAAGCAAACAAATTCTATCGAATTGGGTAAATTGTGATCGTTTGAGTAGTCTTGTAAATCAAAAGATAATCTACTAATATTCAATGAAAAATTCCAGTTGTAAACAAAACAAAATTTAGCAAAAGCCTTGTATATATAAATTTTATTTTTTTCTTTGTTTTTAAAATTTGATATAAATTAACAGAAAATTGACAAATAACAACGAAAACACCGATGAAAAATATTCCATCAATAATTTTTATTAGAGAAGAAAAATTCAACTTTGATATAAGAAATTTTCATTTTGAACCTTGTAATTAGGAAAATTCAACATCGTCTTCAAGAATCTCTATTTTTCAACCATATCATTAGGAAATATCAGTTTTGACCTTATCATTAGAAAAACAAAATAGACTAACCTTGCTACCAGGAAGTTTCAGATTCAATCGTGTAATTAGGATATCTTAGGCCTAATCCTATAGCTAGCTAGGTTATTTCTAAATTAAGAGGCAGGTTACCTTTTTAACCGACTATTTTTAGATTTTATATCATCTTAAGTAGATTATCTATATAATGAGACCATTATATGATTTCTAAACTTGTCAAATTTTTTTTTCTCAAATATGTGATTTTTATGGGTGTTAGATCCCTTTCAAATATCACATTTTTCTTTACAAGCTTATTACACAAAATCTTTTACGTGACTTTATATTGTAAGCACTGTAAATAGAAGAAAATTGTTTTAACCTATTTTTACCTTTATTTTTGTATATATTTTAAAAATTAGAAAACAAAATCCAAAAATATGTGGTAAATTTAGTTAATTTTTAATCATTTCATCATTTTTGTGTGTAAAAAAATCATGAAAAAAAACATATAGTTATGGTTGAAATTGGCCAAATAATTGAGCATCACATGCATATATTAAGTTTGAGAGTTTTTGGGCCATGATTGAGAGTTTTAAATTGAAGAGAGAATTGAGAAAGAAGTTTAATTTGATTTAATTTGGCTAAGAGTTAAAGAAGTTTGAAGTTCAATTATTTTAAAACAAATAGTCAAGATAAAAATCAATAAAAAGCTTAATCGAAGAAGAAGATCAAAGTTAGGAAATAGAATGATAAAATTGTATAATTTTGGGAACCAATGATGAATTTGCAATAAACTATTAAATATATAGGCCTAAATTGATTCAATTAAGGGTACAATTAAAAAGAAAAAGGTGATGTAGGGCTAATTCGATTAAAATTGAAAAATTCAAAACTCAAGGACTGGAAATGTTTGTCCTATTTTTTTCAATCCATTTGTTTTGATTTAGTCCAACTGATTCATTGATAATCCAATTAATTCCAATTGAGTCCAATCGAATTGATGTAATTCAATTCAATCCCAAATTAATTCCTTTTTTGTCCAATTATTTTTAATTTATTCAATTTATTCCAATAATTAAATCTATCTAATATTCCATTTTTAATTTCTTTTTCAATTCAGATCTTCATTGACTTCTAACTTAGCAATTTATTTTAAAATCGTTATTGAACTTTAGAGTTTTTTCACTCTTAATCAAGTTAAATCAAATATAACTTTTTTTTTTTAATTTCCTCTTCAATTTAAAACCCTCAATTGTGGCCAAAGGATTCTCAAACTTCATTTATGCATGTGATGCTCAATTATTAGCCTAGTTTCAACCCCAACCATTTTCTTTTATTATTATTATTATTATTATTTTCATGATTTATTTTCTTAACACAAAGAAAAATGATGGAACGATTAAAAACTAACTAAATTTACTAAAATAACATATTTTTGGATTTTTTTTTAATTTTTAAAATATATACAAAATAGAAGTAAAAGATTGGGTTAAGACAATGACCACACCCACCACCACTGTCAAAGCTTCATCTTACCGATAGTAATAGCATGATCTACTCATCGACAAACATAGAAAATTGTAGCCAAATTAAACTTGGACAACCCTTCTCTTTTATTTTTTTTCTATCACCTATATATGGTAGGCATAAAACCCCCGACATCGATCAATCTTAACCTGACAGACCAACCTCTACCACCTAAAAAAAAAGAGAAAAGAATGAGAGAGAGAGTGAGAGAGAGGAAGAAAAGGGATGATGGAGAAAGAGAAAAAGTGAGAAAATCGAAAGTTTCACACAAAGAATCTCTCATTTTAGGCAATGGTTGATGAAATTGTTGTTACTAGAAGAAAGAAGAAGAGGAGGAGCATCCTACAAGTTGGTCCACGTGTCTTTATACCTTGCTAACGCATACAATGATGTGCCACTTGTGACTACCACCGCGAGTACATGTCAAACACGTGCCACCACTATTTTCATTATTCCAGTAATCTCTAGTCGATTGCTACCATTTTAGAGGGTCGATTTCAAACCCCAATGCATTGCCTTATCTATTCTGAATGATTTGTGTTACGTCTTTGATCATGTTGATTTATTTATGTCAAATAACATATGTTGCATTGGTTTATGTGTGTTAAATGATTTGTGTTACGTTATCAATATTACCTGATGTGTTTTGATTTTTATATATCAAAGTTTTGATTGTTATGAAAAGATATTTTTTTAGTGAGGGATTATTTATTAATTATTGGATGTGTAAATTCCATGTGAGGATATGCCAATTTTTAGTCCAAACACAATTTGTGCTTAGATATTAATTTTCAACTAGTTTTCAAAATAAAACAAATGATAGGATTATTTTCATATTCAAAAGAGTAGTTACAAAGCCCAACGTTTACCATACATAAGGGTCCACGCCTACTATAATAATTTCCAAACGATAAAATGTTCTATTTTAAGGATTAATGTTAAAAAAAAATCAATAATTTTTTTTTATTTTTAGTAATTAACATCAATTTTTTTGGCCAAAAATAAAAAAACAACATCTTCTATTTCTAGGGATTAATATCAATTTTTTAAAAAAACAATCAATGAAATCTTCTATTATTAGGGATTAATGTCAATTTTTTTGTCTGAATTAAATATCAATGAAATATTAATGTTAAAATCATTCATTTCCTATTAAAAATAAATATAATAAAATAAATCACAAAATAAGCCTAAAAATAATTTAGCATGCTAGAATAAATTAAAAGAAAATATATAATAAATATTGTATGATTTTAATTTCATAGTCTCACGTGACAAAAGTCACTTTAACTTATTCTTATCCTTAATAATTAAAAAAAAAATTAATTTTTGAATTATAATTCAAAATTAAAGTTATAATTCAAAAGTCATGTCCAGCATAACATTAATAGCTGCTGGATTTTGTTTTTCCTATATAATCTATACAGATTTCTAACAATTTTATCATCGTCACTCCGCGTATCAAAGCAAACAGTATTCGCATAAAAAGAGTACGCACAATGAAAGTAACGCAGGAGCTGCAAATTTCAAAACATATTTAATTGTTGGATTCCACAAAATGATATGAAAGGCACACAACTCGGTTGCAAGAAAGCGCATATATATATCCGTGACAGGTAGGGCACACAAAAGAGAAGCGCATGAGGAGTAGGAATGGATTGGTTTGGAAGAAAAGATTGGTGATCATCCAACTATGAGAAATAAAAAATTAACAACATGACGAGATTTTCATATTTTCCTCACATTCCAGAAAAAAAAATACCTGAAAACATATAATGAAACATATATAAGAAAATTGCTAAAAGAAATCATCAAACAAAGCAATTAATTAAGAAAAACCTCTCATTTGTCCTTTCCATGCATGCTACCCTTTTCAAGATTTGAATGAGGCTTTGAGGATAAAAGGTGAACAACATATCTCGTGATCATGTGATCAACAACCCCTCCTTGTCGAAATCAATAGATGACTTACGAGAAGGCGGGAGGGAGTACCTGGATGAGAAGCTCCTCTCCATAAGATCATGATCCTCGGGACGTCGTCTTGAACCCTGGTCGAAGTTAAGGGCATAACTCGAAGGATCATACTGAAATCTCCCGTGTTGAGTGCCACCGCCTGGCTTCTTATTAAACCTCCGCAGAAATGTTTTCCATCTGGGGCCTGCAAGTAGTTCTGAGCAATCCCGGATTCTCATCCATCCCCGAAACCACCATGATTCTGGGCTCGTTGTGCGGTCTACAGGCTTGATTCTTTGCCAAAATCCTGGTCCAGCAGTTCCACTGGATGACGGTACTGGATCTGTGGTTAAACATGGTATCCAACAGCACCTTCTTTTGGCAAAAGCGAGATCATGGATATCATCATTATTATCATAAGTAGGGGAAATATCTGGGGTCTGAGAGGACATTTGATCAGGGCTACCAAATGGGTTTGCAGAGAGAATTGGAAATTAATTAAGCCTCTTCTGATCTGCAAACCCTGGCCCTTATTTAATAATCTAATCTAATCTAAGAGAGGAATTGCTGTTTGTTTTTCTTTTTTGGGATGTTTTCTTGCATCTGAAGGTTGTAACAGCAGAGAGTGCAGAGTTTTGAAGGGGAGAAAAATTATATAAGAGGGTCTTGATGCATCTATGAGATATATGTTATCCTTTTGTAACATCGATGATGCTTCGGTTTAACACAAGAAAAACACAAGCCAGAAAAAAATAAAATAGATGCCAATTATATACCTGTTCAAGGAGCCTTATGACCTGTTCCCTTGACCAAACAAAAAACAGATTCTATTGCTGTACGTGCTCCTAAATAGTACTCACCAGCCTTATATTCCGTTACGCTACAGCATGATTTCAGGTTAATTTTCAAGCAAAAGATGAGCATGTTTTCGACTACAAGCTAGGCCAGTGCTTGTGTGTATATTTTACATATATTTAAAAAAAAAAAATGGGTATCATAATTTTTCTAACTGGGAAACCAAAAGATGCATGCTTAACAAAATAAATCAGGCATTGAGGGTATTACTAAGTGACCTGACGCGTGACGGAACTTCTTTTGGTCACCGCCAATTGTGCCCAGATTCTTGGACCATATATATATATATATATTTTTTTACTTGTTTTAACATGAGAATCCTTATAAAATTTTTAATAAACTCTTTCATGATCCCAGAAATTCTCTCTGCAAAACCAATGAACACCGAGAGTCTTGCTAGAGCTTGTAAAGGGTCCTTGGTAATTCGAAACATAAGTTTCCAAACTTGGAGGAAAGGCCGATGGACTCTTTTGAAGGAGAGCAAAATCTTAGAGATGTAACTAATAAGAGTGCGTGGCTAATTGAATAAGGGACGGGATAAGAACTCATGATAGACCATATATATTTCAAGTTTCTTCTTTCATAACCACTAGCAAACCTAAGGAGTCTCGTTTCAAATGATAGTCGATCCGAGCTGACTACATGGCTTTTTAGGGTTCATCTGACCTGCATCGAAAAAATAAAAGCATGATCCAAGTTCATACAGCGTTATTTAAAAAAATAATATGGAGAAGTGGGGGATACTAAGAAACAATATGGCTAGAGTTTATTTGTTTTCAAAGGTACCGAAACAAAAAGCATAGGTATAAAACTCGGTCTGAAAGATAATCCAGTCAGGAAACCAGGTCCTTGGTTCATATAAATTGTCCCGGATCAAGCCAGAAACATGTAAAAAAATTGTTGTAAATGGATGTAATTTAGAAATCAAAAGCAAATCTGGACTTGATTCTACTAGCGGTAAATCTGATGTTTCTTCTTCTGCAAAACGCTAGCGTTTTAGAGGTTCCCACACGTGTCAGCATCTCCTTTGCCATGGAAATTTATCACTTCCCCAAGCATGATCTCAACCGTTCATTCCCACCTAGTTATCTTCCCAAGACTTCTGCTTTCCTTTTGTGTGTGTGTGTGTGTGTGTGTGAGAGAGAGAGAGAGAGAGAGGCTCCTGCTTCACCAAATTCCATATTTGTCACATAGTGTATTTGTCGTTCTGGTCAATAAAAAACCAGACCACAAAGAGAAGGAAAAACACAGACGATGAGATTCTGACACCTTTTTTTCCAGCGATGCCATATGAAAATAATGGGTATGATTCTACTATATCCAACTACTTCATCACCCTTGTCTACAGACCACTCCAACTCCATTTCTTCTTCTAGCACTAACAGTAGAATAAATATGCTATAAAAATACTAAAAAAATGTTAGATGAATCAAAGATTAGATTCTTCAGTTTGTTGCATAGTAATTTAACTTGGACGGGCCCGACAGGTTGACCCGGGACTGGACTGGTCCAGGTTTGTCAAAATACCAGCCGGTACAACGACCCAGCTAAATTCAGGTCAACATGTGACCTGTTTTTTTATGTAGGATTTGAAATCAATTAATATATATACTTTATGTTTATAAAAAAAAAATTATATTTTTTTAATATAAATTTTGAAATATATTAGTATATATAATATAAAAATATTAGAAAAAAAAAACAAGTGTTTATACGAGATTTTGCTGCCAAATCATAAGTTGACCTGGAAAGACAGATGGAATTCACCAGGCCAATATGGCAAGGGTTTATTTGTTTCCAAAGAATACCGAAATAGAATGTCAAGACCAAGATCTCGGTTAAGTATTGAATGGACCTATGGACGAGCTTAACTTATAATTCAAATATGTGTCGCCTTATAGAGCAATCATTAAATTGAAAAACCGACTAATAATATATAAATACAAAACTATTAGTAATATGTAGAATTAGGTTATTTTACGTACGAGATCTGATACAACTTTTTCTCGCATAGAGCTTACATAAATGAGAAGTATATAACCTCACAAGTCTAATCAAATCAATTCATGAGTTCAGCCCAAACTTGGTTCCATTTTACAAAAGTAAGCTTAAAAATAGATTTGCTTTAGCTCATTAAAATAATTGAGTCACCTTTTTAATATTAGTTTATTAAAAACAATTTAAAAATATAAAAAACTAATTTAAAAAAAATCAAAAATCTAAAACATTTTTTAACTACAAAAACAAGCAGTACTCTAAGTAACAAAAATCATCGTTCTCTTGATAGATGGATATATGACTGGAGCCAAGTCCAAACACTCGGACTCGGACATCATCTTTCCGGCTTCACTTATCTATCTCAGAATCGGAAAGTCATTATTCTGCTTGGTTTAAAGTAAATAGTTTATTTGACTATTATCTCCCCTAGAGTTGAAAATGTAATCTCACTCCCTAACCAAATAATACCACAACAATGCCAAGAGGGAACACATATAGCTACGAAAAAGAGAGAAAAGGGAAACAAGGAAAGACACATCACTTCGACAAACTGATTGGAGGCCTAGCTCACTTGACAGTCTGCACTGGTAGAGATTCATCTTAAATGGGTAAACCACTAAAGCAAAGATAATCCTTTCCTCCGGTATATTATAGACTATAAGCCATTATCAGCTAGATTTGTCTTTCTAAATGTAACATTCATTAGTTATCAGGTGAGGATAAGAAATGGCTGAGAGTTGTAGATCGTTGTCCTTCTAAATTTCATCCCTAAACAACACCGGTACGGTGCTTAATCTGTACATCTTTACTTGTTTGATGACGGCATCCAATTGATTTACAGACGATCTGAAATGAAAATCATCAGATATATTAATTGCAGGAAAAAAAAAAAACGGAATACAAGATCAACCGCAAAAATAATAAGATAATGTTAATTGAACAAAATATCCGCATAAGTTAAACAAAGCAATAAAACTGCTTTACTAATAGCTATAGCAACCAGCCAAGCAAGATGATTTCTGATAACCAACACACCAATCTGTTACGTGTTCGTAGATTTATTGTCCGTCCAGGGTTTGTACTTAAAATTACATGACAAAATATTTCTTTGCATGCCAGTGCAGCATAACCCCCCCAAAAAATGCATCCTCCACTTGTCTTCGAATTGGAAATGGCTGAAAAAATCGTTTTCTTTTTACCAATATAGGATAAGTGGTATTTCACGAGTAGAACAAATGTTCATCATCGACCTGTAGCAAAAGTGGCATCAAGAAAGAAAGAAAATCGAAGGATAATTACCGAGAAAATCACAGCAAATGATCAATTTGATGGAATACCGAAGCGGCTTTGGAGATCACCAATGGATTTCTCCAAGGACTTTGCAAGCTCAGGGATTGTGGTTTTGCACACTGAGAAAAAAATCAATAGATTGTAAAAAGGAATACGATGGTATGTGATGCATTGGTGAAAGCTACTGTGACCCTTCCAAGTAACCTGCAAAACTTCCACTAATATTTACAAGTGGTAGGAACTTCTCACTTGATGCTAGATCTACAAAAATAGCAGTGCTAGATTGCAGGTCTCATTACACATGGAAAAATAAACAAACAAAACTCACTCGTAATGTCATGCTTGTCAGTGGATTCAGGGTGCATACTCAAGTAATCAGATTCAATGTCCAACTAGAAGCTACTTTCAACAAACACCAAATATTGTCAATAGTAATCTCTCATTAAAAAACTCTGGGCAGCCGTGTTTGTAAGGGCGTAATATTTTTAGTGCAATTAAAACCGTTATCAAAGAAAGTGAGTTTTTGCTTTGGGGAATTACCTGCAAATTTGGTAGCAAAACTAACACAGCCACTTTGTGAAGAGATTCGGTACATCATATATACAGTTTATATAGTCTTCTTCAACTTCAGAACTACAGTCGGTCTATCACACAGGCAATAAACAAAAACGATGAGATACTTAAACATACCACGAGATGCGGTGGCTTGTGCTTCTGCCATGAACTCTGTGTATGTCTCCTGCAGACAGTAAGAGAGACCAAGAGAATCACTACATCACACACATAAAACTGGTGAAATCACCATGAGCAGAAGTATAGAACTGGTTACTTTGTGATTCAAAAAACACAGGAGTAAAGGTTTCTTTACCTTCATTGCTTCGGTGGTTTCAGTAACCCGTTCAGTCATCTTCTTAAAATCCTTCTCCGATTCATCCATCATCTGCTGGCATGTTTGGCTCTGAATCTGTTGAATTAGAATATGCATGCGTATAGAAGCAGCCAGTTAGTTTATCAAGGGGGGAAAAAGGATTTGATAGCGTCAAAACGCAAACGCATTTAAATCAAACACAAGGTGAAATACTGTCTAATTCTAGAGATAGCTGTGTTTATAGCAGATCAAATCAGAACATGATACATGCGATCTCGGATTCTAATTTCATTTTCTTTTGATTTCTCAGCAACCAAAGAAATAGATCCTCAAAAAACATGCAAAAGAAAAAAACGGCCCATTAATCGGAAAAATTAAACTCAACAACAAAGCGATGAATTCCTTTAACTGAAGCTAAATTGTAAACTATAACAATAAAAGATGGCACAATTAAACCAAACGGAGATATAATTCTTTAAAAGAAAACTAAATTTGTGAGCGGTTGAATAAAAAGAGTCTAATGAAGAGGACCTTGAAGCGTTTGTGGAGACGAGAGTGAGAGGCTTCGAGATCTTTGATGATCTCAGAGTGAGAGCGATCGATGAGACGGCTCTTGATATCGTCGAAGCGAGAAGAGGCTAACTCCTTGAGATCGGAGATTGAAGCTAGGGTTTTATCAAGAGACGGCGGTGGTGGTGATCTCAAAACACCAGCGGCGGCAGCAACAGATGCGATCGGCTTCTTTTTCTTGTTGCTGTTGAGAATGCTAGATTTTGGCGGCGATGGAGATGGTGGCGATGCCATAGGCAATGGCGATTTTCGACTTTTCATTTTTTTCTTCATTTCGGTTGGGAGAGAGAGGAAGGATGAGTGTTTCTTCTTCTTTTTTTAAAAAAAATCAGAATTTATGAGAGTGTAAATGAATGAGAAAGTTGATTGTTTGGATTTTGAAAATTATTGTGGCGGGGTTTTTGAATTTGGGAATTCTGTGCGTTATAGGGAAAAACTCGAGTAGATTTTTGGCTTATGGGAATTACGTGCTACTTGTTTGTTTCGTGCCACATTTATCAAGGTTTTTTTTTTTTTTTTTTCTAAAACAACAATTTTTGCTAAGCTCTTGGCTGCCCATGTCTCTTATGGGACAGCTTGTAAAATTAGCGTTTTAAAACCCTGAAGTTACGGCTGTAAACTATACAGAAATAGATAAAGAAAACTATAATATTTTCTAGAAAAATTGAATATCAATAATCTAATAAAAAAAACAATACACCAATTATTTATATAGAAATTAAAATCATGCTGATAAAAAAATTTACTTAATGTTTGGAAAATTCCAACGTAAGGTTTGGTCTCTGCTTTCTTGTTGTGTTAGCTGGAGTATATGGTTTATGAGGAACGAGGTAATCTTCAATAATGAAATTACGACGTTCAAATATAGTTTCTCCTTAATTCTTTATCGCTTCTTAAATTGGCTCAAGTCTGCAGATAAGTTCTTCATAGCTACTGGCATTACTTTAATTATGAGATCTAAAGGTATTATAGATTGGTCTAACACCAAATCAAGGCTTTAAGCGTGGCGTATCAACTCCTTCAATCTTGATGTTCTTTTTCGGTTATGTATCTGTTAGCTTTCTTTTTGTGTTTGCTTTTTGTTTTTGTGATTCTCTTTTCTTTTTCTTTTATGTTTTTCTTCCGTGTATTTTATTTTTGGCTGCCTTTTGGTTAGCCATTTCAATATATCGACTTTTTTAAAAAAAATTCAAAATTCAAAATTAAGCAAGAAAAATAATTAAAATAAAAACTATCAGGGAAAATAATTATAATAGCAAGAGCAATACTTTCTTGGGCTAATTTGAGGGTTTTTCATCCTCGATTGGCTATAACCAGACAGCCCACCTATATAAGTGAATCGGTAAATTCATTTGATAAAATTTAAGCCTAATAATTCAGCTATTAAATCTAAATTTATAGTTATTTTTGTTGGATTGTGCATTTGACGAGTACAAGATTCTTTGCAAGCTTTGCCTTATCTGGTCCATAAATATATTTGCACATCAATTGCCTTTACTTGTGAAAGATTCAGCCTTAAGCCAACACTAAATTCTATATATAATTAAAGGCTCAACGTCATAATAAAAAATAAAATATTAAAAACATTGAAGGTTATGGAAATACTCGTATTATCTGGGAGATCGATAATATAATTATATTATCGTTAATTTTTTTAATTAAACCGGTACGTACAAGATCTAGCCGATATCTGGTACATAGCAAATACAAAATCTTTGTGTGCATCACTTTATCAGCATTGCATGTCTCTTGTAGAAATTAGATTAGACCTGCCTTTGATCGTTTTTAGGCTATATATATAAAAAAAAAAAACGCAGGGATTAATCCCTAGAGGCCAGAGGCCTGTTCAAGTTCTTCCCATATGCCTGGCTAAACGGAGGACCCCTTGTGTTTACCACTTGGCAGCTCCCCATTGAGGCTATAGGAGCATGTACGAATTCCAGATATATCAAATATGACAAGAAATTAATTCCACTACAATGCTAAAATAATGAGTTAACTTGACTACCGACGTGTTCTTCCTTGCAGTACTCAGTGACCTTGGAAAGGATCATGCCAGTAATGTTTGGTAACGGGATTACGTTGCCCAGTCTTCAAACTCCGATCAGGTGCTTCATTGTTTCAGATTCTAGGGCTGCTCCCTCCTCTACCTCGAAGGTTTCCCGTTCTGAAGTCCCGTGGGTGATTTTCTTTGATGAAGACATGCATGGTGTGCGTTTCTGTTCTTGTTTAGTGAGAGTTCTGATCAAAATAATATTGGTAGAGATTGTAAAAACCCTAACCCAGAATATGCAGAAGCGAGATTTACATATATGACTTTCGAACACGTACGGACTTCGACCAGCTTAATTTCCGTTTGGGAATTGGATTCGGATTCGGATTCGGATTTCACATAAGGTTCCCATGCATAAACGTACATCATGGTTTTGTGTTGGGTTATGTCGTTTTGAGCATTCCTAATTATTGGGCACCAGATTAATCATTAATTAATTATACGGATGATAATCTAAAACACTCCATGTAATTTCTTTTTTTAGAAAAATTGATATACCACTTTTTTCATACATATACCTTCAACAAAAAGGGTGGATTTTATCAATTAAACAACTTAGTATTTGGTGGCTTGCATAGGTTTTCTATTCGGACATGTTCATCATGCATGATTTATTCTTAAGGAATTGTTTATTTGTCTGGTTGGATTGTGTTTTTTAAATTATTTTTAGTTTTCAATTAATTTTTTTTGGATTTTTTTGATGTTAAAAATAAAAAAAATATTATTTTAATACATTTTCAAATGAAAGACAACATCAACTACAATCTACTTCAACTTCAATTTTAATTTGTTTTTAGCTATATATTATAGATAAGACTCGATCTTTTAGAGATGTTTTGAGTTTAATATTATTCTAAATTAAGAAGTTCTTATTAGGACACTGGAAAAAAAAATTCTAAAGGTGCGTTTGTTTCTCGGAAACCACTTTCCAAACTTTCATATGTTTGTTTGTCATTAATAAAATTAGTCAACGGAAAACACTTTTCTATCAAAGGAAAATTGGGCTTGATTTTTAGAAAAGTGTTTTCCTTTTGTTTTAAGAGGAAAACACTTTCCAGAAGTTATGAAAAATTTTAAAATATCGTATTATTTGATGATTATGTCAATTTGATTCTCAAACTTTTGATTGCTATATATTTTGTTTGAATCTTTTTTTTTTCAAATTCATCCATTAAAATTTGATTTTTATATTAATTTTGGTTCTTTTTCTTATTGTTATTTACTTTTCTCTTATCATTTTTTAAATTAAAATTTTTTATCTATCAAATTTGGTCCTCGTTTTTTTTATTGTTACTTATTTTATTTAAAATAATTTATGAAATTGTAATTATTATTATTTTAATTTCATCATCTTTCAATTTTTTTATCTGTTAGATTTGATCTCTATTATTTTTATTATTATTTATTTTATTTGAGATAATTTATGAAATAAAATTTTTTTCAATTTCATTCTCATTCAACTTTTTATTTTGTAAGATTTGTTCCTTATTATTTTAATGAACTTGAAAAAAAAAACATTAATAAGTTATTTTCCAGCTCATTTTCCATAACATAATCAAACATTAGAAAGTGTTTTCCAACTTACTTTCCATGACACTACCAAACATCGAAAAATAATTTATTTTTCTGGAATTCACTTTTCAAGGTATCACTTTAAAAAAAAAACTACTTTCCTGCAAACAAACAGGCCTAAATGTAATTTGTGACTTTATTATGTTGGTCATAAATTTGTGACTGTATAATTCGGTTGAAAATCCATTAAAAATCAAAGGAAATTAACTCAGCTAAATTATTCAATCCTCTCAATTAATAAATGTATGAAAAAACTCTTTTACATCGTCTCTTCTTATATTCTAATTTTGTACGATGACAAAAATAAAAAAAAAAAACTCAGGTATCATCCAATTCCAACCCAAATATTCAAAGAGCTTTCAAGCAAGAATTTCATCTTCAACAACATATATCAAATTAAATAACAATTGATAATAAATTTCCAGGTAATTCACAAAAACAGTAGCAATAATGCTAAAAAAAAACAAAACAAACGCTCTCTTTAAAATAATAATAATAATAACAATGCTTGAAAAGGAAAGAAAACTAATTGTTGTTGTGTAGAAGTTATGTAAAACAAAATCAGAGAAAACCACTATTCTCATAGTAACCTGATAGAGTATGATGAGGGCCTTTAATTTACCCTGTATAACTACCCGAAACCCATAGGTACCCCATCTCAATCTCTTGATCTTCATAAGAACTACAGTTGTTTCCATACATCTTACGAAAACCCAAACCTCCGATCTCTGGCCTCACCTTGCTCCATGCACCTTCACTCGCCAAATCGACCAATCTCTCGATACCAAGATAGTTTGCAGCAAGGACGAGTTGAAAGAGCGTGTCTTTATCGAGCTTGACAAAATCGGCATCCCATGTCCTGAGTTCCTTAGCGGTGCTTCTGTCATCTTCGATGTGCTTCTCGCAGTATTGCAAGACCTTGGCTAGGATATTGCCGGAGACAATAGGCAACGTGATGACCTCTTGGTTGCTCGAGGAGGATTCCTCGATCATGCGCTTGATGGTTTTGGATTCGAGGGCTACTGCCTCCTCTACCTCGAAGGTTTCTCCATCGGAACTTCTTAGTGTAATCTTCTTAGATGAAGGCATGCTTTTTTCATCTGAACTGATCTTGCTTACACTAGTTTTTTGAGATGAAGGAACGATTTTATCGTTGTCCCCAGGGTATTGGCACAACATGGTCAATATTCTTCTTAGCTTGCGATAGATTAATGCGTGGAAGGATTTTTCAGAAAGTGATTGAGCAAGCCAAAAATTATGGAAAAACAAGGTAAGAGAACTACTTAATCGATGACTTTACGAGAAGTTTACAGGGGTTATTGTACAACTCCAACCAGACGTTGGATTCAGTGAGTTGGTACGATTTGTTAGCCAATGCCATCAAGACTCCTAGACGAAATAGTCTCCTTGTCTTAGGTGAAATAAACTTGTGCCCAGTGAGTCTCCCTCCGTAATTTTACATTCGGTGGAGTGCTGTTGGATTTTTTATTTATTTATTTTATGGGACGGGTTGGGCTTCTTTTTTTTTTTTTTCTTTTGATTTTCACATTTTAATTTAATATACTAAACATTACACACGTGTATATGCATGCATGTGTGTCTATATAATTCAAAAGGAATAGTACAAACTAGCTTTGGTGTCCGGTTTTGCCGCCAAGGTGGACTAATTTTCTGCGCATTAAAAGAAAAAAAATATGTACCTTGAGTTATACACCCAACAAGATTAAATAAAGTTATTTTATTTTAATTAAATTAAAAAAAACAATAATAAATAGATTAATTTAAAAAAAAAGTGATCAAGATAACATGAAAAAAATATTTTTTAATATAGAATAAATAACGTATCTTCATTTATAGCCTATTAAATATAAAAGAACAAAAAATAATAAAAAAAATTAAAAAAATTAATCTTGATCAACTGGAGGTAACATAACAAATCTATAACCCCGGTATCAAGGTCGAGCTAACCTGGAATATCTCATCAAATCCATGGTTCAGATCATGAGATTGAAATAACCTGATAAAAAAATAAAAAGAATTATAAAGCATTTTTTACGAAAAAAAACTTGTGTTAACTTTTCAAACTTATGATCTGGATCAATTGACTTGAAGAATCCTATATGAAAAATCATGAAGTTTAATTTCCAATAAATCATAGTAACTTTAATAACAACCCTAAAACACTATCTAAAGACCTAAAAAATCAAAATCAAAATGAAAAAACTTTTACCATGCACTTTTATTGAACCCTTCTTGTCAAAACAAACCTATAAATACCAAGATTGATTTTTCTATAGTTGTAATATGACCGATCAAAATATTTCTTTCTCTTTTCAACGACATTCCCTCCTTTTTTTCAATTTTCATGAACTACAATGTGAAACAAAAAAAAGTTTTATGATCAAGTTGTAAATTCTGCAAACTATATGGATTAAAGTGCAAAAAAATGCGAACATGGACAACTAAAGAATAGTGTTTGTGAGTTTATGTACAATGATTAGTAAACAATGTTTTGTCATTTAGTTTTAGTTTTAGTTTGTTTTCTATGAAGTTATTATAATTTTAGAATTTAAGTAACAAGCATGGTCGATTGACTCGAGTGGTTTATTATGTTTTTTTTAATTTTTTTTTTAATCTCATCATTCAATATTAGATTGATTGAAAAGTTAGCTTAATAATTTTTTATTTATACGTGGTTATTCCGACCTCATAACTCGGGTTTGAAAGGTTAACCTGGGTTAACTCAATTTATTTTTTCTAATTGAATTTTCTTTTTAATTACATCATTTAATGTTGGGTTAATTGAGAATTAAGCTTAATAAAAAAATTAATTGCTTTTTATAAGGTCTCATAAACTGGGTTAGGGATTTAACAAGTTAAACTTAGTTAATCAAATAAATTTGAGTTGATTCGAGCAAATACAAGTCTATCCAATATATCGTTGCCTCAATATTTAATAAAAGATATCATCTTAATTTTTTTGATTAAATTATATATTTATCCATCATTTAAATTATTTTTGAACATGTAAAATCAACTAAATCACGTCGAGTTAACTTCCTTGTATTTTGTTTTCTAGAAAACACCTTACATCTAGGTGTTTTTTTAACGTTAACCAAAAATTTAATCCAGCCTGCGTTGACAATTATCAAGTTTTTATTATAAAAGGACAATATATATATTAATCAACTTTTTTTTTTTCAAGAAAAAAATTTGGACAAATAATCAAAAGCTATGCCAAACAAAACAAAAATATATGACTCAAGAAACAGCAACCAATCCATTTTAAAACCCAGTATCAGTAGCCCAACATAAGGAAAGAAAACGAACTCTCAAACCCCACCCTCTTACTCGCTCACGGTCACGGGATCAAGAGAAGAGGATGAGGAAGACAATACTTGCAGCAAGCAGTATTTGTCCATGGTGACGACAATCCTTTCTTTATTTTTCTTCCTTTTCTTTTATCATTATTCTATTTATGTTTCAACCATAAAATGATTCATTGTTTGTCCTTGTGTTTTTCTCAGGTAAAAAATGATAATAAAAGGGCTGTGCAGGAGATATGAAAGATGGAACCCAGTGCATCCAACATCTGGAGCATTTTGGGGTATGGGGATAGGCATTGGCTGTGGTGTTGGATGGGGTCCTGGGTTTGGTCCAGAAGCAATTGGGTATGTTGGTGCTGGTTGTGGTGTTGGATTTAGTGTGGGCATCACTTTTGTTGGTTTTGGTATCGGGCTTCCTGCTAATTACCTCTTTCAAATCCCTTATAATGGTACCATATGAAATTTTCCTTCCCTTTTGCTTAGTAATTGAAACTGTTTTATTCTTACCCAAAAGATAGTTATAAATGATTCTTTCGAAAAAGAATGGAATTGATTCAGTTGAGGTTGATGTAATGCTTGATTTTTTTTTTAAAGCTATTGTGGCAACAAAAAGTGGTGCATTGGCGATTGCCAAATCAAACGGTCTTCTTTCTGCCAGAGATGTTGCGGGGGAAGGGTGGAATAATGTTGCATCTCGCGCTTCTCTATTGCAAAGAGAAACCAGTGGAAGGTTGTCTAGCTTTAATAAGAAACTTCTATTGGATAATGGGGTTGACTTGGTTGACATGAAGAGCAAACTGTCTGTCACTGCTGGATCGTTGTCGAAAGTCTTGGAAACATTTTCCAGTCGATTCTTTCCTCCTGGAAAAGGTATGGGAGCATTTTTAAGTTATTGTAACGATTTTAGTGTTTCGATATTTTTATTTCTTTATTTTTGCTGCTTGCTATATTGTTTGACCTTTTTCTACTTCCAACTTGTTCTTTTCCTCGTAGCTAGCAAACTTTCATTTTCATCATTCTGGTACTTAATTGGCTATATGTAATGGTGCAATTTTTTTTTTTCTTATTAACGTTGGTGTCTGGGCAAGCTTATGTGCACCTCGAATAATCTCACGGGCCCTGAAGTGATGCTATTTTCTTTTAATATCAAGGCTTGCTGCTTAATGGGGAGTATTGATTGGTGTTAGGCTTGGCATCAAGTAGTGAGATTTTTTGAACTGAAATTGATGTGCTGAAGTTGATGCTACTTCAAAGTGCATGTGTGTATATGCTGGCATGGGAATGGCTTTGGATATTTAAGACTTGTTGCTTGTGGTGATAGGAATCCTTTTTGTAATTTTTCATCAGGAGGAAAAAGTTGGTAGTAAATAACCAAGAGGCAGCGAAAGTAAAATCTTATAGTTGTCCTATTGATTACTGACTTCTAGCAGCAATGTGACATTAAGGAGATATTAAGAGTATTTTTAAGTTCCGTCACATTTTTAGCCTACTATATGCTGCCACAAGTATTGCGTTGTATTTTTTTGGAGTAGTGATAGATTAAAAGGTTTTTAGAGTAGTTGAAATCATATCCAATTCCAAAGCTTTAAGGTTTCCAATAATTAATGCGGGGATATCTCTTAGACTCGTGGTTGTCTTTTTTTAACTCCAGTTTTATGAGGTTTGGGGAATCACTGGTTAGAAGTGGGTTTACCCACAAATCCTGGAGATGTGGTGATAGGCTGCAAGAGTTTTTAGGGTAGTTAGGGGGGGTGTCTCTTAGACTCCGGGTTTTCTGTTTTGCACGTCTCTAAGGACTTCGTGGAATCATTCATGAGGGTTTACTCACAAGTTCTGGAGGATTGATTTCTCACTAGCCTAATTCATTTAGGAAAGCGAGATTGTAAGATTTTTTATGCCTGCTACTTTCAGCTAATTGCTGTTGGAGATAATATCAGACTTTAAACATCTATGCTCTGATATATTTCAGGATTGAGCCATTTTTCTACTGTACTATTGAGTTCCGTGATGTCAGCATCGTCCATTATGTGTTATATTGTGCCCATGTGGTTCAGACCACAAGCCCCCCTCCCCCTCTCCCCTTCTGTTGTAGGAGTGATTCTATTATAATAACGATCTCTTGTTTCCTGCAGGTATGGAAGATTGACATGGCAGAGTGCTTGACCATTTGACACGTACATTGAAAAAGTTGTAAGTGCTGTTACCATTATAAGCATAGTGGCATTACCATCAATTGAAGAAAAAAACAGTAACTTTTCCCTCCTTTCTGTTTGCTCGTCTTGGTGGTGCTTTGGCAACATAAATGAGAGGTCCTATCATGCCCCCCTTCCTCTTTTATTAACTGTCTCACATATTAAATTTGAACCCTTTTTTTGTCATATTCTTTTTGAAAAGCTCAAAGGGGTGCCTAACCTTGTCCTGTGCCTCATTATCCTCTTGAAAGAAAAGGAGATACTGAGAAAGAAAAGCGAGCTCTCTTCAGTTTTTTGCTATGGATTTGGCAGGTTGTATCAGTCAGACAAATGAGAACACACAAGCTAAGTTTACTGCTAGAGCCGTGTGCTAGATTACTACTTCAGCTGTCTTCTATAACAACATTAAACAAACAGGAAAAAAAAGATCTGCATACCATCTTGTATTTGTTGCTTGTTAGAGACCTGATTTGTGTGATAACCAACGCAGAATATTCTTCCATTTCCAGTAAAGCAAAGCTTCATTTTCTGTTTTGTGGGGTGGGTTTACTGTTCTTGTAGTGCTTTGATTGATTCTACTCTCTCCTGTGACTCCAGTATGTGTTATAACTAGTGGCAAATTCTGTTGGTTAGAACTCCAAGTACTTGCAAGATCATATTTTATTCTTACCCTTGATTATTTGTTTCTTCTCTTATTTGCTTTCCAACTTAAAATTGCCAATGTCCCTTGGAAAAGTTCCTACAAAATATGAAGCAATTGTTATCTTGTGAAAGTTTTTCAATTTTCATATTCATGGGAGCAAAATTGATTTATGAAGTGGCCTTCAAAACAACTACCTCGGAGACGGTTTTTTTTTTTCCTGAAAGCACATGCAGTACTACGCTCCTGCGCTAATTGATACTGGTTTCTTCGTTCCAAACTGTATTCTTTTGAAAATCCATGCATCTACGTCATTGGTTAAAAGAGATTTCATGTGAACCTCGCAGCAAACCCGGATTTACTGTCATTACCAATCTTGTTATTTTAATCTTCATTCACTTTGCTCTTGAACTTGTTCTAATTATTTGCTAGCCAAATGCCATATACACAAGGAAATGGTATCTCGAAAGAGTTCTGTTAAGACTTCAAAAGAGTTCAGATCCTTTCAGGTATATTGAAGTGGCTTGAAGATATGCTGGCGAGTCGTGGTGGTGCAAGCACTCGAGACGCCGTATCTGTTCAACCTTCTGGTCCATAGCTATCAAACCTTGCCCAGCCTGAATTGATCTGAAAAACATTGTAACTTGACTTAGACTAAGTTGGGTTTATAATCAAGCTAGACAACCCATTGATTGGTGAAAATCTATGAGTTGATTTCACGACCTAGATATTTGATTAGATGACAACTCAAAGTAAAATCTATATTCTAATAGCAAGGAACACATTGTCAATGATTGGCATTATCAAATTGCCTACGACACTCATTATAGGATGTGAATTATTAAAATTGTCTCATGATACCATATACATCGTACAACTACTTAAGTACTTAGAAAGAAAAGGAGAATTTTGCTACGTTTTTGGGTAGAATTATTCATACATTCAAAATTCTTTTTTTTTTTTTTTTTGTTTTGTTTCATGTAAAGGTGAGATCTATGAATAATTTTGTAATGAATTTCATATTTATATAAGATGGGAGAATATGACTCCATATGTTGATAATTTCTCATAATTGTAAGAGATTTGGATCTTCCCATACTCTAAAAAAATATGATAAAGCATGTTTGTGAAATCTAGATCATTAATTTGAAACTAATTGTTATAATTGAGAAAATTGAAGGAGAAAAAAGAGTATAAATGACAAGAAATCTTAATTTATCAAATTTTGATTATACAACCCTTTCAATAAAAAAATAAAAAAAACATAGAAAACTCAACAAGTATAGGCACCGCACCACTCTCGTAATTAACGCACGAGACATTTGTTTTCAAAAGAAAGACTTTCCTTGCAGCTCTCCACTATAGATTGCACATTTGCACTCTTTCATTATAGTGCAATCTTTAGTAACAAAAATGTACGATTTCATCTTTAAAATTTTTAATTTTGACATCTCTAATACCTGTAGTTTTAGATATTTATATTTTGGCTTTAAAATCTTATTTTTATCATGTTTTAATAACTATATTTTGAAAGAAAAGATAACAAGTTATTGAAAGAAAAAAAAAGAAGTGGCAAAGATTTCAATCGGCAACATTAAAATCAATTTTCATGTCAATGAATTTTTTCAGTGAGAGGAGAGTTCCATAAAGGTGTTTTCACCCTTTAACCAAGCTAAAAAAAATTATAGTCTTATAATTTATTTATTTTTATTCAGTTTAATTTTTTATTTTTAGAGTAATCAGAATGTCTTTTGAATTGAAAATGAGTTTATTGATATTCTTATTATACTTTTAAGTGTTTTTAAATGAAAATATATTAAAAATATATGTTTTAAGGGTCCAAGAATTTGGATTCTACTTCTTGATGGCCGAAAATTATACCAGTAAATATAAATCATCTACTTGTTAATAATATATCGTCTATTTTTTTTTTTTAAATAATCATGTTGGTTTTTTCCCATAGGCTTGGCCTTTAGGGTCAACAACTCCTGTTTTTTTTAAAGCTCATCACCTTTTTTTTATTAATTGTTTTGTTTTTATTTTTATTTTAAAATGAAATTAACCTTAAATAAGATTGTTGGGATTATATTTAAAAAATTATTGGGTGTTGTCATGTTTTTTTAAATAAAATTATAACATTTTACAATAATACTAGTA
>Ga0325411_1001140_pt1 | contig 29189 bp, 10 predicted proteins | sample PopdelMetagenome_13_FD_206181 | JGI IMG/M metagenome (GOLD analysis project Ga0325411, IMG submission 206181) | Populus deltoides microbial communities from Bellville, Georgia, United States - Xylem-PdIQD-R4 | ecosystem: Host-associated > Plants > Phyllosphere > Stem > Wood/Secondary xylem...
TATTTTAACTCAAATACACAAAATATATATATATATATATATATATATATATATATATATATATATATATATATAATGTTTTCATGCATACAACCAATACCCTAACATCTTTTTGAATTTTCTCTTAAAAAAAACAAATATTTGTAGTTTTGAAAATATGTTTTCACATGGATTTCTTACAACAAAAAATTATTTTCTTGCATTTCTGGATTTTACAACATGTTTGTAAAACTCCAAAGGGTATTGGCCAATATTCCAAAAAATACAAAAATCTTATTTTTTGGGGGGAAGTTATCTATTATTCCGTTAATATTTGGATAAAGAAATCCCAAAAGGATGCATATCCAAAATATTATTGGAAATAACTTGTTATTATTCACCATTAATGTTTGGATAAAGAAATCACAAAGGGTTGAATATGCAAAATATTATTGGGAATAACTTGTTATTATTCGCTATTAATGTTTGGATAAAGAAACCCCAAGTGGTTAATATCCAAAATATTTTTTTAGGAATAATAAGTCATCATACATCCTTGAAAGAAGCCTTGATTATAATCGAGGACATTTCAATTTTTTACTCCACGGTTTACAAGCCGTGAGAGTATGAAATACTAAGGCAAAAATATGATTTTAAAGCGCCATGAATTTCCTTAGATTTTTATTCCTCCTCCTTGCGATTTATGAATCGCAAACTCTTGAAATACTAAGGGAAAAATGAGCTTTTAAAGCACATGGAATCTCTTTGGATTTCTATCTTAATAAATTTAGTTTGAATCAAACCTAGAAAAACTGATGGGATTAAAAAACACCAACACAATAGCAATTACAAAGCAAACCAAACACCAAGCAGCTTATCTTAGGTAGGGCGTACTAAGAGTGCTAATACCTTCCCTTTACACAACCATTCCCTTGCCTTATAATCTCTGAAGGACCAGTCAGGTTTTCTAGTGACCATAATACTAGGTGGCAACTCCTTTACACGAAACAAAAACCCCGAAATCAATCGTGGGTCGCCGCTCCGCCGCGAGGGTGCGACAATTATTATGTTTAGATTTTGTTTATTCATGTTCCTCATCTTCATTATGTTTAACTAAATCTATTTTGTCAAGATTAAATTGGTACACTAATGGTGTAAGAATAAGTATAGTATAAACTCAACACGGACTTTAATGTTTGATACTAACATGTTTTGTATTTGTTATCTTACTTACTATTAACACCTTACTTGTTAAATGGTTAATCTAGATTTGTGTTGTATAACCCTTAGTACAACAAATACTTGATCCTTTCATAACCAACTGTATGGCATAACCAACATCTGTGTTATGAAAGGAACTTGATTTGTTGTTGACATAAGTTATCACCATGAATACCTGACAACGTTTACAAGTATTGATATTACTCAAATAAGATAATTAATATGACCATGTTAATACGTTATAAATCGATTGGAACCTCCTTTGCGTGTGATTTCCTGTTAACTAATAAAAAGAGTTTATATTATACTTATTTAAAATACCATTAGTGGATCCCTGTGGTTCAACCCCGATATTGCCGGGTTATTTATTACTTCAATACTCCTGCACTTGGGATAAGACATCAATCTTTTGATCATGTCAAAGACCAATCTCAAATCAATGAAATGTTAAAGGACCAAATAAAAATAAAATTGAGTTATCAAAGTAAAAGAAAAAAACCAAGAGGAAAAAAAAAAGAACCATTATTGAAATCTATATTGATTCCTCTCACGTTCAAACAATAAATTGATGAATTTTAGTTTTTTTAATAATTATAATAAATATAATGAATGGGAGAAAATATAAAGATTATTTGGTATGCGTATACATTGTTAGCTATTAGATATAAATAAATTTCAATTGGATTCCACATGTATAAAATATGAGTATGTAGAAATTGTGTAATTATTCTAAAAAGAGTAAAGGAAAGGAACAAAAATGTAGCAAAATAACAAACATAAATGCAATTAAAAAGAGATTATTGGATAATGATCTTTTGCTACATGCAAGTACATAAAACAAGAAGTCTAGAGCATTAAACCAAAAGATCCAAGAGGCATTGTGGTTCATGGAACTGTTTTACTACAATAGCATGTTAATATAAAAGAATATTTTGTACATGATAGCTGTTTGCACTTTAAAAAAAATATTCTTTTGTTATATTTTTTATACAATTTTCAGTCAATCGTTTATATTGGTTAATTTATATGAATTAACTAACTAATGTATTTTCAGTCAATTATTTAATTTTCAACCAATTTTAATACATATTTTTTTGGTAAAAAAAGAAGAAGAATGGAGATAGGTTATCCAAAATCTCACCATGATGTATTGTTTTTACTAGATCGTTCACTCGCGTTATGCCACGCATTGGAACAATTTTTTTTTAACATATAAAATAAGCATACATGCATTGCTAATATTTTTTTAGTAATTTCATTTAAAACCGTATGAAGGTTGTTATTACCCATTTTTGACCCCACAAAAAATCAAGAAAAAAAGAAAAAGAAAATAAAAAAATACAAGAGGATACACATGAAGAAAGCTTAGAAAGTTTCCCAAGTTGTTGGTAAAAGACCAAAATGACAAGTGAAAAAGTTAAAGGATCATAATGTACAAGATTGATAAAATTAGTGATCCAATTCTGAATGATAAAAGACTCATTCAATGAAAATATTTTTTATTTAGGGTAAAGAAATACAAATTTGGATGAGTAAGGACTCAATAAGAATTTTGGAAGGCTTAATTAATTTTATTGAGGATTTAATTAGAAGGAAAATCAATTTTTTTTGGAGTCAATTTGAGTGTTAATTGGAAGAAATTGAAGTTTGGGGACTGAAATTGAATTTTAGAAAGTTTAATTGATCAAATTAGGGGTTTAATTGTGAAAAAATTAAAGTTTAATGGCCAATTATGGGTTTAATTGAAGAAATTCAAAACCAAAGACCAAATTGTAAAACGCTCACGACTTTAAGGGTGGCCAAATTGAAGAGAATTGAAAGCTTCATGATCAATTAACGGTCCAAGTGCACAAATCAAAAACCAAAAACCAAGATGAAAATGACGCTAAACTTTGGGGTTGATGATTGAGTTTGACATGAGTGAAATTGCTTGAAATTAAGAGTTTGGGAGGCAATTATGGGTGTAATTAAAAGCAATTGAAAGAATAAAGACTAAAATAAAATCTAAAAGATCTCAAAATAAAAACCTTTAATTTCTAAGGGTTTAACCTAGACGATGTGTCGTTCACCCACTATTTATCTTTTTCCATGACAGTTTTAGATGATCGGGTTAGCTCCTTCCAAGAGCTCATTGTAGAGTTCTAGACCTCCAAATAGCACAAGGTTTTCTACAAATGGAAAAAGAACATACCTTCTACAACCCCATTTTCATGAAATTGGATGTTTACATCCTAATTCTTCCATAAAAGTCTCTAACTTCTTGTCATTAATCAACCATCACTATAATTTCAGATTCTAGGTTGATCGATATGGCATCTTTGAAAGAATAAATATGAAGCTACAAACCTTTACATTAAGCAATGTTGGATCTAAATGAAAGGTATGTGCCTTTTCTACCAACTTCAGGTGGTTTTCAATGACGTTTACATGGAAATTGCTTTGGCAAAACCTCAAAAGTGGTCAATCCAGTGAACCTTGACTGTGACACCCATTTCACAAAAACCACCTATTTTTTCATGTGTTCACGTTTAAAACCTTCTTAAAGGATTCTTATCAATTAGTTTAAAACCTTCCTCTCAAGATCAAAAGACAAGAAATAACTCATTGCCCTCCAAGCCTAACAAAACCACCAAAGACTCCTAAAACCAAAACCATAATTGCAAAATCAGCCTAGTACAAGAGCTTGAAGCTATTAACTTTTTTTCAAAACCCTCTCATTTGATCAAAGGGCTAAGCTTTGATCAATTTTTGATTGAATCCACCTAAAAATCTAGAAAAATCCTATAAATACCCCTTGAAAAATCAAAAAAAAAAGACAAGGAAAAGAAAGGAGGAGAAAGGAGGAGAGAAATACTAAAAACAACCCTAGTTGTGAAGGTTCACGAGCCTAGCACAAGGGTCTCATTAGCTTTGAAATGTTTGAAATTGATAGAGGCAAAATTCTTTTCAAAAGTGAGCAAAAAAGTAGCAGCTACTGTTTTAAGTTTTGAAGGTATAAAACCTCATCTAACCAAGCAGGTGATATCTATGAGGCACACCTCTAGCCTTCCCTTATATGCTTAATGATGTTTTTAAATATTTTTTTGGTTTAATTTTGTTTTTGGAATTTGTCAAAGGTAGTGGTAAGTGTTTAATGGCTTTTTTCTAGGTTGCTAATACATGTTTTTGTTCCTGAGTTTAGCTTAGGTCTCAAGTGTTTAAAGAGTTGGTTTTGAATTGAGTTTTGATGTTTTTATTGGTTGATAATAGGGTCGCAGTTTTGAAATTTGAAATCTTATACATGTTTTTGATGATTTGAGATTATTTGTTAGTGGTTTTTTATTCAAACCTGTTTGTTTATGATAATATGGTTTGTTAAGGCTAAGAAAGCTTGATTTGGAGGCATAAAATGTATTTTCTAGGTTTGACAGTGTTTGTTGGGTTTTCTAGGCAACTTAGGTTCATGTTCTTCATATTCATCCGAAGAACATTGTCATTAGTGTTATATTTAGGTCTCATTTTGATTTGGTTTTAGTTCCTGCAAGTTTGTATGTCATCATTAGTAAATAATCTAGAGTTTTCATGCATCAGTAACATATTTTTATGGGTTTTAATCTTAGAGCTTCAATTTTAAACCGAAACCTTTTTTTGACAAAAATCATGATGTTTGAGTAATAATCGAAGTAAATGGATACTTGATTTTTGATCTATGTTTGATTGCGAACAAAACCTTGTCTTTTATTGCTTGAAATCTAGTATAATTTGATGTTTATGTTGGTGGGTTTGAGTTTGAATGTTCTTCATTGTTCTTCAAGTTCTTTATTTTTCATTGTGTTTGATATGTTTTTGTTAGGAAAGTTTATGTTTATGTGTTTTTTTAGTCTTGATCCATTTTCGGTTAATGGTTTGTTTTGGTTTAGTTTTTAGGTTAAACCTTAGTTTGTGGTTCAGTTCATGGTTGAACTAGTGTTGTTTGGGTCGACTTGGTCTTGTCAAGATCGGGTCAAATACTTAAGGATTTGTTTGGTTTGCCGTTGTTTTGATAAAAGGAATTTTGGTTTAAGGGCATGTTTAGCAAACACCTCTTTACGCCTATGTTTGACAGTTTTGTTTTAAATAAAAATATGGTTTTGTCAAATATGGACCTAAAAAAATTCTCTTAAAAATCAAAAAATGATTTTTGCTTGTTACATACGACTCAATTCTTAAAACAAAATTGCATTTTTATTTATAAATTTTTTTTAGCATGGTTTTAGAAAATATATATGTTGATTTTCCTTTGTATTTGTTTTTAAAAATTTACAACAAGTTTGTAAAATTTCTTAAGGATTTGACTAATATTTCAATAACTCTAAAAATTTTAATTCATGAAAATTATCTTCAACATCCTAGTATAAATATTGGACCTATAAGTAGGGTGGTATTTAAATACCAAGAGTTGACTAAAAAATTTTTAAAATTATTTTCAATATTCATAAATTTTAATTGAGAGTATTTTTCATTACAATATACGTTCTGAAAAACTCTTTTGGCTTCCAGGATAGGTGAACTCTGTTAGGGAACCTATATGGACCCTTCCTATAAGAATCTATCTAGGCATACGAGTTTATAATAAATTCAAAATGTCAGATTTATTCATAGAAGTAAATCTTTATGATGAGCCATAGGCAGATCGCTGGTTAGGAACTCATCAAAACCTTTAAAACCATATCTAGACCACACAATGCCAGATTTACCTCGAGTAAGGTGTGTTAAGGATGTTAATACCTTTCCTAGTCGCAACTAGTCCCTTACCTTTTGAATTTCTGATAAGACTAGTACACTTGGGTCTCCTAGTGACCCTAAACCAAACAACTAGGTGGCTACTCCTTGACCCTCGACGTCACATTCCTCATGTGCCCACATGCGATAGAGGTTGACCCAATGTGACTCGATCGACTTGATGGATATAAAGACAACCCAAACAAATAGTAAAAACATAGTTTGATTAACAAAAATTCAAGACAACATATTTTTAAAAAAAATAATATTGAAATGACAACATATTGGATTGATTCGGTTCAACTCAAGCTAATCTGCCAAATCTATAACACGAATCATAAGACCATGATAAATTCTATATAAAACAAATCAAAACAAATTATGAAACTTAATTTCCAATCAACTCAATATTGAAGAATGTAATTGAAAAAATTAATTAGAAAAACAAATTAACTTGAGTTAACTTGCCAAACTCGTGACCTGGGTAATGAGATCAGGATAACCTCATTGAAAGTAAGCAAAAAAATGACCTGAGTCAACCTGGATTAATCTGCCAAAACCATGACTAAGGTCATGAGACTTTGATAACCCCATAAAAAGCAAATCAAAACAAATTATAAAGCCCGATTTTCAATAAACTCATTGTTAAAAGTTGGAAATGAAAAAAAAATCAATGTAAAACCAAGACACAATAAAACGACTTAAATCTACCTGAGTTAACCCGCAAAGAACGTAACCTGAGTCATAAAACTGGGATAACCTCATGGAAAGAAAACCAAAATAATCATGAAGCATAATTCATAATCAATCCAATGCTGAAGACTGAAATATAAAAAACACCAATTTAAAAAAAAAATTGAGTCAGCTAAGTTAACCTACCAAACCTGCGACTCTAGTCATGAGACTGAGATAACCTCATAGAAAGTAAACCAAAATAAATGCTAAAGTTGAAGGATAAAATTAAAAAAAAACTCAAGTCAACCGAGTCAACTCGCTAAAATTATGACACGGGTTATGAGATCGAGCTAACCATGTTTAACGCAAACGATAATAAATTATGAAGTCTAATCTTCAATAACCTAATTATTGAAGAATAAAGTTAGGAAAAGAAATATAGATTTAGAAAAAACAAACCAAAGGAAAAAAAACACTATTGAAATGAATTGTGTTTTGTAAGAAGGTGCACAGTAAAAGTGTAAACCCCGGAAAATAAATAAATAAAAGTGAAGAAATTCATACATATGGTTAAATAAAAACAGGAATTCAGAAATTTTTGAATATAAATTTCTGGGCGAAATAATTCGAGACATTATAATAAACCCAGTACTGTTGAGAGTTGGATTTAATTGAAGAGAATAATACACTTAAAGGAAAAGGGGGGGCCTAAATGCAAATAAAGGAAATTATAGAGTATAAATACCCTCTCCTCACCAAAAACAATCTGCAGGAACCATAAGGAAAGAAAATAGGGAGTTTTGTACCCATTCTTGCAAAATCAAGAGAGAGCCACTAAAATTTCAAGAACCCATCCAAGATTAAGGGTATATAGATGGGATAAACACTTGTATGCAAAGGATTAACAAAAAAATTAAACAAGAAGAAAAGTAAGGAAGGAGTTGAAAATCTTCAACTAGTTGAAGATCAAAATCTTAATTCGTATCGGGTAAGGTATTCTAAACATGATCTTAAAAATTCATTTTTAATTTAATAATGAATTGATGCCTTGATATTGAATTATAAGTTAGGGTTCTTAGACATGAATTGGGGAAAAAGTATTTATTATTAAAATTAAGTTAATTGATATGTGGTATGTAGTTTATGAAAGTATTGTGTGAAGGGAAGGGGGTGACGAATCTGGACAGACTCGTCTCCTGACTTTCGATGAGATTTCGGGTACGAGGATGAGAGAATTAAGATCAGATTCCTTCATAGAAATTGTAGATTTGAATGTTAGCTAACCAAGGAAACTAGTCTTGCTCAATTTGGAGATGTAGAACTCCAGTTATGAGTTACCAACTGAGACTGAGTTAAGACTGATTATGTAGGGCAGAAGGACTGATTAGTTGATGAGCAATATTGACTATCTTGGAGGCAGAACTGGGTTCTTCTTCCTTCAGAGAACTTGTAGCCTCGTGTCTTAGCTTTCTAACAAGATCAATCTCACTTAAAATGGAGTTTTAGAACTTTAGATATAGTTAAAAATCTGATGAGTGTTTAGACAGTAACAGTTCAATTGTCTAGACAGTAACAGTTGGACAGTAACAGTTCAAATATCTAGACAATAATAGTTGGACGGTAACAGTTCAATGTCTAGACAGTAACAGTTGGATAGTAACAGTTCAAAGTTAGACAATAACAGTAGACTTTCACGTGAATACTATATATAAGAATATAAAAGAATTGAGTTATACGAACACTTGCACATTGAGATACTAACTCTGAAAATATACATGATATATGTATATATGTTATTATGAGGAAATGAACATGCATAGAAAGTAACATATGAGAAATGTATGAATATGAATTCTCTATAATATCAGCTTGAAGGAATCATAACCAAAAAATTCCTTGTGATTCAGGAGTAGTAACCAGAATTGAATCTTCTGTTAGGGGAGGTCACAAGACAGGCAAAGCAGGTGCGTGATTTTCCCTCCTATTTGCACTTATACAATTTAAAATTCTTCTGGTGAATGCAATTATTATAAATATCGTGTTCAATATAAATAAAGTCTAGCGTATTTGCAAGATTAGTTTCGACTAATGGCATCCATGATAGGATTGCCGGGAAATGAATTGCAAGATTAGCTTTGACTAATGGCATCCGTGATAAGATTGTCGGGAGATGATTTACAAGATTAGTTTCAGCTAATGGCATCCGTGATAGAATTGACTTTGCAAGGTCACCCAGTTCATGCAAGTAAATAAGAGTATTCAAATTAAGAATATGCAAATGAGTGTTAATTGGGTTTAAAAGATTTATAAGTAAAATATAAGTTCTCTGTTAGAATTCTTATGGATCCAATAGAAAATTAATACTTTATTCGTATACATTACATGAGTGCATATATATATATATATATTCTTTATCAACATAATGGTATATTTATTTATGTAATAGGTCCATCAAATATCTAGGAAGATCATTAGTTTAAGACTTTATTTTGTCAAGTTTATGTAAATATTTAACTTAAACAAAAGGAAATTAATGCGTTTATGTAGTATACTTTTGTGTAAACCTTGATGTATTTATAAAAGTTCAGCTTAACATGTAATATTTCAGTTATCTTGTAACTAACCCTTTTGAAATGTTTAAGAACACCTATTATGTTGTAAATGCTTTCTTTGCATGTTAGCATTCCATTTCTTTTAAATTTAATGATATGATATGTGGACCATGTTCATATTGAATTTACTCATGGGATATATATATATATATATATATATATATATATATATATATTGTGTGGATTGTATGAGGTGTTGAATCATGCTGTTTGATATAAGGTCCGGAATTATGGGACTTTGTGATGATGGGTTGATTGAGTAAATTGATAGTAGTCGATAACTTGGGATGTCCTAAATGTAAACGAAACTCTGCCGAATTTTTGGTAAATTTAAAAAAAATTGCCCTCAAATTAAGAGAATATGTTGGGATCTTTTAACATTGATCAAGTCGTACAGTCGGACTGTTATAAAAAGCACCACCTCTTTTAGTTTATACTACTAGACTGAGAACCCGTATTATGTCGCAGGCTGATAGTGTTTTAAAAGAAGCAAGAAGAACTTGATACTCGAGTCATTAACTTAACTATATCCAATAAGATCAGTTAATTTAATAATCTGATTTAAATTGAAGACAACAATAGAAAACGAACCATAAAAAACACTTGGCAATACTAAACAAAAAACCAAGACATCAATATCATACTAGTAAGGAAAAGAAAGAAAAGATCACTGAAGAACCACCACCACTCGACCATGGACATCGCCCACAACAAAAGGAGCTTGCTAAGTTGGTTCAAACTCCACTGCTAAAGGATGCAAGACAACATCGAAAAAAGCTGTATGGTTCGCTAGAGCAATGCCTTGTAAAAGCAAACTGAACAAAACACAGTGAAATGAGTATCCATCTATATTCAATTAATCAATTTATTTAATTAAAGAAAAAAATATTTTGAGAAAATATATCTAACAATGAACAAAACATAAAAAGACCCTAGATAACCCAACTAATTAAAAAAATAAAGGATGTAGCAAATATATAAAAAAATAGAGCTTAATCTTCAATAAACTAACTATCAAAGGATAAAATTTGAAAACACATTAGCTTAAAACAATGATAAAAGAAAAGCAACTCCTAGCGAACATCCTTAAGCTGAGTTAATTTTTCAAACTAGAATATGTGGAATTCCAAAATAGGGTTAACTACGAAGCTCAAATCTAAATCAACTCAATATTGAATGATGTAATTGAGTGTAAAATAACACAAAACTAAAAAACAATTGAACGAAGCAAAAAAAAAACACAATAAAAAAAATAAGGACAAAATATGATAGGAAAAAAAAATAATCGAGCGTGAAATCATAAAAAAGCCACACTATAAAATTATCTTAGATTACATAAACAATAATTAAAAAAATAAGGACTAAATAAGACAAATTTAAAAAATCAAACGAGGATGAAATTGAAAAAAAATTAATTCTCATGAGTTATTTCAAATAAAAAAAAATCAACAAAAAGATCAGGAACTAAATAAAAAACAAAGAGAAGTAAAAAAAATAAAATAAGGATGAAATTGAAACAAATTTGGATTTTCATAAGTTATTTGAAATAAAATAAATATCAATAAAAAGATTAGGGACAAAATAAAAAAAAATAAAGAGAAGCTAAGGGGCCGATTTAAAAAATTACAGGGCAGGGTGTAAGAATCAAAGGGTAGAGAGGGAAAAAAAGAAAAATGGTCATCAGAGTCAAATTAGAGGTCCGTTTTCTACACATGCCACTTCTACATGGACAAGACACCAAGATGAATCTAATGACGCTCTAGAATGGTATTTTTGGTTGCCAAAATCAACTGCACGAGCCGTCCTAAGAAGGCCGAGTGGATGATGCCCTGACGCTTTGTTATTATTATTATTTTTGTCTAAAATCCCTTAAATTTATTAAAAGACAAAACTAACCCTCACTTTACCCAATAACAATAAAAAAACCAATAGTACAATAACTAAAATACCCTCATATCCAAGGCATACAAAACTAAAATCGAAGACAAGGAGGGATTTTTATTGTGAAAATAAAAAGGATAAGACAAAAACACCCCTCCTAGCCAACTAAAATATTTTGTATATAAGGTTAAATCGGTTATTTTACTATTCACTTTGTAAGTAAAAATACAAATCTACCATTCAATGACACCAAACAATGCATTAGTCTTAAGAGTATTTATGATAATTTATTATGCAATTTTAAAGTAAATACCTGTTTTACCCTTGATCAATTTAAAAATACCAAAATACCCTCATTAAAAAGACAGTCATGCCCTTAATCTCTAGCTAAAAGGTTTTTTTTAAAAAAAATAAAGTGGTAAATTCATTATTCCTATCCACAATTAAAAGTGTTTTAAAGAACATTGAATTCACCTTCTTTTTTAGTTCTTTTCTTTAATAATATCCAAACATATTTAAAAGAATCCTTCTCAACATGAATCTTCATAAATACAATCTTAATATATTAAAAAGTAAATACCTGTCTTACCCTTGATCAATTTAAAAGTACCAAAATACCTCCATTAAAAAAACAGTCATGCCCTTAATCTCTAGCTAAAAGGTTTTTTTTTTAAAAAAAAAATAAAGTGGTAAATTCATTGTTCCTATCCACAATTAAAAGCGTTTTAAAGAACATTGAATTCACCTTTCTTTTTAGTTTTTTTCTTTAATAATATCCAAACATATTTAAAAGAATCCTTCTCAACATGAATCTTCATAAATACAATCTTAATATATTAATTACATTATTTTTTATTTTAATAAACAAAGTATTGAGTTTTTAATATTTTGCACAACATGATTATAATCATTATAGTTGTAAAATCTGATCTGAAATAAAGATTGAGGTCGACTTCAATTTTTTTTATTTATAAAAAGATTAAAATAATATTGTTTTGACTAAAAAATATATCAATATATAAAAAATTAAATTTTAATCGAATCAAGTTAAAATTTATTAAATCATAAATGAATTAAGTTATTTTTTAATCAAGACTGGTCAAAACACTGGATCAACCCATTACCTACCGGACCTAGTTTTAAAAGTAATCAATAGTAAGATGGACAATATAATCTATTTGTAGACATGCATTGTTGATTTTTTTAAAGAGAGAAAATGGGCCAAAGTAACATAATAAGTCCACCACACAAAGCCAACCCATTTGAACAAAAGAATATCCATCAATCAATCATTCCAAATCCCATAATTTAATCTAGGGTTTCTCTTACTGTTATAAACCATCACTGCCACTCCACACAATTCTCCTCTTTCAATCACTCTGTTTATCGCTCTCTTTGGCATCCCATCTTCCAAGTAATTGAAAAAGAGAGATCCATATCCTTCTCATCATCATCTTCAATAATGGCAGTCACTTTCTCAGATATCCACACAGAATCCGGCCTCAAATCCCTGGACGAGTATCTCGCCGGAAAATCTTATATCTCCGGAGATCAGATTTCCAAAGATGACATCAAAGTTTACGGTGCTGTTTTGGAGAATCCTGGTGATGCTTTCACTAATGCTAGCAAGTGGTATGACTCTGTTTCTTCACAGCTTGCTTCAAGGTAACAATTTTTCACTTTTCAAAGTTCAATTTCGCATCTTGTGGTGATTTTGTTTTGGTTTGGTTGTTGATTAATTATGAGTTTTGTGTTTTGATTTATAGCTTCCCAGGAAAAGCCATCGGTGTAAGAGTTGGTGCCGCTGCCGCTGCTCCCGTTGAAGCTGCCCCTGCCAAGGAGGTTCCTTTCTTTCTTTTCATAATTTTTGCTTGATAACTGAATGTTGATTTCTGGTTTTTGTTTTCAATTGGGTATCTCAAAGTTTGGATCTTTTGCCATGCGTATGTAGCTTATACACTGTGTGATTTGATTAGCTTTGCTGCATATAAAACCATTGCCAACTGGGAGTAAAATAATGTAATCGATTTAGAAGGCCATGAGCTTATTACCCAGTAACACACAGATAGGGCAGCTTTAACTTGCAAATTTAACGTTGCAAGTTGAAGACTTCTGCACTGGAACCAGCGATAGTATAGCTGCTGCTGTCGTATGAGTTTAAATTTAAAGCTTGACTTGTGTTTCTCGCTGGTGTGCTAGAGGTAGGATGTGATGATAGTTCGTTATTGTTTAATTCAGGCAATAATTTTTTGTACTGTTTTATTACATGCCAGGGATGACTATTTCGTGGTCAAAGTGATAGGTCTAAGAATAATTTGCTGGTGATTCACAAATCACGCTGAATTTGCTATTCGGTACAGTGCTTTAGTTTCAAATTAGGAATGTCCAGTGCTTTGGTTGCATTGGTGCAAGTCACATGGCAAAAATATTAGGGGCACTTCTTGACTAGCTTGCATTGAACTCAGAAGTTTTCCCTGTTCTGTTTCAGGCTGCTGGTGACGACGACGACGACGACGACTTGGATCTTTTTGGTGACGAGACTGAAGAGGACAAGAAGGCAGCAGAGGAGAGGGAGAAAGCTAAAAAGGGATCCTCCAAGAAGAAAGAGAGTAAGCGTCCTTGGTCCCCTTTCTAATTCACTCCAAAACCTCGTTCATGTTCTTGTATAACACAGTTGAAAACTTATCTGGGTAAATAACACAGTTGCAGGTGCCAACTGCCAACTGCGATTCTAAAGCTTCACAATTGCAGTTGCAATTTTATTAAAATCTTTAATAAAGATAATATTTTTTTGGGTTAACCTAGATTTGGATAAAACAGAAAAAGATCAATAAATAAATATTATCTTTATCACAATAATATTTATTTATTTTTAAAATATTATCTTTAAAAAGTAAATAAATATTATTTTTACCGTAGTTGTGATAAAAATGATATTTAATTATTATTTAAATTCAAAATTTAAAATGGCTATTAATTTTTATTAACAAAGTTGCCTCTACCACATCTTTTAAAAGAGTAGATGACACCTGCAACGTAGCAGATGCAGATGAGATATGCTACACTTTGCAAACTATGCTAAATAAGTTTTCAACTGTATTATTTTCCCTTTTTTTTTCCTTACTGTGCTACTTTGAAAAAAAAACTCCTTTTATGACTTCATTTTATTTTCTGTTCTGTTGACTTTTCCCCACCTTTAGGTGGAAAATCTTCTGTTCTCTTGGATGTGAAGCCATGGGATGATGAGACAGACATGGTGGCGTTGGAGAAGGCAGTTAGGAGTATTGAGATGCCCGGTCTCTTTTGGGGAGCATGTATGATTTGACTTGACTGAGTTTTATTTATTTATTGCATCGCACTTGACTTGATTGTGTGATACTAACCAATGTGTGTTGGTTTTGTTAAGCAAAATTGGCTCCAGTTGGCTATGGAATCAAGAAGCTCCAGATCATGCTTACCATCATCGATGACCTTGTATCAGTGGATTCCCTCATTGAGGAGCGTCTCACAGTTGAGCCTTGCGACGAATATATTCAGAGCTGTGATATTGTTGCCTTCAACAAAATCTAAGACTGCTTACATTCTACTGGTTGTAGTGTAGCCATCTTTGGCATTAAGTTTTGCTGGTCAGTCATTTCCTTTTTGTTTAATATCGTGTCCAATCTTGTGCCTCTGTTCTCTAGATCAGTGAGATATGAGATGACGATCACTTAAAAAATTAAATTCCTCTTCTACTGTGTTTGGCTGAATGCCTCCATATGAACTGTTTTTGCTTGTCTTATTATATAATATTTATTCAATTAGAGAGTAGACTAGACTGGCATTTTTATTTATTTGTTTTATGTAGAATTTTTTATTATTTTTTAAAAAATAACTTGGGTTATCTTGGGTTTTTTTATTTGTTGTTCTTGGTTGAATTTTCCTTAGCTAACTTTTAAATGTTTTTATTTTGATTTTATTATTCAACATTTGGAATAATTTTTTTAAATAATTCATAAAATTAAAATTTCTTTTTAATTTCATCCCTTTTATTTTTGAACTTTTTATTTTTTAATCTTTCAAGTTTGGTTTTTATTTTTTTTAATTACTATTTGTTTTGTTTAAAATAGTTTTTTAAATTGATATTATTTATAATTTCATTCTCTTTAATTTTTTTATTCAAATTTGATCTCTATTTTTTATTGTTTTTTTTTGTACTTTGATAAAAAAAAATTTTAATTTTTATTATTTTTTCTGTTTAATTCTTTAAATTGATTGGTGTTGTTCGATGAATTTTTCACTGATTTATAAAATAATCTAAGTTATCTCGAGTCTTTTTATTTGTTGTTTTTTATTGAATTTCTTTGGTTAATTTTCAACTATTGTAATGAACATTATTATTGTTATTATTATTACTATGATAAAAATCATAAACTTAATTTGAAAGATAAAATTAAAAACTATAAAAACTTTGATAAAAAGATAAAGGAAACAAATAAAAATTCAAAAGATGAAGGGCTAAACTGAAATAAATATTATTACTATTGAAAATAATTATAAATTTAATTTGATGGATAAAATAAAAAAAAACTATAAAATCTTTGATGAAAGAGTCAAGGGAAAAAAATGAGGATGAAATCATAAGAAACAAATAAAATTTATAAGCCATCTAAAAAAGATAAAAAAAAAAAAAAAAAGTGGGGATCAAATTTGAGAGATGAAAAACTTAACGAGGATAAAATTTTAAAATCTTGTCAATTTAAAGTGATTTTTCCAAATAAAACAGGGATTGAATATGAAAAAAGAAAATAAGTTCAAGGGTTGCTGTGTTTTTTTTCATGGCTAGTGCCAAAACCAAGGCATATGAGAGAGAAATGAAGGGAAAAAAAGAAAATCAAACCAGTACCAAATCAAACATCATCATCATTCATGTGCTGCCTAGGAAGGAAGAGAACACCGAAATGGATCCAATGACATGGCAAGACAATTTTTTACACCACCACAGTCATCCATAAGTGTTGTTCGAAGATAGCGGAGTGGCTGATGTATGTTGTACATATGTCAGCAGCTTTTTGTTTTTTTGTATCAAAAGACAACATCACCTCTAGGACCAAACATCTATTGCCAAAAAACCATCATGAAATGGCGAATTGGCCCTTACAAAGATGCTTTGAGAATTTTCCTTTCAAGGGTGACAGAGTCATTGCATTGTTCTAAAAAAGCTAAAAACCAAAAATACCCCTAGTCATAATTAAGTTGAAAATTACTTTTAAAGGTACTAAAGTAAATCCATTATATAAAAAGTTTAAGAAAAGACAGACTCCCCTTAACAATCGAAGAATGACAAAGTGAATTTTATGACAATACTAATATACCCCTATAGGCCAATTATAATAGTCTTTTTCTCAAGTGCAAGAACATAATTCTACTATTGTAATCCACAACAAATCATGCCTAATGTACAATGTTGACGTTAAGGAGTTAAATGATGTTTTGAGAACCAACGGATATACAAAAGTCGATGAAAATGATGACAACGACAAAATCAATATAGAAGATTGCGATAAAGATGAATATGATGAAATTGATGAAAAAGTAGATAATTTTGATTAATTTGTAAAACATGAATATGTAATGAAATTAATTTTATTGTAATATTTCTAGACGTTCCTTCACAATGACATGAATTTATTAGTACATGACAAGGAATGTAATATTTTTTATGATATTATTATTATACACAGAACTGATTTTATTGTGATGTGATTTTAACGTATTTGCTGGATGGATAGATAAGAAATACATATATAATTTGGACATAAAAAATATTTTATATTGATGGAATTACTAACGGACTAAATAGGTAGAAAAATTCTAGAGAGTTAGAATAAAATTACATGTATTGCCATTGAGACTTACAGATGGAACCATCAACGGATTAAGTTTGTCGGTATATTTTAGAGAGTTGAGAAAAAAATAACACTCTAATGCCACTAGAATATACAGATGGAATCACTGACAGATTAACTTCATTGGTATATTTAGAGACTTGAAAAAAAATTACACTCTAATTCCATTAGAACTTACAAACAGTATCATCGACGAATTAAGTTTATCAGTATATTCCAGAGAGTTGGGAAGAAATTTACACTCTCATACCACTAGCTATTACAGATATAATCATCGATAGATTAAAATTCCATTGGTGATATTTGGGAGGGGTTTATAGAAAATTTAAGGTTTAATTTTGTTAATTGTCCGTTAGAAATTCTATCGGTAAAAAACAAAAAAACCACAATTAAAAAATCAGAATCCTTAATTTCATAACAAAAGTTCATCTTCTTCCTCTCTCGTTCTCTTCCTTACTGTAATTTCTTCTTCTCTCTCTATGTTTTCTTCATTTCTTCTCTCTTTGTCGAGTTCTCTTATTCTTCACTCTTATTCTCTTCCTCTCTCACTCTCTACCAAGTAAAATCTCTAACTCTTGCTTCTTCTTCCTTTTTTTTATTTATTGTTAAGGTGGTTAATTAATTGATTTTTCCTTTTCAATCTAAGCCAGCAAGCTCTTCATCTAGGTAAATCTCATTCTTCTTCCTATAATTTGTTGAAACCAAAACTGTATTATTTTGATAGAAGTTGTTTCTGGGTTTTGGTTCTTATTTGAAATGGTACCGATGGATTTTGGGTTTTGATTCTTGATACCCTATAAATCTGTATTATTAACAAGTGTTTTGTTGGTTGTTGTGTGTTGGGTTTTGATGTTTTTGCTTCAATGATTATTGGGTTTAGGGTTTTGAGACTTAATTATTTGGATTTCTTATTTGGATATTCTAGTTTATGAGGTTTGGTTAATTTAATGTTGTTTTGTTAAGGTTATTGCATGTTGATTAACAAATTTTATGTGCCTATTAAATATTTTTCATAGTTTCAAATTTGTGTGGTGTGTTTCTTAAGAAAATGTAATATTAAATTGAATTTGTGTGGTGTATTTATTGAGAAAATGTTAAACATTAATAAAAATAGGTTTTCTATTAAGTCTAATTTATTTTTAAAAATTAATTTAGATGTTATGTCACTTGTTAATGAATACAATTAAGATGATGCATCTAGTGAGTATATGAGTTTTCTTAGGAATAATATATAGTAAGTGATTTGAGTATTTAGGTTTGAGCATATAAGAGCAAAGGGTTGGTTTGAATTTTGAAGAGATATACTCTAAAATAGGTCTCTTTACTGATTTAAATTTATTTTACATTGAAGTAATAGAATTTTTCATTCCTTATATTTTTTTATGATTTTTTTTATTTAGAAATTGATAGGAATATGGAGAAGTCCTAAATAAAATCAACTAGTTTGTGAAAACATATTATTGATGTGTATTTGTAGGTAAACAAAATTTGAGTAGTCTCTTGTATAGAAAAGGTGATGCCAATTTTTTTTTAAATAGGATTGTTATTAGCGTGTCGTACAAATATGATCGTTGCTAGTTCTTTTAGCATCATTTTTTATGACCATAAGTCATTACGTACTGATCATGAACATGCACCTCAGGCACAAACAACCTTTCTCAATACAGGTTTGTTGAGTGTGATGCCGCCACGCCGAAGGGGGATCCGTTTAGAGAGGAACCATTTACTGGGAAGTACATTACCCAATGGAAGCCCGACCACTCAATGTAATTTTATTTTCCTTTCATGCACTATTAAAAAATAAAGAACATTTAATAATTTTTGAAAAATTAATTTCAATTAATGAATGTAATTTCAGGTTTATAAATGTTGAGGTTGCCCGCATAATAACATCGAAGATTAAATCATTGATGAAAGTGCAATTGTTTCAATAGAGTTAGGTTTTTAAAAATCCTGAATGGAAACCCATGTTGATGCACGGTTCAGAAAGTTCAAGGTTAATATATACTTTATTTTTTTTTATCATGTTAATTTGGTTAGTTTATTTATTTTGATGAATTAATTCTTTTATAAATTTATTGTGCAAGGAAAATGTTTACTGGGATAAGGCCGACAACGTTGTTGTTAGGAGGGTTTGAGAGAATCACAATACAACGAGGTAAGATTGAATACTCAATATTATATTTTTATTTAAATTTTATTTTTCATTTATTAACCAATAATTCATTTCTACCATACAAGTTGCGTGATTTTGGGTATGAGGTGCAAAAAAAGAGATAAAAAATATGCTAAAGAAAGAGATCTTTCAGGTTAGAGAGACGTGATGGTTTGGAGAGATTTTAGACATTCACACGTCTTAGAGGCTATATGAACATAATACATTCAACACGCGATATTTGAGCGTTTTGTGTGGCGGTTGCAGTTCGATACGGAAAACCAAATAAAGAGATTCACGATATCATTACCACACACACTAGCATATGTATTCTGTTTGTTTTACATGTGAAGCGGATGATAATATTCTTCTTTATTACATCTATTTTTTTTTAAAATGTTGTTTTATTATTAATATGTTTAACTAACAATAGTTTTCTCTTGCAGATTAGGGTTTTTGGAAGCAAACCAAGATCGATGAAGCTTTTTGTAGAAACTCACATGTAAAATAATGACTGTTAGAAAGAGGTGCAGCAGCTCGTGGAGAGTCGAGCTCAAAAGTTCATGGTATGTTAGATTTCAACAATTTCTTTTCTTAAGTTATTTTTTTTAATACGCTAACTTTTTTTTTCCAAGAAACATATAACACTCAATTGCAGGAGAGATATATGAATGATTTTTCGACCCATCTATAACTCAATCTGGATTTGTGGTTGGAGGCAGGATCGTTCAGTAGATCCAATAAAAATTAGGTTTATGATATCTCAAACACTATGATAGAGGAGTTACGGATGACCTGAAGTGTTTCAACCATTGGATGCTCGCAATAAGTTCTGAGCACTGAATCTTCAGAGTTCCAGGCAATTTTAAACCAACAAGTTGAAGCTTAGATAACCCATCTGGCGACTGAGACAACAAGAATTAGTTATGAGAAGACCGGACTCTAACGATTGTACATGGAGTTGAAATCATATATGGACGGTACATATGCTCCCTCTTATTGCCCCCATGTCTTAGTGAAGACTCGTTTCCTCCTCTTCTTTCAGCCCCTCAATTCTAGATGAATTGTTGAAGCTTAGATAACCCATCTAGCGACTGAGACAACAAGAATTAGTTATGAGAAGACCGGACTCTAACGATTGTACATGGAGTTGAAATCATATATGGACGGTACATATGCTCCCTCTTATTGCCCCCATGTCTTAGTGAAGACTCGTTTCCTCCTCTTCTTTCAGCCCCTCAATTCTAGATGAATTATATTCAAACCGATAAATTTTAAAATATGATTTTTTATTTTAATTCTTTTCTACTCTATTTATTATATTTTTAAAAAATATATTTAAACAACATACTAACAGGCTTACCGATAAAATAAGTCTGTCGGTATATTACAGATATTTGAAAAAGAATTACTAGAAATGCCATTAATATTATTTAATCATCAACAAAATTCATCTGTCAGTAATGTAGACATAAATCACTAATGGAATTACAAATAGACTTTTTATCAGTTATATGTTATATTCACTAATGAAAATCCTGACAGAATGATGCCTACAATTTATTTTGTTTGGCGTGTGTTTTTTGTCTGTAAATTCATTGGTGATTATATTACCGATGAAATAACTAACAGAACATAAATCATCGATAATAAGTTTTCTGACAAACGGTAACCGTTCATGATCTATCTGATAAAACTTATGCCAACGGAATCAATGTCTAACTACCGATGAAATATTCTGTTTGTAAATTGCAAAATTCTGGTAGTGAGCAACTCTTCTAGATTGAGATGACCTTACAAAAGACAAAAAAGATCTTGAGCAAAATTCTTAACCATAATTTAAAAAAAAAAACAAATAGTAATCAAAATAATGAGAACCAAATCTGATATAAAAACTAATGAAAGAAAATAATGAGACTTAATTGAAAAATAAAATAAAATAAAGGATAAGAAAGAGCAATTAAAAGTATGAGGACCAAAATTGAATTAAAAAAATAAAATAAAATGTTGAGGGACTAATTGAAAAAGAAAAACAAATTAAGAAAAAGATAAAAAAAAAGCAATTAAAAAAAATAAGGACTTCATCTGAAAAAATAAGAAGAAATGAAATAAAATGTTGAGGGTTAAAATTAAAAGAAAAAATAACAAACAAAGAAAAGGATAAAAAAACAAAAATAATGAAAATAAGTATCATATTTGATATAAAAATAAAATCAAATCAAATGGAAAGAGATGAAATTAAAAAAAATCTAAAAAAGAATCCAAAACAAAGAAAGACCAATAAAAAAATAGAAAATCATAATTGAAAGACAAATAAATAGGAGGACAACCTTGATTTTTTATTGATCTGACACGAATTTCAAGGAGTGGAAAGAGAAATTGAAGGGAGGAAAAAAAAGTCAACCACTACCAAACCACCATGACTTGAGCAACGCGTGTTGTCCTATAAGCTTCGCCTCCACTCAACGCTTCAAAGACACGGTAGTTGGGAAATTTTAGTCATCGCATGACGTGCCAACAACATTTTCTTTATTAATATTAATATTTTTATTTTATTTATGAAAATATTAATTTTCCTCCTATCCAAATAAAGTATAACAAAAACATCATAAAAAAATACTAAATATCCTCTAACCTATCCTTTAATTTTCTTGACTTTAAGACAATGAAATAATTATACTATTCGTAAAAAAAAGAAAATTATACAAAAGCTCTCTTAGCCTTTTTTTTTTTTTTAAGGGCATCAATGTAATTCTACCAATATAAATTATTAAATTGTCCCCATCAATTTGTAAATGTCTTTAAAACCCATTAGAAATACCATTCTAGCCCCGCAAACATGCAAAAACTTTGTACAGAAAAGAGCAAAATATATATTAATGACACTGTGTAAATCCAAAATGAATTACATCTCATGGTCTACAGTGAAATACAGATTTTTATAACATAATCATGTCATGAGCTACTGTTATTTGGAGTGGGGATTTTGGGCTTAGCTTAATAATAAGAAAACGTATTTTGACTATATGAATATTTTGGGTATGTTATACATATAAACATTTCTGTATATGTATTTAAAATTTGGACACTTGATCATAACTATATATGTTTTTGTATTCTAAAATTCAAGATCTTGACAGGTTGATCACTTGAATATATTCTTGTTTTCACATCCCTATCCGAATTCGATCAACATAAATAGATACTCTATGACCTGATCCTACTGTGCTTATTGCAAAAATCATACATTCCGTCTCAAGAACTGATTATGAGAGAAGGATAAGCATGTCCGTTCCTTTTATAATCATCTTAAAGAGGTATTTTACTTAGAAGTCTAGTACTATATGAGCAAGCAGACCTCATATAATACTACCTTCAAGACATTATGGTTACAGTTTCTATCTTTCATGAATGTATGGTAAAGATAATACATCCACGTCTCTTGCTTGTTAAGAATGTTCTTGTTTTATTGTAGTTCTGAGATTAATGAAAAACAGTGCCCTCGTGTTCAATCTCATATCTTACTAGATTTATGATGTTACCATCACCTAGTTTCGCAGCCATTGTTCTACTCGATGCTACTGCAAAAAATCTGGAGAAAATTGCTGCGATATGATAAAACACCTAAGGGAATTCCCAATCTCATGTCTTCCTCTTAAGATTGTGTGTGTGTGTATGTATTTCAATACATGTTCTAAATACCTTTGTCATGGAAAGCACCCAGCAACATTAGGAATGTTTAATTAATATATGTTCAGTAATGCCGTGCAGATGTTTTTGTAAAGATTTATGTGTTTCAGATGGATATTCAAGTTGATTCAGGTTATGATGTTACTGCTTAACAATCCAAAAACAAGAAAAAAGTCGTGCTGTTGCCAGCAGGACTTTATATTACAAAACAAAGAGAGAAAACCTGAAGACCACTTGTTTGTGAAAAGATTGTACGCTCAAGAGAATTTGGACCAAAGAAAGTTGAGCGGATTATTGAATTGAAAATGGTACAAAATGAAAGCCTTCTTTAATTTCAGTTAAATGGATCGCATGAGGCATACGGAATTCTTGGTAAAGGAACAACTTAGCTAGGTTTTTCTTCATCTATTCTTTTCCTAATTACTCTTACCGTCGAGACATTTGGGATCATCCCCTTCACCTGATCAGCTCAGAAGCTAGGAGTTTAGACTTTAGGCTTGTAAATTAAGTTGTTCATACGCCAGAAAAACAAAGCAACATGCATTTATCACCAGGAGAAGCAAGCAAGTTTTGAGCAATAATTTGGATAAATTAACATGAAATTAAGCATTATAAGACTCAATATGCTTCCTTCTTGCTTCAGATTCATTCAAAGTTCAGCAATGGTTTACATTAGAAATAGTTATAGCCTGGAAACAACAAAGGACATTATACAAAAAAAAAAAGTAGTTGAAGATCAAGCAATATATATGTAATATACTAAAGGTAATATATTAAAACCTGAAGACGACGGAAATGCATGAGAACCTGGAGAGGAGGAAGGAAATTCAAAAACTACAAAGTAGGTTCAAATGTAGCTCAATGATCAGACCTTTTTGAAGAAAAAAGAAACCTATTCCCCATCCTCCATGATGTAGGGCATGTTCAGGTACCAAAGCTTAATCTACAAGCACTGGCCCGAGTAACTGGAAGGAAGGACATTCAAATACTACAAAGTAGGTTCAAATGTAGCTCAATGATCAGACCTAGTTGAAGACAAAAGAAATCTATTGTCCATCCTCCATGATGTAGGGCATGTTCAGGTCAAAGCTGAATCTACAAGCACTGGCCCGAGTAGGTTCTCCAGCTTGATTGGCTTCTCCAGATGATTCTGTATTAGAAGTATTTTGACTTGCTTCTCCTAGTAAAGCTACTTCATGTGATGGAGTAGCTTTAACTGGCCCTTTCCAGTGGCATCTCTTATGACCTCCCAGTGCCTGCCCGGTGGGGAATGTCTTATGGCATATATCACATTGGAAGGAGGAAATCCCCATGGGGATTGAGCCCTCCTCTTCAATTTCTTCTGACTGTTTAACTTCCGTGGAAGAAAGAACATGGCCTTTCACATCCATGTTGGAGTTATAATCCAACAGTTCAGCTCTATCTGCGTTGGCAACGCCTGGCGGTACATGACCTCCTGGAGCATGAAATGTTGGAAACGCTTTATCATTACTGCGGCATCCAATCTTATATGATCCAGCGCCTTTTGAAGTTTCAGAATCATTCAACTTGCACATCCAGTTCATCATCATCATCTTCTTCTTTTTCTTCTTGGTGATCATACCGTGAGATTCATCATCCTGTTCATCTGACTCCCTCTTCGTCTTGCCTTTCTCTTCATTAAACCAACACGAAACTCCCCCTTCACTGTGGAAAGCTACCGCCTTTTGATCATCCATTGGTTTGCCGCTGTTTTTTGGTTGAAAAGATTTATAAGTTGCTGATTCGTCATTAATCTTTAGCTTCTTGCTTTGTCGAACTTCCTCAATCTTCTGCTTCTCTAATTGGCCAGCACCATCGCGAGATAGTTCTATCAGATTACAAGCAGCCACAACTGGGTCCAGATCACACACAGCCTCAACTGGATCTAATGTCCGCCCTCGCTTATCTCTCTTGTTCCAACTTGAGAGGGATGCGAGTAGATCAACACCATCATCTAAACCTTTTTCTATGGCTAAACCAGTCTGATCAACCTCTAATCCAGCTGCAGATTCAGAAAGACTAGAGGAGCTACTGTGTTTGTCAGAAAATGAAGGCGGCTGAGTCCCCTTCCAGCCTCTATCAGGATGGAATCTCATATGGCCAAACAGAGAATTCATCGAAGGAAAAACTTTAGCACACAAACAGCAGGTTGGTTTTCCTCCACTAGCCACACTCACATCACCAGCTTTGATGGTATTACATCTACTAGCGCTACTCTTCGACAATTTCAATTCATGCTTCTTCGTCTTTTCACGCTGGATCTTGGTAAGCTCTAATTTTTGAGCTTTCTTGAGATCTTTATCGTTCTTGAGATGGTGTCTCTTATGCCCTCCCCACGCTTTCCCTGATGAAAATTCTTTACCACAATATTCACACACCCGATAACCAGGTCCATGTAGGTCAGCTGCTAAACCTTCACGATCATCCCCGCTAGGTTTACTGCTGTTAGCTATTTTTATCTTGAAACAAAATTTCGATTTCGAAGCTAAGGGATCTAATGGTTGTGATGCAACAGGTTTAGTTGCAGTGACCTTGGCAGGATAATGATCCCCTTGGAAAAGCTCTCGTTCATGGTCATCCATGATCAGAGACAAGGAGAAAAGAAAAAAAGAAAAAGAAACAAGAAGACTGCAGCGCAAGCTAGCTAGGGTTCTAGGAAAAGGTGCTAAAGAAAAATCGGTATAGTGATAGATAAGTAGGGAAAGATAAGAGAGATTTTGCCGTATAAGATGCTACATTCAGGGAAAGAAGAAAGAAATAAGGCCTTGGATTGGATAGAAGAAACCATTTTGCGAAGATATCTCACAAATTTTAGGTGGCATTAATTCAGAATTTATTAGATTCACATAAATATTCATTGCCTTCGATTCTTCATTGGGAAATCCTTTTTGGTAACCTCTCACTACTACAACTCTTCGCTTCAGTTTCCATTTACTACACTCTTGTTATATTGATATGCATGCATACAACCTAGCATGGTTGTAAAACTTAATTCTATATCCTAAAACTCGGTTAATTAAAAACTTGAATTAATTTGAGTTTAAAAAAAATTAAAAAAAAATTTGGTTGATTGATAATAACTTCAATCTCAACTCATTGATTTTTTTTATTTTTAAATTAAAATGATATTATTTTGATTTTTTTAAAAATAATATTTTGAAATCAACTATCTCAACTTGTAATCCAAACCTCACATGGGTTGAGTTTTACAACTATGATATATAGAGTAAAAAATTATAAAATAAATTACAAACAATAAATTGAAGAAAATCATTATATATAAAATATTTTAGGATTTGTTTTTTTTTTTTATGAAATATTCACATAGTGATAAATTTTGCTAAACCACCATCCCTATCCATCCATCCGAGGATGTAGGATGTGATGTTAAGTATCCGAAAATAAAATTAAAATGGGCCATAATTTTTTGGTTTGGGAACTAATTAACAACTCATAACTTTTCTAATTATTTTTTATAATAATAATTTATAAATCTCCATACTTTGTTTAGAATAATTAATTTCCTATTTTAATTTAAAGTAACCTTAATTTGTGTTTATACCGAATAGGAAAATAGAAAAACGAAAGAAAACATATGGTCTAAATTAAATCATGATAAAAGAAACCCTTAATTATTTTAGTGTAAGAAAAAGAACCTTATTCTTTTCATATAATTAATAATTAAAGAAATTACATATTTTTTCCTATTTTTCTAGGTTGCCGGGTTAATAGAAATATCAAAATCTCTATCTATTATTTATTTCTTAAATCTTGATATTTTATGCAAATTTCCAATTATAAAGTCATAAGCGATTATTTCCTAAAAAGAAATTTTCTTTTTGGATGTTCATTTCCTTTTAGACCTAACTCTTATTTCATGAGTTTACAAAAATGCTTTGGACCTTTTCATTGATGAAAAATCTTTCCCGTTTTTTATCTTTAATTTTCAACCCATTTATTCCAATTTTCAGTATTTTTCAATGTAAAATCAGAAAACATATTTCATTAATTGAAGTTTCAAGAAAAAAAATCTATATGGAAACCTAATTAAAAGGTGTTCAAATATCTTGTTTTTCTCATCCAGGAAAAAAAAAAAAAAAAAAAAAACCTACCACACACCCAAGACAACAAAGAGAAAGAGAAGGATACAGCTTTTATTTTCATTAAAGTTCATGGTGTTTGAATAAATTAGACAAAATTTGGTGTTTGAATAAATGTTGATGAAGGGTGTTTTTGTGAGAGAAAAAAAAATCATTAAAAAATGGAATACCAAGGACAACTTTAAGCTTGTTCTACGAAATCCAGTCATAGCCTAGAGAAAAAAAAAAAGAAAAAAAAGAAAGAAAAAAGAAGAAGGCATGTCAATTTCTTGCTGTCAATCCACCAAATGTCGTAGGTCACCACTCGGTCAATAACAGAGGGTTGGTATTTTACAATCTATCTTCTTCTATTATTTAGATTTTTCTGATTTTCGCATTAATCCAAATGTAATGTGGTCAAATTTGGTGCCAAAACCTATATTTGTGCAGTCACAAATACAGCGAATTCGAACATGAACAAATTTCGTTGTGTTTAGTTAACGTCTCCAGATATATAAAATAGATATATAAGGGAAATTAAGAAATATAACCAGAATCAACTCGGGTTAATTTGTCAAACACGTGATCTAGGTCATAAGATTAAGATAACCCAATAGAAAATAAATTATGAAACTCAATTCTCGATCAACTCAGTGTTGAAAGATAAAATTAAAAAAAATCGATTAAAAAAGAAAGAAAAATGACTCGAGTTAACCGGGTTAACTCACAAAACTTGTGATTCGAGTCATGAAATAAGAATAACTTTATAGAAAGTGGACTAAAACAAATCACGAAACCTAATCTCTAATCAACTCAATGTTGAAGAATAAAATTGAGAAAAATAAGTCAATAGAAAAAAAACTCGAGTTAACCAAGTTAACCTGTTAAACCTATTGTCCAGGTCATGAGTATGAAATAATATCATAAAAAGTAAATTGAAAAAAATTATGAAGTTCAATTCCAAAAAATCTAATGTTAAATGATAAAATTGAAATTAAAAAATAAACATAGATTATAAAAGAAAAAAATAACAAAGGAAGAAAGAAAATACTATTATAGTGAATAATATTATATGAGGAGAGGCACAATAAAAACCCCTTCTCCTTTAGTGTTTTTTTTTTTTTTTTGTTAATGTTAATTAATTGTTTATTAAAAAGTGTTAAAACATTTGAGTTGAAAATTAAGAATTTGGAATGAAGTTAGGTGTTTAATTTCTTAATTAGGACTTGAAGTATAATAATTAATTGGAGAGAATTTATAATGGTGATTGTTGATTTTTTTGGTGATTTTGCTTGAGAGTTACAAAGAACAATTAGGTGTTGTGGGTGCAGATGGATTCAAGTTCTTCTATTCGATGATGATGTAATCATTGTAGTATTGGAGAGTAGGTTTGAATCTAAACCACGTGAAAGGAATAAACATTGTAGATATGCTTTAAATTCCTATGGATTTTAATAGTAAAATTATTTTGAATGAAAAATCAGATGATCTTGAAGAGTAAAATGATTATTTCATGAAGTTAATTTGTTATTTTTTATTTGTTTTAGAGTAACATTATCTTTTTATTTTTTAATAACAATAAAATTATTCAGAACTTCTAGTTTAGAGGCTTTATAAAAATTTCATTTCCTAAATTAACATTGTAATAATTTTATTTTCCTTGCATCTAAATTTTTTAACCCTGACTTTAGGGGCTTTAAAATAATTTCATGATGGTTTTTTTTATTATTTAGTCTTAGGAGTATTTTACTAATTTTTACAAATAAAATAAAAAAGAAAAAAGTTGTTGGTACACGTCATACGCTTCGCCGCAGCGTGTGTGATTGATTTTGGTGGTCGTGGTCGTGGTCGTGGTCGTGGTCGTGCTTCCACCGCATCATTTGATTCGTCTCAACATTCTCTTCCTTCTTAAATGATATGTGTATGGTGGTTCGTTCTAGTTTGACACAAATTTGCTTTCCCCCCTTCTTTTTTCTTTCATTCACCTCAATAAGTGCACTATCTCTTGAAGAAATCACATCAACCCTTCAATTTCTTTCCCTTTCATATTTAGTCTCTTTTCTCTTAATTGCAAATTTTAAATTTGAAAAGATTATTTCAATTTGAAAATTATTTTTAATTTTGTGCTTCTTTAACTTTTTTATTCTCTTAAATTTGGTCCTCATTCTTTTAATTGCTATTTTTTAGGTGATTTATAAAATTGATTTCTTTTTGCAATTTCATCCTCCTTCAATTGTTTTTTCTATCA
>Ga0325411_1001142_pt1 | contig 29177 bp, 32 predicted proteins | sample PopdelMetagenome_13_FD_206181 | JGI IMG/M metagenome (GOLD analysis project Ga0325411, IMG submission 206181) | Populus deltoides microbial communities from Bellville, Georgia, United States - Xylem-PdIQD-R4 | ecosystem: Host-associated > Plants > Phyllosphere > Stem > Wood/Secondary xylem...
CCTTACGTTAATCTTCCATCTCAAAGTTCTCATCAACTTCTTCTTCTTCTTTATTATTATTATTATTACTATTATTGTTGTTGTTATTGTGTTGCTGTTAACTATAATTTATACAATTAACCTCTCTATGGTTCGACCCCGGTCTTGCCGGGTTATTTATTACTTTGACACTCCTGCACTTGGGAGAAGACATCAATCTTTTGGTCGTGTCACCTAGGTAAAAGTTATCTTTGTGTCACACTCCTATCAAACCTGATTTACTTGGCTTTCCGGGAATTGGTGTCTTTGCGTGTGGGTTGCGTGACCACGTGATCACGAGGTTCGCATCAACTTTAGTAATTTTATGATTTAAAGGACCAGACAACCAAATTCAGGCACGTTTTGGGGCGTTAATGTAATGCTAGAGTAAAGACCATAACTTTTATTGAAATGGCTCTTATGGTAATTTTGTGCTTTTAAGGACCTGTCAATCAACCTCAAGCAGGTTTTAGGGCTTGAAGGTGTGTTTTTGCATGCTCATGCAAAAACTATAACTTTTACTAAAATGGTTACTTTTGTTATTTTACTTTTTTGAGGATCTATCAGCCAACCTCTGGCACATTTTAGGGCCTCAAAGTATGTTTTTGCATGAATGTGTGAAAACCATAAGTTTTGTTGAAATGAGTATTTTGTAATTTTGTGCTATAAATGATGTGAACCTCGTGATCACGTGGTCATGCAACCAACACGCAAAGACACCAATTCCCGGAAAGCCAAGTAAATCAGGTTTGATAGGAGTGTGACACAAAGATAACTTGTACCTAGGCACCAGCACGATTGGAAATCACCCCTACCCAACGAATGTATATTCGCGAATGAGAAGTATAAGGATGACGCTGTGAAGACAATTGTTCTTTGATAAGTTGTTTTTCAGTTCTTTAGAGAACCATGGAAGGGAGATTATCTCACCAACACATAGTTTCTTGTAGTTTCCACAAAAATTCCTTAGTTTAAATTTGATACTCTTATTCTAATTGATTTTGCAGCATATCAAAAAAAATAAAAATAAAAATTAGTTATTTCATTTGGTTACAGTCCAAAATATATTGGTGACAACAAAAATCCTTTAAAAAGATGTTTATTGGTTTCTGCCGCAGAAAACTTAACAAGAGAAAATTGAACCAAATCAACTCAGAATTAGCTTAAATATGATACTCTTATTACTGGGGTCCTAATCGCATCACATATTAAGTTCGGGGTCAATTGAATATCGTATTCTTTGGTTTTCAATTTCAGGTCTAATCAGGTTCGACTCATAACGTTTATGCATCAGTATATCAAACCTTATCACAAATTGCTCAAACTTTATATTCTGGCTATTTAGGTTGATATTACACTATATCTGAAATGGTAGCTCAATTGGATATCATTTACTTCAGGTTCCAGATTCGGACTTAACTCGTCGTAAACAGGTCTGTTTTGCGTCAACTTTTGAAATTCGCTTTCTTTCTATTGTTTTCATTTCTTGCAGTATATTTTCAACATATCCAACATATTTGGGTGTTGTTTCATCATTTTTTTCATATTTCCTTTCTTTTTTTATTCGAGTCTTCAGTTTCGTTCGTATTTCGGATAGATTCGTTTGCTACTCGCAAGACTATCATCGTAATTTTGTTTTTGCTTTTTTTTTTCTGGTTTTTATTGCTTCTTGCATATATACAAATTTGGATTGTGCTGCTATTCTATTTGGTGTTGGTTTGAGTTCCGCAAGAACAGCAAGAAGGTGAGACAAAAGGTGTGAGATTGTGAGGATATTAAGAGTGTTTAACCGAAACACGAGCGATGTGAGGGTTTTTTTTACCACTAACTAATTTATGTAGGTATTATCATGTCAGATCAAAACAACACACCACCCTGATGTGAACCTCGTGATCACACGGTCATGCCACCCACAATCAAGATTGAGATCTGATCCCGGAAAGCCGAAATAGGTCTGATAGGAGTGTGACACAATGAAAACCTGCCCCAAGGCACAAACACTATTGGAATGAGTAGAATGACGCCACGAAGCCAGTTAATCTTTGATAAGTCAGATTCAGTTCGTTCAAGAACTGAAGAATGCAAGAATCACTCTCACACGTTAAAACTGAAAAATCCAGAAGTAATAATCATCCAAGCTGCCGAAATTTTGGCTTACATGAGTTTAAATAGTTCTTGAAAAACTAACCCTAAAGGACCCCTTATATGGACTTATATAAGGTCTACTTAAAACTGACCAAAAACCCTAAACTGAAAAAGCCCATAACTTAATCTAAACAAGCTTTGGATCCTAACTGAAAACAAAGTATTAATTAAGCCCAAACAAGCCTTGGGCTGTAGCTAACAAAATAAAATAAATCCCCTAATATTTAATCCATGTTCTATTATGAGAAGAAGAGAAGGAAGTAAAATATTACAGAACTAATTCAAGGCTTATTTATAGCCTTCCATGCAGCCCCTTAATCCTAAAAACAAAAGGAAAAGGTAGCCACCCATGTTGTTTCCAAGTTTTAGTAGGATTCTTTTGTTTCCTTTGATGTCCTTACCTCATGGCCCAAATAAGATTGTATTGGACCCCTCTTGCACATGGATAAGATGTACTAGGGTCTCCTCTTGATACTCTAATGGACATTTCAATTCTGACTTGGTTGAAACATTCAAAACCAATGCATTCAATGCCTCTTTTAATGCCTTTGTCTTGGACCATTTGGAACATGTAATGGGTCCTTGCTGGTGTTTCTGGGCTGGTCCACATCACACCCCCTCACGATGTAGAACTTAAATTCCAAATACAAGCCATGATGAAGATGATGGAAAGAATGAATTTTGTGATGGGGAACATGTGTGACAGACTTGAGAAGGTGGGAAAACATGGTAACGTGGCTGGAACATATACCCAAGACGTGAGAAAGGTTGGGGCTGAACCGAAATCAAATAATGGCAGTGGGGCCGAAAGGCAAGGTGGGTTGATTATGCGAATTTTGAGGAGGACGTTAATGATATTAGTGATGGTGGTTTTAAGGATGAGACCATAAGCCATTGGGAATGCTTTCGGCAGCCTAGAAACCAAAGGGATTTCATGTATTTTGATGAAGTGTTATGGCAAAAGAAAGTGAGGATTCAAAAGGAGAGGTGGTATCAAAGGAGAAAAACAAAGAGATTAGTATTCTAAAAAATGAATCCAAGAGTCTATCCCGTATTCTGGGGAGATGAAGCAAGAACTTGATGTGTTAATAGCAACAGTCAATGCCCAACAAGCTTTAGAAAAAGAGGAGAAAATACGCTGCAATGATGATATACGAAATAGAACGACTATTACTTTCATCCAAAGTTGTTGGCGACGATTATTGGAAAGAAAAGAACCCCAAAGGCTTCAAAACGAGGCTAAGGAATTGTCCATCCAACTTGTTGGTGACTCTAGAATGAATCATCTTGAACAAAGAGGGAATGATGTGATCCAGGAAAGGTCAAAATCGGATTTTGACGTAAAACGTGCAACTATCCCTTTTACAGCAACAGTCATAATTCTCAATCCAACCGATGGATTGAGCTAATATTTTAGGTGGCCTCTCCTAACATGTTTTCCTACCTTGGTTTAAAATTTTAGGTCAATTGGAGTTCGGAAGGCATCGAAACACGAGTCAACAGAGACTGTATGAATTTTGTTATTTACTTTCTTTTGACTTGTGGACTTTTTATTTGGCTAGGACTCTTTTTCTAAAAGGATGTGGCAGCTTATTTTGGGAATCTCCTATTTCTGTAAAGATCTTTAGTGAGCTGAAACATAGTTTCCAAGTGTGGCAAAGATTCATAAATTTTTTAGAATCCTTTTCTTATAAGGATTCCTTATTCATCCTAGCTACAAAAAAAAGAAAGAAGATTTCATAATTAATTCTTCCTTCAGATTTGATTCTCCTAGCTTATATGGGACTTCTAAAGGGCAATAAATGTGATCCTATTATATTTAGGATATTAAATTCAGATTTATTATTGTTATTATTATTTTCTTCTTAGTATAGGGTTTATTTATATTATTTGGGTTTAATTGTAAGCGGGCATCGTATAAGTCCACATTCTTCCATTAGGGTTTATTTTAGTTTGGAGTCACTATAAATAACCAGACATGTAAGGTTAGACAATTCAGATTAATAAAACTTCTTGTTTGCCATACTTTGTGTATGTGAGATAATCTCCCTTCCATGGTTCTCTAAAGAACTGAAAAACAACTTATCGAAGAACAACTATCTTCGTGGTGTCATCCTTATACTTCTCGTTCGTGAATCAATATTCGTTGGTTGGGGGACTCCATTTCCAATAGTGCTCGTGCCTAGGTACAAGTTATCTTTGTGTCACACTCCTATCAAACCTGATTTACTTGGCTTTCTGTGAATTAGCGTCTTTGCATGTGGGTTGCATGACCACCATGTGATCATGAGGTTCGCATCATTTGGTATCAGAGCTTGGCTCCATTAATAAGGTTATATCCATTTAAAATTTTCATTTCTTCTTGTTTCCGCAAAAATTTATTAGTGTCCAATTTCTTCTCCTTGATTTTGCAACATATAAAAAAAAAAGCTATTTCATTTGGTTCCTGACCAAAATATATCAATAGCGTAAAAAAAGAAGAACAAAGGAAAAAAAAAGTCATTTAAAAAGGCATTTATTTTTTTCTGCCGCAGAAAATGGAACAAGGGAAAACTGGACCAAATCAACTCGGGATTAGCTCAAATTTGATACTCTAATTACTGGTTTCCTAATCACATCTCATATTAAGTTTGGGGTCAATTGGATATCATTTGCTTTGGTTTTCAATTTCAGGTCTAATCAGGTCTCATTCATAACATTTTTGTGTCAGTATATCAAACTTTATTGTAATTTTACGCTTTAGAGGATTTATTTGAGGCCCCAAGATGTGTTTTTCAAACTCGTGCAAAAAACATAACTATTGTTAAAATGAGAATTTTGGTAATTTTGTTCTCGAGAGGACTTGATAGCCAACCTCGAGCATGTTTTTGGGCCTTAAGATATGTTTTAGCATGCCCAAGGGAAAACCATAATTTGTCATTTTGGTACTTGATATGATCTAAGCAAGGTTAAATTCGGATTTTGACGTAAAATGTGCAACTATCTAGTTTTACAGCAACAATTATAATTCTCAATCCGACTGTTTGATCGAGCTGGAATTTTTCGTGGAGTCTCCTGACATGTTTTCCTACTTTGGTTTAAAATTGTAGGTCAATAGGATTTCAGGACGGTACCACAATACTGGTCAATAGAGGCTATATGAATTTTGTTATTTACTTCCTTATATGGCTAGGATTCTTTTCCTAAAAGGATGTGGCAGCTTGTTTTGGGAATCTCCTAGTTCTATAAAGATCTTTAATGTGCCGCAATATATTTTCCAAGTACGGAAAGGATTCATAAATATTTCAGAATCCTTTTCTTATAAAGATTCCTTATTCATCCTAGCTATAACAAGAAAAGAAGACTTCAAAATTAATTCTACCTTCAGATCAGATTTCCTAGTCTATTTGGGACTTCTTAATGGTGATAAATCTGATTCTAGCATATTTAGCTTTTATCAAAATGGGTATTTTGGTAATTACATGCTTTTAAGGACCTCCCAACCAACCTTATACATGTTTAAGAGCCTTAAGATATGTTTTGCATGCTTGTACTAAAACCATAATGTTTTTTGAAATCGGTACTTTGGCTCTTTTGAAGACCTGCCGGTCAACCTCAAGCTTGTTTTCACTAATATTCGCTTCTGTTTTATTTCGTGTCTTCGTTTCATCCACAATTCGTATGAATTTGCATTGCTACTTGTGAAATCGTAATCGTAGTTTTGTTTTGCTTTGTTTTCAGTATATTTATTGATTCTTAAGTCTGAAAATTATAATTAGAGTGCGCTGCGAAGGCTACTCACTTTGATTTGTTGATTTCAGTTCCTAAATAACCAAAAGAAAGCAAATTGTGAGGTAAAAGGCATAGTAAGCTTATTAGAGTGAAAAGCCTTGATTTTTTTTGTGTGATACACGAGAGGTGTGAGGATATATTTTGTGCTACTAACCAAATTTTACAGATTCTAAGAATGTTTGAAAACAACGAACCAGCGACACAAAACGCTGACGTAGCTTTCCAATTGCGAGCCATAGGTTAGCAACTCGAGCTGTTGTCTAGGACGTACAAGGATCTGAAAGATGAGGTGAATTCAATAAAGCAACATAATAGTGGGGTTGATTGCCAAGGAAATACGATTCGTATGGCTGTATGGAATGCAAAATCTGATTGTGAAGAGTTAGTTGATGAAAACTTAGATGCTGGTGAAGATGACTATGATTTTGCATCTCCTAGCCAAGGAATCAGGTCTGGACCGAACAGGGTTAGGAGGAATGTGAGTTCCATGGCATGGAGAATTACGAAGATATGGATGGGGACTTGGACACCATTAAACTAAAAAAATCTGAACTTTCAAGGTAAAAACGGTCTCGAGGCTTATTTGGAGTGGGAGAAAAAGGTAGATTGGATTTTTGATTGCCATAGCTATTCTGAACAAAAAAAAGGTGAAATTGGTGATAATTGAGTTTACGGAGTATGCATTGATTTGGTGGGATCAGATTGCAATCAGTAAGAGGAGGAATGGGGAGCAACCCGTTCAGACTTGGGGGGAGATGAAAGTCTTAATAAGGAGATGATTTGTGCCAAATCATTATTATAGAGACTTATATCTGAAGCTCCAAGGTCTGAATCAAGGTTATAAGATAGTTGATGAATATCACAAAGAGATGGAGATAGTAATGATTCGGGCTAATGTTGTTGAGGATAGAGAAGCCACAATGGCTAGATTTCTTAATGGGTTGAATCGGGACATTGTCAATGTGGTTGAGCAACAACTATATGGAGCTAGAGTGATGCAGACCTCGTGATCACATGGTCACGCAACCCACACGCAAAGACACCAATTCCTGGAAAGCCAAGGATTCAAGATCTGAATGGATTACAAACTCTTTTGCCCACAAATAGTGCTTTCATGTTTTAAGTGTTCTTACCAAAGCATAAAACTCTTTGTCATATGTGAGATAGTTCAAGGTACCTCCACTTAACTTTGAAATAAGCAATAGGTTTTCGATCCTATATTTAAACAACTCCTATTGCTATTTTAAATGCATCACACTCAATTTTAAAAACCTTAATAAAGTCAGGTAAAAGTAAAACAAATGCAGAACATAACTTTTCTCTTAATACATTAAAAGTCGAATCTTGTTTTTTATCTCATTTAAAACTAATAGACTTTTTTCATAACTTCATTCAATGGAGCAACGTAGTACTTAAATCTTTAACAAAACATCTATAAAAGGTTGTGATCAGGTTACGCAACCCACACGTGAAGACATCAAATTCTCGGGAAGCCAAGTAAATCAGATTTGATAGGAGTGTGACACAAAAATAACTTGTACCACCAACATTATTGAAAACAAAATTCATATAGCCTATTCTGAACTATATTGCTTCCCGAATTACAATCCACCTGAAAGTTTACCCCAACATAGATAAATACCTCTAGAATCTTTTGGTAAATTTTTAGCTTGATCCAACAATTGGATTTGGAGTTATGCATAATAGCGTAAAACTAGTCGGTAGGAAATTTTACGCAAAAATCTGAATTTGACCTTTCTTGGATTGTATTATCTCAGTCACAGATTTAGACATAGGTCATTCACGAGTGGCCTTAACTTATCCAAGGAATACAATTCTATCACTGCAAAAACGTTTTCAGATTATTATACAATTTTCTTTACACAATACATCAAGTACATTATGTAAGTTCTCAACATACTCATTCAAGTTCTTGTTATAGATTAGAATGTCATCAAAACACACAATCACAAATTTTCCATTGAATGATCTTAACACGCGATTCATTAATCTCATGAATGTATTTGGTGCATTTGTCAAACCAAAAGGCATTACTAACCATTCATATAGCCCATTAGTCTTAAATGCAATTTTCCACTCATATCCCATTTTCATCCTAACCTAATGATATCCACTCCTTCAATCAATTTTAAAAATTATATGTATCCACTCATCATCAAGCCTATTCCATTCATATAGTCTATTAGTCTTACATGTAATTTTTCACTTATCTCCCCTTTTCATCCTAATCTAATGATATCCACTCCTTAAATCAATTTTAAAAAATATATGTGACCTATGCAACTCATCTAACATATCATCAAGCCTATGTGCAGGATGTCTATATTTCACAATTATGTTCTTAATTGCTATACAATCTAATGCGAACCTCGTGATCATGTGGTCACGCAACCTATATGCAAAGACATCAATTCCCGGAAAGCCAAGTAAATCAGGTTTGATAGAAGTATGACACAAAGATAACTTGTACCTAGGCACCAGCACTATTGGAAACGAAGACCCTCACTGAATGAATATTGATTCGGGAACAAGAATTATAAAGATGACGCCACGAAGACAATTGTTATTCGATAAGTCATTTTCAGTTCTTTAGAGAACCAAGGAAGGGAGATTATCCCACCAACACACAATAAGTGCAATAAAGAAGTTTATTGATATGAAAATTGCGTAACCCTACATGTTTGGTTATGCCTTTATTTATACTGATTCTAGACTTAAAGAAACCCTAATGGAACCCCCTTAGGTGGACTTATATGAAGCCCACTTACAATTGACCCAAATAAGTAATAATAACCCAAAAACTAAGAAGAAAATAATAAAAATCCAAAAATTATCATGCTAAATATGCTAGAATCAGATTTTTCACCTTTAAGAAGTCTTAAATAAACTAGGAAAAATTTAATTTGGAAACTTTGTGTTGCTGCCCCACCTTTGATGTCCTTGATTAGCTTGAATTTCCTTGTTTAACTTGGACAAATAAGAAAACAAATTTCCTTCTTTGTTGCTGATTTAATTACTTTCCTTTCTAAGTTAGGAAAAGCATTAAATAGTCCTCCCCTCTTTAGGAATAAGATATGGCCACCTTCCTTACTTAATTAGGAGAATAAATTGCTGACTTTTTATCCTTGTAGTATTAGGAAAAATAACAAGCCTAACAAGGCTGGTATTGGGCCGGACACATCAACCCCTTGTTCCACACGAATTGGGCTCTTCTTGGACCTGAACTAGATGAATTAAAGGTTGTCCTTCATGTTCCTTAAATGTCCCAAGCCCCTCTAGGTCCATTTTGCTCCATATGTTCTGAACAAGCTCATTCAATGCTTGGTGATTGGCCCAATTGGCACCTCCAATGGGTCGTTGGCATGATTACGCTTGGTGTTGGGTTGATCTGCATCATAGAGGACATGGTTTATATGGCTACGAAGGTGGAGACAACTTAAGAAGGGACATGTTTAGCCAGCTTTAATTCGGGTTCTTCATCATCTTGGAAGCCGAATCTAAAGAGAGAAGGTATTGTTCGGCCGAGATCCTTTGCTTCTTCTAGAACTGAATCATCAAAGGCTAAGTTGATGTCCCTACTAGAGCCATATGTAAATCTGAAACTCAACCTAAACGTACTCGTGATGTTAAATGTTTCAGGTGTTAGGGATATGAACATTATGCTTTAGAGTGTCCAAACAAGAGAATCATGATGATTAGAGATAATGGTGATATGGAATCTGAAAGTGACAGATCTGATTGTGAATGCATACCACCATTGGAGGTAGTAATAGGATGAGTTAGCATTACCGGTTGAGGAGTCCTTGGTTATAAGGCAAACACTTCAAGTTCAGCTCAAGAAAGATGAAACTAATAAACAAAGGGAGAACATCTTCCATACGCGTTGATATGTACAAAGCAAGGTGTGTGGTTTAATTTAAGGCTAAGCATGGTTTGTATGAATGGTTAGTAATGCCATTTGAACTTACAATGCACCTAGTATCTTTATGCATTTAATGAATCATGTGTTACATGCATCCATAGGTAAGTTTGTGGTTGTGTATTTTGATGATATTCTAATCTACAATAAGAACTTAACTGAGCATTTTGATCATTTGGGTAATGTACTTGTGTTGCATAGTGAGAAATTGTATGATCTTAAAATGTATGCCTTTTGCATGGAGAAAATTGTGTTTCTTAGTTATGGTGTAACCGCGCATGGTATCGAGATGGACGAGGAGAAAGTTAAGGCCATCCAGGATTGGCCTACACCCAAATCGGTAAGTGAGGTAATCAGTTTTCATGGGTTAGCTAGTTTTTACAGTTTTTTTATGAAAATTTAAGTACAATAGCTGCACCTTCGAATGAAGTTGTTAAAAAGTCAGTTGGGTTTAAATGGGGGGAGGAACAAGAATTGGTTTTTGTTCTTTTGAAAGAGAAATTATGTTCTGCACCTGTTTTGGCTTTACCTGACTTTACAAAAGCATTTGAAATAGAATGTGATGCGTCTGGAATGGGAATAGGTGTTGTTTCGATGCAGGATCGGAGACCTATTGCATATTTCAGTGAGAAGTTAGGGGAGCGACCTTGAACTATCCCACTTACGACAAAGAACTCTATGCATTGGTAAGAAGAGCACTTGATACATGGCAGCATTACTTGTGGCCAAAAGAGTTCGTCATCCATTCAGATCATGAGTCCTTGAAACATCTGAAAGGACAAGGTAAGTTGAATTGGAGACATTCAAGATGGATTGAATTCATTGAAACTTTTCCTCATGTAATCAAGTATAAGCAAGGCAAAGAGAACATCGTAGCTGATGCACTTTCGCTCAGGTATGTTCTTTCACACACCATGAATACTAGATTGCTACACTTTGAATATGTGAAGGAATTGTATGATAATGATTCTGACTTTGCCGAGATTTATAATGCATGTGGACATTCGACTTTTGGTAAGTTTTATTTGATGGATGGTTATTTGTTCAAAGAGAATTGATTGTGTGTTCTTGCTAGTTTTTCGCATGAATTGCTTGTTCGTGAAGCATATAGGGGTGGCTTAATGGGTCACTTTGGGGTTGTGAAAACCTTGGATGTATTGCATGAGCATTTCTATTGCCCAAAGATGAAAAGAGATGTGCAACGAATTTGTGAACAAGTGAATTGCTAGTAGAAAGGCAAAATCTAGAGTACAACTGTATGGACTATATGCATCGTTACTTGTGCCTACTGAACCTTGGGTAGATATCTCATTGGACTTTGTTTTAGGTTTACCTAGGTCAAAGAAAGGTAGAGACTCTATTTTTGTTGTGGTTGATAGGTTTTCCAAAATGGTGCATTTCATTGCATGCCATAAAATAGATGATGCATCTCATATTACAGATTTTTGCTTTAGCAAGATTGTATGTTTGTATGGCATTCCTAAGAGTATAGTGTCAAATCGTGATGTTAAGTTCCTTAGCTACTTTTGAAAGACTTTATGGGGAAAGTTGGGAACTAAACTCTTATTTTCGACAACATGTCATCCTCAAACAGATGAACAAACTGAGGTAGTGAATAGAACATTATCACAACTTTTGCGTGTTGTAACAGTTGGAAAGAATGTTTGCCTTTTGTTGAGTTTGCTTATAATAGATCAGTGCATTCGACACTGGGTTTTCTCCTTTTAAAATTGTTTATGGTTTTAATCCACCAACTCCTATGGACTCAAAGACCTTTTGAAGAAAAGGTAAGTGATACGGTTGAGCCTTGTGATACAACCCAAGCAAGGTCAGATTCAGATTTTGGCGTAAGAGTTTCTACTGTTTGATTTTACACTATTAAGCATAACTTCAAATCCAACTGTTGGATCGAGCTAAAACTTTACCATAAGATTCCAGAGGTATTTGCCTATGTTGGGTTATATTTTCAAGTGAATCCATATTCAGAAAGGACTTCTGATATAGGTCAGAACAGGCTATACGAATTCTGTTATTTACTTCCTTTTGACTTGTGGACTTCCTATTTGGCAAAGATCCTTTTCCTGCAAGGATATGGGAGGTTGTTTTGGGAATTTCCTAGTTCCACAAGGATCTTTAATGAGCTGCAGTATAATCTCCAAGTGTGGCAAGGATTTGTCAATGTTTTAGAATCCTTTTCTTATAAGGATTCTTTATCTATCCTAGCTACACAAGGAAAGAAGGGCTGGTGGTATTTAATGACAAATTAATTATTTTTATTATTTTCTTTCATGTTTTGGATTAATTAGAACTTTGTTTTGAGCTAGGATCCAAGGCTTGTTTGAATCATGTTATGGTGGGCTTTACAGTTTAGGGTTTTTGGGTCAGTTTTGTATGTGGGTCATTCAGCCCACAAGGGTAGACCCTTTAGGGTTGCTTTTAAGAACTATTTAAACACATGTAACCTAAATTTTGGCAGCTTTGATGATTATTACTTCTGAATTTTTTAGGTTTAACGTGTGAGAGTGATTCTTGCATTCTTCAGTTCTTGAATGAACTGAATCTGATATAAAAGATTAACTGGCTTCGTGGCCTCATTCTACTCAATCCAATAATGTTGGTGCCTTGGGACAGGTTTCCATTGTGTCACATTCCTATCAGACTTATTTCGGCTTTCCGGGATCAAATCTCAATCTTGATTGTGGGTTGCGTGACCACGTGATCACGAGGTTCGCATCAATAAGTTTAATCCACTAATCTTGATTGTGGGTTGCGTAACCACGTCATCACGAGGTTCGCATCAACTAACTAGCTAACCTTGCGCATGTTTTGGGGTCTCAATGTTTGTTTTTGTGATGCGAACCAGTGGATATAAAAATCCAGAAAACCATAAGAAAGATTGACACATTCATAGAAAGCTAAAAATCAAGTTTGATAAGAAGTGTGAAATAATAATTACCTAAACCAAGGTAACAACACTATTAGAATGAACCCTCACCCAACAATTAGCGAATCACAAATGAATAGTATTAGGAAAACACTAGAAAGTCAGTTATACTTTGATAAGTTCGATTGTTCTTTGTTTAAATGAAGAAAAAACATTAATTTTATTCAATAATCCATGTAGAAGATGAAAAATCCCAAAATATTTTGTCATTAAATACCACTAGTCCTCTTTTCCTTGTGTAATTATGATAAATAAAGAGTTTTTTTAAGAAAAATATTTTTAGACATTAAAGGAATTCTTGCCATAATTGAAAAATATGTTGTTGCCCATTAAAGATTCTTGTAGAACTATAAAACTCCATAAAATAAGCTACTTAGTATCTTGGTATCATTAAGAAAATAATCCTCTCAAAATAGGAAGTGAACAAGTCAAAATACAACAAATAAAAAAAATTATATTACATCTGTTGACTTATATTGCAAGACCTTTATGTACTCCAATTGACATGAAAATTTTATCCAATATAGAAAAATATGTTTGTAAACTCTTGGTAAAATTTCAGCCCAATTCAACATTCAAATTAAAACTTATGCTCTATAGCATGAAACTGGACAATAGACATAATAATGCTAGAATTTAAATTTCCTTATTCAACATTTTCTTCGATCATATCAGAGTAATAAACCATATAACTCAATATCAAATATATAACCTATGAAAAACAGTTTATTTATCATGAATAATTGTAACAAGAATAAAATAATCAAAAGGGAAAATTTTAATTCTAATACTTTGTTGGAAATAATAATAAAAATTTAGAATAAAATTAAAATGCTTAACATCTTATTTTTAAGAGAAAATAAATAATAATTAAATTAATTAATTTCATCATAATAGTGATAGTATTATGATGATGATGGTGATAAAAGAGAGAAAAGAGTAGGAGTGAATGGCGGATTAGTGATGATATTATATTACTAAATAATATAGTTTTAAAAATTAATGCCACGATCATAGGTGGTGTCATAACTCAATTTTGACCCTCTATTTTTCTAAATAGTTTCTAAATACCCAAAAAAACAATTATAAATATATTCTTCATGTATTAACGTTATTATTAGTATTTTCAGTGTTGTCTTAAAAGAATTCAAATTTAAAAAAAAATTCAACGCGTTCAGTTTTTTAACACACTAATTTCAAAATTATTGATTTTTCTCATCAAGTAAACATTGTCTTTTTTTAAAAAATAGAAAAATATGAAAAAATCAAATATAAAAAATAAAATATCTAGATAAAGGGACCAAAATGCAAAAGAAGAAAGTAAGAGACTAAAGTGTTTTTAGAACCAAGCAATGGGGAGGGAAAAGACAAATCATTTTGTTTATAAATATGTGGTTTCCTCATGCAAGGAATGGGTGGGGGGTAAAAAAAAACACATAGCAGCCCTTTATTTTTCTAAAATACATAGACAAAAAACCCTAGATCCATCATTTATAAACCTAGCTGCCACCCAACAGCAACACAAAACTGAACCATCATCTCCCCTCGTTCCAAGCTACCATCCACGACTCCTTTCCCTTCCTCCATGTTTTTTTAATCATCATCAGCTATAACCCACTTATGACCCATCTTCAACCAAAGCCTCCCACACAAACAACCATCTTGGTCGAGAGAATTAGCCCTCGCTTCGACCACTCACAACCGCCATCACTACTCTCCCAACCCGTGACAAACACCTTTGAGAGAGAAGGAAAGAATTGTAAGAGCCCTTCAACCATTTACGTTTGATACACCAGTTTCCATCACCACCAACAGCGACCATAAACTCCACATCCACCAGCCATCATACGTGATTTTCCTTTCTTTCAAGTCTTAACCAATGACCCATCAACATCCACCGAACTAGCCTTCTCCACTCACAATTCTCCACCTGTGGCAGCAGCAACGAAGCCTTTGTAGAGAGAGAAAGAAGCAAATCTAAAAAAAGGAAAGAAAGAGAACCAGTGACATAGGAGTGAAGAGGGGAGGAAGACTTGCCCGATTTATACCATCACATGCCTCCTAAAATGCCAGAGCATCACCTGTACGCATCGCCACTGCCTTGGTGGTCCTAGAATCTTCCAATATGCTTCCTAAGTTCCTGGCAATCTCTCTAACTTGTTTCCACCCTTTAGAAGGACCATGTTGCAATGTTTTCAATTTTTAACTTATGTTTTAAATTAGTGTTAAATTTTGAATTTTTATTGTTTGTAAACATGTAATTATGAGTTTGTGTGAGTAAAAAATATAGTAAAATAGAGAATGTGTGTGTTGCATTTTATTTTTATCACTTATTTTATTTTGCGTTAAATAAATGGTAAAAAGTAATAAAGATAAAAAGTTTAAATTAAAAAAATATTTTAATTGCGTGTGACCGAATTCTTAACAAAAAATCATGCATGCTTTCTAAAAAAAAATGTATTTTTATCATCTTTTAAAAATATAAAATGGATATCGTAACCAGTTTATAATCATCCATTAAAATTTTAAAATTTCAAAAATACCACAAAAAATAATTTGTTTAATTAATGTTCAAGGTATAAATTTTGCAATGTAACGTATACTTATGATATTAAATTAAATGTTAATAGCAATAAATATTAGTATGAGTTGTATCTAGCAAATAATTGCGATGTTAAAATTTAGGTCTTAGAATGGTTAGGATTTTTAACTTAATAAAGTAGAGACTTTCTCAAAAAGGGAGATCTGCTTTGAACCTTAGATGAGACCAACAGATAAAAACATGATCAAGAAAAACAACCAATTAATAACGCAGCTTACTTTAGGTAGGGTGTACTAGGAGTGATGCATCTTTTCCTTGCACAACTAGTCCCCTTACCCAGGCTCTTGCAGATCACATATTTTCTATTGACCATAATACTAGATGGCGACAACTTTCTCAAATCATAACTTTATGATAAAGCCCAAAACTCCTTTAATTCTAGGAGGTACATTTATCATTCAATGTCTTACATGTCATGACAAGTGGTAGTGGTAGTAGTGAAGAAAGTGATGGGGATGATATGATACGAACCAAGTCAGGTTTGAATTTAGCCTTAAAATGTATGTTGATCAGTTTTTCCAGATCAAGCATATCTCTCAAACTAGACCTTTGTGTACTGCTTGGGACATATCTGGAGCTACAGGTGGAATTTTGATGCGATACTAGGCTGGAAACTACACACCTAAATATTTCCAACCATATATGGTTAACCCTATAATTCATTTAGACAAGATAGAAACAATTTGTTTGAATTCAATACTAAATATCTACCAAGAATGTATGAAAATTGAAGATTTAGGCTACATAAAGGAGTTTTGGCATGGAGACTTTGTTTTTATTATCCTATTTTATTTATTTTTTTAATGTTGAATAATTATTTTTTAATTTGAGTTTGTTTTGACCCATTAGACATTATTTAGGAATTTATTGGATTTATGTTAGTTGATTACTAGTTTAGACCCATTAGCTTGCAACCCAAAAGAGGTCCAGTTATATAAGACTTTTTTGTTTGTCTGTAGATTTCATAAGCAAGTTGAAGAATAAACATGAGTTTTCTTCTTTTTTTTGTGGCAAAACAACTTTATTTGCATGGATAAATATAGTAAACTAGCTATTGAAGATTAATTATCTTCGTCATGTTATTCACATACTTAAGGTTTTAATACCTTTGGTTCTTACGTGTAGGGTTACCTTCGGGTAAGGTTCTATAAAACTTGATTTTAACTTTCCGGGTTGTTATTTAATTTATTGGGGGTTGCTTGACAACGTGATGCGAACCTTGTGATCACATGGTCACGCAACCCACAATCAAGATTGAGATCTGATCCCGAAAAGCCAACATAGGTCTGATAGGAGTGTAACACAATGGAAACCTGCCCCAAGGCATCAACACTATTGGATTGAGTAGAATGATGCCACGAAGCCAGTTAATCTTTGATAAGTCAGATTCAGTTTGTTAAAGAACTGAAGAAAGCAAGAATCACTCTCATACGTTCAAATTGAAAAGCTACTGAATTTTTAGCTTACATGAGTTTAAATAGTTCTTGTAAAATTAACCCTAATGGACCCCTTATGTGGACTTATATGAGGTCCACTCAAAACTGACCCAAAACCCTAAATTGAAAAGCCCATAACTTAATCCAAACAAGCCTTGGATCCTAACTCAAAACAAAGTATTAATTAAGCCCAAACAAGCCTTGGGCTGTAGCTAATGTACTAGGGTCTCCTTTTGATACTCTAATGGACCTTTCAATTCTGACTTGGTTGAAACGTTCAAAACCAATGCATTTAATGCCTCTTTCAATGCCTTTGTCTTAGATCATTTGGAACATGTAATGGGTCCTTACTGGTGTTTCTGGGCTGGTCCACATCATCCCCTCTCTTCTCGAAAGGATTCGACCTCGAATCAAAATCTGTGTCAAACAGCGTAAGATCAGCAACATTAAAGGTATCACTAACACCATACTCATCTAGAAGGTTAATTTTGTATTCGTTGTCATTGATTCTCTCTAAAACCTGAAATGGACCATCACCACGAGGCTATAATTTTGAATTCCTTTGGTTAGGAAATCGTTCCTTATGCATATGCACCTAAACCCAATCACTGGGTTGGAAAACAACCAGTTTACGTCCTTTATTTGCTTTAGAAGCGTAAAGTCTATTCTTTTTCTCTAATAGCAGTGGAACTCCGTCATGGAGTTGTCTCACCATATTTGCCTTCTTTTCACCATCTAAACTCACCCTTTTTTCAAAAGGTAAAGGAATTAAGTCCATAGGAGTTAGTGGATTGAAAACATAAACAATTTCAAAAGGAGAAAAACCTGTGGTCGAATGCACAGTTATATTATAAGCAAACTCAACAAAAGACAAACATTCTTCCCAACTTTTCAAATTCTTTTGAATTACAGCACGCAAAAGTTGGGATAATGTTGTTAAAATAAGAGTTTAGTTTCCAACTTTCCCCATAAGGTCTTCCAAAAGTAGCTAAGGAACTTAACATCACGATCTAACACTATACTCTTAAGAATGCCATGCAAGCGTACACTCTCCTTAAAGAACAAGTCTGCAATATGAGATGCATCATCTGTTTTATGACATGTAATGAAATGCGTCATTTTAGATAACCAATCAACCACAACAAAAATAAAGTCTCTACCTTTCTTTGATGGTAAACCAAAAACAAAGTCCATAGAGATATCTGACATGACCAAAAAATTGATGTCTTATCCCAAGTGTAGAGTGTCGAAGTAATAAATAACCCGGCAAGACCAGGGTAGAACCACAGAGAGGTGAACTATATAAATTACAAATAATATATATATATTTAATAAAACAAAGAGTTTATAAGAATTTTATGGGATATTGATGTAATAATTAAACAAGGATAAAACAATTGTCAAGGTTAGAGGATCCACTAATGGTATTTCAAATAAGTATAGTATAAACTCCTTTTATTACTCAACTGGAAACCACACACAATTATTTATGTTAGAGGTTCCAATCGGATTATAAATTGTTAACATGATTACATTAATTATCTTATTTGAATAATACTAACACTTGTAAATGTTATTAGGTATTCATGATGTTAATTTATGTTAACAACAAATCAAGTTCCTTTCATAGCACATGTGTCGGTATTTGTTGTACCAAGAGTAATACAATATAAATCTAGATTAACCATATAATAAGCATAATATTAAGAGTGAATAAGATAACAAATACAAAACATGTTAGTATCAAATATTAAAGTCCATGTTGAGTTTATATTATACTTATTCTTACACCATTAGTGTACCATTTTCACCTTGACATGATAAACTTAGCTAAACATAATGAAGAAGAGGAATATAAATAAACAAGAGGAGAACATGATTATATAAGTATAGCAAAGGAAATGAAAGGCATAAACAAGAGATTAATGAAAGCAAAATTTAAGCATTACAAAAATATAAAGAAAGAAAGCAAGAACATGATCTTGATCTGAAAACCAAGATGCCTAAATGCAAGGCAAATGCGTCCTTTTATAGGCTAAAATTCGGAACTATTGATTTGATGACTAATTCTTGAGTGGGTGGCCATATCTTGACTTGGTGACAATCCTTATCTTCTTGTCTGAACAAAATGTCATTGCTCAGAATTTGAACAGATAATCCGCATGAAAGTTTTGGGAAATTGTCTCAACTTTCCAACAAAACAGGAATTGACACATTTGGACTTCTAGAACTCAAGATATAAGCTCAACACTGAACAGTGTCTGGGCTGCAGGACAGATTCCAACTTTTTCATTGTTGCTACCATTTGAACTCGGCGCTTTTAAATCTTGGACTCTTAATGAAAGTTTTAGGCCTATGTCTTAGCTTTCCATACTTATAAACCAAACCTAAACCCAAGTTCTACAACTCCAGTTATGATCCAATAACCGAATGATGTTCTAGTTTAGAGTGAACCAACATCTCTTTTCTAAGCTTAGCCCTCTCTTTGTCTTCTCAATTTCAGTAGTTAAACTCATCAATCAATCATTTGATTTATGTGATAGGCCTGCATTTAAGATAGACATTTACCATAAATTAAAGGTATCTTATATTACTAGACATGTTATTATAATACATGCTCTAGTTAAGGAGTTATTGATACTTCAAGTGCAAAATAATGATATAAAATCTTGATAAAAATACACTTTTAAGTACTAATCACACCCCCAACTAGCTTATGTTTTGAAATAAATTCTGACTTTTGACAATTTTCACAAGTTTTGCAGAACACATGTGTGTCTTTGAACATGGTGGGTCAATAAAATCCACATTGTAAGATTTTTGCAGTTGTCTTGTTTTATGAGAAATGACCCCCACATGCCTCAGAATGATAAATTTTAATGACACTACTTACTTCATTGTCTGAAATGCATCTTTGAAATATTTGATTAGGACAATATTTGAATAAATAAGGGTCATCCCAAAAAAAGTTCTTCACTTCGTTCAAAAACTTTCTTGTCTTCGGTACTCCAGTGAGTTGGCAAAAATCCTGGAGCAAGAAAAATGATATTTTTAGCAAACCAAGCCATTGAACTAAAAGAAAGTAAAGATTCATCAGGAAAGTAATCATCGATTGGTGTGATGTCGAATCTATTTTCAATTTTAACAAATGATCTGTGACAACATTGTCGATGCCTTTCTTGTCCTTGATTTCTTCCTGAGAATAAATCATTTGCAATTCTTCAGATTCATCAAACTTAGTTTTACTCAAGATAGATTCAAATTGATCATAAACTAATTCTTCAATAAGATCTCCTTCCTGTAAATCATTATCATCTCCAGGTTGCTTGCAAATGTTAAAAATATTAATCTCCAATGTCATGTTTCTAAATGATAGCTTCATCAGTTCATTCCTACAATTAATCAATGCATTAGAAGTTGCAAGAAATGGACGTCCTAAAATCATTATCAGCAAGTAACAGAGTTACAGAAGTTGGTTTTAACTCACCTAGATTGAGACTTTAAAAAACCAAATATGGAAGTTAATTCACACTAGCTCCAAGATCAAGTAAAGCTCTTTCAATTTTATGTTCTCCAATAAAGGATGAAATTATAGGACAACCAGGGTCTTTATATTTCAAAGCATTATTGTTTTGAAAAATGACACTTACATGTTCTACAACTCCAGTAATGATCATCAAAGCTGCTGAAATTTTGGGTTACATGAGTTTAAATAGTTCTTGAAAAGTTAACCTTAACGGACCCTTTATGTGGACTGAAATGAGGTCTACTCAAAACTAACCCAAAACCCTAAACTGAAAAGCCCATAACTTAATCCAAACAAGCCTTGGATCCTAACTGAAAACAAAGTATTAATTAAGCCCAAACAAGCCTTAAGCTGTAGCTAACAAAATAAAACAAAGCCTATAATATTAAATCTATGTTCTGTCATGAGAAGAAGAGAAGGAAGTAAAAATATTATAGAACTGATTCAAGGCTTATATATAGCCTTCCATGCAAGCCCTTAATCCTAGAAACAAAAGGAAAAGGTAGCCACCCATGTTGTTTCCAAGTTGTAGAAGGATTCTTTTGTTTCCTTTGTTGTCTTCACCTCATGGCCCAAATAAGGTTGTGTTGGACCCCTCTTGCACATGGATAAGATGTACTAGGGTCTCCTCTTGATACTCTAATGGACCTTTCAATTCTGACTTGGTTGAAACATTCAAAACCAATGCATTCAATGCCTCTTTTATTAGCCTTTGTCTTGGACCGAGTCATTGGACCATTTGGAACATGTAATGGGTCCTTGCTAGTGTTTCTGGGCTGGTTCACATCACATCTCTTTTCTAAGCTTAGCCCTCTCTTTGTCTTCTCAATTTCAGTAGTTAAACTCATCAATCAATCCTTTAATTTATGTGATAGGCCTGCATTTAAGATGAACATTCACTATAAATTAAATGTATCTTATATTATTAGACATGTTATTATAAGACATGCTCTAGTTAAGGACTTATTGATACTTCAAGTGAAAAATGATAATATAAAACCTTGATAAAAATGCACTTTTAAGTACTAATCAATGTCTACCCAAGGTTCAATAGGCACAGGAAATGGTGTATATAGTCCATGTGGTTGTATTCTAGATTTTGCTTTTCTACAAGCAATGCACTTTTCACAAATTTATTGCACATCTCTTTTCATCTTTGGCCAATAGAATGCTCATGCAATACATTCAAAGTTTTCGCAACCTCAAAGTGACCCATTAAACCACCGTCATGTGCTTCACGAACAAGTAATTCACGCAAAGAACAAGCAGGAACACACAATCTATTCTCTTTAAACAAATAATCATCTATCAAATAAAACTTACCAAAAGCTAAATGTCCACATGCATTATAAATCTCGGCAAAGTTAGAATCATTATCATACCTTCACATATTCGAAGCCTAGCAATCTATTATTTATGATGTGTAAAAGAACATGCGTGAAAGTACATCAGCTACGATGTTCTCTTTGCCTTGCTTATACTTGATTATGTAAGGAAAGGTTTCAATGAATTCAACCCATCTTGCATGTCTCCTATTCAACTTACCTTGTCTTATCAGATGTTTCAAGGACTCATGATCCGAATGGATGGCAAACTCTTTTGGTCACAAGTAATACTGTCATGTCTCAAGTGCTCTTACCAATGCATAAGTCTCCGATCCTACATCAAAACACCACCTATTCCCATTCCAGACGCGTAACATTCTATTTCAAATGCTTTCGTAAAGTCAGGTAAAGCCAAACCTGGTGCAGAACATAATTTCTCTTTCAAAAGAACATAAGTCAATTCTTGTTCCTCCCCCCATTTAAACCCAACTAACTTTTTAACAACTTCATTCCAAGGTGCAGCTATTGTACCGAAATTTTCACAAAACGCCTGTAAAAACTAGCTAACTCATGAAAAACTCTTACCTCACTTACCGATTTGAGTGTAGGCCAATCCCGGATGGCCTTAACTTTCTTCTCGTCCATCTCGATACCCTGCACGGTTACAACATAGCCAAGAAACACAATTTTCTCCATGCAAAAGGCACACTTCTTAAGATAAAGGCACACTTCTGCCAATTACCTCCAATTTACTCCTTTTTGCATCTTTCATCCAAAAGTGCCTTCAAAACATAAAACAAAGAATATCAAGGCATTTTATATATAAAACATGGACAAAACATTAGGTAGATGTGGGTGAAACTATCAAATAATATGGTTACATCAACATTAGCCCGAATCATTGCTATCAATACATTAAAAAAAAAGAGAGAGATAGGGATTAGTTGAAATATTAAGGATCATTCAATTTTTACCACAGAAACACAACTCTTGTTGAACCATAAGCAAACCACCTCAGAATCAATTAAAACTTCATATTCAGTCTATTGAGGGTGAGATCACATTATATGTCACATCTGGGCTTATTTAGATGTTGTTTGCTTGAGGCTTTAATTGGAGGTCAATTCTGCTGCAAAAACACTACTCTTTGTGAACCATAAGCAAACCACCTCAGAATCAATTGAAACTTCATATTCAGTCTATTGGGGGTGATATCGCATCATATATCAAATTTTGGCTTATTCTAATATTGTTTACTTGAGGTTTTAATTCGAGGTCAATTTTGCCGCAGAAACACTACTCTTTATGAACCATAAGCAAAATACCTTAGAATAAATTGAAACTACATATTCTGTGTATTGGGGATGAGATCGCACCGTATATTAAATTTGAGGTTATTTTGATATCTGATTCTGGAGGTTTAATTGGGGGTTCAATTCTGCCGCAAACTGATCATACAAGGGGTTTGCTTACCTAGACATAAAAGAACAACCTATGAATTGATTTTTGTTGTTAGTTTAGTATTATAATACTAAATGTTGAATTTTAGGTCATTTTGAGATCGTCTGGTTTGGGTTTCAATTCTGTTATGTAAAAATTGCGTAACAGGTTAGATTTGCGTCAAGTTTCAAAACGTGATCCTTACTGTTTAGTTTTGTTCAAATCTTTTTGTTTCTATTATATTTGGGTTATCTAGTAGTCAAGTAACTGTTTCTGCTAATATTCGCTTCTGTTTTATTTCATGTCTTTGTTTCATCCACAATTCGTACGAATTTGCATTGCTACTCGCAAAATCGTAATCATTGTTTTTTTTTTTGCTTTGTTTTCAGTATATTTATTGATTCTTGAGTCTGAAAATTATTAGGTTGCGCTGCGAAAGCTACTTACTTTGATTTGTTGATTCAGCTTTTAAAGAACCAAAAGAAAGCAAGTTGTGAGGTAAAAGACATTGTGAGCTTATTAGAGTGAAAAGCCTTGATTTTTTTTGTATGATACACGAGAGGTGTGAGGATATATTTTGTGCTACTAACCAAATTTTGCAGATTCAAAGAATGTCTGAAAACAACGAATTAGCTACACAAAATGCTAACGTAGCATTCCAATTGCGAGGCAAAAACCAGCAACTTGAGCTATTATCTAGAACGTACAAGGATCTGAAAGATGAGGTGAATTCAATAAAGCAATAGAATAGTGGGGCTGATCGCTGAGGAAATACAGTTCGTATGGCCGTACGGAATGTCAGATCTGATTTTGAAGAGTTTGTTGACGAAAACGCAGATGCAGGTGAAGATGACTATGATTTTGCATTTGCTGGCCAAGGAATCAGGTCTGAACCGAACAGGGCTAGGAGGAATGTGAATTTCCGTGGCATGGGCACTTATGAAGATTCCTAACTTTCAAGGTAAAAACAATCCCGAGGCTTATTTGGAGTGGGAGAAAAAGGTAGATTGGATTTTTGATTGCCATAGCTATTCTAAACAAAAGAAAGTGAAATTGGTGATAATTGAGTCTACGGAGTATGCATTGATTTGGTGGGATCAAATTATAATCAGTAGGAGGAGGAATGGGGAGCGACCCGTTCAGACTTGGGGGAGATGAAAGTCTTAATAAGGAGACGATTTGTGCCAAACCACTATTACAGAGACTTATATTTAAAGCTCCAAGGTCTGAATCAAAGTTATAAGACAGTAGATGAATATCACAAAGAGATGAAGATAGCAATGATTCGGGCTAATGTCGATGTAACCATATTATTTGATAGTTTCACCCATATCTACGTAATGTTTTGTCCATGTTTTATATATAAAATGCCTTGATATTCTTTGTTTTATGTTTTGAAGGCACTTTTGGATGAAAGATGCAAAAAGGAGTAAATTGGAGGTAATTGGCATATTTGACGTTCAATCGATGTTTTGTGTAGATCAAAATGAAGTGATTCTAGTGGCACTAAAAAGCTAACATCCATACCTTTCTGGAAATGTAATGCAAGAAAAATACAAAGAGAAATATCATGGAAATCACATCCTGCAAAGTCAAATCTCGTATTCTGCCAGTGTTGACCTTTGGCCATTCAAAATTTAATATCTGAAGCTACGGAAGTCCAATTGATGCAAACTCAATTTTCTTGGATTCCTAATTAAAATACCTATCCACTCACCATATTTTAGTCAAAAAAGATGTCATATGAGGGAGATATGATTTTTCAAAGATGTCAACTGAATTCTGCCAGCAAACAGGTTTCTTGAAGAAACGAGTCCAAATTACATCCTGAAGCATCTAAACCGACATCCAAGTTTTTATATCAGCAATTTAGCTCCTCTAAGTCAGAGCTTGAAGATTTCATGCAAGGCTATTTCTCCTTTTAGGAAAAATAGTTATTGAAGCACTTAAATGTAAACTGCCAACTTAAGGAAGGACTATTGTGTAAAATAGAGACTAGGGTTTCTTAGCATATAAAAAGAAAGAGAGAAGGAGGCAGCAGCCAGCAGAATAGAGGGAGAGCAGAAGGAGGCAGCAGCCAACAGAGAATAAACACAAATTCTCTCCTCTACAAACCCAAAAATCATGCTCTCTTCAATCTTTAGAAGTAGTTGTTCAATAGTTATGCAAGGCTAAGCTCTTTTCTTGGTTGCAAGGACACAAAAACCTTCGGATTTCAAGAACCGTGAGATTTATTCTTCCTTCTATTTTTAGTTTATGTTATGAATGAGTATGATTGTTTTCCTATGCATATTTCCTATGATTGTTGTTGATGATTGGTAGAGCGGACTCTAAGTTATTGTTGTGAACAATCTATTGCTAAGTTTAATATCAAAACCGGAGTTGTGATATATGAACTTGTAAAGCAACTAAGTTTGATAATTGTGGCGGAACTACGTTATTGAACTTAGGGAGAACATTTGAACAAATTGACACAAGTTGCGGACAACTTTTATGTTAATCTTGATGAAATTATCTAGTTCTTAAAGCTACCATTAAATTGAATCATTAGTGCGGACACTTTGATTGTTTGTTGGTTAGGATTAGTTATACGACGGATCCGTTAATTAATCACGTTAAGAAAAGATAAAATTTCAGAACATAAACTGTATTTTTTGTTTCAAGGATCGGTTCTAATTTCCGTAGGTGGATGTGTGCTTGTGACCAAGATTTGTTTTCTTGATAAGTTTCGGTTTTTAAATGATTTTGTTTGGTAGTTTAATTGCTGTCATAGTTTAGATAATCACAAACCAAACCCCCCAATTACATAACATACAACAGAAAAATCTGACTTGAAACTTCCTCGTGGGATCAACCCCTTGCTTCCTCTATACTATCTTGTGTGTTTTAAGCTAGGGTAATTAATTTGTGCGACCGCGACATCGCAACAAATTTTGGCGCCGTTGCCGGGTAGGTAATTTTAGTTGATTCTTGTGCTTGTACTGTTATTTGTATTTGCTGTGATTAATAAAAAGAGAGAGAGAAACAGAATGTTTGCTTGCGACGGTACTATTCACTTGCGGCAGCGGTGCTGTTCAAAACAGAGTTTTTGGTGGAATTAGGTTTTGGCCTTTTGTTTCCTAATTCCATTGTTTTCTAGTGTTTTTAGGCAGTTTTAGTTTTCTACCATAGGATTTTCGTACAATTTGCATTGTTTTCGATCTCTTGTGTGGTTACTTTCTTTTGAGTTTTCTTAGCAATTTATGCCTGTAACCCGTTCTACTAATCAAATTCAAGTGCCAGGTTGATCTTGAAATAGAAAGCACTATACGCAGGTTAAGAAAAGAAGCTCGCCTCAACACCATGGCGGTTGCGCGACAACAAACACTCAAGGAGCTTGCTGCTCCTAATGTGGAAAATCAACCATTGTGCATAAACATTGACAATAATGTAAACTTTGAGCTCAAATCTGGTTTTATACATTTGTTACCAACATTCAATGGTCTTGTAGGAGAAGATCCTCATACTCATCTCAAGGAGTTCCATATGGTTTGTGTTGGCATGAAACTGAATGGAGTTGATGAAGAACAAGTTAAGTTGAAAGCTTTTCCTTTCTCTTTGAAGGGGCAGCAAAGGCATGGCTTTTCTCTATTCCCCTAGGATCTATTGGAACTTGGAATGCCATGAAGAAGATTTTCCTTCAAAAGTATTTTCCAGCATCTCGAGTTGCCAACATAAGAAAAGAAATATGTGGGATTCAACAATCTCATGGAGAGACTCTCTCCGAGTATTGGGAAAGATTTGAGCAACTATGCATTCAATGTCCTCATCATCAAATACCCGATCAGCTGCTCATTCAATATTTCTATAAAGGATTGATGCCTACTGACCGTAGTATCATTAATGCTGCAAGTGGAGGTGCATTGATGGATAAGACACCCGAGGCTGCATGCCAATTGATCTCAAACATGGCAGCTAACTCAAAACAATTTGGCACTCATGGAGACTTCTCCAACAAACGAGTAAATGAGGCAAGTATTTCTAACCTTGAAAATAAAGTTAATGATCTTACTTCTCTTGTGCGTTCTTTGGCTTGTGAAAATGTGCAACGGGTGAAAGTTTGTAGCATATGCTCCTTACAAGGACATGCTTCGGATATGTGCCCACCAATGCAAGAAGATTACATTGAACAGGTTCATGCAGTTGATGGAGGATTCAACGGACAGCCCCGGCGTAAATATGATCCCTTTTCCAACACGTACAATCCCGGATGAAGAGATCATCCCAACTTACGTTACGGCAACCCATCCCAACACCCCCTATCCCAACAAGGCAATCAAACCCGACATTTCCATCCGCATAGATTTCAATCCCAACAGAATTATCAAGCAAGTCAACCTTCTCCATTCACAAACTCCAATGTTATGGGGTCGTCACCCAATGATGATCTTCGTGAGATGATGAAAACTTTGGATTCTAATACTGTTACCTTGCAACAAAATGTCATGTCTTTTCAATAGGAAACAAGGTCAAGTATTCACAACTTGGAAAAGCAAATGGGGCAAGTAGCTTCAAGTTTAGGGAAATTGGAGGCACAAATGAATGGAAAATTGCCCTCTCAAGCTTTGAATCCAAAAGAGAATGTTAGTGCAATCATGCTACGAAGTGGAAAAGAACTTGAAAGACAAAGGTCGAAACAGATTGAGATGGAGGAAGAAGAAGAGATAGAAACCGAATTGAGTACAAAGAAGAAACATCCTCCTCCTCCACAAACTAAAACCACGACCAACACTCTAAAGGTAAGTCCTCACTCAATGAATTCTAGTTTTAAAACAATTGCACCCTTTCCTGTGAGTTCTTCTAGGTCAAAGAAAGAGGACAAAGAAAAAGAGATTTTAGAGGTTTTCAAGAAAGTAGAACTCAACATTCCTTTGCTTGATGCTATCAAGCAAATTTTCAAATATGCCAAATTCTTGAAGGAGTTGTGTACTACCAAGAGAGCTTTCAAACTGAAAGGTCATGAAACAGTAAGTATGGGTGAAGTTGTATCTGCCGTTGTTCAAAAGAATCTGCCTTTGAAACAAAAGGACCAAGGTGCGTTTACTATCCCATGTGTTATTGGTAATGCTAGTTTTAAACGAGCTTTATGCGATTTAGGTGCATCCATTAGTGTTATGCCTAAACATGTTTATAATTCTCTTAGTCTAGAGCCTTTGAATAAAACTAGCATTGTAATACAACTTGCAGATCATAGTTTTGTTTACCCACTTGGTGTGATAGAAGATGTCCTAGTCAAGATTGATAGTTTGGTTATTCCATGTGATTTTTATATTCTTGATATGGAATATGATTCTTGTGATTCATCAACCAAGACTCCTATATTGTTTGGGAGACCATTCTTGAAAACTGTCAACACAAAGATTGATTGTGGTAAGGATACCTTGTCTATGGAGGTAGGAGATGAAAAAATTGAATTCAATTTTCATGATGCAATGAAATATCCTTATAACAATGTTTATTCTATCACATGCTATGACCAAATTGATAAGTGTGTGCAGCAAGTTTGTGATTTTGATTACAAAGACAGATTAAGCAAAGCTTTGAGCTATGGCTATGATTTCACCAAGATAGAAGAGATGGAAAGGCACGTGTGTGTTCCCCAAAACGTGCACGGATCAGTATTGGCCTTACAAGCTTTGCAAACTGTTCCCCATGGTAATGTCTTTGTTGATTTAGTACTCTCACATAAAAAGCTTTTGCCATCTATTTTACAGGCCCCCGAGTTAGAATTAAACCTATGCCCGATAATTTGAAGTATGTATTCATTAGCGACAACAATACACTTCCCGTTATCATAGCAAAAGGTTTGACAGGTATGCTGATTAGTACTTAAAAGTGCATTTTTATCAAGGTTTTATATCATTATTTTGCACTTGAAGTATTAATAACTCCTTAACTAGAGCATGTTTTATAATAACAGATCTGATAATATAAGATAGCTTTAATTTATGGTAAATGTTCATTTTAAATGCAGGCATATCTCACAATTCA
>Ga0325411_1001143_pt1 | contig 29169 bp, 15 predicted proteins | sample PopdelMetagenome_13_FD_206181 | JGI IMG/M metagenome (GOLD analysis project Ga0325411, IMG submission 206181) | Populus deltoides microbial communities from Bellville, Georgia, United States - Xylem-PdIQD-R4 | ecosystem: Host-associated > Plants > Phyllosphere > Stem > Wood/Secondary xylem...
AGAAAACAGTAGCTATTAAAGAGACCACACAGCGAAGAAATATTAAAGAATTGGAGTCAGGTTGGGTGTGGAAACTTTGGTATCTTCAATAATTCCACGATCCCACACTTACATTTATCTGATGATGGCTATTGCCCACTAACTATTGACATGTTCCTCATTTTCTATGGCAATCAAGCTATTGGTATTGTGAACTAATGTTTTTTCTATCGTTTCAACCCGAAACGATTAAAAAATCCCAAGCATTTTCATGACCTAATAATTTCTTTTGGTATACATAATTTTTTTTTTTGTTGAAACTTTAGTATAGTTGAGAGCATTGTAACTGTCTTGTGCATCACGATCAGTCACGAATGCCATAACCTCTATTATTGCAAATACAATCTATGACTTGCTAATTATAGATGTCAATGGCAACTCGTTGTTGTATAAGGTGTTTTCAACTTCTCTAAATGAGGTATCCCGGGATAGTTTATTCTGTCATCAACTCTCTTCTTCAAAAAAATTGTAATTCACACAATTACAAGTAATTAGTTTTCCAACATCAAAATACAATTCACAAAAGGAGCACATACCTAAATTATAAATCAATATGTTAGTCATCCAAATGTAACTAAGTGAATATCATAAATTAGTTTAAAATAAAATAAAATCTAAATTAAGCTTCTTGAGGATTTTGAATTGACTTGCAATATATTATATTTATGTTTAGCCATGTTCGGTATTATGTTCCAAGCTTTACAACTCATCCTTGTTGTAAATCAATTCAAAATATGTTTTGCTATTCACTCTTGGTATTTAGGGTCAATAGACTCAACATGGATTATTACATTGTATATTAAAAGTATTAGTTGTTTCTTTCGAGTTTAAATAAAAAAAATATGTCTTAAAAATATCTAAGTCCAATATTGTCTAAAGTATTTGTGCCACTAGATCCCACCACTAAGTAGATTAACCCATAATAGTTAATGCTTGATATTTTAGGATCAAGGTACAAAACTCTTATTCAGTAAAAATTATGAGTGAATCCTGATACTATAGGATAAATGAACTTGAGCATGACATTATCCATAGACCACCGTTGCATAAATAAATTGTTTAGTGACATCTCCTCCTAGGATTTGAACTAGGTTTAATAAACTTAACATAGACCCATCCAATTATTCACTAACATGGCTTTATAAGCTATTAATAGTCACGAGCCATGATTTGGAGTAAATAGGGATAGAAATATCAATTCCCCAAACAAATTGGGAGTAACAAAACTAAACAGAACTTTAGAACGGATTGGAATAAAACCTACTATAGGTTTAATTCATTATAGTAGATCCATGTAGATACACCATCGGTAGATTGGGCACAACAAACTATTAGGGATAAAAGACAAGTAGCAATGGAATTTACTATAGGTATTATACTTTAGGGTGATAATACATTTCCTTTAGCGTAACAAGTCCTTTATCTTAGAACTCTAAAGACTAATTAGGGTTTTCTAATAACTGTTGCACGTGTGCGGCATCGCGGCGAAAACATCCAACCTCAAAATCTTGTCTAAAATGGCAAATGTGTGGAGAAAAGGAATTCTTGTCTTTTATTAGTGGAAAAATGGAATGGGAGTCGCTACCTAGTATTTTGGTCACTAGGAACCCTAACTGATCTCAGAGATCGGGTACGGAAATTGGTTGCGTAAAGGGAAGATATTAGCACCCCAAATACGCCCTACCTAAGGTAAGCTGCATTGTTTTATTGTTTGATAAAATCTAAGGTCTTGTTGATGTTTTCTAGCTGTTGGTCTGTCTACGGTTGAAGAAAAGTTCTCTTCAGTAAAGAGATCTTTATCTTATCGGATAAAACCTAACCGTTCTAACGTCAACAAAAGAATTTAATATCCAGAATACATCTTACGTATAAGGTCGTACCCCAGATACTAAAAGAAAATAAAATATTTTTTTTGGAATTTTTGAAATATTGGCCTAATTCTCGTGATTTTAATAAACTGGTTATTAAAGTCAAAATGCATGCTAAATATTTTTTGAATTTTTCCTTTGATGTATGAAGATACAATTTTTATTTTTTATTTTTGAGAGACTTGGTCGTATGCATGAAAACAAAACATTTTATTTTTATATTTTTATATTTTTTTATGAAAACTAGGTATTTTAATACCGGATATGTATCTTTATAGTATAAAAATACAAATCAATATTGATCAAAATGCAGTAAAATATACGAGAAAATCACAAATTCTTTTTTGAAAATATTTTTTGAATTTATTAATTTTTTTTGGGGCTGGGTCCAGCTCGGCCCGTGTGGCTGGGCTAGACCCAGCAGTCCTATCCGGGTCACTGGCCCAACCCAGTGACCCGGCTGCTTAAGGCCTGCATGCGTGAACTATTCATGCATGCAGTGCACAGTGCGAAGGTAATTAAAATTACCTTCGCACAATGTTATATAACTATAATAGACGAAATGAAAAAAAAAAAGAAGTTACCTGGTGCGGGGAGGCAGAGCCGAAGACGATGACTGGACGATTCTCCTGGGCTAACCTGCGGTGGCTCTACAGGCGGTGCTGCTGGCGGTTGCTGACTCGAGAATGGCTTGGATGGTGGCTGGCCTTTCTTCTTCTTCTCCTCTGCGTTTTCTTTTCTTCTGCTCTGTTCTCCTCTGTTTCTATTTTCTTCTTCTGTTTCTCACGGTGCTGTTGCCGAGTGCTCTGTGATGGCTCTGAAGGCGGCGCTGGTGGTGGTTGCTGACGGGAGAATGGCTTGGACTGTGGTCGGCCTTTCTTCTTCTTCTTCTCTGTGTTTTTTTCTCCTACTCTGTTCTCCTCTGTTTCTGTTTTCTTCTTCTGTTTCTCACGGTGCTGTTGTCGTGTATGCTGCGGTGGAGGTTGCTGGTTGGTGGAGTTGCTGTGGGAGGTGACGGTGGCTCTTCTCCTTTCTGTGCACAGGCGTGAGCCTATTTTTTTTTCAGCTCTCTCCCTCCCTCTCTATCTCGTTTTTTCTCTTCCTTACGTTCCCCCTCTACTGTTTTTCTTTTCCATCGAGTCCTTCTCCGCCTCCTTTTCCTTTTTTTCTCCCCCTCTGCTCGGTCCTTCTTCTGGCTTTAATAGCCAGAGGATGCGTGCGTTATGGCATGCATATGGTAATGGCCGCGTGAGACAGGCTCCCCTGAAACAGCTCTGTTATCTCTGCAAAAACGCTTCCACATCTCTTTATTTCCAGCCGTTTCTTTCCTTTTGAAGAAGACCATGAACAGTGCGCGCAATTCTTAATGAAACGGCGCTGTTTGCTAATTCAAAACGCATATTTCTGATTTGGTCCTTGGATGTTTTTTGTAATTTTGTAATCAAACCCCTCGGAAAAATTGTAATTAGACCCCTTGATTTTAGCACCTTTTCTGATTTAGTCCTTGGTTTTGGATTGTTTCAATGAAGTCCTCAATTGACCACCAAACTTCAATAATTATGCAATTAAGCCCATGATTTGACCAAATCAACTCTTCAAAATTATAATTAGACCCCAAAACTTTAATTTCTTCCAATAAAAGCTTAAATTGACTTGAAAATCAATTTTTTCTTGTAATCAAACCCTCTATAAATTCAATTAAACCTTAGATATAATTTAATGGAGTCCATAAATATCTGATTTTAGACTTTTCTTTCTCAACTTGAATTTTATTTGTCAACAGGGCTCTTATCAGTAAAAAATATACTGTTAAATTTCAACATTTTGCATTTTTGAACCTTCTCAACCAATTTTGTCCCTTTTTTTCAGCATTCCAGTCCTTTTCTCGCTCCTATTATTTTTTGAATTTCTTTCGAATGTTTTTTGATATATTTTTTGTATTTTCTCATTTTCAATTTTTTTGCAAGAACCCAAAAATGGGTAACAACAGTAACCATAATTGATGTGGATCAGCCCACGAACACCAATAAGTATCTATTACATGATCTAAATGGGCCAATTATAAGCTCCAAAATAAAAGCATTGAAAGAAGCATTAAATAGACTAGTCTTGCAAGTTTCAGCCAATGCATAAATTAGAGATCTATTGGAGCATCAAGAGAAGGCCTTAGTACATTTAATTAATTTGCAAGAGGGGCCAAATCCCACCTTATTTGGGTCATGAAGTTTCGACAACAAAGCTGCCAATTTTACACCAGTTTGGGCCAACCTTGTTTTAGTGTGTGTTTCCATGTGCCTTGTGGATTCCATACTAATTGTTGATTTTATATTACGTGTGAGAAAATTAATTATTTCTTTTATGTATTAGAATATCTTATTTAATTTCTTTTCATGTCAAGTGAGGAGAATACACAAAAAAAAAAACAAAGAATCCAAGCTTAAAAGGGTAACAAGGTGGCGGCAAAGTTTCCTAGATTTGCAAGGAAAATATTTCAACAACTTTAATTGTTTTTTTTCTAGTGATGGAAGGACAATTAATTGGCGGCAAAGAGGAACAATAAAGGCAACAACTTTTCCTTCCCAAAGAAGGATAAATACAAGGCTATAATTAAAATCTTTTTCTATCTTAGAAACTATAGGGGCGTCAACTTCTCCCTTGTTTTCTAGGATCATTAGGCGGCATTGTAGGCTGTACATGAGCCTTATATCTGAATTATATTGTTTTCTGTTTTTTTCCCCCTCTTCTCACGACAATTTAAGGAATTAACTTATGAGTTTTATTTTTATTATTTTAGCTATAGCCCAAGGCTTGTTTGGACTTAATTAATACCTAGTTTTTAGCTAAGATCCAAGACTTGTTTAAATCAGTGTTTTGGACTTATCAATATATGTTCTGGGTCAATTTTATAAGCGATCCAGTTTAGTCCACAATGATAGATCCATTTGGGTTATTTTCTAAGATTATTTAAATTTTTTGTAAGCCTAAAATTCAGCACTCATTGAATAATATCATTTTGACTTTCAGCTTTTTTGTGAGTGATTCTTGCATTTTTTGGTTCTTGAAAAAACTAAACTGACTTGTCTAAGATTAGCTGGCTTCTTAGCATCATTCAATTTAATTTCAATAGTGCTAATATCTTGAGACATGTTTCTATTATGTCACACTCCTATCAAACCTCTTTTGACTTTTCAAGATCAGATTTCAATCTTTATTATGAGTTGCATGATCACGCGATCATGAGGTTCCCATCAATTATACTTGGTTTGCATTAACCTTTGGGTCTTGCATTGACCAGACGCATGAGCATTTAGGTCTAGCTAGTGCGAGACCTAACACGCTTTCATAGGAGCTTCGTTGGTGTTGTGTTTAAGTTAATGTATTGTTGATTTATAGTATTTGTAGTGTAGTTTTCTTGTATATTGTAGTGTTTTTCAAACTGTTTATAGAGAATTAAACTTTGATTTTTATTTTAAGGTTTGTATGAGATTTGAGAGAATCATTGGGTTAATAATTCTCATATTACCGAGTCAAGTCGTGTCTATTTTTATATTTTCAAAACGATATCATTTTAATTTTTTTTTTAATTTATTGACTTTGACTTAGTCAAGTTTGGCTAAATTCACTAAATAATGGACCCATATGTGGAGTCATCTAAATTTAAATATGTCAATATAAAAAGCAATTTAAAATAAAATAAAATCAAAATCAAGCTGATCTTGAAGATTTTGAATTGATCTGCAAGATATTATACCTATGTTAGGCCTTTTTTGGTTTTGTGGTCCAACCATGTTTTTAAATTTGTTTATTTTTTTATTCAAATTAATTTTTTATGTTTTTGTAACGTTTTGATGGGTTAAAATCAAAAATAAATTTTAAAAAATAAAAACAAATATTATTTTGATTCATTTACAAGTAAAAAACACTTTAAAAAACAACCTATATCATACTATCAAACACGATTATAGTATAAATAGATGTTGTTGTGAAGAGTAAAAATGGAAGACAAAAAAATAATAACAATAAAAAACCCAAACAAGCTTATCTCTCCAATCCACCGTACCCATGAATTATTTATTTCTCCTCCACGCTTCTCTATCAAAAAGGGCAAAAAAAAAAAAAAAAAACACTAGCTATTATTAATGAGACAGTGTATTACAAATTTCTTCTGTTCGATAGTGATTTATATTACTGATAAGTGACCACACAATGAAAAACCATTAAAGAATTGAAGTGAATTTGGGTGTGGATTATCATTGCGTTCCAAACTTCTTTAAAACTTTGCTATCGTACATGATGGGTCCTTTGGTATCTTCAATTATTTAACTATCTCACGCAACACATGAAACCCGACTCCCATATCAGAGTCCACGCAAAGCCTACTACTACATGTGAGAGCCCCCCACAAATTTGTTTTTTGGAGACAAAGATCTTTTCTTTTATTAATTCCACCGTTCCCATGAATTATTTATTTCTCCTCAACCCTTCTCTATCAACAACAAAAGAAAACAGTAGCTATTAAAGAGACCACACAGTGAAGAAATATTCTCTGATGATGACTTTTGCCCACTAACTATTGACATGTTCCTCATTTTCTATGGCAATCAAGCTATTGGTATTGTGAACTAATGTTTTTTCTTTCGTTTCAACCAGAAACGATTCAAACATCTCAAGCATTTTCTATGGAATTCAAGCATGTTCATGTCCTAATAATTTCTTTTGGTATACATAATTTTTTCTATGTTTTTTTGTCAGGCTTCATTTTGACAACTATTAGTGATTTGCCCAAGACTCTCCTAGCACACCTTAAATTCTTCAAAAAAAATATTGTTCATGATGGGACCTTTGGTATCTTCAATAATTTAACTATCTCACGCAACACATGAAACCCGACTCCCGTATCGGAGTCCATGCAAACCCCACAAATTTGTTTTTGGAGACAAAGATCTTATCTTTTATTCCACCGTACCCATGCATTATTTATTTCTCCTCAACCCTTCTCTATCAACAACAAAAGAAAACAGTAGCTATTAAAGAGACCACACAATGAAAAAATACACACATATATATTAAAGAATTGAAGTCAAGTCATGAAACTTTGATATCTTCCATAATTCCACTATCCCTCACCAAAGGAAACACGGTTCGCGTATCAAAGTCATGAAAAGCCGACATTTTTCCAAGGAACATGACAACCACATATATCTGATGATGACTATTGCCCACTAACTATTGACATGTTCCTCATTTTCTATGGCAATCAAAGCTATTGGTATTGTGAACTAATGTTTTTTCTTTCGTTTCAACCAGAAACGATTAAAAAATCCCAAGTATTTTGTATGGAAATCAAGCATGTTCATGGCCTAATAATTTCTTTTGGTATACATAATGTTTTTTGCCAGGCTTCATTTTGACAACTATTAGTGATTTGCCCAAGACTCTCCTAGCACACCTTAAATTCTTCCAATTGAAAGTTCAGGATGCTCTGTAATAACTATTCTCTTGCATCCATACACACACACACACACATATATATCTGATGATGACTATTGCCCATCTTGTGCTGAAGCAGAAAGAGCTGTCTTACGCACGTTTTCAATTATCTTTAATCAGTTTTGCTACTAATCGATAACACTTAAATATCCAAATAAAAAGAAGCTTCTCCCTTCCTTTCATTTGTCGAACAATTACTATTATTAGTATAATAATAATAATTATTATAATAATAGCTGTTGGTAATAAGAATGACAACAATATTAGAAATAATAGTAGTATTAATAGTGATACTAGTAGTAATAGTCATGATAGAAAAAATAATATTAATGATAATACTAATAATAGTAGTAATAATAATAATTACGCTAATGATAATACTATTTATATTCATAATAATGGTTATAAGAGTAGTAGTAATAGTTTGTTATCATTGGTAGTAATAGTTTGTTATCATTGTTTTTTCCACGAAGAAAAATATGCACTCGTAGTGTAGCACAGAAAGCTGCTCTCATGTGCATTACATGCGTCAACATATAGAAGGCATCCTCATACTATAGTTATTGCATGCAATGCCTCCCAGTGGTTAAAACTATCTATCTATCATGTAGTTTTATGTGTTCTTTTTTTTTTATTTCGTCCTTATTCTTTAGATTTTTTATGTTTTTTCCTTAACCCTTCTATAAAACATTTATTGGTTTTAGCAAAAAAAAAAATTCAACTTATTTTCACTAATAAACACGGGTAGGAGGAAAAAAAATGAGACAAAAAATCAATTTAGAGAGGAATCCAAAAATGGGTTATGACAAGGATAACCCTACAAAAAGAAAAGCAGAACAAATCACAAAGGCCAATGCCTAATAAATCAATGTCGGTATATACCTACAGAAAATATTTGTCGGTGATACGATCGGTATATAACGACTCCGTCGGTATATACCCACCGTATCACCAACGGATTATATAGTTTTTTGGAAAGTTGCAACGGTGTGATGACGTGGATTTTTTTCAGATAATTTTACCAACGGAATGACCGAGGGGTTTAAACCGGGATCTCCGTACAGTGACGTGGCACATTCACCTGTGGACTCACCAACGGGTATACCTACAGAACATGTCTGTTGGTGATTCCATCGGTAACAGTCAATATATACCCATTTTGTCGACACTCTATTTCTTCTTCTTCTTTCCCATCTCACCTCTCCCTTCTCGAACTGCAGCCAACCACCCATTTCAACTCTCCCTTTCTTTTAAATACAAGCACTCAAGTTTTTTATACTTTTGTATGTGATTACAAAAACATCGATTCTTGTGGATTTTTTTTTCAATCAGAATTATCCTCACACGCCTTTATAAGAAAAGCATGGAGGACTTCGAAGTGCTGATGTATGCATGGCACACGTCATCATATTTTATTGTAGTAATATTTTTATACGACAAATTATGAAAAAAAGGTTACAAGGACATATCATTATTATAAAAAAAGCGATGAGACAGATAAAAATGCCTTTCAAGTCATTCTTAACTTTTGAAAAGTAAAAGGATAAGTATATAATTTTAGTGCGCAAATAAAAATATTGTACATGATGGGACCTTTGGCATCTTCAATAATTTGGGTGTGCATTATCATTGTGTTCCAAACTCATGATGGGACCTTTGGTATGTTCAATAATTTAACTATCTCCCACAACACCTGAAACCCGACTCTCGTATCAGAGTCCACGCAAACCCTGCTACTCCATGTGAGAGCCCCCCACAAATTTGTTTTTGGAGACAAAGATCCTTTCTTTTATTCCGCCGTACCCATCAATAATTTATTTCTCCTCAACCCTTCTCTATCAACAACAAAAGAAAACAGTAGCTATTAAAGAGACCACACAATGAAAAAAATACTAAAGAATTGAAGTGAAGTTGTATCTTCAATAATTCCACGATCCCACACCAAAGGAAACACGGTTCATGTATCAGAGTCATGAAAAGCCGAGTTGCATTTTTCCAAGGAACATGACAAAACTGAATCTAGCCAGGATAGAGTTTTTGGTAAGTGAGCACCCTTAAAAAATTATTTTATAAAATAACACAAGTAAAACAATATTTATAAATCTAAGTATAATTGAAAGTATTATAATTGGTATGCGCATTATGTTAGTCTCGAATACCTTCTGAACCTTCATTATTGCTGATACAATCTACAACATGCAAGTTATAGATGTCAATTGCAACTCACGTGTCGCAGAAGATATTTATGACATCTTTATCAGAAATATCCTGTGATAATTTATTTTGTCATTTTCTCTCTTCCCCAAAAAAACTGCATTGCGCACAATCACAAAAAAAATCCATGTCCAAGTATCAAAATACAATTCATATGAGCAGTACATAACTAAGTTATAAATCAATATGTTGAGCCATCCAAATGGAACTAAGTCAATATCAAAAAATAATTTAAAATAAAATAAAATATAAATCAAGCTCTAGATCATAAGGATTTTGAATTGACCTGCAAGATATTATATTTATGTTAAGCCATGTTTAATATTATGTTCCAAGCCTTTACAACTCATCCTTGTTGTTTTAAAATTATGTCAAATTATGTTTTGTTATTCGCTCTTGGTATTCAGGGTTAATGGACTCAACATGGATCATTACATTTTATATTAAAAGTATTAGTTGTTTCTTTTGATTTAAAATAAAAAAACAAGTCTTAAAAATATCCAAGTCCAATATTGTCTAAAGTATGTGTGCCACTAGATCCCACCACTAATGTGTTTTTTGGTGGGAGGTGTGGTGCTTTTTTTCCATTGAAAAGCATGTATTCTTTGCTTTTAGGAGGTGTTGTGTGTGCTTTAAAAGAGTTGTACCTTTGGAAAAAAAACCTCCTACCCAAACACTCCCTAAGTAGATTAACCCACAATAGTTAATGCTTGGACATTTTAGGATCAGGGTACAAAACCCTTATTCTGTAAAAATTACAAGTAAACCCTGGTACTATAGGATAAATAAACTTGAACGGGACATTATCCATAGACCACCGTTGCATAAACAAATTGTTTGGCGACATCTCATCCTAGGATTTGAACTGGGTTTAATGAACCTAACATAGACCCGTCCAATTATTCACTAGCATGACTTTATAAACTATTAATAATCACGGGTCATGATATGGAGTAAATAGGGATATAAATATCAATCCCCCAAACAAGTTGGAAGTAACAGAAATAACCAGAACTTTAGAACGGATAGGAATAAAACCTACAATTGGTTTAACTCATTACAATAGATCCATGTGGATATACACCATCAGTAGATTGGGCACACCAGATTATTAGGGATAAATGACAAGTAGCAATGAAATTTACTATAGGGTCGTGCATGCCATTATAGAATGGTTATTTTTTGAATTTTTTTTAAAATATATTAAAAAAATATTTATTTATTTATAATAAATTATTTTTGACACTAAGATAGTAAAATAATTTAAAGACATAATTAAAAATTAATTTTTTAAAACTAAACTTTACCCCAACACCGTTTACAGTTACAATCGACACCGAAGGGGCATCACATACGATTAATTTTTATTCTCGTATTACCAAGTTAACTCTAACCTTTACAACCTGATGTCTCCCTTTCCTCGTGCTAGCCACCAGCCATACATACACGCTTTTGTTTTTCAAGCTGCAGCCGCCACTCAAAGCTCATCTACAGCTATGCCCAGTCAAGAACTGGAGCCTCACAATCACTAGCCAATATGTGCAATATGCTTTTTTAGATATTCTGGTGTCCTCGGCGTAGAGGAACCACACCAATCCATCCCACAAATTTGCTTTTGGAGACAAGATCATCTTATCTTTTATTCCACCGTACCCATGAATTATTTATTTCTCCTCGACCCTTCTCTATCAAAAAAAAAAAAAAAAAAGCTATTAAAGAGACCACACAACGAAAAAAATATTAAAGAATTGAAGTGAAGTTGTAACTTCAATAATTCCACCATCTCACACAGCATAAAACACGATGGAGTATCTCAATAATTCTTAAATATTATTAAAATTTAATTTAATCTATGATTAAATTAAATTTTCCTATTAAAAATTTAATTATATTATTAAACTTAATTTTTACTCAGATTCATCCAATAATTATTTAATCTGACTTTGAATTTTTATTGTTTCTTCATTTTTTGGCATAATGGGATACAATTAGACATTAAATTTCCTTCAAAATTACAACTTGTTTTTTATATATTTTTTTTGTTGAATTTTCTTTAAAAACAACCACCATTTATTTTATTTTTTGACATTTATTATTATTTTAAAAAATAACCAAAATGAGATGTAACAACTATCTCGACGATAACAACTGAGCTTAAAAGAGAAGAAACATCAAGAGACAAAAAAAAAAAAACAAAAAAAAATAGAGAGTCGGTGAAGAAAACGAGCTGGTGTCTTGTTTTGGCCAAATTAATCTGCTCCTTCGCAGGTTATAAATGGTGAGTACTGAAGGCCACTGTTATTAAACCCGGCCCGGCGAGTCAACCCGGTGGCTAGACCGGTCCGGGTTTAAAAAAGACCGGCTGTGGCAACAGCCCGGCCAAACCCGGGACCCGGGCGACCCAGGCAAACCGGGACGAGACCTGGTTTTTTTTCAAATGTGGGATTTGAAACCCATTAGTATATATACACTATGTTCCCATGAAAAAAATCATGTTTTTTCAATGTGGGATAAAAAACCTTTTGGTTTAAATACTTCAACTTAAAAGGATAACATAGTATCTTTTCAATGTGGGATTTGAAGCCCTTTCATATATATACTCTATGTTCCCATGTAAAAAACCGTGTTTTTTCAATGTGTGATTTGAAGCCCTTTCATATATATACATTATGTTCCCATGAAAAAAACCATATTTTTTCAATGTGGGATAAAAAACCTTTTGGTTTAAATACTTCAACTTAAAAGGATAATATATTATCTTTTCAATGTGGGATTTGAAACCCTTTTATATATATACACTCTATGTTCCCATGAAAAAAGTTATGTTTTTTCAATGTGGGATTTGAAACCCATTAGTATATATACTCTATGTTTCCAAGGAAAAAGTTATGTTTTTTCAATGTGGGATAAAAAACTTTTGTAATTTAAATACTTTAACTTAAAAGCTTAACATAATATCTTTTTAATGTGGGATAAAAATCTTTTTAAAATATTCTTTTAAACTTCATAATATGTATAATCTATATTTACATGGATTTTTTCATATGAAATATTAAAACTTTAATTTTTTTTAATTTTTCCGGGTTGACCCGAGTTGACCTTGGTTGACCCATGAAACCCAGGACCCGGCCCCTTGGCCGGGTCAACCCCCGGGCCGGGTTTAATAACTATGCTGAAGGCACACCGGCGTAATCTTTAGATTGGTTAAATAGCCAGCGTGCGCCATGTGGCCCAGATGTATTTTTTAACCTTTTTTTTGGTGTTTTTCCACCTAATTTCGAACCCGGATAAATATTTTACTGTTATTTATATGTTTAAATTTTGTGCATATTATTTTTTAAATTTTTGTGAAAGTCCAATTTTTTATTATTATTGTTGATAGTGACATTCTCATCAAAAAAAGAATAAAAAATGGTAAAAATAATTATAATAATTACAATTTTCAGGTTTGTTTTGCAATTCATGAGAGTGAATGAGCCAAAACCCAATTTAATTTTTACCATTCATATGGGTTGAATGTCCATCTTTACAAATAGCTTAGTTGAGACGTCTCCTTTTAAAGGGATCTATGTTCAAATTTTAAAATCAAATATGAGTTACACCTATTTTTTAGCAATTTTGATGAAAATTCCTTTTAGGAATTAACATCAACATCTTTACGAGTCTGAAGACTGATGTCAAACTTGTCACAAACTTAGAAATAATAAAATAATAAAAAATTATGATAATTAATAACAATAAAAAAGATAAATTTAAGAGAAAACACATAGTAAAGATAATTTTTCATAAAAAAATGATGCTTTAAGGGTAACGTTGTTCTTATCTTAAGCATAATTAACCTCTTACATGAATCTCTTAAACCAATGCTTATTTTTTTAGGATTCCTAGTTTCCTCTAATTACCAGGCGGGACTCCCATTTTCCCTAATATGTGTATTTTGGCTTCTGCCAATGTCCACTAAGGTGCAACAAGTTTCATGCAGATTGTTTCGCTTGGCTAGGAGAAAAAGATCCACTGCATATTCATGCATGTTTTAAGAATCTTAAGAACACCTCTGATACTTAAGGAATAGGTCTTCTAATCATAATAAAGGGGAAAAAATCTACCTCTCAACAACTGCTTCATCCACTCCCTAGTCTCAATAGGTCTTCTACCTTCTCGCCTCCTACCTTCTTTTGGTATACATAATTGTTTTCTATGTTTTTTGCCAGGCTTCATTTTGACAACTATTAGTGATTTGCTCAAGACTCTCCTAGCACACCTTAAATTCTTCCAATTGAAAGTTCAGGATGCTCTATTACTATTCTCTTACATCCATATATATAGACAAACACATATATCTGATGATGACTATTGCCCATCTTGTGTTTAAGCAGTAAGAGCATACAAGGTAACAAAGCATAGCAAGATTCAGGAGTTGTCTTTCGCATGTTTTCAATTTTCTTTAAATAGTTTTCCAACTAATGCTGTCAGTATATACCGATGATATTATAGATGGAATATATAGAATTAAAAAAAAACGGTTTGATGACGTTGAAATTTTTGCGGGTGATTTTTCCGACAGAATTACTGAGGGATGCAAACCGGGATCTCCGTATAGTGATGTCACCAATTCATCGTCAGCATTTGATGGAATCACCAACAGAAGTATTCCATCGGTGATTCCATCAGTAAAAGTTAATATATCACCACTCTACCAACCTTCTCCTCCCCTATTTCTCCTTCTTCTTCCCCATCGCAACTCTCCTCTCCCAAACTGTAAACAACAACCCCGGCCCCCTAAAAATATCCCCCTCTTCTCAACACAAGTCATCTTTCTTTAACTTTTATGGTCATAATATTCGTGTTCTGATTTATTATGGATTTTTATCATTTTTTGTAAGTAAATCTATCTTTTTTAATTTTAACATTTAAATGTTAATTTTATTGTTTTTTTTTAGTATATGTATTTTGTTAGTGTATGTACATGTTTTATTGTTATTTCTCAAACAAACTTTTAGTATGAATGTATAATTTTGTACTTGTTATGGTTTGTTTTAGATTTTGTAAAATTGTATTTGTTTGTAAATTGTTGAAACTTTGTTGAATTACCGAATTAGATGTGTTGTGATAAAATAATTAATAGCTTGTTTAACGGGTCCGTTTTAATTTTTATCAATACTATTGCGGAGTTGTAATTTTCGTAAATTTATATATATAAATTTCTATGGACGTTGATCATTGATAATGGATATTTATGAGAAATTTTAATTAGTTTGTTGGATAATGTGGAGGTAAACTAATATTTTTGCAAATTTATTTCCTTAACATAGTTAATTAATACATGTTGTCATCATAATTTATAGAGGTTCGATAGAAGTCATGGATGATCGTTCATGGATGTATCGAGATTCACCCCAAGGATTGTGGAGGATGGATTATTGTAATGGGGTTCAGGGTTTTATTAATTTCGCAACATCTATTTCTAGAAATTTTACTGGAGGTGGTGTTAGGTGTCTATGTAGGAAGTGTAAAAATAAATAGTATCTGCATCCAGATGTTGTAATGATGCATCTTCTACACAAAGGGTTCATGGAAGATTACATGTGTTGGTATGCACATAGAAAACTATTTGTTTATAATGAGAGCATGATAGAAAGGGTGGTTGTGTCATCTTCTAGTGCTAACAACGTGCATGGAGTTGCAAATGACAACAGTAATCCTTACATGCAGATGGTTATAGATGCAATGATAATGAATCAAGGTAATATCAGTCAATGTCCAATCATAAAAGAAGAGTCTAATGCAGATGCAACAAGGTTTTTTGATATGTTGAAAGATTCTAACGAACAATTATGAGATGGCTGCACGAACCACAACAAATTATCGACTGTAACATAGGTGATTCTTGCATTCTTTGGTTCTTGAACAAACTTATCGAGGATTAACTAGCTTCTTAGCATCATTCAATTTAATGTCAATAGTGCTAATACCTTGAGACATTTTTCTATTGTGTCACACTCCTATCAAACCTCTTTTGACTTTTCGAGATCAGATTTCAATCTTGATTGTGGGTTGCATGATCACGCGATCACGAGGTTCCTATCAATTATATTTGGTTTGCATTAACCTTTGGGTCTTGCCATGAGCGCTTACGTCTGGCCAGTGCTAGACCTAATGCGCATTTATTGAAGCGTCTTTGGTGCTGTATTGTTGTTTTTATTATATTTTTAGATTTACATTATTTAAGAGAATAACGGAAGAGGTAGCTTAGATCAACAATTTTAACACTCCAAAGGGACTTTGGTCTGCATCTGATCACACAGCTCTTATGTTCGATAGTGATTTATAGTACTGGCAAGTGACCACACAATAAAGAAATATTAAAGAATTGAAATGAATATGGGTGTCGATACACGACGTCGGGCGACGTTTCCCACTTTTTTGTTTATTTAACAAAAAGGGTTTTTTCTTGAATGAGGGAAATAAAGATTTTATTGGAATCGCCATCTAGTAATTTGAGGAAACTAGAAATCCCAAATTAGACACTGGTCCTAGAGATTCGGGTACGGGGTTAGTTATGATTAAGGGAAGGTAGACACCACCCTTAAAACATCCTTTCAAAAAAAAAGTTACCCTTACTTGTGTGTTTTTTATTTGATTCAAATGCTATTATATTTTGGGCTTATTTGTAATTTTTTTTTAAATGATTAACGTCGGTCCCTAAAAATAGGAGACACGTTAAAAATGACATCAGTCTCTAAAAATTAGGAGACTCGTCTAAAATATTGACGTTTGTCCCTATAAAGGAGAGTTACGTCTGGGTTAATAATGGATATAATCCATTATATTTTGAGTTTATTGGTAATTTGATTTTTTTCAAATGGTTAACGTCGGTCCCTAAAAATAGGAGACGCGTTAAAAATATTATCAGTCCCTAAAAATTAGGAGACTCGTTTAAAATATAATGTTTTAACCCTAAAAGGAGAATTAGTAAAAAAACGTGAATAGTGTTTGCAATTCTTTTCTTTCTTTTTTTTCTTCTCCTCCTCCTCCTCTTCTTCTTTTTTTTTTTTTTTCTGGCGCATAGCCAGTGATAGGGAGACATGCAAATCTTAAATTTCCACAAATCTTATTTTTTTTTATCACCGTTTGCTTTCGGCGCAACTGCCCGTTTGACAAAAAATTTTTATTTTATTTTATTTTTATTTTTATTTTATTTTTTTATTATGTATAATAATATATATTTGTATAGGTAAAATTAAAAACTCAATTCAGGATTAGAAAAACCCGATTCAACTGCTAAAAATCCATTTTAATGACCGAAAATTATGTTGAAACACTGGAAAAAAAACTTTTGATGGGTATCAACCCGGTAAACTGGGTTTTGACCAAAAAATAACAGTTTTGACCCAAAAATGGCCTGAAACTCATTTTTTTATCTTGGTCGACATGGTTTGACCCGGTGGACTCGGTTTTGGTTGAAAATGACGGTTTTGACCCGAAACGGCCCAAAACTCATTTTTATCCTGGTCGACATGGTTTGACCCGGTGGATTCGGTTCTTATGCAAAGATGCGGTTGATTCGAGAAATTTTTTTTTGAATTTTAAACTTTTTTTCTTAATTTTTTTGGATTTTTATAAATAATAATAAAAATAAAATAACATTCCTGAAAATCTTAATGAATCCAAAATTGAGTTACAAGAATAGTGTGGACTATCACCGTGTTCCTTTAAAACTTTGCTGCTGTACATGGGTCCTTTGGTATCTTCAATAATTTAACTATCTCACACAACACATGAAACACGATTCCCGTATCAGAGTCATGATGAAGGGCCGCGCATGCATGGTAGTGTATAATCGGTTATTTTTTGAATTGTTATCTCTCCATTCCACCGTCCCCATCAATTATTTATTTCTCCTCCACCCATCTCTCTCTCTCTCTCTCTCTCTCTCTATATATATATATATATATATATATAAAACAGTAGCTTGATGTTATACATGATGGGACCTTTGGTATCTTCAATAATTTAATTATCTCACACAACACATGAAACACGACTCCCGTGTCAGAATCTTGAAGAACTCTGATGTGCTGATGCATACCTGCCCACGTCATTATATTTTATTTATTTATTAATATTTTTATAAAATAAATTATAAAAAAGAATCCAAGAACGTATCATTATATTCTAATGCGTACCCATGCATTATTTATTTCCCCTCAACCTTCTCTATCAACCACAAAAGAAAACAGTAGCTATTAAAGAGACCACACAACTTTGGTATCTTCAATAATTCCACGATCCCACACCAAAGGAAACACGGTTCACGTATCAAAGTCATGAAAAGCCGAGTTGCATTTTTCCAAGGAACATGACAATACTGAATCTAGCCAGGATAGAGTTTTTGGTAAGTGAGCACCCTTAAAAAATTATTTTGTAAAATAACATAATATTTAGAAATCTAATATAATTGAGAGTGTTATAATTGGCATGTGTGTCCGTGAGTCACGAATGCCTTCTGAACCTCCATTATTGCATATGCATTCTACAACATGCAAGTCGTAGATGTCAATTGTAACTTGCGTATTGCAAAAGGTATCTTCGACTCCTTTCACATAAACATCCTGTGATAGTTTATTTTGTCATCATCTCTCTTTCCTAAAAAAGATGCAATGCGCACAATCACAAATAATGAATTTCCAAGCATCAAAATACAATTCACATGAGCAGTACATAACTAAGTTATGAATCAATATGTTGAGTCATCCAAATGTAACTAAGTTAATATCAAAAAATAATTTAAAATAAAATAAAATATAAATCAAGCTCTAGATCGTAAGGATTTTGAATTGACCTGCAAGATATTATATTTATGTTAAGCCATGTTTAATATTATGTTCCAAGCCTTTACAACTCATCCTTGTTGTTTTAAAATTAGGTCAAAATGTGTTTTACTATTCACTCTTGGTATTTAGGGTAAATGGACTCAACATGGATCATTACATTTTATATTAAAAGTATTAGTTGTTTCTTTTGATTTTAAATTAAAAAACAAGTCTTAAAAATATCTAAGTCCAATATTGTCTAAAGTATGTGTGCCACTAGATCCCACCACTAAGTAGATTAACCCATAATAATTAATGCTTGGACATTTTAGGATCAGGGTACAAAACCCTAATTCAGTAAAAATTATGAGTGAACCCTGGTACTATAGAATAAATGAACTTGAACAGGGCATTATCCATAGACCACCGTTGTATAAACAAATTGTTTAGCGACATCTCATCTTAAGATTTGAACTGGGTTTAATGAACCTAACATAGACCCATCCAATTATTCACTAACATGGCTTTATGAACTATTAATAGTCATGGGTCATGATCTGGAGTAAATAGGGATAGAAATATCAATTCCCCAAACAAATTGGGAGTAACAAAAATAACCAGAACTTTAGAACGGATAGAAATAAAACCTACAATAGGTTTAACTCATTACAATAGATCCATGTGGATACACCATCGGTAGATTGGGCACAACAAACTATTAGGGATAAAAGACAAGTAGCAATGGAATTTACTATAGGTATGATACTTTAGGGTGGTAATACATTTTCTTTAGCGTAACAAGTCCCTTATCTTAGAACTCTTAAGACTAATTAGGGTTTTCTCGTAACCATAATTGATGTGGATGAGCCTACGAACACCAATAAGTATCTATTCCATGTTCTAAATGGGCCAATTACAAGGTAAAAAAAAAAGACATTGAAAGAAGCATTAAATAGATGCTCAATTACTATTCTCTTGCATCTATATGTATATATATAGACACACACATATATCTGAAGATGACTATTGGCCATCTTATGCTGAAGCAGGAAGAGCATACAAGGTAACAAAGCGAAGCAAGATTCAGGAGCTGTCATTCGCACGTTTTCAATTATCTTTAAATAGTTTTCCTACTAATCGATAACACAAGTAAAACAATATTTATAAATCTAAGTATAATTGAGAGTATTATAATTGATATGTGCGTTATGTTAGTCATGAATACCTTCTGAACCTCCATTATTACATATACAACCTACAATATGCAAGTCGAAGATGTCAATTGCAACTCACGGGTTGCAGAAGGTATCTACGACTTCTTTACCAGAGATATCATGTGATAATTTATTTTGTAAAATAACACAATATTTAGAAATCTAATATAATTAAGAGTGTTATAATTGCCATGTGTCTGTAAGTCACGAATGCCTTCTGAACCTCCATTATTGCAGCTACATTCTACAACATGCAAGTCGTGGATGTCAATCACAACTTGCGTGTTGTAGAAGGTATCTTCGACTCCTTTCACATAGACATCCTGTGATAGTTTATTTTGTCATCTTTTTTCTTTAAAAAATTTGTAATGCGCACAATCACAAATAATTAATTTTTCAGTATCAAAATACAATTCACATGAGTAGTACATAATTAAGTTATGAATCAATATGTTGAGTCATCCAAATGTAACCAAGTCAATATTAAAAAATTAATTTAAAATAAAATAAAATCTAAATCAAGCTCTAGATCTTAAAATTTTTTAATTGACCTGCAAGATATTATATTTATGTTAAGCCATGTTTAGTATTATGTTCCAAGCCTTTACAACTCATCCTTGTTGTTTTAAAATTTGGTCAAAATGCGTTTTGCTATTCGCTCTTGGTATTTAGAGTAAATATATTCAACATGGATTATTACTTTGTATATTAAAAGTATTAGTTGTTTCTTTTGATTTTAAATAAAAAAATAAATCTTAAAAATATCTAAGTCCAATATTATCTAAAGTATTTGTGCCACTAAATCTCACCACTAAGTAGATTAACCCATAATAGTTTATGCTTGGACATTTTAGGATCAAGGTACAAGACCCTTATTCAGTAAAAGTTATGAGTGAACCCTGGTTATATAGGATAAATGAACTTGAATAGGGCAATATCCATAAACCACCGTTGCATAAACAAATTGTTTAGCGACATCCCATCCTAGGATTTGAATTGGGTTTAATGAACCTAACATAGACCCATCCAATTATTCACTAACATGGCTTTATAAACTATTAATAGTCATGGGTCATGATTTGGAGTAAATAGTGATAGAAATATCAATTCCCCAAACAAATTAGGAGTAACAAAAATAATAAGAGCTTTAGAATGGATAGGAATAAAACCTACTATAGGTTTAACTCATTACAGTAGATACACCATCGGTAGATTAGGCACAACAGACTATGAGGGATAAAAAACAAGTAGCAATGAAATTTACTATAGGTATGATACTTTACGGTTATAATACATTTTCATTAGCGTCACAAGTCCATTATCTTAGAACACTAAAGACTAATTAGGGTTTTCTCGTAACCATAATTGATGTGGATCAGCCCACAAACACCAGTACGTTTCTATTACATGTTCTAAATGGACCAATTACAAGATAAAAAATAAAGGCATTGAAAGAAGCATTAAATAGATGCTCTCTTACTATTCTCTTGCATCCATATATATATATATATATATATATATATATATATATATATATATATATATATATATATATATATAGACATAGTTGATGATGAATATTGCCCATATTGTGCTGAAGCAATAAGAGCATACAAGGTCACAAAGCAAAGCAAGATTCAGGAGCTGTCTTTCGCACATTTTCAATTATCTTTAAACAGTTTTCCTACTAACCGATAACATTCAAATATCCAAATAAAAAGAAGCTTCTCCCTTCCATTTATTTTTCAAACAATTACTATAATAATAATAATAATAATAATAATAATAATAGTGTTGGTAATAATAATGACAACAATATTAGTAATAATAGTAGTATTAATAGTGATAGTAGTAGTAATAGTCATGATAGTAATAATAATAATAATAATAATAGTACTAATAATAGTAGTAGTAATAATAATTACGCTAATGATAATACTGTTAATATTCATAATAATGGTTATACGAGTAGAAGTAATAGTTCGTTATCATTGTTTTTCCCACAAAGAAAAATATGCACTCGTAATACAGCACAAAAAGTTGCTGCCATGTGCATTACATGCATCAGCGTATAGAAGGCGTCCTCACACTTTGGTTGTAGCATGCAACATGACCTCCCAGTGGTTAAAACTATCCATCCATCATGTAGTTTTATGTGTTCCCTTTTTTTTTTTGGTCCTTATTCTTTAAATTTCTTATGTTTTTTTTCTTAACCCTTCTACAAAAATTTTATTTGTTTTTCCAAAAAAAATTAAATTCAACTTATTTTCACCGAAAAATACTAATAAACACGGGTAGGAGAAAAAAGAGAAGAGAGAAAGAATAAATTTAGGGAGTAATAAAAAAAGGGGTTATGACAGGGATAACCCTACAAAAAGAAAAGCAGAACCAATCACAAAGCTCAAGGCTTAATAAATTAATGTCAAATGATGAAAATAAAAAGAAAACAATTTCTAAAATGAATTTAAAAAAAAAGACTGAACTCAAACAAGGAAAATAATTGAAACTGGTAGACTAGATCATAAGACTAGAACTACCTTATAAAAGGCAAACACGAAAAAATTATAAAGTAAAAATTTCAATTATAAAAAATAAAAAAAATAAAACAATGAGGACTAAATCTTGCACCATAAATAATTGAAAGAAACTAATCAGAGATTACAAAATAAATGAAGAAAAAAAGCAATGAAAAAAATAAGGACCAGAATTTAAAAAATGAATTAAAAGGACAAAATAAAAATAAATAAATGACCCGGCTGGGCACATACAGCTTAATGAAAGCTGGTGAGTTACTGTTCAAGTGAATTAAATTTCACTTGAACAGTAACACATGCAACCAAAAAATGCATGCAGAACTGAATAACAGACCTGGAGAAAAAAACGAAGGAGCAGTAGCGATGTTGAAGGCGTGCTGGCTGGTCTGTCCATGTTCGTCTGTTCCAGCTCTTTTCCTTTTTGTTCACTGCTTGCGTCGGTCTCCTTTCTGGTCAGGCAGCGGCTGGAGGCGAAGTGGAGGGAGACGACTGGTTGCTGCTCACGAAAGACGTCCCTCCTCGCTGTTCACGGTGGAGCCAGGTTTGCCGCAGCGCTGGACGTGTTGCAGACGCGGTGCTGATGAGGACAAACTGGCAAGGTGCAAGGCTGTCACGGTAAAGGGCGGCGCCTCTCAGAAAGAGATTCAACAGCCCAGGGGGTGCACCTTCTCTGTTTCTAAACCGAGAACAAATGGAAGATGGCGGTGTGGCTGGTTTAGGCGGTCAGTTCCTGGAGAGAAAAATAAACATGGGCAGGGAGTGGTGGATACTAGTCTAGGTTTCGCCAAGGAAAGGGGTATGTCTGGTTTGTCCTTGGCAAAGAAAGGGAGGCTGGCCGAGAGATTGAATGGGGACCAACGGGGAAAGGGAGAAGAAAGGAGCTGAAATGGCCGGCTGGCAAAGGGAAATGAGAGGTGACTTCTGTGTAGAGAAAGGGAGGGGAGAGTGTGCGGCTGAAGGGAGAAGGGAAGCTTGTGTGCAGAGGGAAAGTTTTGGCTAAGGAAGGGGCAGTGACGGCTGTGAGAGGGAGAGCGCTGGGTCTCAAAGTTTGCTGGGGAAAGCAGCAGCAAAGGAGGAAGGTAGGAGGCTGTGTAACAGAGGGGGGAAAATGAGGAAAAACAGTGGAGGCCGGTCAGAGCATACTGGTTTTGGCGAGAGAGAAGGAAAAGAGAGCGAGGTGGTGTTTTGGGTGAGAGATGATTCTCTGGTTTGTTTTGCAAAGGCAAGGGAGGGGAGGTTCTTGGTTCTGCAGGGAAGATGGAGATGGGAGTGTTGGCTTCGTTTCGTCTGGTAGAAAAAATTAGGTTTAGGGTTTTGTTTTTTTCGTGGTTGCCTTGAAATTTTCTCTTTAAAAATTGTTTTATCTAAATTTTCTCCTCCCCCCACATGCATATAGCTGGATGTTCACTTATATAGAAAATCTCTACACATTCTATTTAAGGAAATATTGCAATAATTATTACAGAGATTGTCTTCTATAACCAACACCAACAAATCCTATATATATGGTATTTTTTATTGCAGTGATTATTTTCCATAACCAGCACGAATCAAATCATATATCTATGGTATTGCAGTAATTATATATGATTCAGTAATTATTTCCTTGACATATTGCTTCCTTAACCCTGATGCTCTATGGTATTGCCACATGTAAACCCTTATTAATATTATTTTTTTATTTTTATTTTTTTATTTTTGTATTTGAAAATTTATCAAAATATGGGTTAAAAATTGGATAGCAACAATAGTAAAGGGGAAAAAAATCTACCTCTCAACAACTGCTTCATCCACTCCCTAGTCTCAATAGGTCTTCTACCTTCTCGCCTCCTAGTTTCCAATAGCCTATCTCACTAGACTAAGGCCCAAGCTTTAATTTAAACCATATAGTTTTTATCATCCTCGAATATGAAACTTTGTATGCTTATAAAATGGATCACATTCAGCTAACCAATCAACGAAATCCTCTACTCCTAAATCACCATTAAAAGAAGAAATCTCAACCTTTATACAGTAATCTTGAGCATACCTATTATTTCCAGAAACCTCACCCCGATCTTTTTTGTCAGAAGAATACAATTTTCATACTGACCATGAGGATTTGCATTAGCTAGTTTAGGGAAAGGTTAGTCACGGGCGTCATTCTTGCCAAATGCCTATTTTATTTCATGGTTCATGTTTGCGTGCAACCCTAATGCTTTAAACTTGGTTGTAAGGTCATCAACTCTGATATTGATGTCACTCAACCTAGTTTGCATTTGCCCCTCTAAAGCTGCTATCATTAATGAATAATGATTTAGTTGATCTCAAACAACCTGCATCTCCTGATTATTGTTGCGATGTCGCGGTCGCACAAATTAATTACCCTAGCTTAAAACACACAAGATAATATAGAGCAAGTAAGGGGTCGATCCCACGAGGAAGTTTCAAGTCCGATTTTTATGTTGTACGTTATGTAATTGGGGGGTTTGGTTTGTGATTATCTAAACTATGGCAGCAATTAAACTAGCAAACAAAATCAATTAAAACCGAAACTTATCAAGAAAACAAATCTTGGTCACAAGCACACATCCACCTACGGAAATTAGAACCAATCCTTGAAACAAAAAATGCAGTTTATGTTCTGAAATTTTATCTTTTCTTAACGTGATTAATTAACGGATCCGCCATATAACTAATCCTAACCAACAAACAATCAACAACAATCATCAAGCTTAAGAACTAGATAATTTAATGGTCGCTTTAAGAACTAGATAATTTCATCAAGATTAACATACAAGTTGTCCGCAACTTGTGTTAATTTGTTCAAATGTTCTCCCTAAGTTCAATAACGTAGTTCCGCCACAATTATCAAGCTTAGTTGTTTCACAAGTTCATATATCACAACTCCGATTTTGATATTAAACTTAGCAATAGATTGTTAACAACAATAACTTAGAGTCCGCTCTAGTAATCATCAACAACAATCATAGAAAATATGCATAGGAAAACAATCATACTCATTCATAACATAAACTGAAAATAGAAGGAAGAATAAATCTCATGGTCTTGAAATCCGAAGGTTTTTGTGTCTTTGCAACCAAGAAAAGAGCTTAGCCTTGCATAACTATTGAACAACTACTTCTAAAGATTGAAGAGAGCATGATTTTTGGGTTTGTAGAGGAATTTGTGTTTATTCTCTGCTGGCTGCTGCCTCCTTCTGGTCTCCCTCTATTCTGCTGGCTGCTGCCTCCTTCTCTCTTTCTTTTTATATGCTAAGAAACCCTAGTCTCTATTTTACAAAATAGTCCTTCCTTGAGTTGGCAGTTTACATTTAAGTACTTCAATAACTATTTTTCCTAAAAGGAGAAATAGCCTTGCATGAAATATTCAAGCTCTGACTTAGAGGAGCTAAATTGCTGATATAAAAACTTGGATGTCGGTTTAGATGCTTCGGGATGTAATTTGGACTCGTTTCTTCAAGAAACCTGTTTGCTCGCAGAATTCAGTTGTCATCTTTGAAAAATCATATCTCCCTCATATGACATCTTTTGTGGCTGAAATTCTGAGCGTGGATAGGTATTGGAATTAGGAATCCAAGAAAATTGAGTTTGCATCAATTGGACTTCTGTAGCTCCAGATATTAAATTTTGAATGACCAAAGGTCAACACTGGCAGAATACGAGATTTAACTTTGTAGGATGTGATTTCCATGATCTTTCTCTTTGTATTTTTCTTGCATTACATTTCCAGAAATTTATGGATGTTAGATTTTTAGTTCCACTGGAATCACTTCATTTCGATCTTTAGAACTCACGCTCTGCACAAAACATCGACTGAACGTCAAATCTGCCAATTACCTCCAATTTACTCATTCTTGCATCTTTCATCCAAAAGTGCCTTCAAAACATAAAACAAAGAATATCAAGGCATTTTATATATAAAACATGGACAAAAAATTAGGTAGATGTGGGTGAAACTATCGAATAATATGGTTACATCAATCATCATCACAGAGATTGTTGTGGCCAACTACTCCACAATTCTCTTCACGATTTGCCATTGATCCGGATGTTGACCCGCTCTAATGCTACCTGACACAACATATAGCGAAGATAAAACTAGAGAAAAATTTCCACCTGACACAGCCTGTATCCCCTGATCATTGTCACGGAGATGGTTCTCTAGCTTTAAGGTTACAAACCAAACTGTAAAGAAATCTAGAGAAATGTTTCCAGTATTTTTATTGAATCTAAATAATACTATTAATCTCTATAAAATAAATTAGACATTTCTATTTATATTTATTTATAAACTGGTGCTTCTACTAATGTTGTATCTACCGATATGGTAAGCAAGCTCAACCTTAAGATGGAAGCATACCCTCATGATCCCTACAACTTGAGGTGGTAGGAAAAGAAGCATGAACATAAAGTAACAAATAGATGTCTTGTTTCATTTTTCTTTGGAAAACAAATAATGGTGTGATGTAATTCATATGGTTGCATGTTATTTGTTTTTTGGTCGTTCATGTAATATGATAGGAAAGTTCAGCATGATGGCATCAAGAATAATTATTGTTTTATGATGCAGTAGTGATTGTTTTAGTTTTTAAGCTTTTAATGTATTTGTTTGTATTTCAACAAGTCAAAAATGTGTCTTACTTATTATTTTCTAGGTTCAAGTCAAAGTTATTTATTTTGATCTTAATTATGTTATTTTGGTTTTTCTCTAGATTTGAAGTGTTGTTTCAAGGGTATAATGATCATTTGTACTATGTACTAAATATCTTTGGTGAAAATTTGAGTAAAAATCTTTAATTTGGTCTTTTGACACCCTATTCAGTTTTATATCTCCTTGCGAATTATAAAATTTAAACTCATAATTTTATATCTTGAAAGTGGTGAGAAAACATATATCTTCAAAGTCATGAGTTAGTTGCATCTATATCTCTATGATTTTATACCTTAAAAAAGCCAGCATAGACTATAATGCATTTATTTGAGTGAATTGTTTCTACGCTATAATCCTATTATCTTTGGTATCATAAGCTATTGACAACATTACTAACATCATATTTTCCGACAGTAATTCCATTGTTATTCGCCAATTTTCCGATAGTGAACTAAAGCTTCTTCTTTTATATATTTCTTTTACACAAACTTTAAGGATTTGTTTCCACGCCCAACTAATAGTCGAGCACTTTTAGTCCAAGATTAGCATGGCATTTAAGATGGTAGAATTAGCAGCAGCTTTAAACTTTGAATTTACATAAAACAATTGTTTTACGGTGAGATTATATAACTATAATTCATTATTTGTTAGTAGAAAAGTAGGAATTCAAACGACATAATGAAAAAATAGGGGGTGCTATGCCTAGAGGAACTCATCATTGTTTTACTTTTGATCGGTTCACTCCTGGGTCAACTCGTTTAATTCATGAATCATGGACCGGATCCAGCCTCTCGCCTATGCCTAGAGGAACTCATCTTTTTAAAACCATGGTCATTAACCCACACAAGCATTAAATTTCATTGTATAAAATTATTATATGGTTGCTTAGGTGCTCCAATTTTCAATTAAATTTCGTTGTATAAAATTAATATTTTGTTACTGTTAAAGAGATTGTATTCTCTTGTGCCTGGAATGAGTGTTTGATGTTGTGATATAAGATGATTTTCAAAAATAATTTTAATATATTAGAATGACTTTTTAGAATTTTTTTAACATCAAAAAATAAAAACTGTTAAAAAACATAAAATAAATATAAATTTAATGCTTTTTGAAATAAAACATAATTTTAAAATATAGGTACCACGATAATGCCTCGGTTCATCCAGAAGCCATGTGTATATGAGTTAGTCTTGCTTGCAATGAAATCATTTGTGATGGTGCTCAATGATTTTACTAGAAAAGCTTCATTAACCACATGATATTTTACACAAAAGCAGCTTAAGATTAAACAAGTTCTCAATGCCCTCCAAAAGTACACATGAGACTATGGAGATCGAATGCATGAGTATACAATTATTGCCACAAACAAGATACAGCAATATAAAGTAACTTGAGTTTATTCCCTACCGGATCTGAGCCCACTTGAAGAGTTTCCAGTAAATTTTCAGTCATTTCCTCTTACCTCATCGGCAATATTTATTGTACGATTGGATGCATTTGGCTGGTGATAAAATGCACCCTTGGTTTCTTTCACATAATGCTACAGTTACCATCACCAATATTAGAGGGTTGAAGATCACTACTAGTTATGCCTGCAACTTGCATTCCCTTTTTAAGGAAGTTAAGCACATTGGTTTGCTTCTGAAATAAAAGATAATACGCAAACATATTAGAGGCTGAGTTCATATTTTTATAAGCAAACACATTTTTATACTTAATATAGTATTTATTTATCAATTAGAAGGAGAGAATATTTGTATTAATGAAAATATGAGGATTCCACTAATTATTATTTTGTCCTGAAAATATAATTAATCTCTTCATCCAGAGAATTAAAGAACTTCAATTAATACGACGATTGGGAATTCAAATGTAAAGCAGAGAAGAAATATAATAATAATAAAAAACATAGCGAGCTTGTAAAGCTCTATACTACAAGAGAAAAAAAATCATTGATTAACCTTTGATTCAGTAGTAATCAATAGCTCTCCTATCTCAAAAGCCATGCCATGCATAGCGTTTAGCTCAAAAGATCCTAACTAGATCCAAATTCAGAATCTTGAAGGAAACTCCATACGTAATGCTCCATGAACAATGAGTTATCAGTGAATTTTGGAAAATATATAGTAATAAATAGTAAAGAAATAATTAAACTGTTTTAGTTTCTAAAATTAATTACCTTTATGGGGGCCGCTTGTATCGGGCTCCTGCTTTGACGTAGTAAAGTATAGTTATCGCAGAAGATGTGCCCATCGTTGTGTCTGAACTTTTTACCACCATAACAATCACAACAAACATCAAAGGTGCTAACTGAATCATCATCATTGAAGAAACACTGAGAGCA